>Ga0335069_10008437_pt1 | contig 14737 bp, 11 predicted proteins | sample Lox_Sample_11_FD_206714 | JGI IMG/M metagenome (GOLD analysis project Ga0335069, IMG submission 206714) | Soil microbial communities from Loxahatchee National Wildlife Refuge, Florida, United States - Lox_Sample_1.1 | ecosystem: Environmental > Terrestrial > Soil > Wetlands | place: USA... | reverse complement strand
AGGCTCCCTCGAAGACCTTGCCGCCTTCAACGACGAAGGTCTCGCCCGCGTGATTGCTGCCAGTGAAATTCCCGTCATCTCCGCCGTCGGCCATGAAACTGACTTCACCATCGCCGACTTCGTTGCCGACCTGCGCGCCCCAACGCCATCGGCCGCCGCCGAAATCGTCATCGAAGCCAAGCAGCAGTTGGAAGAGCAGGTCGAGAACCTGCATCGCCGGTTAGGCCGCGGTGCGCGCTACCAGCTGCAACGCCTGAAGTTGCGATTGACGGAGCTCGCCCAGCATGGGGCTTTTGCGCGCATGCGCGAAGCAATCCGCCGTCGCGAGCAGCGCATCGACGACCTCACCTACCGCCTCGCCCAGGCCGAGCGCCGACTCATCCAGCACCGCCTGCGCCGGCTCGACGTCGCCTCCACTCGCCTGCGCCACCTCGACCTGCGCCTGCGCCTCACTTACTTCCACAAGCAGCTCGACACGCATGCGTCGGCGATGCAGTCGGCCATGCGCACGGTCCTGCAACAGCGCCGTGCGCGATTCGAGCACCTCACGGCGCAACTACAAGCCCTTTCGCCGACAAACATCCTCGAGCGCGGCTACGCCTTGGTTTTCGACGTGAACGGAAACCTGGTGAAAGACGCCGCGCAGGTGAAATCGGGAGACGAGATCACTGCCCAGGTGGCCAAGGGAAGAATTGACTCTGTAGTCAGATGACTTTTCTCCTCTTTTCTCTGTGTGCTCTGTGTTGAATCGAACTGTTGCGATTCAACACAGAGCTCACGGAGAAACGTGAGAGAGTCGAACCGAGGATCGATTCAGATCTTGTTGCAATTTTGCCCGAAGCCGCGTCGGTGTTGTTGCTCGCGATGGCCTCTGGAACGCCGGCCGGCATGAAGCGTAAGAGATGGTAGTTTGGCATTCGAATCGCAACAGAGCCCAAAACGGGACAATCGACAGAAAGAAAAGCGGCGCTGGAAGTGCTGATTCCCAGCGCCGTAACTTTAGAATCGACCTACTAAGTACGTGCAGAGTCGCGGCCGCGTGACCCGAGTTTGGTGGATCAACCACCAAAACCAAGGCCCACCGGTCGCGGAACGGCCGGTGGGCCGGGTACTTAGGAGGCGATATGGACTATGAGAAGTCCGCGCTCCTGTTGAACGTCACGATCTTCGTTGATTGGAAGTTCGTGCTCGCTCTCGGGAGCATTTTGCTGGCTTGGCTACGGCTTAAGTAGCTTGTAACCAGATCGGCGGCTGCACCGCCGGTCTGTTAACCACTTCTATTGTAACTCCAGAGTCAAGCCACCACGTTTGCGTGCGACACTCACTAATACTTCTCCAACTCCGTTTCCAGATCGCTCTTGAGCTGCGTGGCCGTGAGGGTCGTCGCTTTGCCGTCTGTAACCGGAAATACGGCCACCAGGCGATGATCTCGCTCAAGTCCGGGCGTCCACCGCTCTAGCCATACTTCCAGCGGTACGTTCTTTGGCGAGTAGCCGGTCCATTCACCGACGGCGTAGGCGTCCGCATAGAGAGAGTGCGGCCAGATGGGCACGATCTCTTGCTGATCGTTATCCCGCATCAGAGCCCAGCCATCTTTCCATAGGCTCCAAATCTCTTGCCAGTCCGCTACTTTGTGTATGAAGTACTCGTACCTTTGCTCCGGGTGCAAGTGCATCACATTCTGAAATTCTTTGCCATTCAAATTCCAAGTTTTGGGCATGAGCACACTCGATATTGGCGCGCCTACGGTTTCGGATGTTCCCCCGTGAACTCCGCGCAGCACGGTTTCTGCGACGGCGTGAAGTCCATGAACTCGATCCGCACGTCATCGGGATCGAAGACGTTCAACTGGTATTTGCCGTCTTTGCCGATCTGCTTATGCTCTTCGCCGTGCGGCTGCCAGCCGGTTTTCTCCAGTGCTGCCTGGGTGGTGTCCATGTTCTCGACGCCGAGCGCCATGTGGTTCATCACGCCGATCTCGTGATGGCTGGCATCGTGCCGCACGTTCAGCATGTACTCCAGCCAATCGGTGCCGTCGGGAACCTGCATCGCGACCCAGTCGGTGCGCTCCGGCGTCATGCCGCCATGCCAATAAAGATGGAAGCCGAGAATGTCTTTGTAGAGGCGGTCCATCGCGTCACGATCTTTCACGATGAACCCGGTATGAATGATGCGGTGCGAGATCGCTCCCTGCTGGTCGCCGCTCGCCCGTGGCTCGATGAACACGATGCGATGTCCTTCGGCGTCGGCGAATTCGAACTCGCGGCCGCCATCTTTCAGCTTCGTCGCCGCCTTCGGAACTTCGATATGCTTCGACGCCAGGTAGCGCCGCATGCTCTCGACGTCCGAGGTGCGGAACGCGACCACCAGCATGCCGTCTTTCTCGTCGACGGCCTTAACAACTTCGACGTACTGATCCTTGCCCACCTGGTAACGCGCGCAATCGCCTTCCGTGCACTTCGATTCCGGAAGCATCAGCTCCTTGGTATAGAACTGCTTCGACGCCGCCGGATCGTTGGCATACACGCGCACGTACTCGATGCCGGTGATTGGCGGGCGCTTGACCTCCTGCGCGCAGGCGAACGACGCGAACGTTAAAAGAATGAGGACCGCACGACCGAGTTTCATGCCGGGAAGAATAACGATTTTGCGTGGCCATGTCACTTGCGCGTAACGCGCGCGACGACTATCCTTCCGGCCATGTTGACCCGGCGCTCATTCGGCAAACTTTCCCTGGCCGCGCTGGCCGTCGCCTCCACCCGCAACCTGTTCGCCGCCGCTACCCTGCGCAAGCCGCTCGGCCTGCAGCTCTACACCATTCGCAAGGAAGCCGAAAAAGACCTGCCCGGCGTGCTGAAGGCAATCCACGAAATCGGCTACACCGAGGTCGAGCCCTACTGGAACATCTACAACCATCCCGCCAAAGAACTGAAGAAGATGCTCGCCGACAACGGGCTCACCGCGCCGAGCGGCCACTTCGATTACGACAAGGTCGCCACCAGCTTCGATTACGCGCAGGAACTCGGCGTCAAGTACATGATCTGCCCCATCCTCGACGAGTCGCTGTGGAGTTCACTCGACAGTTATAAGAAGGTGGCCGAGAACTTCAACAAGTGGGGAGCCGAGGCGCAGAAGCGCGGCCTGAAATTCGGCTTCCACAATCACAATTACGAGTTCAAAGAGCTGCCAGCTAAGAACAGCGGGCTCCCCGCCGGGGCGCCCGCGAACGGCTACAGCATCCTCTGGCATTTCACCGATCCCAAGCTGGTCATGTTCGAGATGGATTGCTACTGGATCGCGCAGGCGGGCCTCGACCCGGTCAAGTTCCTCGACAAGCACGGCTCTCGCATTCGCCTGCTGCACCTGAAAGACCGCAAGGCCGGATTCCCGCCGTCGCAGTGGAAAGACAAAGCCGCTGAGCACTTCACCGAAGTCGGGAGCGGCACCATCGATTGGAAGGCCGTGCTCGCCGCCGCGAAACGGAACAACATCGAGCACATGTACGTCGAAAACGACGAGCCCGAGCGCCCGGCGATCGAGAGCCTGAGGATCAGCTACAACTATCTGCAAAAGCTGCTGTAGTGTTTTGTCATCACGAGTGTCCAGATGATCTGATGATCAGATGTCCAGATTGCCAGATGAATAGATGGTGGGATTACGCCGCTTTGGTCGTCTCCCCTATCGCCATTACCGCCAGTTCCAGGCGGTCGCGGGCGCCGGTCTTGTCGAAGATGCTCTGCAGGTGACGTTTGACGGTGTTTTCGCTGATCTTCAGTTCCTCCGCGATATCGCGGTTGCGCATCCCGTTGGCGACCAGTTGGGCGATCTGGCGTTCGCGTTCTGAGAGTCTGCCGATGTTCCCCGGCTTCTCGGTTTGGGTCTCTCCGGCCATGGCGTTCAGGACGCCGTGGGCGATGTCGGGCGGAAACCAGAGTTCTCCGGTGGCGACCGCGCGGATGGCCTCGAACAGTTTTTTGGGGTCGTCGGCCTTCAAAACCAGTCCGCGGGCGCCCAAACGGACCACTTGCAGGTAATCCATCTGGCTTTCCGAGCCGGTCAGGACCACCGACGCTGCCCGACTGCCTTCGCGGTCGAGCACCCGCAGCACGTCGAATCCGTTACCTTCGGGCATGAACAGGTCGAGCAGCAACACGTCGGGGCGGTGTTCCTGCACCAATCGGAGTGCTTCTGTCCCGTTCGTGGCCTTGCCGATTACTTTCAGGTCGTCTTGTGTCTCTAGTAACGTTGCCAGCGACTCGCGCAACACGGCATGATCGTCTGCGATAACGATTTCGATAGCTTTATCCATAAAGGACCCCAAACCGCCCGACCAGAAGGTTGTTAACTAAGATGGCGGGTTAAGGTGCGGGGGTTTTAACCGGGGCGAGCGGCATCCCCGGGTTGCGTTTTTTACCCGGCTTGGGACAGAGGCCACGTTTTGACGGTTGACGAGGAACTCAGCCAGCTTGAAGACAGCTTCCGGCGGCTGAAAATCGAATACGACATCTTTTTTGGTGGTGGTTCCAAGCGTCCGCCGAGCGATCTGGACTGGCGGGTCCAGTCCATGTTGAAAAAGCACGGCGACAGCCAGCGTCTCACCTTCGCGCAACGCTTCCGTTTCAACTCTATGCAGCAGAAATACGCTATTTTTGCGGACCTCTGGCGCAAGAAGGTGAATATCAAGGAAGAGGGTTACCGCCGCCCGCAAGATCAGCTGCTCTCCATCCAGGGACTTCGCACCGAGCAGGAGCATGCCGCCGCTGCCGCGGAAGCTGCCAAACCCAAAAATTCTGCGGACTGGGAACCGCTCAAGATCAAGATCGCAGATCCGACGGCCGAACGCGAACACGTCCGCACGCTGTTCGACGCGATTACGACCGCACGACTTCACGCGAAGGACACCGCCGCGCCCGCGACGTTCGACTCTTTCGCCACCTTCGTGCAGAAGAAAACCAGCGAACTGCGCACGAAGTACCACTGCCCTGCCGTTGAATACGAAGTCGAAATGAAAGAGGGCAAGGTCAAGCTAGTGGCAAGGCCGAAGAAGTAATACTCTTTAAGCTCTCATCATCCGGACTGCCGAAATCATCCTCGCTCCTGTAGTATTTCCTGTTTCCTCATACCGCTTCATTCCAGGTAGGTTTTATGCCCCGAATTCAGCGCGCCATTCTTTCCGTTACCGACAAAACCGGCATCGTGGATTTTGCCCGACAGCTCAGTGATCTGGAAGTTGAGCTTGTTTCCACCGGCGGAACGGCCAAACTGCTGCGCGAGGCGGGTGTGAAGGTGAAAGACATCTCGGAACTCACGGGGTTTCCTGAGATGCTCGATGGACGGGTAAAAACGCTGCATCCGAAGGTTCACGGCGGGATTCTGCATCGGCGGTCCGATCCGGTGCACGTTGCGACCGTCGCGGAGCACCAGATTCCGGCGATTGACATGGTGGTCGTCAATCTCTATGCGTTTGAGAAGACAGCGGCGAAGGAAGACGTCGCGTTCGAGGAGTTGATCGAAAACATCGATATTGGCGGGCCGTCGATGATCCGGTCGGCGGCAAAGAATTTTCATGATGTCGCGATTGTGACTTCGCCGTGGGACTACCGGCAGATCGTCGAAGAGATGAAGGCGAATAGCGGCGAACTTTCGCAGCGGACGAAGTGGAAGCTAGCGACCAAGGCCTTCGCGACGACCGCTGCGTACGACTCGGCAATTTCTTCGACGCTGGAGCGAGTGGCGCTGAACGGATCATTCTCAGTCCAGCCGCCCAGCGATTTTCCGGATACGCTGCGGCTCTCGTTCAAGAAGGCGTTCGATTTGCGCTACGGAGAAAATCCGCACCAGACGGCCGCGCTTTACACCGATGGCAGCGGTCTTGGCATCGCCAACGGACGCCAACTACAGGGAAAAGAGCTCTCTTACAACAACATTGTTGATCTGCAGGCGTGCTGGGAGCTGGCTCTGGAGTTCGATCAGCCGGCGGTGGCGATCATCAAGCACACCAATCCGAGCGGCTGCGCAACCGGTGCGAATTTGCGGGAAGCGTACCTGAAAGCGCTGGAATGCGACCCGGTTTCGGCGTTTGGAGGCGTAATTGGCGTCAACCGGCCTATCGACAAGGACGCGGCGGCAGAAATGGTGAAATTGTTCGTCGAAGCCATCGCAGCTCCGGGTTTTGAGGCCGAAGCGCGTGAAATCTTTGCCGCGAAGAAGAACTTGCGGCTGCTGGAAGTGACGCCTTCGGCGCCGTCGATGGTGCTAAAAGCTGTCTCCGGCGGGCTTTTATTGCAGGATGGAGACGTGAAGGCGCTGGTCGAGCGCGAGTTGAAGGTGGTCACCGAGCGGCAGCCGACGGCGGAGGAGATGCGGGCGCTGCAATTCGCCTGGATCGTCTGCAAGCACGTGAAATCAAACGCGATTGTCTATGCGCGAGACGGGCAGACGGTCGGCGTCGGGGCCGGACAGATGTCGCGCGTGGATTCGTGCAAAATCGGCGCCATGAAGGCCGTTTTACCGCTAAAAGGAACGGTTGCGGCGTCAGATGCGTTTTTCCCATTTCCCGATGGAGTCGAGACGATCGCCAGCTACGGCGCCACGGCGATCATCCAGCCGGGCGGTTCGGTGCGGGACCAGGAAGTCATTGATGCGGCGAACAAATTGGGACTGGCGATGGTGTTGACCGGGGTGAGGCATTTCCGGCATTGAGAGATCGGGCAGAATTTTTTACGCATGATTGATTCTAAAGGGGTTATCGGATTCGTAATTGAGAACAAAGGAGTTGTCTAAAAATTGGTCGCATTCGGTCTCGACGGTCTTGTTTTCAAATGTTTAACCGAATATCTTTGTAGTGATGGAGCAGGTTCTCCGGCTTGGTGATTGTGCAGGAATAACTTACACCGGTGTCGCCCTGGGGTGAACGGCTATGGCGCAATGGCCCGGGACTAACGTCCCGGGTGTAATGTAGAAATCGGTGGTCCTGCCTCGATCTTCCGCGCGTCGATTCCAGAACTCCCCATGAGTTGATAATTTGTGGAAGTGGCAAATCGACCTTGAGTTCGGCGATTCATGTCCCCGATCTGCGAGCGTGGGGGAAATCTCAGGAACTTTCGTCGTCAGTACACGTCTATCTGATTACAACTGAAAACGCGGCTAAGTGCGTGAACAGAAGTAAAATAGGGTGAGACCTGCCCTTCCGGGACAGCATCCAACTTCGGTGGTCTTATCAACAGTCGGTTAAGGGATACATGAAGATTCATCATGCGGCTCTGGCTGTAATTCTGGCGGCAACTTTTTGTGCAGCCCAAACGTCTCCGGCAACCTCTCCCGCGCAGGATCAGCCAACGGCACCAGCCCCGGCGCCCAAGACTTCGCAGGCCAACGGGCAGGCCCAGGGATCGGACAACGGCACGGCCAGCAAACCGGAAGACCGTTCGCAGGCTTATTACCACTACACGCTGGCGCACATGTATGAAGAGCTGGTCTCGATTTACCAGAGCACAGAATTCGCTAACAAGGCGATCGAGGAATACAAGCTGGCGATTCAGAGCGACCCGAAGTCGGAATACCTGAACTCGGGACTGGCGGAGCTGTACGCGAAGACCGGCCGCATCAAGGATGCGGTCAGCGAAGCACAGGACATCATCCGGCGCGATCCTGACAATTTGGAAGCGCGCAAACTGCTCGGCCGCATTTACCTGCGGGGACTGGGGGATCTGCAGAGCGGAGCGCAGTCGGAAGAGGTATTGAAGCGCGCGATCGAGCAGTACGAGCAAATTGCGCGGCTGGAGCCGAAGAACGCCGACAACCATATTCTTCTCGGCCGGCTGTATCGCGTCGCCAACAACATGCAAAAGGCGGAGAGCGAATTCAAGACCGCGGTCGCGCTGCAGCCGGGCCCGGACGGGAAATACTCCGAGGAAGCGGTGACGCTGCTGGCGTACCTGTACAACGACGAAAACGATCCCAAGAAAGCGATCGGTGTCTTGAGCGCCGTGCCTGAAGATGACCGCACGTCGAAGCTCTATTCGGCTCTCGGCTTCACCTACGAGCAGCAGCACGATTACAAGAACGCGATCAAGGCGTATCGCTCGGCAGTCGATGACGACAAAGAGAACCTGGAGGCGATGCGGGGGCTGGCGCAGAATCTGCTGAACGACAACCAGCCCGACGCCGCGCTGGAACAGTACAAAGCGATTGTTGACGCCGATCCGCACGACGCGCAGAGCTACCTGCATATGGCGGAGCTCTACCGCAAGACGGGAAATTTCGACAAGGCGATTGACGCATTGAAGCATGCGGACTCCGAAGTGCAGGACTCGCTGGAAGTTCCCTACAACATGGCGGTGATTTACCAGGCGCAGGGCAAGTACGAAGACGCCGCCAAGACGCTGGAGCAGCTGATCAAGAAGACGGACAAGCCGGACGGCAAGTACAGCTCGGCGGAGAAGAACAACCGCAGCGTCTTCCTGGAACGGCTGGGCAGCGTGTATCGCGACGAGAACAAGACGCCGGAAGCGGTGGCGACTTTCCGGCACATGCTGGACCTGGGTGACGAGAGCGCGGTGCGCGCCTACCAGCAGATCATTGACACGTATCGCGACGCGCGCGACTGGAAAGACGCAACCGCGGTGGCGCAGGAGGCAGTGAATCGCATCCCGAGCGACCGCAACCTGAAACTGGTACTGGCGGGCCAATTGGCCGACTCGGGCCAGGCGGAAGAAGCGTTAGCGCAGGCCAAGAGCCTGCTGAAGGGCACTCCCGACGATCGCGAGATCTATATTGCGCTGGCACAGATGTATTCGCGGTTGAAACGGTGGAACGAGGCGGAAGAGGCGATCGGCAAGGCGTTGGAACTGTCGGCTAGTCCAGACCAGAAGCAGTACGTCACCTTCACGCAGGCGGCGATGTACGAACGCCAGAAGAAATACGACCAAGCAGAAGACGCGTTCAAGCACCTGATTGCCAGCGATCCGAACAATGCGGGAGCGTTGAATTATCTCGGCTATATGCTGGCCGACCGCGGAGTGCGCCTGGATGAAGCGATGGGCTATATCAAGCGTGCGATACAGCTCGATCCGCAGAATGGCGCGTACCTGGATTCGCTGGGCTGGGCGTACTTCAAGATGGGAAATTACGACCTGGCGGAAGAGAACCTGCGCAAGGCGGTGGAGCGGGCGAATAATGATCCGACGGTGCTCGATCACCTCGGGGATCTGTTCCAGAAGACCGACCGCCTGAAACTGGCCGCCGGCTACTGGGAGCGCGCGCTGCAGGAGTGGACCAAAACGGTTCCTGCCGAAGTGGAGCAGACCGACGTGGCGAAAGTGCAGAAGAAGCTGGATGCGGCGCGGGTGAAGCTGGCGAAGGACAACAGCGCGCCGGTGAAGTAGTCTCTCAGTCGCTCAGTCTCTCAGTCAGAGGCACGGCTTCGGTCGTGCCTTTTGTCTTTGTCGCGATATTTGCGCATAATCCGATAAGTCCGGTAGAGCTCTTGTGAACGCACGTGGTTGAGGACGCATTCTCGTTTCAGCACAGAGGGCACAGAGGAACAGAGGCGAGAAAGAAAGAGTGTTGAGCCAGGAATTTTGCGACGCTGCGAAGTAAAAGGAAATCTGAAAGCAAATATGGCGAACGTTCTCTCCATTAACGTTGGTGTGGCGCAACCGCTGATTGCGGGGAATAAGGTGGTGCAGAGCGGCATCTTCAAGCGGGCGGTCGAGGGAGCCGTCGAGGTGCGTGCAACCGGCTTGGCGGGAGATGTGAGATGCGACCATCTTCTGAAGAACGCTGTCGAACGGGCGGTCTACGCCTATCCTTCGGAACACTACGCGTTCTGGCGGAATGAATTTCCCGGTATGGATCTGAAATTCGGAACCTTCGGCGAGAATCTGACGACACAAGGCATCCTAGATGAAGAGGTGTTCATTGGTGATCGGTATCTGGTCGGATCGGCGGTGCTGACGGTGACGCAGCCGCGCATGCCTTGTTACAAGCTGGCGGCGCGCCTGGTTCGTCCGGATATCATCGAGCGAATGATTGCGGCGCAGCGGCATGGGTTCTTCTTTTCGGTGACGCAGCAAGGAGCGATCAACCTCGGAGACAAGTTCCAACTAGTTCACCGCGAACCGGCTTCGATCAGCGTTCCCGATGCGGCGGGGCTGTACACCGGGCGGGTGCGTGACGCTCGGCTGGTGGAGCGAGCGCAGACCCTGGAGGCGCTGCCCGCGAAATGGAAGAACAAGTTCGTGCAGCGGGCGGGGGCGTAATGTCGTCCCTGACGGGACTCGGTGATAGGTCTCCTTTCGGTATCCCGGCTCTTACGAGCCGGACTATGGAATGGCGCGCCTGCGGCGCTCAAGGGGGCTGAAGCCCGGGACGGGCGAGAGCGCCCATTCCCACACAAGTACCTGAATTCGGGGCACTTTTATTACCGAAACATAGGACGGGAGGCGGGGTTTCAGAATCCAGCCGCTTCGTGATTTGGATTTGCCGGTTCGCCGCCCAGAGAAGGTGGGCTGCCGGTGCAGGATGGAGATCACACCTATGTTGTCGAAGACTTCGAAGACCCTTCTGACTCTCCTTGCGCTCGTTGCTCTTTCCACCGCTGTTTACGCCGACGATAGAGACCACGATCGCGATCGTCACCACGACCGCGATTCCTACAAGCACTCGAACGACAATCGCTGGCGGGATAACAACAAATGGCGCGAAAAAGAGTACCGCGCCGAACAGAAACGTGAAGAGCACATACGCCACGAGCAGGAAAAGGCGTATCGCAACAACAACGGCTCCTACAACAACGGCTATTACAACAATGGCCGCAACAACAACGGGTATTACAACAACGGCTACTACAATGGCCCGTATACCAACAATGGCTATTACGGTGGCCCGTCCAACAACGGCACCTATAACAACGGTGGCTGGTACGGAAACCGCGGCGGCTATTACGGCAACGGTGGCGCGTACGGTAACGGCAATGTCGGCAATGTCGGCAATGTCGCCTACAACAACGGCTATCAGCAAGGGCTGCGGCGCGGTGCGACCGACCGTCAGACCGGACACAGTAACCGTCCGACGCACGACGATCGGTACAACGACGCCAGCGGCGGCTACAGCTCCAGCATGGGCGATAAAAACGCCTACAAACAGGCCTTCCGCCAGGGCTACATGAACGGATACCAGCGGGGTTACAACCAGGGGTATTGATTTGGACCTGGTGGGCGGCGAGGCGCCCTGCGGGGCGCCTTTGCTGTTGGGGAGATCCGGTCAGCGCAGTTGGTGCAGCGAAACGGTGTGCTGCAAGCGAGCATCCCTTCCCCGGATCAAGTGGTGATGTCAACTGTTGGCATGCAACACAGAGAACACGGAGAAACAGAGATCTCAGCCGAAGAAGCGGGTAACGAGGATGTTGGTCAGGAGCGCCGAGACGTACGCCAGTGCCGTCATGTAAGTGAACTGGATGGCGGGCCACTTCCAGCTGTTCGTCTCGCGGCGGACTACCGCTAGCGTCGACGTGCACTGCATGGCAAAGGCGAAGAAGATGAGCAGGGCGGCGGCTCCGCCTAGCGTGAGCTGGCTGTGCAGCGCCTGCTGCAGACTGAGCGCGTGCGACTCGGGGTCGATGCCGTTCAACGTGCCCAGGGTGCTGATGATGACTTCGCGGGCCGCGACTGAGGTCACCAGCCCGACGCCGATCTTCCAGTCGAAACCGAGCGGTCGAATGACGGGCTCGATGGTGTGGCCGACGCTGGCAACCAGGCTGTCCTGGATGTCAGGCGGCTGGCCGTGACGCAGCGGCAGGTGCGTGAACGCCCACAATGCAAGCGAGACGAAGAGGATGACCGTTCCCGCGCGATACAAGAATGCTTTGCAGCGGTCGTAGAGGCGCAGGCCGAGCGAGCGGAACGTGGGCCAGCGGTAGGGCGGCAATTCGAGGATGAAGGGCGAGTCTTTGCTCTTCAGGATCGAGGATTTCAGGATTCGCGCGGTGACGACGGCGGCGAGGAACCCGATGACATACAGCCCGAGCATGGCGGCGGCGCGCGAACCGAAGATCGGTCCGAGGATGCGGTGCTCGGGAATGAACGCCGCGATGATCATGGTGTAGACCGGCAGGCGAGCGGAGCAGGTCATGAACGGCGCGATCAGGATGGTGGCAACGCGGTCGCGCTTGTCTTCGATGGTACGGGTGGCCATGATCGCGGGCACCGCACAGGCGTAAGCCGACAACAGCGGGATGAACGACTTGCCGTTGAGCCCGACCTGCTTCATGGTGCGGTCGGCGATGACGGCAGCGCGAGCGAGATAGCCGGAATCTTCCAGAGCGCCAATCACCAGGAAGAGCAGCATGATCTGCGGCAAGAAGACGAGCACAGAGGTGACGCCGCGCCAGGCGCCGTCAATCAGAAGGGATTGAAAGAGTCCCGCGGGCAGCAGCGCGCCGATGCGGGCGCCGATGCCGTCGAGCAAGGCCTGAAAGATATTCGAGAGCGGCTGACCCAGCGAAAAGATGCACTGGAAGACAGCCACGACGACGACAGCGAAGATGATCGGTCCCCAGCGCTTGTCGAGGATGAGGCCGTCGAGGCGCTTAGTCCATGCGGACGGGATCGGCTTCTGATAGGAAGAATTCTGGGCAACGGTGCAGGCCCACTCGCGGCATCGCACGACGTCGCTGGTCACGGTCTTAATCACCGGAATAATGGTTGGCGTGGGTTGGCCGTCGGTGGAGATGAAACGCTGAACGATCTCGAGGCCTTCGCCTTTCGAGGCGCTGACGAGGGCGACGGGCGTGCCGAGTTCGCGGGCGAGCGCTAGCGGATCGAGACTGCCACCCTGCGCCTTCAGCGAATCGGCCATGTTCAGCAGCACCAGCGTGGGCAGGCCGACGGCGATGACGCGCGCGGCGAGCACGAGGTGGCGATTGAGATTGGTGGCGTCGAGAATGAGGACGATGGCGTCGGGCTTGGGCGTGCCGTCCATATGACCGTTGAGGACATCAACGGTGACACGCTCGTCTTCGGACTTCGGGGTCAGACTGTAGATGCCGGGAAGATCGATGAGGGCGACTTCTTCGTCGCGCTGGTTGCGGATGTAGCCGACGTGATGTTCGACGGTGACGCCGGGGAAATTGGCAACCTTCTGGCGCAGGCCGGTGAGGCGGTTGAAGAGCGTGGACTTGCCGGAATTGGGCGGGCCCACAATGGCGACGGAGCGGAAACCGGAGGTTGCCGGCTGCGAGGATGTCGCAACGGAAGTGTCGCAGCAGGCAGACATGCTCAGCCCTGCGTTCTCCAGAGCCTGGGCTTAACGCCGAGGTTAAGGGAGACGTCGCGGCGGAGGGCGACGTTGGAGCCGTCGACGTTGTAGACGCGAGGATCGCCACCGGGACCGCTCTTGCCAACCGTGATCTCGACGCCGGGAATGAAGCCGAGGCACATGAGGTGTTCGGCGGTGTGATGCGGCAGGTCGAGTTCGGTGAGGATGGCGTGCTCGCCTTCTCTCAGGTCAGCCAGTCTCACCTCTTGTTCGGACATCGGGGTCTCCCTAACGGCGAAATTGAAAATCATTTTCAATATCATTATCCGCCCGATGGCGGGATTCGGCAACTGTTGAAGTCACAGTTAAATGTGATCCGGATCACTCGGAAGGGCGAGGGCGGAGGGACAGGGTGGAGCAGCGGTTCGGGTATTGTTTTCAATGGGTTGAGCGGCAGGGCGGGCGGTTCCGTTTTGGGAATGGTGGTGCTTTTGGGTAGCGAATTCTTGCCGCTCGACCCGCGGGGGCGACAGTTCGAAATTCTTCCGCAGACGATGCCTACATCGAGGAAAGCGGAGCTTCGCTCCGCCCGAACGGGCGAGGGCGCCCGTTCCCACACGGACATCTGCGGCTGCGAAACTGGAAACCCGAAACTGCTTCCCGTACACTCGCTGCATGCTCGCTGAATATGCGGTGCGCGTGGAGCGCACGCGCGGACGCTGCTCTCCGGAGTCTCCGCATCCTTACCGCAACGATTTTCAGCGCGACCGCGACCGCGTGATTCATGCGCGGGCCTTCCGGCGTCTGGAGAACAAGACGCAGGTGTTCACCGCGCGCGTCAGCGATCACTTTCGCAACCGGCTGACGCATACCATCGAAGTGGCACAGATCTCGCGAACGATAGCCGAGCAACTCGGGTTGAACGTCGATCTCGCCGAGGTGCTGGCGCTGGTGCATGACATTGGGCATCCGCCCTTCGGGCATGCTGGCGAGAAGGCGCTGAACACAGCGATGCAGATGCATGGGCTTGCCTTCGATCACAATTTGCACGCGCTGAGGATCGTGGAAGATTTCGAGATGCGATATGCGGCTTTCCGCGGGCTGAACCTGACGTTCGAGGTGCGCGAGGGGATCATCAAGCACTCGCGCGACTATCCGGCCGACCAGCATCCGGAGTTAAGCGAGTACCTACTCGACCGGCGGCCTCCGTTGGAGGCGCAATTGATCGATCTGACGGACGAGATCGCGTACAACACGGCGGATCTCGACGACGGGTACGAGGCGGACATCCTGTCGGTGCAGCAGATTTGTAATGGTGTGCCGGCGTTCGCGCGGGCGTTCCAGGTGGCGCAGGCGCGATATCCGGCGGCGATCGAGAAGCTGCAGTTCAACGAGGCGCTGAAGCGATTTTTTAACCAACTCGTTACGGACCTGATTAACAATACAAGGGCGCGAATTGCGGCGGCGGGGGTGAAGTCTC
>Ga0335069_10008436_pt1 | contig 14738 bp, 14 predicted proteins | sample Lox_Sample_11_FD_206714 | JGI IMG/M metagenome (GOLD analysis project Ga0335069, IMG submission 206714) | Soil microbial communities from Loxahatchee National Wildlife Refuge, Florida, United States - Lox_Sample_1.1 | ecosystem: Environmental > Terrestrial > Soil > Wetlands | place: USA... | reverse complement strand
CGACGATCTCGATGATCGTCGTCACGGTGAAGCTGTAGATCGTGACGCCCGCCACCGTGCCGAGGATCGGATGCATGGCTCACGGGCAGGCGCAGCGCACGGCCTCGAGCGCCGGCGTCGCGAGGTCGCGGAGCACGTAGAGCTGCGGCGCGCCGGTGCTCGGGCAGGCCGCGACCGGCCCGTCGGCGACGACCGCGAGCGTGTCGCCGTCGGGCGTGAGCGCCGTGCCGGAGATCCCGAGCACGCCCGACGGCTGCCGGTAGCCGAACAGCTCGCGCGCGACGCCGTCCCGATGCAGAAAGACGCGGACATCGTTCTCGCCCGACGTGCCGATGACGTCGCAGGCGATCACGAACGCCGCGACGGCACCATCGGCGGAGAGTCCGACGGGCGGGATCACGACCGAGAGCCCGAGGCTGCCGTCGTTGCCGTCGGGACGGTCGACGCAGTAGTCGCGCGTGAGCGCGACCGGGCCGGTGTCGGCGCGCCAGCGGAAGACGGCCGCGGGCGGCGTCGGCTCCGGCGTGGGTGCGACGCAGTCGTGACCGAGCGCGATGGTGCTGCCGTCGGGGCTGATCGAGGGTCGTACGAAGAGCCCGGAGCCGCCGGCCTCGTCGAAACCGCAGCGATGGTACGGGACGAGCGTCGAGATCTGCGTCGCCAGCTTGGCCGCGCGGTCGTAGTGGAAGAGCTGGAAGAGGCCGAACGGGTTCTCGCCGGTGGGGTCGCAGTCGGCGACGAAGCTGGCGGCGTTGCCGTCGGCGTCGAGGCTCGCGAAGAGGCCGCGGCAGGCGCGTGCGGGCATGCGCCGGAAGCCCCGGCCCGTGTCTTGTACGAATATCCCCGGCGGTTTCCGGAGCGCTGTGCCCCGCGTTGGGTGGCAGTCGGCGCTCACGATCAAGTGTCGCCCGTCGCCCGAGAGCGCGCCGGGCTCGAGCCGGATCTCGCACGGGACCCACGGGCCGAGCGGGCGGAAGCGGCCGCGACGCGCTTCGAGAAGCCGCGAGCGGAGCGGCCGCGTACAGGTGACGACTGCGACGATGCGGTCGAGCGCGGCGTCGGCGGCGACGTCGAGCGCGCAGCGCGAGCCGACCGACGGCGTCAGTTGCCGCGGGCCGCCGTCGCCGAGCTGGAAGAGCCGCTCGCGTCCGCGCGGGTTCCGCCCCGGCTCCGGATCGCAACTCGAGCGGACGACGACCCGCCGGCCGTCGGCGGAGAGGCGCGGCGTTCCCTGCACGCCGCACGACGGCGGCGCGCAGGTGAGCTGCTCGACCTCGAACGCCGACGCCGGCGCGAGACCAAACACCATCAGCAGGGCCAGCAGCCTCATGGACACGTCGCTTCGCATCCGTTCACGGTGCCGGAGCGGAGGCAGTCGACGGCGCGGAAGGCGTCGACGAGACCGTAGCCGTACTCGTCGTCGGGCCCGGCCGGACCCAGGTCCGCGGCCGCGGCGCGGACCACGTGGCCGATCGCCGCCGCCGAGAGCTGCGGCTTCCAGCTCCGGAGCAGCGCCACCACGCCCGACACGTGCGGCGCCGCCATCGACGTCCCCTGGAGCGTCTTCCGCTTCCCGCCCGGCCACGCCGAGCGCACCCTGGTGCCGGGCGCGACGACGTCGGGGTAGATCGCGCCCAACTGCCGGCAGCTCGACGGCCCGCGGCCGCTGTACGCGGTGACGACGTTCGCGCGGTCGACGGCGCCGACCGCGATCGCCTCGCGATACCCCGCGGGCGTCGCCGGCACGCCCGCGTTCCCGGACGCGAACACCGACACCACGTCGAGCAGGCGGAGCGTGCGCACCGCCTGCGCGAACGTCGGGTCGCAGTCGACGTCGCCGCCCCACGAGCCGTTGACGACGTCGGGGAGGTCGTCGGTGAGCGGGTTGCCGTCGGGATCGGCCATGAACTGGAGACAGCCGAGGATGGCGGCGATGTCGCCGTAGCCGTCGGCGGCGAACGCCTTGCACGCGATGTACGTGGCGGCGGGCGCCACGCCGATCACGTTGGCGTTCACGCCCGCGTGCCCGACGGCGGTGCCGGTGACGTGCGTGCCGTGGCCGTTGTCGTCGTAGCGGGTCGGCCGCTGGTGCACGAGGTCCTTCCAGCCGGCGCCGCCGCGCCAGCGGCCGCTGAGGTCCTTGTGGTTCGCGACCACGCCGGTGTCGACGACGCCGACGACCGCGCCGTCGCCGCGGTCGCCGAGCGCCCAGACCTGCGGCGCGCGCACGCGCACGACCCCGTTCACCGCCTGCGGCGTCGCGTCCAGCTCGTCGACCTCGGCGAGCGGCAGGATGACCGCACTCGCCTGGACGCCGACGGCCTCGACCTGCGGGTCGTCGGCGAGCGCGCGGATCGCGTCGGGCGTGGCGCGCGCGGTGAGCGCGGGCACGAGCCAGTAGCGCTCGACGTCGCGGGCGGCGCCGCGCGCCTCGGCGTCGGCGAGCGCGCGGAGCGGAGCGCGCGCGCCCTGGGTCTGCCGGAGCCGGTTCAGGACCTGCCGCCGCCGCTCGCCCCGCGTCGGGCCCTCGGCCGGCGCCGGAGGCCCCGACGGTTCGTGCAGCCGGACGATCACCGGCACGAGCGTGTCCGCACCCGCGGTCGCGAGCCGCGCCTCCAGCTCCGGCGCGATCTCCCCTGCCCCGGCGCTCGCCGCGATCAGCAGCGCCGCGCCCGTCACCATCCTCCGCAGTGCCCTCATCCCTCACCTCCCGGGAGGACCCGTCCTCCGCGGGGACGAGAGCTACGCTCGCCGGAGGGTCACACAAGGTAGTGGGCGAGGTTTGTAGGGCGCCCGCGTGTCGGCGTGAGTATTCCGGGACGATGGGGTCGACGCGCGCCCGGCGCGGGTCACGCCTCGCGGGCACGGCGCCTCGGCAGGACGCGTCGCGGACGTCCTCGAGGAGGTGGCGGAGGTCGACGCAGGCCCCACCCGACGTGACGCCATGTGACGGAACGGCCGTCGTTGAAAATCAGAGCTCAGCACTCTATTCTTCACGCGTGCTCGTACATCCCCGGCTCGCCGCGTCCCGCCTGCGCCGCCTGCTGCGGCAGTTTCCGGCGGTAGCCATCCTGGGCGCGCGACAGGTGGGCAAGTCGACCCTCGCGCGGACCGCGCTCCCGGGCTTCACGGTGCTCGATCTCGAGGACCCGAACGACCACGCACGCCTCGCCGCCGACATCCCGTTCGTGCTGTCGCAGCACGCCCGTCTGGTGATCGACGAGGCGCAGCGCCTTCCGGCGCTCTTCCCGGTTCTGCGCAGCTTTCTCGATCGCCATCCCCGTCACAAGGTCGTGCTGCTCGGCTCCGCATCACCGGCGTTGACCGGCCAGATCTCCGAGTCGTTGACCGGTCGCATCGGCTTCCTGGACCTCGCCGGCCTGTCCGTGCTGGAGGCCGACGCCGAGCGGGTGTGGATCGATGGCGGTTTCCCGCGCGTGCACTGGGGACGACCGCGGCCACGACCCCAGGAATGGTACCCCGGTTACCTCCGCACCTCGCTCGAGCAGGACATCCCACAGCTCGGCTTCCGCGTCGCGAGCCTCCGGCTTCGCAACCTGCTCACGATGATCGCGCACTCGCAGGGCGGGCTCTGCAATCTGAGCGAGCTCGGCGGGTCGCTCGGGGTGAACTATCACGCCGTTGCGCACCTGCTCGACATCTTCGAAGGGGTGTTCCTCGTTCGGCGGCTGCGGCCGTACTTCGCGAACGTCGGCAAGCGACTGGTGAAGAGTCCTAAGCTCTACGTGCGCGACACGGGGCTCCTGCACCACCTGCTCGGCGTCGGCTTCAACCGTACGGCGTTGCTCGCGCATCCGAAGGCGGGCGCCAGCTTCGAAACGTTCTGCATCGAGCAGATCGCCCTGCATGCCCGGCTCGCGGATCCCACGGCCGAGGTCTACTTCTATCGCACGCATGGCGGCGTCGAGGTCGACTGCCTGCTGCGTCTTCGTGGCCGGCTCGTCCCGATCGAGATCAAGATGGGCACGTCGGCCCCTGACCCGTCGGGCCTGCTGGCGTGCATGGGCGACCTGCGCCTGTCGCGAGGGTACGTGCTCAACCTGGGACGCGCCCCGGTCGAGATCCGGCGCGGGATCGTCATGACGGGGCTGCGCGACCTGCTCCGCCGCCTACGTATCGGGTGATCCCCGCCCGACGGAGCCGGAACCCGTGCGGTTGCCCGGCCTCACCCGACCGCGAACGCGCCGTACCCGACCACCTCGTCCCGCGGCCCAGCCGTGTCGCCCGAGCTGCGCAGGTCGAGCAGCCGGACGGCAAGCCCGCGCCGCCCGGCCGCCGCGAGCAGCCCCCGCACCGGCCGCGCCCCGCACGCGTCGTCGTCGCCGATGCGCTCGCCGGCGCCCGCGACGACGGCGTCGGCGGTCGCGCGGTCGCGCCGACGCGCGGTCTCGTAGTCGAGGTAGTGGCTCAGGTCGGAGCTGACCACGATCAGCGTCTCCGGGCCGCCCCAGACGGCGTCGAGCACCGCCGCGACCTCGCCCGGCTCCGCGTCGCCCACCACCAGCGGCAGGATCGTGAACCGCGCGAGCACGCGCTGGAGGAACGGCAGCTGCACCTCGAGGCTGTGCTCGCGTGCGTGCGCGGCGTCGTGCACCTGCACGCCCGGCACTGCGAGCACGCGCTCGCGCAGCTCGCGGTCGACCTCGACGCGGCCGAGCGGCGTCGCGAAGGCGTCGGCCGAGCTGACCGCGAGCCCCGCGACCGGCACGCGATGCGCCGGCCCGAGCAGCACCACGCGCCGCACGACGTCGCGCAGCGGGACGAGCCGCGCGTAGCCCGCGCCCGCGATGGGACCCGAGTACTCGTAGCCCGCGTGCGGGACGATCAGCGCCTTCGGGGCGGGCTCGCCCGCGGGCGCCTCGCCGATCGCCTCGTCCACGGCGGCGGTCAGCTCGCCGGGATCCTCCGGGTAGAAGCTCCCCGCGACGGCCGGCAGACGCACGCGCGGCGCCGCACGGGCGGCAGCGTGCCTCACGGGCGCTCCTCGAAGCTCGCGAGGCGCACCGGCAGCCGGCTGCCGCCCCAGCGCCCGGGCGGCCCCTCGAAGCGACCGGCGCACCGCGCGCCGCAGCCCGTGCAGCAGCCGTCGTCGGTGAGGTTCCACTCGCCGATCTCGTACCAGTCGCGCTCGATCAGCCGGAGCCCGCAGGCGTGGCAGTAGGTGCTGCCGCCGTCGGGGTCGTGGACGTTGCCGGTGTACGCGTAGCGGACGCCGTTGGCGCGGGCGATGCGACGCGCGCGCGCGAGCGTCGACGCGGGCGTCGGCGGGACATCGAGCATGCGGAAGTCGGGGTGGAAGGCGCTGAAGTGGAGCGGCACGTCGGGGCCGAGGTGCTCCACCACCCAGCGCGTCATCCGGTCCAGCTCCGCGTTGCCGTCGTTCTGGCCGGGGATGAGGAGCGTCGTCACTTCCAGCCAGACCCGGGTCTCGCGCGCCAGGTACTCGAGCGTCTCCAGCACCGGCTGGAGGTGCCCGCCGGTGACCTGGTGGTAGAACTCCTCGGTGAACGCCTTCAGGTCGACGTTCGCCGCGTCCATGTGCGCGAACAGCTCGCGGCGGGCGTCGGCGCAGACGTAGCCCGCCGTCACCGCGACCGTCTTGACGCCGAGGGCGTGGCAGGCGCGCGCGACGTCGACCGCGTATTCGAGGAAGATCACCGGGTCGTTGTAGGTGAAGGCGACGCTCCGGCAGCCGAGCCGCTGCGCGGCGCGGGCGATCGTCTCGGGCCCGGCGGCGTCGGCCAGCGTGTCGGTCTCGCGCGACTTGCTGATGTCCCAGTTCTGGCAGAAGCGGCAGGCGAGGTTGCAGCCCGCGGTGCCGAACGAGAGCACCGGCGTGCCGGGGAGGAAGTGGTTGAGCGGCTTCTTCTCGATCGGGTCGACGCAGAAGCCGCTCGAGCGCCCCCAGGTCGTGAGCACGACCGCGTCACCTTCGCGGCCGCGCACGAAGCAGAAGCCGCGCTGCCCCTCGTGCAGGCGGCAGAACCGCGGGCAGACGTCGCACTGCACGCGGCCGTCGTCGAGCGCGTGCCAGAAGCGGGTCGGGACCGTCGCACCGACGTTCATGGCTTACGGTAGGCCGGGGGGTGGGGGTGTCAACGCGCATTCGGCGGGGCGCGGGGGTGCCCTCTCGGGGCCGACAAGGTGCGCGGTCCTGTCTTGTGGGCGTGCGGCGGCGCGGGTGACCGCGCGCTCGGCCCCGAGAGGGCACCCCCGCGCCCCGCGGTCGTCGCAATCGTCGGCCCGCCGCCCGCGGGCTTCCGACGCGAGAGAGTGCGGTGCGTCTCCGGCTCCCAAGTCTGAGGCTGGGCGCGCCATTGGAGCGGCAGCGACGTGGATCCGGGTGGCCGGGCGTTTGCTTGTCTTCGGGTATGACCACGGATCGCGTCGCGCTCCGCATCCCGGCGGGCGACGGGACGCTCGACGGGGAGCTGGTGGTCCCCGCCGGGGCGGGGGGAGTGGTATTGTTCGCGCACGGCAGCGGGAGCAGCCGGCTGAGTCCCCGCAACCGGCACGTGGCGACGGCGCTGCAGGGAACGAGGCTCGGGACGTTGCTCTTCGACCTGCTCACGCCCGAGGAGGCGGAGGATCGCGCCAACGTGTTCGAGATCCCGTTCCTGGCTCGCCGGCTGGTGCTGGCCCGCGACGCGGTCCGGCGGCAGCAGATCGCGCGCGGGCTCGCGTTGGGCTACTTCGGCGCCAGCACCGGCGCGGCGGCCGCCCTGGTCGCCGCGGCCAGCGACGCCGCGGTGCGCGCGATCGTGTCGCGCGGCGGCCGTCCCGACCTCGCGGACGAAGCGCTCCCGCGCGTCACCGCCCCGACGCTGCTCATCGTCGGCGGCGACGACGCCGGCGTGATCGAGCTGAACGAGGACGCCTTCCGGCGTCTGCGCTGCGAGAAACGGCTCGAGATCGTCCCCGGGGCGAGTCATCTGTTCGAGGAGCCGGGCACGCTCGACGAGGTCGTCCGGCTCGCCGTCGACTGGTTCGGACGGCATCTCCGGGCGTGAGGGAGGCGCGACGATGCACTTCGCCAATCGTCAGGAGGCCGGACGGAAGCTGGCGGAGGCGCTCGGCCGCTACCGCGACGCGCACCCCGTCGTGCTCGGTGTCCCGCGCGGCGGGGTGCCGGTGGCGTGCGAGGTCGCGCGGCATCTCGCCGCGCCGCTCGACCTCGTCATCGTCCGCAAGCTCGGGGCACCCGAGCAGCCGGAGCTCGCGATCGGCGCCCTGGTCGACGGCGACCATCCCGAGGAGGTGCTGAACCCCGACGTGATCGCGCTGGCGCGGGTGCCGCGCGGGTACGTCGAGCGCGAGGCCGCGCGGCAGCTGGTGGAGATCCGCCGCCGCGAGGCGCTCTACCGTCCCGGCTCGGCGCCGCTCCAGCTCCGCGGCCGCACCGTGATCGTCGTCGACGACGGCATCGCCACCGGCGCGTCGATCCGCGCGGCGCTGCGGGCCGTCCGCCGGGCGGCGCCGGAGCGGCTCGTGCTGGCGGTGCCGGTCGCGCCGCCGGACACGGTGGCCTCGCTGCGCGCCGAGGTCGACGACCTCGTTTGCCTCCATTCCCCCGAGGACTTCTACGCGGTCGGGCAGTTCTACGACGACTTCAGCCAGACCACCGACGACGACGTGGTCCGGCTGCTCAAGGCGGCGCGACGGACCGCGCCGACGGTCCCGGCAGACACGGCCCCACCAGCACACTAGGAGGCACCCATGGACCCCACGCTCCTCGACGAGATCGGACGCACGCTGCGGACCCGTCGCGCCGCGCTGCTCAAGGAGGTCGCGGACACCGAAGCCGACCTCGCCTGGATCGGCGAGGACCGCGAGAGCGAGCTCGAGGAGCGCGCCTCGGCGGACCGGGCGGCGCGGCTGCTCGCCCGCCTCGACGACCGGGGCCGGCGCGAGATCGACGAGATCCACGCCGCCCTCCAGCGCGTGATCGACGGCACCTACGGACGCTGCGCGCGCTGCCGGCGCGCGATCCCCGCCGCCCGTCTCCGCGCGCTGCCGACGACGCGCACGTGCGTCGCGTGCGCGGGCCGGCAGGCCGCGGCGCCCGCCGCGGAAGCCGAGACGCCGGTCGCTGGCCCGGCCCCGCCCGACCTGTCGCTGCTGAGCGACCCCGAGCGCGAGGAGATGCTGCGCGATCTCGTGTGCTCCGACCGCCGCGTCGACACCGGCGAGCTGCGCATCGTCTGCCGGCACGGCGTCGTCCGTCTCGAGGGGACGGTGCCGAGTGACGCCGAGCGCCAGATCGTCGTCAAGCTCGTGACCGACGTGGCGGGGTTCGAGGAGGTCGTCGACCATCTGCGCGTCGACGAGCTGCTCGCGCAGCGGGCCGGCCCGGGCCGGCCCGCCCGGCGCGAGGGACCACGGCGCCGCGAGCCGGTCGGCACCGGGGACCTCGTCGAGAGCGAGGAGGAAGGCCTCGACTACCTGCCGCCGGACGACCCGGGTTCCGACGAGGCGTGACCAAGGCAAAGAAGCAGAAGGGAGGCACCGTCATGGCCACGTACGCGCTGCTCACGCAGCTCACGCCGGCGACCGTCAAGTCGCCCAGCACGCTCCGGGCGCTCGAGAAGGAGGTGAGCGCGCGCGTCCGGCGCGAGTGCCCGACGGTGAAGTGGGTCGCGAGCTTCGCGGTGCTCGGCCCGGTCGACTATCTCGACCTGTTCGAGGCCCCGGACGCGGAGACGGCCGCTCGCGTCGTGATGATCCTGCGCTCCTTCGGCCACGCCGAGACCGAGACCTGGACGCTCATCCCCTGGGACCGGTTCGAGAAGCTCATCCCCGAATGAGCGAGGCGGCCCGGCCCGTGCTGGCGCTCGACGCCTCGCACGGCGAGGGCGGCGGGCAGATCCTCCGGACGGCGCTCGCGCTGGCGGTCGCGCTCGGCCGGGGCGTGGAGCTGACGCGGATCCGGCTCGCGCGGCCCAAGCCGGGGCTCCAGCCGCAGCACCTCACCGCCGTCCGCGCCCTCGCCGCGATCGCCGACGCCGAGGTGCGCGGCGACGCGCTCGATTCGACGGCGCTCACCTTCGTGCCGCGCGCGCCGAGGCCGGGCGCGTATCGCTTCGACGTCGGCGCCGTGCGCGGGAGCGCGGGCGCGGTGGCGCTGGTGTTCCAGGCGCTGCTGCTGCCGCTCAGCCGCGCCGGCGGGCCGTCGACGGTGACGCTGATCGGCGGCACGCACGTGCCGTGGAGCCCGCCGGTCCACTACCTGACCGAGGTCTTCCTCCCGCTGCTCGCCGGCGTCGGGGTCCACGCCCGGATCGTGCTGCGTCGCTGGGGCTGGTATCCGCGCGGCGGCGGCGAGATCGAGGCGACGATCGCACCCGGGCCGCCGCCGCGGGGGCTGGTCGCCGACGAGCCGCCGGCGTGGGACACGCTCACCGGGCTGTCGGCGGTGTCGCGCCTCCCGCGCTCGATCGCGGAGCGACAGCGTCGGCGCGCCGAGGCGCGGCTCGCGGCCGCGGGGCTCGGCGGGGCGATCGCGGTGGTGGAGGACGCGAGCGCGCTCGGGCCCGGCACGTGCGTGCTGCTGGCGGTGCCGGGGCGCTGCGGCTTCTCGGCGCTCGGGCGGCGCGGGCTCCCGGCCGAGGCGGTCGCCGACGCGGCGGTCGACGCGCTCCTCGCGCATCGCGCGAGCGGCGCCGCGCTGGACGAGCACCTGGCGGATCAGATCGTCCCGTTCCTCGCCCTCGCCGGCGCCCCGTCGACGTTCACGTGCCCGGCGATCTCGTCCCATCTCCGGACGGTGGCCTGGGTCGTCGACCGCTTCCTGCCCGGCCGGGTCGTGCTCGACGACGGCCGGCCGGCCCGGGTCCGCGTCGTCCCGGGCTGAAGGCTCCGACGGCCGGGAATCACGAGCCACCGTTCTCGCCAGGGACGAGACGCTGACGCCCGCGCAGCGAGGCCGCACGCCTGGCACGCCCCTCGCTCATGAGGGCATGATCCCCGAACTCGACTCCCGGCGCCTGATCTCCCGCCTCGCGGTCGCGGTGATGGCGGCCGACGGGCGGATCGACGCCGAAGAAATCGCCGCCACCCAGGAGCTGGACCTGCTGGGTCTCGGACGCTTCTCGGGCCTCGTCCGCGAGGAGATGCTGCTCGCCGCCGAGCAGCCGATCGACGTCGCCGCGACGGCCCAGGGGCTGGCGCGGCTCGGCACCCAGACCGGCACCATCGTCCTCGCCGTGCTCGCCGACATCGGGACGAGCGACGGCCTGCTCTCGCCGCGCGAGCTGGAGGTGCTGGGCACGATCGCGGCCGGGCTCGGCGTCGCGCCGCCCGATGCGGACCACATCTTCAGCGCCGCGTCGGCCACGGCCGGACGCGGGACGAGCCGGGTCGGCTGGCGGCCGCGAGGGTCGGAGGCCCAGACGACGCCCGCGGCCGTCGCTCCCGACCTCGCCGCCGCCGCGCGGGTGCTCGGCGTCGAGCCCGGCGCGCCGATCGAGCGGATCGACGCCGCCTACCTGGCGCTGGTGGAGCGCTACGACCCCGCCAAGGTCCTGGCGGTCGGAGCGGAGTTCGTCGCGCTCACGGTGCACAAGCTCGCGGACCTCACGGCCGCGTTCGAGCGGCTGCGGGTGGCGGCGCGGTGACGGGCGCCTCTGCTGGCCCTGGTCACCCCTGGTAAGCTAGAGTCGTGATGCGCGGCGAGCGCTGCGCGGGTGGTTCCTGGTCCGCCGATCACGCGTCGAAGCCGTGGCTCCGGCAGCGTCTCCCGACGCGGCCCGCGCCATCGCACGGGAGGACACGGATGGAACGGTGGCCGTGGTGGGGGCTGGTGTTGGCGCAGATCGGAGCCCTGCTCGCGTACCGGGTCTTCCTCCGGCTCGTCTGGGGCGAGAGCGAGTGGCAACGATGGGTGGCGTTCGCCGGCTCGCTGCCCGTGCTCTTCCTGTTCTACCGATGCGGCGCCCTGCTCTTCGATCGCTGGTTTCCGCGCGCGTGGCGCTGGCTCCGGGGTTCGCACACGTCCGAGTAGCACCGCCGGCGGTGCTGGCGCTGGCTCCGCACCCGCTCCTGCTCGTCGTCCGTTCCGGCGTTGACGCCCCGAACCGCCGTCGGCATAAGGTGCCAGCCGGGCTCCACATGAAGAGCGTACTCGCGGTCGTCGTGCTCCTGCTCGGGCTGAGCGGCTCCGGCCGCGCGGACCAGGTCGCGAACGCGTGCGTCACCTGCCACCAGCGCGAGGTGCTCCCGATCACGCTCGGCCACAGTTTCGACGACTGGCGCGGCTCCGCGCACGGGCGCGGCGGCGTCGGGTGCGAGAAGTGCCACGGCGGCGACCCGAGCGCGTCCGATGCCGCCGCCGCGCACAAGGGCGTGCTGCCCGCCGACCAGGCCGACAGCCTCGTGAACCCGCGCCATCTGGCCGCGACCTGCGGCGCCTGCCACGCGCGCGAGCGCGACGTCTACGTCGACACGGTGCACGCGCGCGGGGTGCAGTCCGAGGGGCGCGGCGCGACGTGCTTCACCTGCCACGGCGCGATGGCGACGAGCCTGCCGTCGCCGAACGAGCTGGGCGCGCGCTGCGCCGCCTGCCACAAGAAGCCGCTCCAGGCCGAGGCGGCGCTCGCGGTCCTCGCCACCGCGAAGACGCAGCTGCGCCGCACGCAGCAGGCGGTCGACGGCACGCGGACCACCAACCCGACGTGGCACCCGACCGGCGTCGAGCGCTTCCACGCGCTCGAGCGCGAGTACTCCGCCATCCAGGTCGAATGGCACCACTTCAAGATGACGACCGTCTTGAAGCAGAGCGGCGACGTGCTGAAGCTCGCGAAGTCGCTCGCCGACGACGCCGCGATCATGTCGCGGCGGCCACCGCAGTGACCCGCGCGCGCCGGGCTTAGCGCTCCTCCGGGTCCTCCGGCGCCTCGATCTCCCCGCGCTCGGCGGCGCGCGAAGCCGGCGGCCGGCCGTGCCACCAGCTCGCGTCCATCGGGTAGACCTCGGGGTCGAAGATCACCCAGTAGAGGTGCCACACGACGATCGCCAGCGTCGCGAGGATCGCCTCGTAGAAGTGGAGCGCGGTCGCGACGTCGGCCACCCACTTGGGCAGCCAGCGGAGCGCGACGTTCTCGAACCACAGCACGAAGCCGGTGACCGCCATCAGCGCGCTGCCCCAGAGGAACGCCCAGTACTCCGCCTTCTCGATGTAGCTGAACCGCCCCGGGCGCGGCGGCTCGGGGCGGAGCCCGAGCCCCCAGGCGAACGCGGCGACGACGTCGCGCGGATCGCGCCAGGACCACAGCAGCCCGCGCATGCAGGCGCGCAGCTGCCGGTCGACGACCAGCTGACCGACGTGCCACGCGAGCGCCACCAGCATCACGACCGCCGCGGTGCGATGGAGCCAGCCACGGAGCCCGAGGTGCGTCTCCCAGGCCAGCAACGGGGCCGCCCACCACGCCTCCGGATACTTGAGCGCGAAGCCGGTGTAGACGAGCACCGGGAAGCTCAGCATCACGAGCCCGTGCTGCCAGCGGAGCGCCCGCGACATCCGCTCGGGCACCACCGCCGGCGCCGCGACGTGACGGGCCGCCGGCCGGCGCGCCTTCCGCCACAGGTCGAGCAGGTTGTGCGCGGCCATGCCGCCGACGACCAGCCCGATCCCCCACAGGTACACGAAGCGGATCCACCACACCGCCCCGGCGCCGCCGGTCTCCGCCCGTACGTGCACCGGCCCGAGCGCGAAGTTCACGCCCGCACCCGGGTGGCACTTGCCGCACGTCGCCGGCAGGTTCGCCTTCGCCACGTGCGAGCGCGGGTCGCGCGAAGGCTGGATGTCGTGCACGCCGTGGCAGCTGGCGCAGTTGGCGGCCGTCAGCTGGCCCGAGCGGAGCGCCAGGCCGTGGTAGCTGTCGGCGAACGACGCCACCTGCCCCGAGGGCAGCCCGTACTTCTCGCTCAGGCTGATGCTCGCGTGGCAGCGGCCGCAGGTCTCGAGCGGGATGTTCGCGGAGAAGACCGGCGAGGCCGGCGCGGTGTGGGGCAGGATCGCGTGCTCGCCGTGGCAGTCGGTGCACACCGGCGCGTCGCGGAGCCCGCGCGCGAGCGCCTCGCCGTGGACGCTCTCGCGGTAGGCGGCCAGCTCCTTCACGTGGCACTTCCCGCAGGTTTCGGGGACGGTGGCATGCCAGAGCGGCGACCTGGGATCGCTGCCGGGCAGGATGTCGTGCGACCCGTGGCAGTCCGAGCACACCGCCCCGTGCTTGCCGGCGACGACCGCGGCGGCGTGCGCGCTCTTGAGATACGCCTCGACCGGGCGCACCACCGGGAAGCGGAAACGCGCCGCCATCTCCTCGTCGGCGTGGCAGCGCGCGCACGTGCCGGCGACGTTCGACCAGTGGACCGCCGACGCGGCGTCGTCGTGGCCCAGGATCGCGTGGACGTTGCCGTGGCAGTCCGCGCAGCCGGCGGCGGGCTTGCCGTCGGGGGCGACTGCCGTTCCGTGGACGCTCGCGCGATGGGCGGCGAACGCGTCCTCGTGGCAGGTCGCGCAGTCCGGCTTCGCGGGCTTCTCCGGATGCGGGTACTCCGTGATCGCGGCGTGGCAGGACGAGCACCCGAACGCGGCGTGCGTGCTCGCCGCGAAGCGGGCCGCGTCGATCTTCTCGCCGTGGCAGGCGAGGCAGGTCTCGGTGGCATCGTCCGCCGCGTCGGCCGGCGAGACCCCCGCCCACACCACGAGGAGCAGCAGGAACGCGACCAGCGATCGCGCCGTGGGCATCCGCCACACCTGCGGTTTGCTCGCCATCGCCTTTCCCATCCCCGCGGACCGCCGTGGGTCGACGGACGACGGGTTCCCCATAGGGGAGCCCCCGCCGGGCGCGCAAGACCCAAAAGCGCCTTGCCGCCGACGACCCCCGGACGCAACGGCGACCTCGACATCTCGAGCACGCAGCGCCCGATCGTGGCCAGCACGACGTGCGGCCACAGCGGCGGCACGACGTCGCCGACGTGGCTCGTCTGCTCGGACGACTGAGCTAGGCGCCCGCCGCCCGCAGCCGGCTCCGCACCGCCCCCAGCTCGCCCACCTCGACCGGCACGCCGTCGCGGAACGCGATCACCTCGCGCACCGCCGGCGACACCCGCGCGCCCGGCACGACCACGCCGACCAGGTTCAGCGGATCCGCCGCCGCGACGATCACCGTCTCCGGCTGCGCGTGCGCGCGCCTGACCGCCCGCAGCGCCTCCACCGCCTCCGGCAACGCGAACTGCTCGCCCACCAGCCCGGCGACGAAGCGCCCGCCCCGCACCTCGCCGCGCGCCTCCAGCGTGCGGAGCGCGCCCAGCAGCGGCCGCCACGGCGGCAGCCGCGACTCGCGCGTGCGCAGCTCGCGCATCACGACGCCGTAGCGCCGGAGGAGCTGACGCGCCCACCGCATCGGGTCGACGTCGGCGTCGTCGACGCCGCTCCGGAGCAGCGCCCACCGTCCCGCCGGCACGAGGCGCGCGCGGCCGACGGCGCGCAGCCGGCGCCGGCGGCCCTCGTCCGGGCGCGCGAGCAGCTTGCGCAACCCGGCGATGCCGTCGCCGGTCACGAGCCCGTGCGCGACCAGCGTCCAGAGCGCGTCCTCGACCGCGGTCGGCAGCAGCCCGGTGCCGCGCGCGACGTCGGCGGTGAACGACGCGCCCCGACGCTCGAGGAACGCCAGCACCTCGGCGGCGTCGGCGGGCAGCGGCACGGGCGCCGCGGCGGG
>Ga0335069_10008435_pt1 | contig 14740 bp, 11 predicted proteins | sample Lox_Sample_11_FD_206714 | JGI IMG/M metagenome (GOLD analysis project Ga0335069, IMG submission 206714) | Soil microbial communities from Loxahatchee National Wildlife Refuge, Florida, United States - Lox_Sample_1.1 | ecosystem: Environmental > Terrestrial > Soil > Wetlands | place: USA... | reverse complement strand
GCGGTGACCTCCTGGGCGCGCTCATCGCCACGCGCCTGGTCAACCCGGCCGACGTGGCCGCGCTCCTGGCCGAGCGCGGAAATGCGGTGGTGGCCCGGGCGCTGGCCTGCGAGGCGGGGAGCTTCGCCTGGGAGCCGGGCGTGCCTCCCCCGCCGTCGTCCTTCCCGCTGGGCTCGCCCTTCGCCTCCCTCTGCGCCGCGGTGCGGGCGCTCGACGTGGCGGCGGTGCAGCGCCGGCTGGGGGACCGGGAGCGCGGGGCGGCCAGCCCCACCGCCGGTCGCGTCAGGGTGGAGGATCTGCGCCTCACGCCCCAGGAGGCCCGGGCGGTCGGGCTCTTCGACGGCGCGCGCAGCCCGGCGGAGATCGCCGCGGCCCAGCCGGCCGACGCGGGCATGGTGCTCCGGCTGGCGCTCCTGCTGGGCGAGCTCGACCTCCTCACCTTCGGGCCGCCCCGGGCGCTCCGGGCCGAGGCGGCGCCGCGGCCGCCACCGCCGGCCGACACCCCGGCGCCCCGCCCCTCCCCGCCGCCCGCACCCGCCCGCACCGCGCCCGTGGCTCCGCCCGAGCCGGCGCGGACCCCGCCGCCGCCCCGGCCCGCGGCCCCTGCCCGCCCGGCCGCGGCCGCCCGCCCGGCGACGACGCCGGCGCCCCGGCCCGCGCCCACCCCCTCGCCGGCGAGCTGGGCCTCCATGCCGCTCGACGTGGCTGCCCTCCGCGCCGTGCTGGAGAAGCAGAAGGGGGCGGACCACTTCCAGGTGCTGGGCGTGAAGCGCGACGCCGCGGTCTCGGTGGTCAAGGCCGCCTACTTCCAGCTGGCCCGGACGTACCACCCGGACACCGTCCCCGCCGAGGCCTCGGCCGAGGTCCGCAAGCTGTGCGCGGACGTGTTCACCCGGGTGGGCGAGGCCTGGGCGGTCCTGGGCGAGGACGCCAAGCGGGCGGCCTACCTGGAGGAGCTCAAGTCAGGCGGCGCGGCCGACGTGGACGTGCTCCGGATCCTCCATGCCGAGAACGTCTTCGTGGAGGCGACCGGCCTGGTGAAGGCGCGAAGGTACGCCGATGCGCTGGCCAAGCTCGAGGAGGCGGTGCAGCTGAACCCGGACGAGGCCGAGTTCGGCGTCTGGAAGGCCTGGTGCGAGTTCCTCCTGGCCGCCGACAAGAAGCGACAGCAGCCCGCCAGCGCCGCCGCCATCGAGGCGGCGCTCAAGAAGAACGGGAAGTGCGCCCCCGGCTACCAGTTCCTGGGCCAGATGGCCAAGCTGGTCGGCGACCTGGGCCAGGCCGAGCGGCACCTCAAGCGCGGCCTCCAGGCCCTGCCGGAGAACGCCGACCTGGCCCGCGAGCTCAAGTACCTGCGGCGGTAGTAGGCTCTGGCCCATGCCGCTCCCCACCAGCCCGAAGAAGCGGGCGCTCATGCCGTCCTCGCCGCTGCGCCGCGCCCTGCGCGCCGCCGGGCACCACCTCTCCCCGGTGGTGCAGGTGGGCAAGGAGGGCGTGACCGCCGCGGTCGCCGAGCAGCTCTCCCAAGCCCTGGACGCGCACGAGCTGGTGAAGGTCAAGGTCGGGACCGAGAGCCCGGAGGATCGCTTCCAGGCGGCCGAGCTCCTGGGCCAGAAGGCCGGGGCGCAGATCGCCCAGATCCTGGGGCGGACCGTGCTCGCCTACCGCCGCCACCCGGAGCGGCCGCGGTTCGAGCCCCTCACGCCCGCCGAGAAGGCGAGGGCGTCCGAGCGTTCGGGCAGGTGAGGGGCGGCCGGGCCGGGACCCTGGCACCCTTTCGTTCACGGAGCGTCAGTTCAGGTCGCCGTCCCGCTCCGGGACGTAGCGCGACGAGGAGGCCGAGGGTTCGCCGCCGTCGTAGCGGCGGCGCGCCGCCTCCAGGTCCTCCTCGTCGGCGATGCCCTTGTCGAGGAGCAGGCCCTCGGTGATCTCGGCCTGGCTGACGGCGTGGGCCACGTCGGCCTCGGCCGCCTCCACCCGCGCCGACAGCTCGCGGATGCGCTCGGAGAGGCCGGTGAGCTCGCCGGTCAGCCGCCTCTCGCGCCACAGCATCCTGGTGAAGCCCGCCGCCACCATGGCGAGGGAGGCCGAGAGGGCGAGGGCGATGGGCACGAAGCCATGCTACTGGCCCCGGCCGGGTCCTTCAAGGCGCGCGGGTCGGTGCTTGTCGGCGCGCCGGAGGTCGATATGCTCCGATGTCGTGCAGGAGCGCCTCAACCTCACCCTGGCGGTGAAGCGGCTGGTCCGCGACGTGGCCCGCCGGCTCCCCGAGCTCGGGTACGTCCGCGCCTCGCACGTCCTGGTGGTGGCCGGCGAGGCCCGGCGGACCTCGCGGGCCACCATCCGGCCGGCCCGGCAGGCGGCCAGGGATCGCCGGCCGGCCAAGCCACGGGTGCGGGTGAAGGGACGCGAGATCCTCTACGTCATCACCCTGCGTCCCCTCTGGTTCCTGGACTCCACGCCGGAGGAGCGGGTGGCGACCATCCTCCACGAGCTCTACCACGCCTCCACCCGCTTCGACGGCACGCTCCACGGCGGCCGCCGCCACTCCCGCCTGCCGCTCACGCGCTACAACCGGCGCATCCGGCGGCTCCTCGCCCGCTACCTGGCGATGGCGCCGGCGGAGGTGCTGGCGCCCTTCGCCCACCGGGGCGAGGTGCGGGTCCGGATGTGGCTGGAGCGGCCCGGCCCGAGGCGCGACGGGGAGCGCGCCGGCCGCCGGCTCTACACCGAGGAGCAGCTCTTCTACGGGCTGGCGAGGATGCGCGGGCCCAGGCGCCCGGCCGGGGGGGACCGGCCGCGCGAGCGGCAGGTCCAGCTCCAGTAGCGGGCGGCGCGCGAGGAGGCGACGAGTGCGAAGGACGATCGAGCTCTCCCCCGGCGCGGCCGGCCGGCTGGACCGCGCCCTGGCCGACCAGCTGGGCCTGGGGCGCGCCGCGGTGAAGCGGGCCTTCGCGCTGGGCGAGGTACGGGTGCGGGGGCGGCGAGCCCGCGCCGCCGATCCGGCCGAGCCGGGCCTGCAGGTGGAGATCGACGTGGAGGGCCCGGCCGGCCCGCCCGTGCCGCAGCCGGACCTCGCGCTCACGGTGCTGGCCGAGTCGCCGCGCCTCCTGGTGGTGGACAAGCCGGCGGGGGTGGCGGTCCACCCGCTGGCGCCGGGCGAGGTGGGGACCCTGGCCAACGCGGTGGTGGCCCGCTACCCGGAGTGCGCCCACAGCTCGCCGGCGCCGCGCGAGGGCGGGGCGCTGCACCGGCTGGACGTGGAGACGAGCGGCTGCGTGGCCTTCGCCCGGGACCTCGAGGCCTGGAAGCTGGTCCACCCTCGGCTCAGCGGCGGCGGCGAGGTGGAGAAGCGCTACCGGGCGCTGGTCGCGGGCCGTCTGGCGGCCGGGGGCGTCTCCTCGGTGCCGCTGGCGCAGCGCGGCGGCCGGGTGGTGGCGGCGCCGGACGCGCTGGCGGAGGACCGCCTCCGGGGGAAGGGGTTTCGACCCCGGCCGGCCGAGACGCGCTGGGAGGTGGAGCGGCGCTATCTCGGCCACACGCTGCTCTCGGTGCACCTCCTCACCGGGGTGATGCACCAGATCCGGGCCCACCTCGCCCTGCTCGGCCACCCGGTGGCCGGGGACGCCCTCTACGGCGGCGCGGGGGCGGCGCTGCCCGGGCTCTCCCGCCACTTCCTGCACGCCTCGCGGCTGGCGCTGCGGGTGCCGGGGCTCGAGGGGATCGAGGCCACGAGCCCGCTGCCGCCGGAGCTCGCGCGGGTCCTGGACGCGCTCGAGCCCGAGCCCTCCTGAGGCGGGTCCTTCGTGGGGAAGCCCTTCGGCTACTGCCCCGCCTGCGCGGAGATGGGCGGGTCGGTCATCACGCCGATGGTGTTCACGCCGGCGGAGTGGGCCGCGTCCAGCACCTGGAACGCCTGGTCGTACTTCACGTCGTCCTCGGCGTTGAAGAAGAGGGGCTTGCTGGGGCGGCCGTCGTAGGCCTCGTGGAGCTTGTCCATCGCGTCCTTCACCTCGAGCTCCTGCTTGTTGAGGAGCACCTTGCCGTTCTTCAGCACGGTGAGGACGGTCTGATCGGGCGGGACCTGGTCGGGCGGGACCGGCTGCAGGTCGGGCTGGTACTCCGGCACGCGCAGGAACTTCTGCTTCTCGGCCAGCGGCGTGAGCACCATGAAGATGATGAGCAGCACCAGCACCACGTCGATGAGGGGCGTGACGTTGATGTCGGTGACGGGCTTCTTGGAGCCCAGCCCCATGGCCATGGCGCTACCCCTTCTCCTTGACCTTGGTGCCGGCCAGGCTCACGCCCATGAGGTGGGTCTTCGAGATCTCGAGGACCAGCTCGCGGACGTGCTTGTACTCGGTGTCGCGGTCGCCCTTCACCAGCACGGGCGAGCCGGGGTGGGTCTGCATCTGCTCGGTGAGGGCGGTGGCGAGGTCGTCCTTCTTGACCTCCTGCTTGTCGATCCACCACCGGCCGTCCCGGGTCACCGAGACCATGATGGGATCGCCGCCGCTCTTCAGCGCCGAGAGCTCCTTGGCCTGGGGGAGCACCACCGGCTTTCCGCGCTGGAGCATCGGGGTGATGACCATGAAGATGATGAGCAGCACCAGCACGACGTCGACGAGCGGCGTCACGTTGATGTCGCTCCTCACCCCCTTGCCGCCAACGTCCATCGACATCGCGTCTTCTCCTCGAGGAGGGGCCGCGGGCTACCTCTCGCCGCGCCCTTCCTTCATGAAGAAGTCGACCAGCTCGGTGGCCGAGTCGGTGATGTCGACCTGCATGTCCTCCACCCGGTTGGTGAGGTAGTTGAACATCATCACCGCGGGGATGGCCACCAGGAGGCCGAAGGCGGTGGTGATGAGGGCCTCGGCGATGCCGGCCGAGACCGCGCCCAGGCCGCCGGAGCCGGTGGCGGCCATGGCCTGGAAGGCGGTGATGATGCCGGCCACGGTGCCGAGGAGGCCGACGAAGGGGGCGGTCGAGCCGATGGTGGCGAGGGCGCCCAGGCCGCGGCGCAGGTCGTTCACGGTGCGGAGCGAGCTGCGGTCCACCGCCCGGTTGACGGCGGCGATGACGTCGAAGGCGCCCACGTCGCGCGGGCCGACGGTCTTGAGGGCCTCGATCCCCTGGCTGTACTCCTCGATGGCCAGGCCCAGCACCTTGGACAGGTGACCTCGCTTCAGCTTCTTGGAGAGGGTCACCGCCTCGGAGAACTTGGCGGCGGGGAGCAGATCCCGCAGAGCGTTGGCGAAGGTGCGGGAGGCCCTCTGGGCCCGCCAGTAGGCGATGAGCCGCTCGGCCATGACGCCCAGCGAGTAGATGCTCATCACCGCGAGCACGCCCGCGATGAACTTCGCGAACGGGCCCATGGTGTGCCACATGTGGACGAGGTCGAAGGAGACGGCACCCTCGGCGGCCTGCCCCAGGACCAGGGAATGGACGGCATCGAGCACTTGAACCGACATGAAGTGTGTCTCCTCTACGACCATTGGGCCGAGCGCGCTCGGCCGCGATTCACTCCTGCGTGAAGCGGATGGGCAGGATCATAAAGATCGAGGTGGGGCGCCCGGCCGCGTCGGCGCCGGGGACCCACTTGCAGCCCTGGATGGCGGCCCAGATTCCGCTGGTGACGCGGTCGGGCAGGCCGCTGGTCATGGCCTGGAAGTGGCTGGGCGTGCCGTCCCGGTTGACCGCGAACTTCACGGTGATGACGCCGCCCGAGATGCGCTCGAACAGGTCGTCGGGGATCCGGACGTTCTTCACCACGCAGGTGGGATCGGCGGCGGCCGGCTTCTTGAACCCGGCAGAGGCGTAGACCGGGGCGTCCTCCACCGACGGCGCCTTGGGCGCCGGCGGGGGCGGCGGCGGGGGCGCGGGCGGGGCCGGGGTGGGGGCTTGCCCGCCCACCACGCCACCGACCACGCCTTCCCCCTCGTTGCCCGAGTAGTCGTACTCCGGCTCCTTGGGCTCGTTGGGGTCGACCTTCATCTCCTGCTTCACGTCCTGAGGCTGGATGAGGGCCTGGGGGGGCGGAGGCTTGGGCAGATCGGTCCGCGGCTTCTGCTCGGCTGGCGGCTTGCGCGCCGGCGGGGGGGCAGGGGGGGGTGGAGGGGCGGGGGGCGGCGGGGGGGCCGCCTGCTTCACGAACTTCACCTCCACCTGGGGCTGGTCGATCACCGTCGCCTTGATGGCGGCGGAGGCGGTGATGATCCCCGCCACGACCAGGATCTGGAAGACCGTGGAGCCGAAGACGAACCCGGCCCGCTTGGCCGCGTTCTTCCCGCCCTCACGCTTCATCACCTCATCGAACACGGTCTTCTCGCTCGCTTGACGGAAGAATCGGCCGAAGGAAGCCCCGCTTCCTAGTAGCACCCCGCCCGGATGTCAATAAGGCACGGCAACCCGCACCGAGGGTCATCGTGGTGCGACCGCGGGGGCGATCTGCCCATCGCCGAGGGGTCCCGATCGAGGCAGCGAGGAATGGAAGCGACCTGCGGTACGCACCGGTTCGGGTGCGAGGGCGCTCGTCGCGGACGCCGGCACCCCCCGGAACGGCGAGGGCACATGTAGGAGAAGCTCCCGATAAGGCACCACTTTTCGGTGATGCGCGCGGTGCCATAACAACCGCCTGCACGAAACGCCAGCACCCTAACAGTCCAGAGTGCCTTGACATTCCCTCCAGACGGGTGCTTAGACGTGGGGCCAATTGACCCGCCGGTCGATCGCGGGTGCGCTCAGCAGGCGCACCCCCGCCCGACCGTACGGGAAGCTGAGTCCTCTCTCCCCAGGAGGAAGTCATGGCGATGAAGTTGCGGCGACTCGTGCGGATCGCTCCGCTCGCGCTCCTTTTCGCGGGCACGGCGATCGCGCAGGGCACGAGCTCGATCACCGGCGTGGTGACCGACGGCTCGACGGGCAAGCCGGTGGTCGGCGCCGTCGTGGTCGTCACCAGCCCCGCGCTGCCCGCCGAGCAGACGGCGGTGACCGAGGCTGGCGGGAAGTTCACCGTCCCCAACCTCCCCGCCGGTGACTACACCCTGGCGGTGCAGTTCGAGGGCTACAAGCCCTTCGAGCGCTCGGACCTGAAGCTGAAGGAGGGCACGACCCTGCGGGCCAACGCCGCGGTGGTCCCCGAGGCGGTGCAGATGGAGGAGGTGGTGGTCACCGGCTCCCGCATCCGCCGAAAGGACCTGACCACGCCGGCGCCGGTCACGGTGCTGAACCGCGAGTCGGTGCAGGCCTCCGGCAAGGTCTCCATCGGCGACTTCCTCCAGTCCCTGCCCGAGCAGGGCAACGCCATCAACACCGCCGTGAACAACGGCGGCGGTGGCGACACCCGCGTCAGCCTCCGCAGCCTCGGCGATCAGCGGACCCTGGTGCTGGTGAACGGCCGGCGCATGGTGCCGGGTGGCACGGGCGCCGACGCCTCCGTCGACCTGAACACCATCCCCACCTCGGCCATCGAGCGGATCGAGGTGCTGAAGGACGGCGCCTCGGCCATCTACGGCTCCGACGCCATCGGCGGCGTCATCAACATCATCACCCGCAAGAACTTCAACGGCGCCGAGGTGAACTACTACACCGGCGTCTCCAGCCACGGCGACGGGCAGATCAACGACGTGGCCCTGACCGCCGGCACCACCGGGGACACCGGCAGCGCCATCTTCTCCATCGGCTTCTCCGATCAGAAGAAGGCCATGGCCGGCGACCGCAGCTTCTCCAAGACGCAGCAGTTCTTCGACGCCACCGGCGAGAACGGCACCGGCACCCCCGGCGTCTACCTGGCCGGCTCGAGCCGCACCCCGGGCGGCCGCATCTCCACCGCCGGCGTGGCCAGCGGCAACGCCGCCTTCCAGGGCCTGGTGGCGAACGCCAGCGGCGACGCCTCTGGCTACCTCATCCACGACAGCTCGCTCACCGCCAGCGACCCGGGCGTGTCGGCCTGCCTGGCCGCCAACTCGAGCCTGACCCTGGCCGACTGCCAGTGGCGGAACATGAGCCCGAACCCCGCGATGGCCGGCGCGGGCGGCGACCTCTACAACTACGCCCCCCTGAACTACCTGCTCACGCCGCTGCAGCGGTACTCCTTCTACTCGCAGGGCGACAAGAAGCTGAACGACTACGCCCGCGCCTTCTACGAGGCGATGTACGTGAACCGGCAGTCCAGGCAGCAGCTGGCTCCCGAGCCCCTCATCATCGGCGCGGGCGGCGTCACCGACGCCGGCGGCAACCTGGTGACCATCTCCAAGGACAACTACTACAACCCCTTCGGCGTGGACTTCTCCAACGCCTCCATGCGGCTCACCGCCTTCGGCGACCGCGTGCACGTCGAGGAGATCCAGAGCTACCGCGTGGTGGCCGGCCTCGACGGCACCCTGCCCGACGCCCTCGGGCCGTTCGCCGGCTGGTCCTGGGACGCCTCCCTGAACTTCGGCCGCACCTACGGCACCTACACCATCAGCGGCAGCCTGGAGAGCTCGCGCATCGCCCAGGCCCTCGGGCCCAGCATGGTCATCGGCGGCAAGCCGGTCTGCGTGGGCAGGGCGGGCGACCCGACCAGCGTCATCTCCGGCTGCGTCCCCCTCGACCTCTTCCACGGCTCGTCGGCCATCACCCAGGACCAGGTCGACTTCCTGTCCTTCGTCGGCCCCTCGACCGGGTTCAACCAGCTGCGGGCCTACCAGGCCAACGTGGGCGGCGACCTCTTCCAGCTCCTCAGCGACCGCAAGGTGGCCCTGGCCCTGGGCGTCGAGCACCGCGACCTCTCGGGTGCCTCGACCCAGGACCCGCTCACCGCCAAGTTCGACTCCTCGAACGGCGGCGGCGCCAACACCGCCGGCTCCTACTCGGTGAACGAGTACTACGGCGAGCTCTCCATCCCCATCGTCAGCAACATGGTGGGGGTGCAGGACCTGGAGCTCCAGGCGGCCCTCCGCGGCTTCCACTACTCGAACTTCGGATCGGACTCGACCTACAAGCTGGGCCTGCGCTGGTCGCCCGTGAAGGACTTCACCGTCCGCGGCACCTACTCCACCGCCTTCCGGGCGCCGGACATCTCCGACCTCTACACCGGCCAGCTCGACAACTTCCCCAACGTGTCCGACCCCTGCGCCCACCCCACCGACCAGCACGTGGTCGACCGGTGCGGCTCGGCGGCCAACAACGGCGACGACTCCACCCAGCTCCGCAGCATCAACGGCGGCAACCCCAACCTGAAGCCGGAGAAGGCGGACATCTACACGGCGGGCCTCGTCTACCAGCCCACCTACCTGCCCGGGTTCTCGGCCACCCTCGACTACTACAACATCGCCATCCGTCAGGCGATCGGCACCATCGGCGCCGCCACCATCCTGAACGGCTGCTACCTGGGCTCGAACGACGCCTACTGCGCCCTCATCAGCCGCACCGCCGACGGCAAGGTGAACTACATCAGTGACCTCAACCAGAACGTGGGCAAGGAGAGCGTGGCCGGCGTCGACCTGGCGCTGCAGTACGACATGCAGACCGAGGTGGCCGGGCGCTACCACTGGGTCTTCGACGGCACCTGGCTGCAGAAGCACGACCAGACGCTGGCCGACGGAACGGTGGTGCACGGGCGCAACACCTTCGACCTGCAGACCTCGTCCGGCCAGGGCGGAACCAACCCCGAGTGGAAGTTCAACATCGGGCTGATCTGGGGGATGGGGAACATGGGCGCGGGCTGGACGACCAAGTTCATCGGCCCGTTCAAGGAGTGCGGCGACCCCAACGGCGACTTCTCCGGAAGCGGCCAGTGCTACGTCGACAGCACCTTCCAGCGCCAGGTCAAGGCCTGGGCCCAGCACGACATCTTCTTCAGCTACAACCTCACCACCATCGCGGGGAAGACCAGCCTGACGGTGGGCGTGAACAACCTCTGGGACAACAACCCGCCCAAGATCTACAACACGTTCGCCAGCGCCACCGACCAGTACACCTACGACCAGGTCGGTCGGTACTACTACCTGCGGCTGGGGCATGCGCTGTAGCGGCCCGCTTCCCACGGAGACAACCATGCGTTCCCTGACAATGCCTCACCGCATCCTCATCGCCGGGGTGGCGCTCGTGGCAGCGCTCTGGGCCGCGCCGGCGCGCGCGCAGCTGTCCGCCGACGTCGCGGTTTCCATCGACACCCTGAGCTCCATCCCGGTGACGGGCGTCGAGCCCAACGCCGACCAGATCTCGTGGGGCCAGACCAAGGTCTACGAGATCACCCTCACCAACGCCGGCCCCAACCACGCCGAGGGCGTGGCGCTCACCGACTTCACCGCCCCCGCCGAGCTGGAGCTCAAGTCGATCGCGGGCTGCGTGCCGACCGGCACGGTCAGCGCCGCGAACCCGCTGGGCCTCCCCTGCAGCGTCCTGGGGACCAACGGCATCGGCCAGCTCATCGATGGTGAGTCGGAGGAGATCGACGTCACGGTGAAGCTGCCCCTCCCCGACCCGACCGACCCGGCCGATCCGCTCTCCGGCCTGGCCAAGGTCTGCCCGGTCGGCGACGAGCTGGCCGACACCACCGCCACCATCAGCTCGAGCTCCGACACCTGGACCGACCCCGACACCAGCAACAACACCAGCACCTTCGTGAACACGCTGGGTGCGTGGGCCGACCTCCAGATCACCATGACCGCCCCGTCCAACGCCAGCGTCGGCGACACCATCGACGTGGGCGTGCACCTCGTCAACACCGGCCCCTGCACCGCCGTGGCGGTGGAGGCCGTGGACTACGGCGCCGACGCCTGGACGTCGTTCACCCTCAACTTCCTGGGCCAGGACGACGCCGCCGGCTCGAGCGGCCCGTGCAACGCCGCGGCCGCCGACGGGATGGGCTGCGTCATGGGCGACATGGCCGCCGCCGCGACCGAGGACTACACCATGCACTTCCAGGTGCTGACCCTCCCGGACACCTTGACCCAGAGCGGCGATCCCGTGACCACGCAGGTGTGGTCGGGCGGCCGGCCCTACTACGGCACCTCGGGCCACAACAAGCACTTGCGCACCTGGGACCCGAACGACGTGAACAACAAGGGGCGGACCAACACCATCGTCCAGCACACCGCCAAGAGCTGCAGCACGGGCGGGATGGGCGACGCGCTCAGCCTGCTGGCGCTGGCTCTGCCCTTCGCGCTGCGCCGCCGCCGCAGGGCGTAGCACCGAGCTAAACCGCTCGACCACGGGCCCGGGCTGCGCTATGCAGCCCGGGCCCTTTGCCATATCCGCGATCCCCGTCGCACGGGAGTTCACCTTGGCACCCTTCCAGCGCCTGCTCCGGCTCGTCACCGCGCTCGCCCTCGCCGCCGCCCTCCCGGCCCCGGCGCGGGCCTACGACCCGAACAAGCTCTCGCCCGGCGCCCTGGCCGGCGGCGCCTTCAAGCCGGCGCTCCCCGCCTCGGCGCAGCTCGGGCCGGACCCGAGCTACAAGTGCGGCCGGAGCGGCATCCTCTCCGACCTGGAGCGCAAGCTCGCCGACCTGGCCAAGCAGAAGAAGGTGGCGCCGGCCGAGAAGGACGGGCAGCTCTGCGCCCTGGCCGACACCTTCACCGGCTGGAAGGAGGACGGGGCGGTGCCGACCGACCTGGCCGCCGCGGTGGCCCAGCACCTGGGCATCCCGCTCAGGCCCGAGGTGGAGATCGCCACCTTCGCCAGCTCCCAGCCCGACGACGTGGTGCCGTCGCTGCTGCAGACGGTGGGCAACTTCATGCTCAACGCCCGGGCGCCCCGCTACGGCCTGGTGGTGGAGCGGATCCGCGGCGGCAGCGCCCGCGAGCGCACCGAGAAGGCCCGGGTCACCCTGGCGCTCCTCGACGCGCCGGTCGCCTTCCAGCCCTTCCCGCGGCGGCTCGAGCCGGGCGCGAGCGCCACCGTGGCCGGCGAGGTGGTCGGCGACTACACGGCGGTGAAGGTCCTCACCTCCGACGAGATGGGGAAGCTCGAGACGCCCGAGCAGCCGCCGGGGAAGGCCTTCAAGGCCGAGGTCCGCTGCGGCGACAAGGCCGGCGGGCGGGTCACCGTCGAGGTGCACGGCGAGGGCGCCGCCGGCGCGCGGACCCTGGCCACCGTGGCCATCCAGTGCGGCGGCGAGCTCCCCGCCACCTTCCCGGTGGCCGGGGCGGCCTGGCCCAAGGACCCGGCCGCGGCCGAGGAGCGGATGGGGCAGGAGATCAACGCCGACCGGGTGGCCGTCGGGCTGCCCCCCCTGGAGTACGACCCATCGCTCGCCTCGGTGGCCCGCAGCGTGGCGGAGAAGCTGCGCGACGCGATCGCCGAGGGGCGCCCGCCCACCGTCGACACCGGGACGCTGCTCAAGGACGCCGGCCTGGCCTCCCCGGTGCTCCTGCAGAACCCGGGCGAGGCGGGGAGCGCCGAGGAGGCGCAGGCTCGCTTCTCGCTCTCCCCCTCCATGCGCCAGAACATCCTCTCCGCCGAGGTGAACCACGTGGGCGTGGGAGTCGCCGCGAGCAAGGACGCCGCCGGCCGTCCCACCGTGCTCGTCACCCAGCTCTTCACCAAGGTGCTTCCCCAGATCGACGTGGTCCGGGCCCGCTCCGACCTCTACGCCGCCGTGCAGCGGAAGCGGGAGGAGGCCAAGGCCCCGGCCGCGGCGGTGGACCCGGCCATCGAGAAGATCGCCCAGAAGTACGCCGAGGCCATGGCCAGCGCCGGTGGCAAGCTCTCCGACGACGAGGCCGACGAGATCACCCACCCGCTCCGGGCGCCCTACAAGAGCATCAACATGATCGAGGGGGCCAAGGGCAGCATCGCCGACTTCCTCAACGAGTCGACCGTCACCTGGGACGGCAGCGCCATGGGGGCGGGCGTGGCCCAGGGCACGCACCCGGTGCTGGGCAAGAACGCCCTCTTCGTGGTCTTCGTGGTGGCGACGCCGCGCCCGGCGGAGAAGCCCGTTCCTCCCGCGCCGGCGCCGAAGACCAAGAAGAAGTAGGGCGCACCGGGCGAGCCGGCGGCGGGGCCCACCGCGTGGTCACCTCCGGCCACGCATGGCATATTCGGGCCATGGCAGGCTCGAGAAGGGCCCGCTCGAGGGGCCCGAGCACGGTGTCGTCCCCGCCGCCGACGCAGGCCGGCGAGCGCCGGCGCGCGCACGGGCGGCGATCCGACCCGAGCTCGCCGGCCCCGCCGAAGGGGGAGGGTGCGCCGCTGGACCACCGGGGTCGGCGGCTGGCGATCCTCCTCTCGGTCACGGCACTGACGGTGGTCCTGGCGTGGCGCACGGAGTCCTCGCGCGACTTCGGGTACCACCTGGCCACCGGGCGCTGGATCCTCGAGCACGGTGCCTGGCCACGCGTCGATTCCTTCACCTACACGCTCGCGGGTCGCCCGTACATCGACATGCACGGGCTGTTTCAGATCGCTCTCGCCGTGGCCTATCGGGGCGGGATGGCCGGCGTCGGCCTGCTCCGGGTCGCCTTCGCGCTGGGGACGGTGGGCTTGCTGTGGATGTCGGCCCGCCAGCGCGGCGTCCGCTCGGCCCCGCTGCTCGGGGTCGGCTTCGCCATCGCCCTCTTGACCCTCGAGAACCGCCTCATGGCGCGGCCGGAGCTGGCCAGCGGGCTGTGCCTGGCGGTGCAGCTGTGGCTGCTCCGCCGCCACGCCGACTCGGGGGACCGGCGCTGGCTGTTCGCGACCGTCCCGCTGCAGCTCGTCTGGGTCTACTCGCACGCCCTGTCGACGTTCGGCATCGCGGTGCTGGGGCTCTATGCCGGCGCGTCGCTCCTCGGCGGGCTGCGGCGAAGGGCGGTCGACCCGGCGCCGTGGCTGGCGCTGGCCGGAGCCACGGCCGTCCTGTTCCTCAACCCCTACGGAGCCCAGGGCGTGCTGTTCCTGTGGAGCCTGCAGACGCGGATCCAGCCGGGGAACCCCTTCGCCGAGTCGATCGCGGAGCTCGTGTCGCCGTTCTCGGCGCAGGCGGCCCAGGTCCCGGCGCTGCGCGCGTTCAAGGTCATGCTCCTGGCCACGGCGGCGGTGGTGCTGGCGCGCGCACGCCGGATGTCGCTCTTCGACCTCTCCGTGGTGGCGCTGTTCGGAACCCTGGCGGCGATGCGTGCGCGGGTGGTGGGCCTGTTCGCCGTGGCGGCCTTGCCGGTCGCGCTCGAGGCCGCGTCCGGGCTGGGGCACCAGCTGGCCGCGCGGGCGAGGCTGGGGTTGGCCCGGGCGGGGCCGTACGCGGTCGCCGCCGTCACCCTGGCGCTGGCCTTCCTGTGCGAGGAGACGATCGCCGGCGGGTACTACGCCCTGAACCGGTACCCGTTCCAGTTCGGCTGCGGCGAGTCGCCGGCGGTCTTTCCGGTGGGCACGGTCGCGACCCTCGAGGCCTACGCGCTCAGCGGCCCCATCTTCAATGCCATCGAGGCCGGCGGCTACCTGGTCATGCATCGCGGCCAGGGCCAGAGGACCTTCATCGACGGCCGCCTGGAGGTGATGGGAGAGGAGTTCTACGCGGAGTACCTGCGGGCCCTCTCCGGCGAGGGATGGGAGGAGGTCGAGGCCCGGTACGCGCCGACGCTGGCTCTGGTCCCCGCCAACCGGCGGGAGCTGGCCCGCCGTCTCCAGCGCGACCCGGCCTGGGTACTGGTCGATGTCGACGCGGTGGCATTCCTGTACGCTCGTGACACCCCGGACCACCACGCCGCCATCGCGGCGGGCCGGGAGCGGCTGGGCCAGCTCGACGCTCCTGCGGATCCGGACCTGGAGGCGA
>Ga0335069_10008434_pt1 | contig 14742 bp, 13 predicted proteins | sample Lox_Sample_11_FD_206714 | JGI IMG/M metagenome (GOLD analysis project Ga0335069, IMG submission 206714) | Soil microbial communities from Loxahatchee National Wildlife Refuge, Florida, United States - Lox_Sample_1.1 | ecosystem: Environmental > Terrestrial > Soil > Wetlands | place: USA... | reverse complement strand
TTTCACCAAGGAGTTGCTGTACGAAGCTACTTTGCGATCTATGCGAGACTTGGTTTCCGGATCAAGCGCCTTAGCCGTTCGTCTGTACTCAATGATCTTGTTGTAAATCACAGATTCCATTGATTTTCTTTCTCTAGGAGAGGCGTCCTCATACTTCACTAGAGCGTCTTCGAGCGGGGTGTTGGTAGTCTCTACCGATGGATTGTACTTTCCACCGTTCTTTAGGGTTTGGAAACCAACCTGCTTGTTGTGGATGTACTCGGCGTACTTGTCGGCAGCGTCAGGGTCTTTGAAGATGCCGAGGTGCTCTCCGGTTTTCTTGTATCGTTCAAGCGCCTCCTTGTTCGAGAGGATGTGTCCGTCCGGACTGACCTTTGGTACGAGCACCTCTCCGTCATCTGTACCAAAACTGGCAGACAAAAGAGAACTGATTGATCCGTCCGGATTGTGTACAAGTGGTCGCTTTGATAGGTCTATGTTTCCTGGTTTTACCATCCCCGGAACGTTCTTTGGCCCAGTTGAAGTCCAGTTCTGATATTCAGATGAACTCGACGTAGGCCCGTCAAAGACTCCCGGAGTCTGTACCAGACTCTGCGGGTTCGCCTTCCGGATGCGCTGCTTTCATCAATTGAGAAGTAGCCGCAGCCGCAGCTTTACGCATGGCGGGGTTACCCGCAGCTTCCATGATGGTGGTCAGGGGTTTCAGCACGGCGGGATTCGAAAGAGCCTTGGCGGGCAAGTGTAACTGGCTTCCGAGCGCGGTCCCGACGATTATTTCCATGCCGCGAGCCGGGTCCTGAGTCATCTTCCACGCCCCGTATCCTAGGCCCGCCGCGACCGCCGCTTTTTCCAGCCTCGAACTTACCTGGTTCTGCGAGGCTTTCATGAACCTGTCAATGTCCGGAACCCGATCACCCCAGATTGCTTTCTTTACTTCCGGAGCAATCTTGTTGTACTTGGCCGCGAGGGTTTTAGGATTCAGTTCCTGCGTCTTCGAATCGATTGACTGATCCATCAGGTTCTGGAACACTCCGCCCTCGACCGGCTTCATGTTTTCTTTACCGATCAAGCTTCGCAAGGTTTCGGCGCGTTCGACGGAGTTCTGTTTACCGAGCAGAATCTTAGCTACCGCGTCGGGGTTTTTATCCCGCAGCGCCTTGATTCCGTTGTTCTGTAGATCGTTGATGGTCTGAGCGTACTCGCCTCGCAAGGCTTTGATCTGCGCGGCAACCTCGGGCTTACCGGCTTTCTGGGCCGCCTGCTGCATCGTTTCATCGATGCCCGAGCGGAGTCGGATTAGGTCGCCCTTGATCGGGCTATCGTAGGGAACATCGCGGACAGCTTGACCGATCTTCTGGCGGATGGCTTCCATTTCGTCCCACGAATAGACCTTAGCCTTACTCTCTCCAGCCGGGCCTACGGGCGTCTCTTTCGAGAACTCCTGTAGCAATGGCTGGATTTTCTGTTTATCGGGCACGACGCCTTTCAGGGCCTCGTTGATTTCATCGGGCACGCCGTTAGGTCCAAGCAGGTCTTTCGCTACTTTCTGGAGCGGGCTGCCTTCGACGGTTACCTGCACGGGCTTCGCGGCCGCGCTTATAGATTTCATGCCCGCATCGTACTTCGCGTGCATCGCGTCCTCGGTCTTATCGAGAGCGCCTTGGACGCCTTTTACGATCTCGGGCTGCTCGGCAACCTCGGAACCACCGGACAATGATTTAGCTAGTGCCGAGGCTTCCTCGCCAGCGTTCTTACTGAGACCTTCTTTGATCGCGGAGCCAGCCGCGCCAGTAGCGCCTAGAACGCCGGACGTAGCCGCAGTGGCCGCTCCGGTTTCAAGAGCTTCCGTAGGCGAGGCCCCGTGAAGCAAAGCTTGCCCCGAAGCTGTAGTTCCGTAGCGCAGCGAACTTAGCCCCGCTTGGATCAACTTCGAGAGGAACGGATGAGATTCCGCCATCTCGGCGATCTTGGTAGCCATTCCGAGGCGCTTGGCGAGGCTGAGACCCTTGAGAGCCTCGTCACCAGCCATGAACTCTAGCAGACCTTCAGCCCCGACCCCAACCTTTTCGGCCGTAGTTTTCGGAGTGGACATTGATTCAAGGGTAGAAACACCTTGACTCGGAGCCAGTGTTTCGCCGATCCCTGGAATCTTGTTTAGGAGTCCGCTTACTGTACCGACTGTTTGACCGAGGCCCTGGAGGACGCCCTTACCGATGCCCGCACGAGGATCTTGAGCTTCTGCGGGCGGAGTCTGCTGTCCGGTTTCCGTATTTCCTGACGCGGGTTCTTCGGAAGCTACCTGCCATTGACCTCCGCCCGCTGCTGACGGATTAGAAGGCGCTGGAGCCGGAGCTTCGGAGACTACCTGCCAAGGATTGTCTTGAGGCATTTATTGTACCTGAACTGGCTGGCCGTTCTGCAAGGTCCACGTCTGACCGTTCTGAAACTTAGTGTGAGTGCCTTCTTTGAGGAGATTGACGGGAGGGGCGGCTTGAGGTGTCTGCCTCGTGCTCGCTGCGCTTAGCGAACCGCCACTTCCGTAGCTCGCAATCGCATCACCGAGACCAAGCTTGGCAGCCGCGACCTTGCCCTTCGGCGTTACTAGGTTAGGATAGTTTCCACCAGTTACGGTTTTCCAATTCTCATTTAGTGAGTCGAGACGAAGGACAGCAGTTTTGGATAGTTGCTTCAAGTCTACTTCGTTCTGAGCGGGTGTTCTGCTCGGATCGAGGACTCGCTTCATCACTTCCAGATCTTCCGTGTGCTCGGCTCGATTCGCGTTGAGAAAGGACATGTACTCTTTGCGGACGGGTTCGAGGGCGGCTTCGTACCGACTCAAGAGCGAATCCCCCTTGAGTTTGTCGCGAAGCTCGTTCAGTGGAGTATTTACCCAAGGCACGCCAGTGGCGGCTCGCTGTTTATCCCACAAGCGGACAACATCCGAAGCGTCAGCCGCGTGATTCAAGAAGTTATTGAATGTCTCGATCTGACCGCCTTCTTTTTTCGAATCCGTGTAGTTGTTCACGAGGCGTTGCTTCGAGTTGTAGAGCTTTTCGTCCCAGTTGGGATTGATCTGTTTTACGAGGCCCACGGCGTCGGATTGGGCAAGCTGATTGCTTCCTTTGTAGACGCGAGCCGGGAAAGAGTTCTTTCCTACGTCACCATCGGCCATAGCAAACAAGGCCGCTATATCCCGAGTGCGAGTTCCGGCAAGTTGGCCTCGAACCCCATCGGGCAAGGCGTTGAATCGAGCATTCAGTTCCTGCGGCAAATCTTTCGGTCCAACCGCAGCCCCGTCTACTGCTTTTAGTTCCGTAGCTACCTCGGCACCCTTTTTCGCAGCGGCAAGGTTAGCGGCAGTCTGCTGAAGAGTCCGAATCGACTGTTGAGCGTACTGAATCTGTTGCTGCGCTTGCTTTTGTTCTTCGGGGGTTTTAGCGTTCTTCAAAGCCTGCTGAGCCTGAACGAGGAACCCTGCCGCATCCCCTTCCTTCAGTACAGGAAACGGACTGCTATCGGGTTTATCCTTGTCCGCGAGTTTTACATCCCCATGAGCCTTGAACCAGTTATCCGCGTAGGTCAATTGTTTCTGGGCTTTGTCTTTTTGGCTCTGCGTCGAGTCCGGATCGGACAGAATTCCCTGTGCTTGAGCCTTCAGCGAGGCATATTTATTTTCGTCGAGGCTCGGATAGGTGTCAGCAATGTCCTTGTTCAGATCCTGAATGCTTTTCAGGCGGAGCGCCATCATTTGCCCGACGGTAGTAGTTCCCGTATCCGTTTCGTTACCGGGCATGATCTTGGCCCCGGCCACGTCGTTGATCGAACCTTTGGTTAGCGTCAGCGACTGGCCCCATTTCGAGGCGGGAATATCCAAAAGGTGGAACGTAGTTCGGTCGGCTAGGTCAACTGGCTTCCCAGCCTCGTCAACCCATTGGCCGTTTTTCTGAGTCAATCCTTTAGTATCAACTGTCGTTATGACCGAGCGATGCCAGCCGTCCGGAGCCTTCATTACCGACTCGGGATTTTTCTGAAACATCGCGAGCAGGTCGCCGCCGTTATCGGGCTTCGCGTTCAGGTCGGTTCCGTCTGGCCCGAGGATTTGAGCGGGCCTCGCACCGGCCTTATCTTTCAAGGCCGACAACACGATTTGTGACGAGTTGTTGTACGAGTCCACCTGCTTCGGGTCGTGCAGGTTCGCCATGTGGTCGTGCGTCAGTACCGAGATATTTCCGAGCGCAGTAGTCTGTGCCTGGATATCATCGGCTTTCTTCTGCTGTGCTTTAGCATCGGCGAGGTTCTTCAGGCGCTGGGCTTTTTCGAGAGCTAGTTGCTGTTGACGTTGCTGTTGAGCCTGCTGCTGTTGAGCAACCGTAGCGCCGCCGAGCGCGGCCCCGCCGAGAGCGCTCTGGCGATTCGGAGCAGTCGCGCCAGCGGCTCCGCCAGCCAAGGCTCCAAGCACGATATCCCGAAACACGCCACCGGGGCGTCGAGGAGTTACAACTTCCTGAACCTCTCCCGTTGTCGGGTCCGGCTGGTAGTTTATCTGCTTACCTTCAAGCGCCGAGGCGAAGTGACGAACCACGCGACCGATCAGAGAGTGATTCTGATCCGGAGTAGCCCCCTGCGGAGGTTGGGCTTGGGGTGCGGCCATCGGAGATGTCGGTGCGGCGACCGGAGCTTGAGACATATCCGGAGCAGCAATCGCGCCCGGAGGAAGCGTTGATGTATCGGGCGAAACGCCCGCGAGAGGATCAGGCATCTTGTTGTCCGTTTTCCGTACTTTCTATGAAATACGACAGCGGAGTCTTGGCAGAAATCTCCGGATCAGAAAGCGCTTTTCTCAGAAAATTTACGACTTGATCTATGCCGAGTTTTTCTTTCAACCCGAAGCAGCCGAGAAGATTTGCAAGCGTGTCGGTAGACCGGAGTCCGGCGCGGGAGTGTCCGCTGGCTTTCAATGAAATATCAAAAGTTGCAGCCTTATATCCGGCAAGAAAAGAGTCGAAGACGCGGCGGCCTTGGTCATCAATTATGTGGCGACCGGGCCTCGCGAAGGAGCGTTGAAGTATTGGATTGCGCAACTTGTACGCATCCGATTCGGGATTACCTATCCCGTTCAGGCGTCCTATCGCATCAACAATCGCTTCGATCTTATTTACTGACATAGTTACCCAGGATTCCCGACGCCGCTCGCGGCCCCGCCGATGCTTTTACCGATACTTGATCCCACCCCCGCCCCGAGAGGTCCAAGGAATGATCCCGCAGCTCCCCCAAGGATGCCGCCTATCGTAGACCACGGAGATGCAGCCGCATCAGCCTGCTGAATAGCTTCCTCTGATCCAAATGCCGCGTTACCTGCGCTCGTCGCAGCCCCGCTATATCCAAGCGGGTTTTGCAACTGAGCGACTCCGCTAAGAGCGTTCGAGGCGGTCAGGAAATTCTGTCGGCCAAGATCGTATCCCGATCTCGTGATGTCGAGTTGCTGTCCAGCTCGCTGCTGAGCCGCGCTCGTGGCGATGCTGGCGTTGATGCCCGCCTTTGTGCTGGACGGCAGGAAGGTGTTACCTCCACCCACGGCCGCGAGGCTTTCTCCAGCCGCAGCCTTGGCGCTTCGATACGCGGCCGCTGTTCCAGAATCCGCCTGCGTTCGAAGTGCGGCATCTTCCTGCGGCGTGAATCCGTACTGCCCGATCCCCGCACTCAGGATGGGATTGAAAGCAGTTTGGAGGCTTTGTAGAACCGCACTTTGGTTAGCAAACTGAGTCGAGTAGTTTTGTTGGAGAGTCTGAAATAGTTGATTCTGGCTTGCGGATGTTGCTTTCTCCTGATCGGTCGCGCCCTTACACCACGCTACTGGCCCAGTCCAAACGAACTCGTCCCGCTCAAGAACAGTATTGGTCGCGATGTCGATCACAATTCTGGAGTACATTAGTATTCCTTTAGCTTGAGGCGAAACATCTTGAAGGGAACTTCTTTGAAGCCGTGGTGTTCAGCGAAGGCGATAGTGCGAGGCTCCGTACAGCCGAAATAGATTTCACCCATTCCAAGGCTGCGAGCTGTCTCGACGATCTTGTCGATTAGTCGGCGCAGGGAGAGCGCCACGTCCTTCTTGTCCGCATCCGGACAAATGCCGAGGGCTTCGAGCATGAAAGTGGGCTGGGCAGGAAGGTAGACCACTGGAACCCCGTATTCGTTTTCCGTACACAGGGTTATCGAGTTGGGATAGAGCCCCGCCTCGGGATCGAATCCATTTTCTTTCGTACCCAACTCGTACTGTAGGAATTTCTCTGCGTCTTTTGGTTCAGCCAGACGCACTGTGATATTTCTCATATTCTCCAGCCGATGTTATTAGCGATGCGGTGAATGATCGAGAATGCGGGCAAAAGGATCGCTGAGTGGAGCCATTGGCGGTTTTTCTGCTTATCCAATTCGTCTTCGAGATTGGTGACGCGACCGCCGTCTCCGAGAAGCTCCTCTCGCATTCCGTCAACTTTTTGTTCGATTCTCCCGAGGCTCTCGGAAACCCGAAGTTGAAATTCCTCGTCCATATTCGATCCTTAGTTGTTAGCGATGCTCCACCACACGCTGCCATCCGAGACAACGGACAAATATTGATTGGTGTTAGTTAGAAGCCAATTCGAGGCTCCATCGATCGTTTGTCCGCCAAACCCCGCTATGGTTACAACCCCAACTCCGCTATCTACTTTTTTCAGTACAAATACCGAGCCCGCATTACCGACCGCCGTAGGCAAGGTTCTCGTGATATTCGAGGCTCCCGTGGTATCCAGTTCGACGACAAATGGCGTCGCCTGATACGCCACACTGCCAGTGGACGAGGCGGTCACGACCGTATACGGGCCGCCGCCACCGCCACCGCCACCCGTCGATACGAAAGTGACGTTTCCGAGCCCGTCGTCGGTGATCGACATTCCGGTACCCTGGACGAGGTTCAGCTTCGTCTGGGAGCCGTTGTTTACACCGTTGGTTTGCAGTAGCAGCACAATGCCTCCGGGGGTTAGGGGCGGGCAGCAGGGGGTGGGTGGATTTACGGGAACTATATTTCCTACGTCGTACGGATCGGGCAAGGACGGCAGAACCCAGAACTGTGGGGTCCGCCACGCCGGAGTCCCGTCATGCCTGAAGGCATTTACTACGTAGTAGGTATCTACCGGATCGAGGTTGTCATTCGACCAGATTTGCGGTCGTCCGGCCACGCTACCGAGATTGTCGAGAAATATTCTGAAAGGCAGACCCGCAACCACCAGTCCGCCAGTACATACTTCTTGAGCATCTTCGGAAAGCTCGAATCCCAGAAATCCGTTGGCCAGAACCTGTCCGTCCCAGCTTTGAAACCTGCCGCCCGTCAGCGTTTGTCTGTGGCAGGTAGGCGGAGGAGGTGTCGGTGTGTTCTGGACGAGAACTTCTACGGCAACCTGTGTTAGGTTGGCATTCGGTGCCGAGCCAACAAGAACCTCGACCGCAGACTGGGTTATGTCAACGTCAGGATTTGAAGCCTGTAGAACCTCGATAGCGGATTGTGTGAATCGGGCGTTAGGATTGCCTGCCTGTAGAACCTCGGAGGCAACTTGAGAAAGCTGGTTGGTCGCCATATCACGATCAGCTCACTACGGTCAGGCCAAACTCAGAAGTGTTGAATCCGGACTGACCCCACGCCGCGCTCGTATTCGGATCGGTCGTAAACGGGTTATTGAAGTACGTCCAACTCGTGGGCGTGTTGATCGAGGTTCCGGTCACATCCGTCGATCCGTTTCGGGCAGTGATCGCTACGGTTCGCGCCGAGGCGTCGTCTTTTTCAATCCTCGCCCACGCATTGACATAGGCGATGGAGTTTGCGGCCACGAGATTGGCGTGCTGGTAGCTCTCTTTAGCGCCAGCCGAGGCGGAGAAGTTATACGAGGTCGCATCGTCCGGAGGATCTTCGTTCACGTTCAGGTAGTGATTTCCGGCCGACTGGCTGGGGCTGGTGCTGAAAGTGTTGTATCCGCCAGTCGCGCTGTCGGCAGACGGCAGGAACGTGATGATTTTTCTGTCCCCAATGTAGGTGTTGAGGGGCGAGGTTCCTGTCGTGTCCAGCAGGTTCCAGTCATCGAACAGCATGGTCGGGGTAGATCCGCCAGAGAACCCACCGTTACCTATCCGCACGGCATCCGTGAAAGCATTAGCAGACTGCTGGGTATCTACGTTGGAAGCAGTTATTACGGGACTCGTGTTTCCGTTTACGCGGCACTCGACGAACCCATTAGTGTTATCAATAGTTACCTTGGTCTCGATGAAGTACCAAGTATTCGGAGTCAGTAGCAGAGTCGAGGCGGGGCCGACGTTGGTTCCGGCATTGTTGTATCCGAACCCGGCATTCGTCTTGAAGCGAAGCACTCCACCCGAGTCGCAGGTCAGGGATAGCTGCGGCGTGTTGGTGGTCGTGTCCATGTACGTATAGAGATTTATGAAGTTCACCGACGGCAGGGCGTTGATGTTGAGCGCAACCCCGGAAATCATGGTCGCGAGCTGGGTTCCGAGGCCCATCTGACCCCAGTTGTTCGCGGTGAAAGATATGCCGTTAGACACCGCCCCGGATTGAGCCGCGAACCTGGCGTTTCCCGAACTTATGGTCGAGGCTCCAGGCGGCGTAGTAAACACCTGTGCCGCTGAAGTGGTGAAGTCAAAACCCCACGACCAAACCCCGTTTTGGAAGATACCTGCCATTGATTATCCTTGTCCGGAAAGCGGACGTGTTATGATTCCAGCCACGTACCGTACGCGAGTCGGGCGTCAAGGTGATACGCCATCGCCGTCTCAACTAAGAGAACGCCCGGCCCTATTGACCGCCAGACGAGAACCACGCATTTCCAGGAATAAAAACGAAGGCCCCGATTTCCCAGCCCGATCCGTAGGAATTCTGGTTCGCTGTACCGAATGGGAACACCGTGTGAGGATTTAGTCCAAGCTGGTAAGTAGAGCCGAGGTTGGTTCCTACATCAATCCACGGTGAGTTCTTGGAGATACGAAGATTCCCGCCTGCGCCGTTTGCGAGAAATGGATTGCTTGTTACGTCTCCCGAGCCAGCAGAAATTCCGTTATAGTTTCCGCTTGTGTTTGAGTACCAGCCGTTCGTTTTGAAAGTAGTTACCGATCCGCTGGTGACATCAATACCGTATCCCCGGTTGAAAGTGGAGCCGTTGTTCTCCATGTCATTTCCGGTCGAGGAGTTTTTGACCAGAATTCCATCGTCAGCCCCGTAGACGGTATTCCCGTAGAATTTACCGTTTACACAGCCGTCAAGCCCGAGCCCGGCATGAGCGTTCGAGCCGAGGACTGTGCCGTTTACGACGTTGTACTTGTACAGCAAGGGGATATTAGAGCCGCTCGTCGCGTAGCAGCGAATAGCGTGCTGGTCGGACACATCACCTACGCCGGAATGCTCTATCAGGTTGAAGGAAATTTCCAGACTTGTGGGCGTAGCCCCGCCATCGTCTAGACCGTTCATGTCGATGCCCATTCCGGCACCGTAGGAGTAGTTGTTGGTCCACACGATTGTCTGACTGTTGCAGGTCGAGGCAGCCTGATATAGTCCGTAAGCCACCACTGGCTGGGTGCCGTAGTTGTAAAAACGGTTTCCAGAAACCGAAGAGATGCAACTCGGAACGTCGGCGTCTATCCAGCCCATTCCGGAAGTATCAGAGTGGTTTATGATTCCCACCCGTCCGGTAATGGTTACTGGGCCAGCCCCGCCGATAGCCATGATTCCGAATTGCTGAGCGCCGGAGATGATCCCCCAGTCCGTATCCGTACCGCCCGTGAAAGTGGCGGTCATCCCGGAACCCGTGTTCCGATTAAACTGAAAGCAGTAGGTCGCTGTTGGGCCGCAATCTACGTTGGTAAAGGTGCTCGCCGTGGCGCAACCAAACTGGACGTAGGCTTTATCGTAAAATTCCCGTATGTCGAGATTGTTATAGGTTGAACTGTGGCACAGGTCGGCGGGAGCGTTCGCCAGGATAGGAACTTCGAGCAGGCTAGATAGTCCGGTCGGATTTCCAACCGAATAGATTTCTTCACGCGAGTTTCCAGAGTCGTACCAGGAATCCCACTGCGTTCCCAGCGCCCCCTCAGATGTTTTGCGTTGACCCTCCAGCGGGAGGCAGGCTTGCCCGGTACACTGGTTGGTATCGGAGTGCATTACAAATCCAGGATCATGCGTTATCGAGGATACATACCAAAGATTACCGCTCTTGTTTGTCCAGTTTCCGGCGACGTTCTTGGTAGCCGATCCTCGAATGCTTGGCTTATTCCCGGCCCCGTAAGCGTCGTAAGTGATGTTATGGGTTCCCGCAAATTGCTCGCGCCAGATGCAACCACGTTCGAGCAGCACAGTGTCGCCGCTTGAAGCCGTCGCGCTTCCGGCCTTTGAGAGGGTCAGCCAGGGCGTTGCCGGACTGGTGCCATTATTCGAGTCATTCCCCGTTACGACGCAGTTGTCCACGTAGTAGGTAGTGGCCGAAACGTTCAGACAAAGTGCAAACAGGATTAGTAGAAGTTTTTTCATAAGCCCGACATATCGCAAGAAGCGCAATGTGTAAGCGTTTCCTTAAAAGCAATAGCATTAAGAATCATGTTTCCGGGACCGCTGGTTGTTGTCCAGTTAGGCGCTGTGCCGCTATTTGTATTCAGCGATGAGGCGTAGCCTTCCCCACCAGAGAAAGTTACATTGCTGCTGTAGGGGGAAGTTACAGCAGTGCAGTTTGGCCCGCCATCGCAGAGTTGGACAATGATGTCGTTTGATCCGCCTAGAGTAAGGGCAACGCCAGCGCAAGGAGAAGCACAAGAAATCGGCCCTCTCGTACCGGCTGTGTCATAGGTCACGACGCCGGTATGGGAAATTTCCTTGACCCAGCAATTCCAGGTTCCGGATGGAGTTCCGCTTACGGTGGCCGTCAGCGAAGTTACTCCTCCGGTAGCCGAAAGGACATAACCACTGTCAATGTTGTAAGCCGACGTACCCGCAAATAGATGACAGGCGGAGGCCGCGCAAAGCGTCATCGTCCCCGCTCCGGTAGCGGCCGCCGTGATGGTGAAATTTGATCCACCAAGACTATCCACTCCAAATACGAGCAGATTCCCAGACCCGGTAGCAGACACGGCCATCACACAAGTCGTGCCCGACCCGGTAGCCCGAACACTTTGAATATCGGCCGTAGCGAACAGGGGAAGACGGAACACTCCAAAGAAAAACAAATAAGTCAAAAATGCTTTCATTAATTCACCACCCAATAGTCGAAACACAGTCGGTTCGTTGAAAACGTGCCTAAAGTGATCGTGAAACTCGTATTTGCGCTCCTGGCGGAAACGCGCGGAGCCGTCAAACCAGTGTCCGCTGTCGTGTTACAGGTCACAGAAAGAAGCGATCCCAGGCTGGAATCTGGTTGGACGAAAATTGCGCTCGCGCTCGTCACGGCCGAAGTATTGATGGTGCATGTTCCACCGGAAGCGGCAGTGTCACAGGCGAATGACCCTGACGGTGCGGCGCTGCACGATACGACCGAAGGGTTGGCTGCCGTGCCAGCGGCCGCGCATTTCGTCGCAGTCAGTAAAATCGGAGTGGTAATGTTGGTCGTGAATACCGGGGATTCAAGAGAAGCAACGGTCAGAGCCGAACCGCCGTTATTTATCATTTTCCAGCGATGAGCACCTAGGTCCGGGTAGAGAATGTCCGAACCGGATATCCCTGACGGCGCAGCCTGTTCAAGCGAACTGAGCGGGCAATCGAACGCTTCAGTAGCGGCTGTCGATTGCGTCGTCCAACTGCAAGCTCCGGTTGTTGATCCAGCCACCGAATATGACCCGGTTCCGGTTCCGGTAGTTGTTACATCCGTCGCGGTCAGATCGGTAAAAGCCCCGGTATTTGGGGTAGTGCTACCGATGGTGCCGGGAATCGCCCACGTCCCTCCAAGCAGTTGGGACACGTTCAGGTTTGGAACCACAGTGGTCGAAGAAACAGTGAGCGGGGCGGTTCCCGTCGATATCGTTGAAATCAGATTTGGAGCCTGCCATGCGTTACTCGAAACTATGGCATTCGATGTAGTGCCCGCTACGGCGGGCCACGTCAAAGTCGCCGTGCCGCTGGTAGAGCCCGAGCCGGTGAAGACGCAACTCGTTGTGCTGGCAACGCCGCAAGCCAGAGAGGAGAATGCTCCGGTATTTCTGGTTGTACTGCCGATGGTTCCCGGTATCGCCCAGGTTCCGCCGAGCAGGCTTGTTACATCAATAGTTCCCGACCCGCTGACTCCGAGAGTCGATCCTGTTCCTACCACCATCGCGGCCGTAGTATTGGTCGAGGATGTTAGCGCCGAAAAAGCATTCAACCCTGGCGGCAGGTCTCCGCTTGCAATGGCCCGAAAAGCCGGAGCCCCGGCAGTGGCAAACAAGGCATGAGTCGTGGTTGAATCCGAAGCTGCGCCTTTTATCACGGTGGATGAGCTGAACAAGGCAACCTGATTTGCAGCGGGAGATCCAGTTGTGGTTACCGTTCCCGTTCCGGTCGGAAGCGGGGAGACGAGCTGGAAGTTGGCCCCGTCATATACCACACAGACAATCTGTCCGGATACGATGTCCCCAGAACCGAGATCGTTGGTTGCACCCTTCTTGATCGCTTTGGCAGAGCCGCCGTTCACGGCCAGAGTAGAGGCCGTGGTGTTTCCATTGACCGCTAAAAAGCAGACTTGGCTTCCGGCGACCAGAGACGGGGCCGGAGATAGAGTGACCGCGTAGGCATTGGCCGACCCAGAGTCGGCGGAATAGGTATACGACTGTTGCTGGACTCCGCTTTTCAGAGCAAACGTTGGCGAGGCTACGGTTGTACAGGTTCCGGACGAGCTGGTGATATCTCCGGTCAGGGCGGGCATGTCGGCGCACGGGAGGATGCCTCGTACCTGAGTCGGGAGATTTACCTTCTGAGCAAAGGCGCTCGCAGGCAGTAGCAACAGAAGTAGGAAAAGTTTTCTCATTAGAATCTATAGAAAGCGAGGAGGTTAGCAATCGGAGGGTTGGTCGTGGTCACATGGAATCCGGCCAGAGTGAATCCGGTTCCAGGACTGAGTATGATTCCGTCCTGAATCAGCATCAGTGAAGCGCCGGGGTTTGGAGAGTGCGCCAGGGTGAACGAACTATTGATACCGTTGATCGTCCCGGTAGGCACCTCGGAGTCCGCGAAGTTGATGCCACTGCTGCTGACCCGGTACCAGGCTAGAAGGTTTGCAATCGGCGCAAACGTGGTAGTTATGTTCGCCCCGGAAATAGAAAACCCGACTCCGGGATTCAGCGTAACGCCATCTTGCACGAGAATCAAGGAAGCGGCGGGGTTCGGTGACTGAGCCAGAGTGAAACTTGTGTTTATTCCGTTGATGGTTCCAGAAGGAACCTCCGCATCTACGAAGACCGCTGTTCCTCCGCCGCCCCCACCAGTCGATGCAATGGTTACAGAACCATTACCCTGGTCGGTCAATGTGATATTTGATCCGGCTAGGAGGTTCAGTTCACATTGCTCTACGTTGTTTATGCTGTTCGTTCGGAGAAGTATTCCGCTCGGACAAACACCGCCGCCCTGACCAGAGCCGCAACCGCAACCCGCGTCCGATCCCGGAACCCATGCGGTTATGTCAAACGGAGTAGGGCTGGACAGAACCTGTTGATATTGTGGGGATTTCCAGGCGCGAGTACCGTCCTCGCGAAAAACCTCCACGAGGTAGCAGGAATTCGCGGGATTGAGCGTGTCATTAGGAAACACCAGAGCTGTGCCAGCGATGTTCCCATTGTTATCGAGTGGTATCTTGGTTACGAGGCCGCCTACGACTTGAGCCAGGGGGCTGGTAGATTGGCTGTCTGAGCAGAGCTCAAGGGTCAAAAAGCCGTTGGCAACCGGGTTGCCCTCGGCATCTTGAAAATTACCTCCCGTAATTTGGGTCAGTGCCAATTTGACAAATTCCTTTTATTTTCGTATAATATTCGCTGTGAAAACATGCACTAAATGCAAAGTTACAAAGGAGGAGGAAGAGTTCTAATGCGAAGCGGGCTAATTGCAAAAAATGCGAGAACCTGCGCCACAATTTGTACATGAAGAGAAATCCAGAAAAGGCTAGGCAATATTGCAAAAGGTGGCCGCCAAAGGTTAGAGAGAAAATCAATGCCAGCAAGTTGGCGTGGAAGCGCAACAATCCAGAAAAAGTCAAAGCATCATACAGAAAGCATTATGTGGCAAACAGGGAGACAATCATCAAACATACGACGAAGCGCTCGAAGCAACATCCGGAAAGAATGCGCATGTATCGCTTGAAATCCGTTTACAAGCTGACCGCAGAACTGCTCAATCAGAAAATGCTAGATCAAGATTACAAGTGTGCTATCTGCAAGTCTCCATTTATTCCTGAATCCGAGTCTGAGGTTAGCCGCTTTGTTCCACCAAACGCCAAGGTTGGATGGATGGTGGATCATGATCACTCTTGCTGCTCTGGGCGTAGAACTTGTGGACAATGCGTACGAGACATTTTGTGTCCCGACTGCAATCACGTTTTGGGGGCGGCGAGAGACTCTCTAGATAGGCTTAAGCAGGCTGTTGCCTATATCGAAAAATGGAAGTCTAAGTTCGAAGCCTTATTGTCATCGCCTGAGCCCGTCTGTTCAATTTGAATCGATCATCCCTGCAAATCCAGGCTTGACAGGTCGGACAGAAGA
>Ga0335069_10008432_pt1 | contig 14746 bp, 4 predicted proteins | sample Lox_Sample_11_FD_206714 | JGI IMG/M metagenome (GOLD analysis project Ga0335069, IMG submission 206714) | Soil microbial communities from Loxahatchee National Wildlife Refuge, Florida, United States - Lox_Sample_1.1 | ecosystem: Environmental > Terrestrial > Soil > Wetlands | place: USA: Florida... | reverse complement strand
CGCCGGCGAAGTATATCCAGGCCGGGCAGGCCCAGGTCCTCAAGGGCCGCGAATCGTGGGCCCCTCCTGCCCTCGCGGGCGGCCGCCTCATCGTGCGCGACCTCACGCGCATGGTGTGCCTGGACGTAGCCCAGCACTGAGCTGGCCCTGTTCTCATGCGCGCTCGACTGCGAATCGCCCTGCTGATCGGCGCGCTGGCGCTGCTCGCCGTGGCGCTGGGCCTTCACAGCGCCCGCTCCGGCAGCCAGGGCAGCCTCCGCCGCTACCTGGCCGGGCTCCATGCCAAAGGCGAGCCGCTTACTTACGAGGAGCTGGCGCGCAACCGCGTGACTAACGCCTTCGACTCCCTGCCCGTCATCACCAACGCGGCCAACGTCCTGAAGGGCAATCTCGAGCCCGGCCGGCTCGATCTCCGCAGATACACCGCCGCCGGGCAAGCCGAGGTTAACTGGCAGCAGCCCAGTCCCTTGTGGACGACGTCCAACGGCACCCAGGGCCAAGGCACCTGGGAGGAGGTGGAAGCCCAGATGCAGGGCGCCCAACCCGCCCTCCAGCAGGTGCGGGCCGCATTAACGAACCCTGCGGCGGATGCCGGCCCCTACACCGTGGCGGTGTTCACCAACAGCCGTATCGCCTTCGTCGCCATCCGCACGGTGGCCCAATGGCTGGCGGGCGCAGCGGAGAACGACCTCCACCAGCGGCGGTTAAACGACGCCTTGCAGAATCTCCAGGCCCTGGCCGCGCTGGCCCGGATGGAACGCCAGGAACCCATCCTCGTGGCCCAGATGGTCCGGGTGAGCGTGGCGAACCTCGGGCTGGCCGCGACCTGGGAAGCGCTCCAGGCGCCGGGCTGGACGGAGCCGCAGCTTGAGCAACTGCAGCGGTCCTGGGCACAGCTCGACCTGCTCGACGCCGCCGAGCGGGGCTTTGTAGGCGAGCGCGTGGGCGGTCTTCAGATTGCCGGAATGATGCGGCATTCCGAAGGCTCGCATGTATTCGCGCTGCTGAGCGGCGCTCCAAGGCCGCCCCGCTCGAAGGCGACCACTGACGACATTGTAGGAGAATACCTGGTTCTGCCCGTCTATAAGCTGTTCTGGCTGGACCGAGATGAGCTGTTCTACCTGCGCAACATGGAGGAGTCCATCACCGCCATGCGCCTGCTGAAAGCAGGGCGCCCATGGCCCGAGGTGGCTCAGCGGCTGGATCAAATTACATCCAACGTGAACGCGATCGCCCGTTCACCCGGCAAGTTCCGCTACATCTTCAGCATTATCGTCCTACCCAACTATCAAAAGGCCTCTCAGATGGGCGCCCGGGCGGAGGTCGAGCTGCAAATGACCCAGGCAGCCATCGCGCTCAAGCGGTTTCAACTCCGGCACGGCTGCCTGCCTCCCAGTCTGGACGCCCTGGTCCCCGAGTTCCTGCCGGCCGTGCCCTTCGACTGCATGGCGGGCCGGCCCCTCCGGTATCACACGACACCCGACGGTGCCTACGTCCTGTATTCCGTCGGCGAGGACGGCGTGGACGACGGCGGCGACGCCACTCTGGCAGCGGGCATGCCCAATGGGATGTGGACCAGCCGCGATGCCGTCTGGCCTCGGCCTGCCCCCGCGGCGGGCGGACAGGGCCGGCCAGCAGCCCGGCGCGACGAATGAGCAAGCGGCTGCGAATCCTCGCCCTCGTGGTGGCCATGGTGGTGCTCGCGCTGGCCCTGGGGAATCTGGGCGCTCACTCAGGCCGCCGCGCGGCGCTGCGTAATTACGTCGCGGAGCTGAAGGGCAAAGGCGAAAGGCTCACCTATGCCGAGCTGGAGATCGCGCGCCTTACCAACAGCTCTGACTCCCACGCGGTCGTCGCCAATACGGCACTGCTGATCAAGGGCGGGCCGGTGACCCCGGGCCTGGTGGAAGTCCGGAGCTATGTCGCCCCAGGGCGGGCCCTGGTTGCGTGGCAGCAACCCAGCCCCATCTCGGGCAAGTCGAATACCTGGGAGGAATTGGATGCCCAGATGCAGGCATCCGACAGCGCGTTTCAAGAGGTCCGCGATGCCCTCAAGACGCCGTCCGCGGATGCAGGGCCTTACACCAACATGTTCGTGGGCCGGCGCGTGAACTTCGTGGCCATTCGCATTGTGGCCCAGTGGCTGACCGCCGCGGCGGAGAACGACCTGCACCGGGGCCGCCTGGAGGCCGCGCTGCAGAAGATCGAGGCGCTGGCCGGCCTGTCCAACATGGAGCGCGACGAGCCGACCCTGGTGGCCCAGATGATCCGTGTCGCCGTGGCCGGGCTGGGGCTGGCGGTGACCTGGGAAGCGCTGCAAGCCCCCGGCTGGAGCGATCCGCACCTTGACCGGCTCCAAAAGGCTTGGGAGCGGGTGGACATGGCCGGCGCCCTGGAACGGGGCTTCGAGGGCGCGCGGGCCAGCGGCTACGAGCTTTTCACGCGCACCCGGCACCTCAACGGCCCTCAGGTAGGGCGGCTCCTGGCGGGCACCTCCCCCCCCAGCTCCACCCCTGCGTACATCAACGTCGCAAATTCGTTCAGAGACTACATCTACATTCCCCTCTACAAGCTCACGAGCCTGGACCAGGACGAGCTCTTCTACTTGCGGAACATGCAAGAGGGGCTGACGGCCTTGCGTCAGGCCAAAGCGCACCGCCCCTGGGCGGAGACGCGGCAGCGTTTGAACCAGGTCAACAGCAATGTTACAGCCATGGCCGGCTCGCCTCAGCGAGTGCGGTATCTGTTCAGCACAATCTGCATTCCCAACTACCTCAAGGCGTGCGACACCGGCATGAACAACGAAACCGAGCGCCAGATGGCCCTGGCGGCGATTGCCTTGAAGCGTTTCCAGCTCAGGCACGGCGAGCTGCCCGCCACACTGGAAGGGCTGGTGCCGGACTTCCTCCCGGCCTTGCCTTACGACTACATGGCGGCGCGGCCACTCCGGTATGCCCGCAAGGCCGATGGAACCTACCTGCTGTACTCGGTCGGCAGGGACGGGCAGGACGACGGGGGCGATCCGCAACCGGCGCCGGGCCTGTCCAACGGGATTTGGTCCGGCCGCGATGCCGTCTGGCCCCGGCCTGCCGCCGCGGCGGGCGGACAGAGCCGGCCTTCAACCCACTAACGCTTCGACGCTTCACCACCCTTCATCGCATGACCCAAGTCCTCCCTTACACCCGTCCTCCTCTCGAGCGGATGCTGCGCATTCACCAGGCCCTCAAGGGAGGCGGATATCCCAATGCCGCATCGCTGGCGCGCCAGCTCGAGGTCAGCAGCAAGTCCATCCACCGCGACCTCGAGTTCATGCGCGACCGGCTCGGGCTGCCCATCGAGTACGATCCCACCCGCTTCGGCTACTACTACAGCGAGGAAGTGGAGAACTTCCCCACGATCCAGTTTACCGAAGGGGAGCTCTTCGCGCTGGTAGTGGCCGAAAAGGCGCTCCAGCAATATCGCGGCACGAGCTTCGAGCGGCCCCTGCTCAGCGCGTTGAAGAAGATGGAGCAGTCCCTGCCGGACACCATCTCCCTCAGCCTGACTGACATAGACCAGACCATCTCGTTTCGCACCCGGGCCGAGCCCGTGCAGGACCTGGCAACCTTCGACGCCCTCGCCAAAGCCACTGCCGCCCGCCAGCAAATCCGCTTCAGCTACCGCAAGCCCGGCCAGCGCCAACCCGAGCCGCGCGTGGTGGACCCTTACCACCTCGCCAACATCAACGGCGAGTGGTTCCTTTTCGCCTACGACCACCTGCGCCAGGACATCCGCACGTTTGTGCCCGCACGGATCACGGCGATCGAGCGCACGGGGCGGACCTTCCAGCGGCAGCGAGGGTTCTCCCTCGAAAAGCGCCTGCAGGGCAGCTTCGGCGTCCAGTCCGGCCACGGCGAGTTCAGTGTCGTCATCCGCTTCAACAAGCGCGTCGCCGACTACATCCGCGAGAAGAAGTGGCACAGCTCCCAAAGCTTGCGCGATCTGCGCGACGGCGGGGTGGAACTCACCATGCGCCTCTCAAGCCTGGGCGAGGTCGAGCGCTGGGTATTGAGCTGGGGCGGCGACGCGACCGTGCTCAGGCCTTCCGAGTTGGCCGAATCGGTGCGGAAGGCCGCCCGACGCATCGTGCAAGCCTCGCCGTCGAACAGCCGGGCACCGGGCGATGGCCCCCCCGCGCGCTAGGCGTCGTTCCGTTTACTGGCCCTGGATGCGATAGTAGGCGGCCCCGGGGCCAGGAGTGAGCACCATAGCATTCGTGCTGACCGGCCCGCCCACGTTCGCCCACCCGCCGCCGTTGACGCCCGGAGCCATCTGCACCTGGTAAGGCGGAGTGCGCCCGGACCAGGTCAGCCACAGGTTGCTGCCGTGCCAGGCAAGCCTGGCCTTGATCCAGGGCGAAGGCACCACGTTGATGTACATCGTCGCCGTGCAGGACCAGCTATTGTTGTCATGCAGGCTTACCGTGAAGGTGTTCATCCCGATGTCCGGGACATCCGGTGTGCCGGAGAGCGTGCCATCGTTCGCCACGTTTAGCCAGGCGGGCCCGCTGAGCTTCGAGAAGGACAGCGTGTCTCCGGAGGGGCGAATGCAGTCGGTGGTCAGGTAGGCGGTGTAGGGCGCGCTGGCCGTGGCGACGGCCTGCGTGAACGGGTTGCTCATGAACATCGGCAGAACGAGCCGGAACACCAGGCCATCGCCTGTGCCGACCGCGCCGTTGAAATTGGGTCCGCCGTATTCGGCTGTGCCGCAGAAGGAGCCGTCCCGCGCCTGCACCACCGGCGACTCCGGGTTGGCGCCGTTCGCGCCGTCGAAGTACACCACCGTGGTCAGCGTGCCGTCGGGGGTGAGCCGGAACACGGTGCCTTGCCCGCCCCAACCGCCCTCGGCGGTCGTGCCGTATAAGTTCCCGTCGGTCGCCTGGATCAGCCCGGCGACCGGGTAGGCGCCATCATTATACCCGAAGGAGTAAAGGGTCGTCAGCGTGCCGTCTGCCGTCATGCGGAACACGGTGCCCCAGCCATTGGTTCCGCCCTCACTGGTTGTCCCGTAGAAGAGGCCGTCGCTGGCCTGCAACAGGGCACACTCCGGGTACCCGCCATTGAAGTAGTCAAAGCTCACCAGCGTAGTGAACACGCCGTTGGTTGTGAGGCTGAAGACGGTGCCACTCCCATAGAGACCCCCCTCCAGCGTGCACCCATAGAGCAGGCCATTGGTCGCCTGGATCAACGGCCCCACCGGGTAAACCCCCGTATCTATGTCGAACGAGTAAAGCGGCGTCAGCACCCCGTTGGTCGTGATGCTGAAGATGCCGCCGTAAGAGTTGGTGCCTCCCTGGTAGGTCATGCCGTAGAGCTTGGCGTCGGCGCCCTGGATCAGCGAGGCGGCCGGATAGCTGCCATCCTCGGCCCCAAAGAACGAGTACAAGGGTTTCAGGGTGCCGCTGGTGCTGAGCCGGAAAATGGCACCGACGTCGTTCGTGCCGCCTTGGAACGTAGCCCCGTAAAGGTTGCCGTCCAGGGCTTGCACCAAGCCGGCGTAAGGTTCGCCGCCATCCGGGCCATTGGCAAACGGGTGTAAGATGGTGTAGGCGCCGGCGGTGGACATCCTGAACGCCAGGCCATAGCCGCTCGAGCCGCCGTGCAACGTGGTGCCGTAGAGGTAGCCGTCCTTGCCCTGGATCAGCCCCGCGTAGGGGTTCAGCCCGCTCGAGCTGCTGCCGCTGCTGAAGGCTCGCAGGGCGGACATGTAGGCCCCTGGCTGGATGACCGGCACAACCGTAAGCGCCGCCCCGTCGCTGACGTCGTAATCAATGGCGTTGCTCACGATGACGGAATACATCCCGGCATTCCCGGTATTGGCGTTATTGATGGTCAGCGTGCTGGTGCTGGAGCCGGCAATGGTGCCGCCGTCGGTCAGGTTGGTGCCGTTCTTTTGCCACTGGAAATACAGCGGCGCATCGCCGACCACATCCACGCTGAAAACCGCGGGCGTGCCGGCCAGCACTGTCTGGTCCTCCGGCTCCGAGATGATGTAGGGCGGGGAGATAGCGATCTGCAGCGCGGCGCTCAGGCTGGTGACCGAGCCGGAGGCGTTGCTGACGACCACGGAATAGTTCCCGGCATCGGTGGTTGCCACGTTGGTGAGCACCAGAGTGCGGGTGCTGGTGCCGGCCAGGTTAGCGCCGTCGCTCAGGTTATGGCCGTTCTTGCGCCACTGGTATGAGACCGGCGGGCTGCCGAACGTTGCCACGTTGAAGGTCGCGGTATCTCCCAGGTAAACGAGCTGGGTCTGAGGCTGGCGCGTAATCTGCAGCGGGGCGGTGATGCTGACGCGGAAGATGGCGCCTTCGTTGCCCTGGCCGCCATAAGCGGTCGTGCCGTAGAGATTGCCGTCGCTGCCCTGGGCGAGCGCGCATTCCGGCGTAGCGCCCTGGAACCCGTCAAAGTTGGCTATGGTGACGAAGGCCCCGCCGGGCGTTATGCGGAAGAGCGTGCCCGCGGAGTAAGTGCCGCCGGCTTCGGTGGTGCCGTAGAGGTTTCCATCGCTGCTCAGGAGCAGCCCGCCGAAAGGATTCCCGCCATCCGCCTCCCCGGTAAAGGAGTAGAGCGAAGTGATCGTGCCGTCGGCAGTCATCTTAAAGACGGTGCCCGCTCCGTTGGTGCCGCCGTAATAGGTCGTCCCATAGAACGTCCCGTCGCTATCCTGCACCAGGCCCGCCATGGGGGTGCCCCCGCTCGTGTAATCGAACGAAGCAAGCAGAGTTACCACCCCCGCCGTGGTGGCGCGGTAAACCGTCCCCCAGTTGCCATTGGTTCCGCCGTCTTCGGAGGTGCCATAGAGGTAGCCGTCGCTGCCCTGAATGAACTTGGACGAGGAGTAGGACGCGTTCACCCCATTGAACGAGTGCAACGTCAAGAAGGCGTTCCCCGGAGTCACCCGGAAAAGGGTGCCATAGCCCGAGAGGCCGCCCTCCAGCGTCGGCCCGTAGAAGTTACCGTCCGCGGCTTCCGCCAGGCCGGCCACCGCGAACCCGCCGCTGCTGGTGTAGTTCAAAGCCGCCAGCACGGTCGTCACGCCGTTGGTGGTCATCCGGAATATAGTGCCGTAGCTGGAGGAGCCCCCGTCGTAGGTCCCGCCGTAAAGGCTGCCGTTGGTGCCCAGCGTCAGCATGGCATACGGCTCAGACCCATCCGTGCTGTATTTGAACGAATGCACGAGGGACACCACTCCATTGGTGCCCAGGCGGAACACGGTGCCGTCGTCGGTCGAACCGCCAGCCAACGCCGTGCCGTAGAAGTTGCCGTCCGTGGTCTGCACGAGGCCCGCAAAAGGCACTGAGCCGACGCTGCTGCCCACAAACGAGTAGAGCGTATCAAGGCTGACGCCGGGCACGGTCACCGGCACGAGGGCCAGCACCGCCCCGGTGCTCGTGGCAGAGCCCAGCGTGTTGGTGATCACCACGCTGTAAGTCCCGACTGTGGCAGACGTCGCGTTGGTCACGGTCAACGTGCTGGTTGAGGAGCCGAGGATGCTGCCGCCGTCGGTGAGGTTGACCCCGTTCCGCTGCCAGCGATAGCTGAAGGGCTGCGTGCCGACCGCGGCCACGTTGAAGCTGGTTCCCGCGCCGGGCAGCACCGTCTGGCTGACCGGCTGCACGGTGATCACCGGGCGCCAGGGGACGATCGACAGGAAGGCTTCGCCGCTGGTGGCGGAGCCGGCTGCGTTGGTGACCACCACCCAGTAAGCGCCCACGTTCGCGGGCGATACATTGCTGATGGTCAGCGTGGCGGCGGCGGAACCGGAAATGCTCCCGCCATCCGTCAGGTTGGTCTGGTAAACTCCATTGTCGAACCACCACTGGTAATACTCCAGCGCATTGGACGACGTGCCCACCGTGAACGTCGCTGTCTGGCCTTGAAAGAGGGCCTGACTCACCGGGTCGGAGGTAATCACCGGAGGGGTGACAATGGCGAGCGTGACCTGCCGGGTTTGGACGAACGAGTCGGTCAGGTTCGTGAACCACAGCGTCGCGGTGTAGGCGCCCGCGGGCAAGCTGAGCGCCTGGACATTGGGCCGGACAGTAACGTTGGTCGAAGGGCCTCCACCCGTGAGGGTGCCCGAGGTCGCCGCGATGGACAGCCAACTGGCATCTTTGCCCACTGCCCAGTCAAGAGATCCCAAAGCCTTGTTGGTCAAGGTGAAGCTATTGTTGGTGGGTGTGATGGGTCCGCCAACCGGCCCGGTAAAGAGCATGGCCGCGCTGGGCGAGATGCGCAGCGCCTCGGGGACGCCGATCGAATAAATCAGGTTGGTGCCCAGCGGCGTGCCCCAGCCGGTGCACAGGTCATACCCTGGGACCGCGGGGAATTTGGTGGGGCTCGATGGGCTGTAATTGTTGCCGATGGTTATGTCGTGGAAGTTGGCGGTCAAAGCGGCCGTTTTGCCCAGGGCATAAACCGCTGGATTCACAAAGCCCACGTAGGGCTCGCCGCTGGCCAGTGCGGCTTCATTGATCAGCGCGTTAAATCCTGCCCAGAGCGGCGCCGCGCAACTCGTCCCGCCGACGTCGTAGTCCTGCCCGTCGCACCGCACATAGACGTTGTCGGCCGGCATCGCCACGTCCGGCGTGTTGCGCATGGTCGTGGAGCCTAGGTTGGCGACCATGCTGATGTTGGTCTGGTAGCTCGGTATCGTATAGCTGGTGCTCACGCCGCCGCCGCTGCCCGTGCCGCTGCCCGCATTCCAGACCTTCTCGGTTACCCAAGGGCCGCCCGGCCCGCTGGTGGTGAGCGTCGTGCCGCCTACTTGCGTGATGTACGGGGTGTCTCCGGGGAAATCAATCGGGCCAGTGTAGGCGTCATCGTCCCCCGACGCATTGTAGAAGGATTGCCCCTGGGTCGCCATTTCCTCAAAGATCTGATCCGCCACGGGGTCAGCCGGCCCGCCCGGGATGTACCATGAGCAGCTCATCTGCTTCGCCAGGTTGTCGGACGCCATGCGGTTCAGCACCGTGTGCCAGTTGGGGCCGGTGTCCCAGATGCCTTCATACACGTAGAGCTTGGACATGTTGGGCGCCATGGCGATGGCGACTTCAATATCCAGGCACACTTCCACCTCGCCGCCATCGCCGCTGGGCCGGCCGGTGGCTCCCGTGAGCAGCACATTCGTGACCGTAACCAGCGGCAGCCCCGCCTTGGTCTCGTAGTAGGTGATGTCGCCGGCGTTGTAGCCGTCGAACTCGATCAGGCCTACGACTTGCCCCGTGCCGGTAAACGGCGCGCCGGGGGCGTAGGCCGCCCGGAAGTCGTATCCCATGTAGGTCCCCGACGGGCCGGACCCCGTGGCGTGTGTGGCCGGGCCCTGGTCTGCCTTAATGGGCGTGGCGTGCAGGCGCGGCCGAGGTAGGGCATAGTTATTCAAGCCGCTGATGCCAAGCACCGGCACGGACAAATTGAGCGAAGGCTCCACGTCCGGCGCGTAGAAGGTGCGGTTTTCGGTCGGATGCTGATACACTTGGAGCTTCACATGGAAGGCCGCCTCGATCTGGACCGCCGACCCGCTCACGTCCACCAAAAGGCGGTTGGGGTAAGTGGCGGCCACCTCCAGGCCGTGGGTGTTGGCAAACGTGATCACCGCCTGGTAATCCTGCTCCGAGGGGCCGAAGGACTCGGCAAACTGCGCCGTGGACAGGAACTGGCGGTATTTGCTGCTGCCGGGATCGTAGAGCTGCTGCAAGAGCTGCGCCAGCGCATCCGGGTTCCGCACCGGCAGGCCAATGGCCACGTGCAGCCGGTTCGTGGCGGCCAGCCGCTCGATGGGCTGCAGGTTGTGCGCTGCCACGGCTGCAGGCACCTGCCCGTGCACCACCTGCAACGGCGCTGCCCAGGCGGCTCCCGCGCAAAGCAGGCCAATACCGATAGTTATGGTTAGAAGAACGAATGCCCGGGACCAACGTCCCGCCCGTCCGGACGCGCGTAAAGTAGTCATAGGTCAATTACTCAGGGATGATAGACAGCGCAAGTTGCAGCCCGTGCCACGCCTTTGCAACAAGTATTCTGCTGCCTCGTGACGCGGCACGACAACTCTTCTCGCGATCCTGTTCTCGCCCTCGGTCAATTACTTAAGCATTGCCGCCAAAAGGTTACGGGACTCCAACCAAAAACATGCCGTCGTCAGCGTGCTCCTGAAGAAAACGGTTGAGTTCCTTGGCCCTTGCCTGCCTCTGCGCCGTCGTATGGCTACCAGCGGCGGCTTGCCGCAAGTCCACATCGCGCCGGGCGTACTCTGTCGCGAGCCACAGCCGATGCAGCGCAGCAGCCGCCGCCGGGTTTGGAGCGGCGCTGCCCGTCTTCTGCAGTTCCTCGGCCAGACCGCTGAGCAAGCCGGCGGCGCGTTCGTTCTCCGCGCTCGTCTTGTTCGCCGTCCCGGGCAGCTCGCAGACGTGCCGCACGGTGTCCTCCAACACTTGAAACGCCCTGCGTCCGAGCGCGGCCTGGCCGCCGAACCGCGCCTCGGCGAAGTCCCTGATCATGGCGTCCACATCCGCCCCGGGATCCCAGGACAGGCCACCCAGGACGTAGTGATTGAGTTCGTAGGTGCCCCAATCCCCCGGCTCCGCATACGACGAAATACCCCGCACCCCCGCGCGCGCATAATAGCGCAGGTCGTTCTGCATATAATGTGGAAGCAGGACCGGCAGGGATCGCCAGGCATACTTGCGGTAGTAGGAATAGATGCTGATCTCGCCGGGGAAAACTCGCAGCCACGCCTCGAGTTGAGCGGCGTAGGCGGCATTCTCGCTGCTGCGAGGATCGTCAATCTGCCACTCGAAACACTGGCGGATGGGGCAGAAATCCACCAGGACCCGAGGGTCCATGAACGCCCGCACGGGCGGCGCGAGGCACGCCCCATAGGCAACGGTTTCAAATATGAGATTGGAACGGGTCGGGCAAATGGCCTCCGAAACCGCCGCCAGCAGCCGGGCCTGGCGGTCGCTGGGGCTGCCGAGAGCTGTGCAGTTGGGGCATTCGCACCATCGGGCGCCGTCCGGCGGCCAGAGGTCGAATACCTGGATCTCGGGGTGCTCGTCGAGGTAACGACGCACATTCTCGATAAAGCGCCCCCTGGCTTGCTCGTTCGAGGTGCAAAAGACCGCCCCCGGATGGCTGACCCGCCGGCCTGAGGCGTCCTGGCAGAACCATTCCGGGTGGCGAGCGAAGAGTTGCCCACCTTCCATTTGGGCGTTGAGGTAGTTCTGGTAGCCATGCCCGCCCACTTCAATCGTGATGCCCCGCCGCTGCAACTCCGGCGTCAGCGCCTCGCGCCAGTTGTCCCACTTCACCCGGCCCCCGCCGCCATAATTCAGCGGCACGGCCAGCGTATTGAACCGGCGCCGGGGCATCCAATCGATGAGCTGCAGCAAGCGCTCCGTCGTGTCCGATCGCCCCTCCTCCACGTACAGCTTGCGGTACTTGAAAACCGGCTGCTCCAGCATGTCGGCGCCAAACGACAAACTCAGCCGTGGGCGGTCAGGAACCACTTCATGCGCGCCGTCGTAGAAAGCGAAGGCCGGCGCCAGCCAGCGGCAACCCAGCCGTTCCAACAGCGCATAGGCCGCGTACAGCGTCCCGCGCTCGTCGGCTCCGATCAGCAGCAGGTTCCCTTGGCGCCGCGCCATGCAATAGCCGTCCGGCGGCAACTGCGCGGCCCCGCCAGGCAATCGGATGCCCGCTGGGATCGAATCGCGTTTGCAGACCAGGATGGACCGCTGCACGGACCCGGTGGAGACGTCGAAGCGCGCGCCGCTCATGGCGCCAAGGTAGCGCTGCAGTTCGCGGGCAGCGAAGGCCTCAGCAGGCGAAGGCTGGATGGCGGTCGTGATCGTGCAGTGGGCGCGCCCACTGTCCGCCAGCAGCAGGTCGGTGTTCGTGAAGGGCGACGCGGCCCCGGCGCCGGCGTCGGAGCGCGGCCTTTCCAGTCCGCACCAATGCCCGATGCTCCGCCGGCCCTGCAATAGGGCCCCAGGCGTGCTGCGGGAGCTGCTGCGGACTGGGAAGTCCGCGCTCCGAGGCTTGCGCCGGAATGCGCTGGCCGGAACAGGCTCTTTCGAGAACCCCGGCCCGCTCCAGGCAAAGCTCATAGCGGGTATGCCCGCCGACCGGCGCGCATAGTAGAGCCGGAACGGATGCAAGCCGGCCTTCAGCTTGATCACTCCATTTCGCTCCTTGCCGCCAACGTAGCCGAAATCCGCATCAATGACCGTCGCTTCATGAAGACGCAGCAGGGCACCCGTGTCGGCGGAAAGATAGAATGTATAATTCCCGTCGGCCGGCGTGAGCAGGTAGCCGGTGAACAGCAAGCCAATATCGTCGTCTCGTGGCCGCACCGCCAGGGTCGGCTGGTTGGTGACGCCGCCGCAAACGTTGGTCAGCGCCGTTAGTTCCGGCACCCAGGGAAACGCCTCTGTGTAGGCCTTCCATTCGACGCCCTCCGCCGTAGCCGACGCCGGAACTGAGGGCACCAATTCGGCATCATAGGGCCGCGGCGCACTGGGGTCAGGCCGACGCAACTGGAGCACGCGATCCTTCATCTGGTGCTGCAGAGCCAGATACGCCGGGTTGGCGGCCAGGTTCGTCGCCTCTTGCGGGTCATGCACGACATCGTAGATCTCGAAGTCGTTGCTCTGGGCAGTGATGTCATAGCGCACCCCCTGGAGACCGTTCAGCCGGATGACCTGCATCTGGTTGTGAACCCGGCCCCGGTGGGCCGGTGTGAATTCGTGATACTTCGGCGTGCGGTAGGGGTCGGCATACTCGACGTAGATCGTGCTGGGCGGCTGCTTGCCGATGCCCAGCAACGTCGGCACCAAAGAGGCTCCGTCACTGCGCGCCGGCCCGGGCAACCCGGCCAGTTCGGTAAAGGTCGGCATCCAGTCCTGGAACTGCGACGGTGTATTGACGATGGCCCCCGCCGCAATTGTTCCTGGCCAGCGCACGATAGTGGGCATGCGGATGCCCCCTTCCCACGTGTCACGTTTGACTCCGTCCAACGGCCCGAAGGTGTCGAAGAAGTTGCCGCGATACTTGGGCGTGAGGGACAGATAGTCCTCGATGGTGGGGCCGTTGTCGGACGTGAAGACCACCAGCGTGTTTGTCTCAATGGCCAGGTCCTGCAGCAACTGCATGAGGTCCCCGACGGCGTCGTCAATCCGGCGCACGCCCATAGCGTAGCGGCGGAACACCTCGGGCCAGGGGACCTCAGGCGTGGCCGGGCTGCGGTCGTCATCGTAGGTGGCGGCGGCGTAGTCGCGGTCCACGTAGGAGTCCACCGTGCCGCTGGCGGTGTTAATCATGTGGCCGGGCGTGCCGAGCCACTGCAAGCCGCCCGCGAGGCCGCCGCCGCGCGGATACGCCTGCGTGGGCAGCTCATACACCGCGTGCGGTGTGTCAAAGGCCAGGTAGAGAAAGAACGGCCGCCGTGGCTGGGCCGCGTGCTGGTCCGCAATCCACTTCTTGGCGCGCGCCGTGAAAAGGTCAGTCGTGTAGCATTTATCCAGCTTAGCGGTGATGTTCTTGGCGCCATCGTAGCACTCCTTGCTCTTGCGGCTGTAAAGCGCCTCCTTCGGGTAGTGCTCGTGCCCGTCCCCGTGGCGCTCGTAGCCGAAGAAGTAGTCAAAGCCCCGCCGGGTGGGATAGGCCGCCCAATCCGCCGGAGCGGTGCCGCCCACGTTGTCGCCGCCCAAACCCCACTTGCCGATAGCGGCGGTGGCGTAACCGGCCTCCCGCAGCACCGTGGCCAGAGTATGATTGTCCGCCAGCGCCTTGTCCCATTGCTGGTCCCGCACGTTCGCGTGGCCCTGGTGAACTCCCAGGAGCAAAGACGCCCGCGACGGAGCGCAGACCGGCGCGGAGCAATAGTGCATGTCGAGCCGCATGCCCTCGGCGGCCAGCGTGTCCATGTGGGGCGTCGTCTCCCGGGGCAGGCCGGGCGCACGGCGGTTCTGATAGAGCACGCCGAGGTCGCCGTAGCCCAGATCATCGCACAGGATGAATAAGATATTCGGGCGCCGGGCGGCCAGGGAAGGATCGGCGATGAATAGGCTGGCCTGGCGGCTCAGGACAGTGTCGCCGGAGCCGCTCGTCACCCCGACCCAATACGCGCCAACGTCTCCCTCAGCAATGTTGCTCACGGTCAGCGTTGCCGCGTTCGCGCCGGAGATGCGTGGCGTGTTTCCGAGCGGCGCGCCGTCCTTGTACCACTGATAGGCCAGAGGCAAGTCGCCGGAAGCTATGACCCGGAACACGGCGTTCGTCCCGGCAGGCAAGACCTGAGTGACGGGCTGCCCCAGGATGAGGCGGTTGTTCACCGTCAGCGTGGCCACCGAGCTGGTGATGGCGCCGTAGGAATTCGTGATCATCACCGAGTAGCCGCCCGCGTCGCCCCGCGTCATGTTACTGACCGACAGCACGGCAGTGTCCGCGCCGAATACCCGGCCGCTGTTGCTCAGGGCCACGCCATCTTTGCGCCACTCGTAGCCCAAAGGCCGGCCGCCGGCGGCCTTGACCGAGAGGGTCGCGGTCGCCTTCACGTCGAGTGCCTCGTCAGCCGGCTGCACGGCAATGCCCGGCGCGCCGGTGACATAAGCCCAGGTAGTGCCGATGCGCAGCTCGTCCACCAGGCAGCCGGGCGGCGGGTTGGTGCGGCAGCCAAGGACGAAGGCGCGGATGCCGTTGGAGTTCAGGTCCGC
>Ga0335069_10008431_pt1 | contig 14747 bp, 14 predicted proteins | sample Lox_Sample_11_FD_206714 | JGI IMG/M metagenome (GOLD analysis project Ga0335069, IMG submission 206714) | Soil microbial communities from Loxahatchee National Wildlife Refuge, Florida, United States - Lox_Sample_1.1 | ecosystem: Environmental > Terrestrial > Soil > Wetlands | place: USA... | reverse complement strand
CTGACCCCATCCGGTGATCGAAACGTAAACGATGTCCGGCTTGACCTTGCGCACGTCCTGGTAACCGACGCCCCACTTCGCCAGCGTACCAGCACGGAAATTTTCGACGACGACGTCCGCCGTAGCGGCGAGCTTGAGGAAAATCTCGCGACCTTCCGCAGCGCGCAGCTCGAGCGTGAGATTTTGCTTGTTGCGATTAACGGTGACCTGGCCGAAACCAAGCGGCGGATTGGTTCCGGGAAGAAACGGGGGCAATCGGCGGATGACTTCTCCGGTCGGCGCTTCGATCTTGATCACTTCTGCACCCAGATCGGCGAGCACGCATGCGGCCATCGGCCCCGCCCAACTCGTGGTGACATCCAGCACGCGAACGCCATGCAGAGGACCATTTAGATCGCGGCGAGCTTCCCGGTAAAACTCGTTCTTTGTCATTGCGCAGTTCTCCAGTGCGGCAAATACTTACGCGGAACGACGGCGGTCGACAAACGCCACGATAGCGTCGGCGTCCCCATGCGGGTAGCCTTTTCGATTCGATGGAAGATCGGTTTTGGGTTGGAGTTCACGGCGTATTAGTCGAGCGCGGACGTATTCTCGTGCTGAAACGCGCACCCGTGATGTCGTATCGGCCGGGAAGTTGGGACCTTCCAGGCGGCCATTTGGCAGAGCACGAAGATTTCGAGCTGTGCCTCGCCCGCGAGATCCAGGAAGAAACCGGGCTTGTCGCGCGACCGCATCGATTCCTGTGCGTTCACAAGAGCGAGGGGCCTTACATGCAGGTGCTGTATGAGTGCGCGATCGAAGGCGCGCCGCGCGAGATTCGATTGCGTCCGAACGAACACGTCGAGGCGGGCTGGGTGTCCATTAGCGAGTTGGCGAGATTGAACCTGATTCCTTATCTCGCCGCGATCCTGCGCCGCGGCATCCTCGACGAATTTTTGCGCTAGGGAATCGCGGTGCGACGCTTGTGCCGGCCGACGACCGCGCGGCCCCACCAGTATCCGAAGAAGTTCATGCACTCCATTTGATGATAAACGACGGCGGTTGAATCTCCCCGCGCCCACGCTGACACCGTCCGAAAGAGATTCTTCAGCAGCTTGTCGAGTCGATTATGGCTCTTGCCGGGAGCGATCGCGCTGCCGACACCGAATGCGAAACTCTTGCGACACAGATACTCGCGCGTCATCCGCTCGGGTCCGATTCGATGCCGGATTACGGCGCGGCGCGCAAATCCGATCTTTCCTCCGCCTGTCATGATTCGCGCAAACAGCTCAGTATCTTCGCCGGAAATGGGATTGCCTCCGACTACGCCGAGATCTTCGCGAAAGCGCCCGAACCGATCGAACGCACTGCGACCGATTGCGAAGTTCGCACTGAAATAATTCGCGAGTTTTTCCTCGGCTCCGGCAGGCGCAGCGAGCATCGCCTCCTGATCGTGAATCGCGAGCTTGCTCCACAGAAGCGGCTTGAGCCACTGCGGCGGCGCAACGTCCCATTTCGGAATCACCATCCCGCACGCAACATCGAGGCTTCGGCGTTCCATTTCGACGATCAACTCTTGAGCCCAGTCCTCAGAGGCGATCGCATCGTCGTCGATAAATAGGATCATTTCGCCTCGAGTCTCATCAATCGCACGGTTTCTCGCAAAGCTCGAACCGAGACGCGACTCGACAACGCGACGCGCCGGAAATGGCGCATTGCACAGCGCGCTGTCGACAATCGAAGCGGTACTGTCGGTCGATGCGTTATCGATCACAACGCATTCGGCCTCGTATCCGTTCGGGATACGAATCGCGAACACGCTGGCGAGCGTATCGCCGACCAAGTCGGCGCGATTATGGGTGGGAATCGCAATTGAGATTTTGATCGTCAACTCGAAGCAGAATTGTACCCATGCAGAAAACGAATCGCGAAGGATGAGCGGGGTGACATCCTTCGCGACTCGCCTGAAATCTATGCGGTTTAATGCGCCGCCGCAGGCGGTGGAGGCGGCGGAGGTGGCGGGGGCGCTGCCGCTCCCGCAGCTGGCGCTCCGGCCGCTGGTGAAGCCGCCGCTGAGGGGCTCGCACCCGGTGCGGCTTGAGGCTTCGGCAGCGGAGCCTTGGATTGAGTGAATACGATTCCGGTTATTTCCATGTCGGGATTCGCGCGCTGCTGAACGTCCGCCGGCGCCGTCAGCTTGAAACCGAAGTTGCGCGTCTCGCCCGGCACGAACGGCAGGACCGGACGCGAGAAGTTGATGAACTCCAGGGGGGTCGCGATAATCGTGTGCTCTTCAGTCGCCACCGCTTTGCGCTTCTTGCCCTTGCCCTCGTAGTACGTGACGGTGCATACAACCTCGTCGATACCCTTGTCGCCGCTGTTGGTGATCTTCCCGAAAATTCCCGGCACGCGCGACGCTCCCATCTTCATGTCCACATCGGAGAGCGCCAGTTTCGGCACGTACGCCTGCGCTTCAGGAATCTGGCTCTTTACCGCCTGGATCTCGTCGAGTTCGCGCTGATAGGCGGATTTCAATCCTGCGTTGCCGGTCGCCTCTTCCTTGTCGAGGTCCTGGATAATGCCCTGGTAGGTCGAAATCGCCTTGTCGTAGTCGTGCTTGTGGTATGCATCGATCGCTTCCTTGTGCTTTTTGGCGATCGCTTCTTTGGCGGGGAAATCGACCAGGATTCGCCAGTCGCTGCCTTCTTTAACCGCAACGATGTTGTCGTCGTAGGTGACCTTCGGATACGAGTTTTCGTTAAGCTGTTTCTGAGCCAACGAATCCGGCGTGTCGCTCGGTCCCAGTTCCGCGTCGACAGTGCGCTCCCACAACGCAAGGTCGGGGCGCGTAATTTTTACGGTAACGACGGCTTTGGAATCGCCTTCCTGCTTGGTGTCGCCGACCTGATAGTCGTAGGCGTGCAGGACTGCGCGGAACCACTCGCGGCTGACGTTGGGCGCCAGCGGGACATCGGTCAGAAACTGATCTATCGTGCGATCGAGCTGATCCTGATGCGACAGCAGTTGATAGCACCCGGGATAGTTGTACAGCTTCAGACCATCGGTATAGTTCTGAGCGGTTTTAGCCGGTGTACCGCCCGAGCATCCCGCCAATGCCGCGGCTGAAACAAGTACGAGCGCCGCGAGGAATCCTCGCGAGGCAGATGGTCTGATATTGCGCATGATTCTGCTTTCCCCTCTCGACGGTCCGCAAACGAGGACGATTCTATTGTTGCAGCGGCTAAAAACAAGCTTTCGCAGGCGGTTGAGTGGGCGGTCGGATTGACTGGCGCAACGGATTGTCGCTCGACGGGACGCGAATCTCAGGCGCCGGCAGGCATTTGTTTGAGCTCGATTACGTTGCCCTCGGGATCGCGGATGTAGATTGACATCCCCATCCCGCGCGCGCCGTAGCGATGCGCGGGTTCTCCAATTACCTCGACGCCGCTGGCTTTCAGGAACGATACGGCCTGCGAGAGGTCTGCGACATCGATGCCAAGACAGACATGGTCAACGTTTAATGCCGCATCGACGCGCGCGGCCTCTGATGGTGCGGGGATCAGGTCCACCATACTGCGGCCGGCGCGCAGTTGGATTAGCCCTATCGCGTCGATTCTGCGCTCTTCGTGCAATCCGAGCACGTGGACATAGAAATCGAGCGCTCGATCGATTTCGCGGCATCGCAGGACAACGTGATCCAGTTCAACGATGCTAAACGGCCGATTCATCGAGCGACCCCTTCAGTTCCGATTGCCCATCGCCCTATCGATCGACCGGCAGCCCGGCGTCGTTCCACTCGAGCATCCCGCCCTTAAGATTCCATACGCGTTCGAAGCCCATTGCGGTAAGCATCGCACCCCCAGTCGTGCTGCGCATCCCGGAGCGGCATATCACGACGACTTCGTGATCCTTAGCATCCGACAGTTCGCGCGGTCCGCGCTCGGCGAGCTCTCCCAACGGGATCAGGCGGGCTCCTGCAATGTGGCCCAGTTCGCCTCGATATTCCTCGTTCTCGCGCACGTCGACAAGAATCGGTGGACTCGCACGTTCAAGCCGCGCACGGACCTCGACGGGGGCAAGTTGGTGGACGGCGTTGAGCTGCGCGTAGGTCGGGAAATTGACGACATCGCTTTCCAGGTCGGATTCGTTTGGCTGGAGGGCCTCCTGGATTCCCTGCGGCAGCGCCAAGTTCAAGTTATTCATTAGGTTTATGTATTCGGCGCGCGTGCGACCTGCGACGCGCGGATTCGAACGCTTCTCCTCGCCGATTGTCGATTGCGTATGTCCGCGATAATCGTGCGCGGGAAGCACTATCGTTGAATCCGGCAGCTTGAACAGCTTGCCGACGATCCCGTCGTACTCTTCGCCGGGATCTCCACCCGCGAAATCCGCCCGACCCGTGCCATGGATCAGGAGCGCATCGCCGGTAAACACGCGATCCGCGACATGGACGCTAATCGAATCCGGCGTGTGTCCGGGCGTATGAAGTATCTCCAGTTCAACATTGCCGCATCGAAGGCGTTCTCCGCCTTCGACGTGTCGATCCACATGCGGCGACGGCGCCTTGCGATGCATCACAAGTTGAGCGCCAGTGATGTCCGCTAGATCGTGCGCGCCGCTGCGATGGTCAGCGTGGGTGTGCGTATCGACAATCATTTCAAGGCGCAGGCCAAAATAGGCGAGCGCCCCGAGATACAATCCCTCTTTTTCGCGGACCGGATCGATCAGGACCGCGGTTCGGGCGTTCTCGCACGCGACCAGATATGTCTTGCACTTGGAGTGATTGAGTTCCCGGCACAGCATCGCAAGCAGCTCCTCCTGCTGCGGCGACACTATAGCGCCGCGCCATCGCAAGCGTTAGCGGCAACCGATCTATTGTTCGAGACGCGATGGTTATGGGTATTTCGCGCGCGCGACTTCCGTTGCGGCGACCGCGTCGGAGACCATCCGCGAGATGTCGAAGCGGCTCTCTGCCTCTTCGACTTCGCGCAATTCGGCGTGCGTCTCGGGATGTTCCGGCACAAACAGCGTGCAGCAATCTTCGTCTGGCAGGATCGACGTTTCGAAAGTACCGAGCGCCCTCGCCTGCTCGATGATTTCGTTCTTGTCCATCCCGACCAGCGGCCTGAAAATGGGCAACGACGACGCTTTCTCGATCACGGTCATGTTTTCCAGGGTTTGCGACGCGACCTGCCCGAGGCTCTCCCCGGTCACGAGCACCGAGGCTCCCGTGCGCTTTCCGAGCTCGCACGCGATACGCATCATGAAGCGGCGATACAGCACCACGCGCAACGGACGCAGCGTTCCGGCTACGATCTCGCGCTGGAGACCGCCGAACGGCACCAGCATCAGCGTCGAATGCGCCTGATATCGCGTCAGGATATTCACCAGCTCGACCGCCTTGTCGCGGCTCGCGCGCGAGACGAGCGGATGCGCGTGAAAATGCACGAAATCGAGCCGCAGCCCCCGTTTCATCATCCGATACGACGCGACCGGAGAATCGATGCCGCCCGACAGCATCGCGACTCCGCGTCCCGTCACACCCAGCGGCAATCCACCGGCGCCGGCGATTTTGCCCGACGATACCCACGCGCACTCGGGCATGATCTCGATCGACACGGCGAACGACGGCGTATGGAGATCCACCGGCAGGTTCAACGCTTCTGCTATGGCTGCGCCCACCTCGCGATCGATTTCCATCGAGTTGAGCGGAAATCTCTTGTTGTCGCGCTTCGTGCTGACGCGAAAGCTGCCGCGCGGATGAGTCGCAGCGCGCTCGATCGCGATTCGCTTAATCGCTTCCAGATCGAGGGGGACGCTATAACTGATCGAAAAATTCTGGATTCCGAAGAGATATCGCGCGCGCTCCGCGACGCCGTGGTCGTCGAGATCGTCGGGAAGCTCCGCGATCAGACGCGGCCCTTGCGAGCGTATGCTGGCCAGCGGATGGTCGGCGAAGATCGCGCGGAGATTGTCCTTCGCCTGCTCCACGAACCGCCATCGATTGCGCCCCTTGAGCGCAACCTCGTGATATCTGCCGATGAGGCACCGCATCGTCGTTTCCGCAATTCCCGTGCTATGCTATCCGCCGCCGACGGGTTTGCAGTATTGCCCGGCACGATTCGGGAGGCGAATGGTTCACCACGATCGAAATCATCGCAATATCGAGCGCCTGCGCCGCGTGCTCCATAAGAGCGACCCGCTGGATCGCCCCGGGCCGTCGGCGCATCGCCGCGAAGCGGCCGTCCTGGTTCCGATAATCGAGCGCGCCGGCGAGCTTAATCTCGTCTACATCAGGCGTGCCGATCATATCGAAAGCCATCGCGGACAGGTTGCCTTTCCGGGCGGGCGCGTCGAACCGAGCGATGAAACGCTGCTTCATACGGCGCTTCGAGAAGCGTGGGAAGAGGTGAATATCGAACCCGCGTCGGTCGACGTTCTCGGCGGATTTCCGACGATGAGCACTCTAACCAGCGGGGTCGTCGTCGCGCCTTTTGTCGGCGTTCTTAACGGTCATGTCGCGATGCGCCCGGATACGCGCGAAGTCGCCGAGATTTTCGAGGTCCCGATACCTGCTCTGGGCGATCCGCTCTATCGCGGAACGTACGAATGGAAGCGCGATGGCGGTCCGCCGTCGCACTTTCCCGCGATTCTTTACGGTGGTCAGACGATTTGGGGGCTGACCTTGCGCATCACCGAGCGCCTGCTGGAGATCATCAGCGACAGTGAGCGCTGAAAAGAATTCCTGAACCGCGCGATGCCCGAGCATCGCTGAAAAATGGAGTCGCAAAGAGAGATGAGTTCCAACGTTCCGCGTCCCGAAGCAATTCAAGCCCTGACTCAATCGACCGACCCGAGCAAGGTCGTGATGCTTAACCTGCTTAAGTTCAAGCCTGCGGGCGGCGTCGAATCCTACAGGAAATACGTCGAGCACGTTACGCCGATTCTTCAGAAAATCGGGGCGCGCGTCGTGTACGCCGGCCCTGTTACTGAAGTCGTCATCGGAAATCCGGATTGGGACGCAATCCTTCTGGTCGAATATCCGTCGCGCAAAGCATTCATGGGCATGGTGACCAGTCCTGAGTACCAGGCGATTCATCATTTTCGCGACGAGGCCCTCATCCGTGGAGAGCTGCACGCGACCGCACCGACCGGAGATATCGCGCCAGCGGGGAAAACCTGATGGGACGAAACATTCTTTTCATCACCACGGACCAGCAACGCTACGATTCGCTCGGATGCAACGGCGGTCGTATCGCGCGGACGCCGGTTGCGGATCGTCTCGCCGCCAGCGGGATCAATTATCGACGCGCCCACAACCAGAACGTCGTATGCATGCCTGCGCGCTCGACGATGATCACCGGTCAGTACGTCCGCACTCATGGCGTCTTCGCCAATGGCGTTCCGCTCCCGGTCGATGCGCCCAGCATCGCCGCATATCTTCACGAGAAGGCCGGCTATCGCACTGCGCTGCTGGGAAAGGCGCATTTCGAGCCCGCGTTCGATTTCGGCGGGCGATGGCATGAGAACACGATGGGGCGCGAGTCGGATACCGGGCCGTGGCGCGGCTTCGAGCGGATGGAACTCGCGATGCACGTCCCGGCGGGCGGATGGCATTACTCGGTATGGCTGCAAAACAACCATCCGGAAGACTTGGGCGGGTTCGCCCCGCTGCTCAGCGGCGTCGGCGGAGGTGACACGGGTGCGCCCGAGGTCAAATACAATCCGATTCCGCGCAGTCACTATCACACCGACTGGGTGGCGGATCGCACGATCGCATTTCTCGATTCGCTCGATCCTGCTGAGAACTGGTTTGTGTGGATGAGCTTCCCCGATCCGCATCATCCCTGGGATCCGCCCGAGTCCGAGGCGCGCAGGATCAACTGGCGCGACCTCGATCTGCCGCCCGGCCATCCCGGATCGCGCGAGAAGATCGAACAGATACTCGCGCAGAAACCGCGCCATTGGCTTGATTGGTACGAAGGGCGTTTCCGCAATCCCGAGGGCGGCCCGACTACCTTCATCCCCTGCCAAATGACCGACGATCAGGTGCGCGAGATCAACGCGATGGTTCACGTTGAGAACGAACTTATCGACGAGGCGTGCGGCCGCGTCCTCAAGCGAATCGCTGAACGCGGATGGGAGCCGCGCACGGACGTCTTCTTCACGACCGATCACGGCGAGCTTCAGGGCGATTTCGGCCTCGTATACAAGGGCCCGTATCACGTAGATGCGCTCATGCGCCTTCCGCTGATATGGCGTCCCGCGCCGGAAGCTCAGGTAACGCCGGCGGTCGTAACCGAACCCGTCGGACAGCTCGACCTCGCTCCTACGTTTTGCCGGATAGCGGGCGTGCCGATTCCCGGTTGGATCCAGGGCAAGCCGCTTCCTATCGCCGATGGCTCAGGGCGCCAGCGCGTCATCACCGAATGGGACAGCCAGTTCGCGCAAATCGGAATACATATGAGATCGATTTATCGCGACGGATGGGTGTGCACGGTGTACGAGAAGAGCACGCGCGACATCGGTTTCGATCTCACTCCAATTCTTCAGGCGCGCGGCCAAACAGCCGCGATGGCTGATATTCGATACGACGGGACTGAGGGCGAACTGTACAACCTGAGCGAGGATCCGATGCAGTGGCGCAATCTGTGGCGTGACCTCGGCGCGGCGAAGGTCCGTTCCGATCTCGTGGCGGACCTCTACGATAATCTACCGCCGGAGCGCAGCCCGAAGCTGAAAGTCGAATCGCCGGCGTAGTCTTGGGCCGGGCTCGATGGATTCGGTTGGCAATTCGACCACGCGCGCCGTCACACTCGCGATTTTTCTCGCGAACCTCATCCTGCTCGCGATTTCGATTCCCGACTCTCGCGTCCCCGTTGACGCCGGCTATCACGTCTCGCTCGCCGAATGGTACGCCCATCACGGCGTCGCATGGTGGGACCATATCAATTTCGGCCCCGGAGGCCGTCCCAACCTGCAAGGCCCGGCGCTGCATATCGCGATAGCGATTCTCGGAACCATCCTCGGCGGAAAGCCGGACAACTTCGTTATTGCCAACGCGATCCTTGCTGTCGCGCAGTGGTGCGCCGCTGTCTATACCGCCTACTTTTTCGCGCGACGCTTTGGCGGCGATATGGCGGCGATGTTCGCCGTCGCGCTGCTCGCGGGCAGCGCCTTCGTATCGGGATCATTCTACGTCGGGATTCCTTCGGGATGGCTGTTTATCGCGGCGCCGTGGGCGATTTACTTTTTCCTCGAAGAACGCCTCGCATTAGCGACTGTGATCGCTTCGCTCGCGTGTTACACGCATCTGGGCGGCTATCTGACGGTTCCGCTTGGAATCGCGATCGCCGCGGCGGTGGAGCGGCGATGGCGTTCGCTCGTCATCGTCGGGATCGGCACTGCGATACTGACCGCCCCGTACACGATCCATTTCATCCGCAATCTCGGATGGTATCGCGGAAAGCACGGGCATGAATCCGTGAATTTCGATCCCATGCTCGACGTGCTCGGGCTTGCGGGATTCACGTGGATTCTCTGGCGCCGTCCGCGCAATACATTTCTGATCGCGTGGGCGCTGGCGCCGATCAGTTGGGTCGCGCAGGACTACTCGCGATTCCTGACGCAGGGCGCGCTGGCGGCTTCGGTGTTCGCCGGTCTCCTGCTCGCGTTCGTAGCCGCGAAATTCGCATCACGGCGCACTCGGGTCGCGTTCGCAACTGCGATCGTGGCGATCGCCACAATTCTGCCGTTTGAAACCCCGAATCTTCTTGCGGAGGGTTTGTGGGACGCGGGATTTCATTTTCCAGCGATGCTGGAGTGGGACGAGGCGCGCACTTTGGCCGCTGCTATCGAGCGAAATCATCTTAACGATCGATTGCTTCAGGTTTACGAAACATCTTTCGGCCCTGCGATCGCCGTTTACACTCCGGTCGTGCTGCAGCGCGGACATTGGGTCGAAGTCCAGCCGCTTCACGATCCGGCAACCGAGCTTTCCGCGGGCGTTAAAGTCTACATCCTGCCGCTCGCGCCCGACGATCCATTCCTCATTCAGATGCGCGATCGCGGCTTCATACACGTATGGGGTGGAACGATCGATTCATCAGTCGTAACGCTTGGCGATCGTGCGGAAGAGAAAATCGCGCAGGCAATTTATTCGAGAACCCTCGTCGAAAACTGCCGATGGCTCTCGAAAAACGCCGTCAACAACAAAATGCCGGATTCGGATGAGATGCGCGCGATGCTGACGCATGCCGGTATGGCGGCACATCGGGCGCGGCTCGACGAACAGCGCTTTCACGCGGCGCGGATGGATCTCGCGACGCTGATCCATGCCTATTCGATGGAAAAAGATGACGCGCAGGCCGCACGTCGGTTGCGCGATGCGGCCTCAGGATTCGGTTCGATGGCGAGCTTTCTCAGCGACGGAAACGCGGTCGGTTTCACCGGCGATGCGCAAATCGCCGACATGCGCAAGCACGCGGCCGAATTGGCGGACGCACTCGACCGTCCGGACTCTCCATCCAACCGCGCCCAGGTCGGCGAAGCCTTCGATCGGCTGTTTCACAATTTCTTCGGCAACGTGGCCTGAAAAACGGCGGGCGCTCTTTTGTCTGTTCCTGCCCCCGCGATTCATTGCCGGGAGGAATGGATCTTTCCCACATCGAAGTCGTCAGTCGTGCGCGAGCATCTCGAAGTACGAAGCACCGATCAGCGCGTCGGGCGCGATTCCCAGCGCGGCGAGAAGTTCGTTCACGGCGCCGCGACTCTCTTCGGGCTCACGACCCGGAGCAATCACCGCTTCGATTTCGCCGAAATTGCCAAGCCTCTCAACGCGATCGAGGTGGAACCGGACGTTGTCGCGCATCATCAGCGTGCGATTCTTGCGCACCTCGGCGAGAATTCCGAGCGAGTCGGCAAGCATCGACCGCGTCTTTGGGCCGTCGGAAACGGCAACGATTTCATATTTGCTGAGCGCGAGGTCGGCGCGGCTTTCCTCGCGCGCATAGTAGATAAGCGTCGCTCTGTCTCCTTCCTCGCGCAGCTTCAGCTTGCCGCGTGCGACGCGAAAGAAGGTATCGCGCTGCGTGAGCGCGCATTCGAATCGATATCCGATCGCCTCGGCCTGCCGCCGCGCCTGATCCAAATCGGGCAGCGAAAATTTCGCCTCGAGATTTTTCACTTCGAGACTCCTCATCGATTCACCGTACCTTGTCGTCGTCGTATCGAAAACGGGTCGTCGCCATCTGGCCGCGACGTGTCCGGCGTGCGAAACTTGGCGCTCAGACTTCGCAAAGGGAAATCGAAAAAGGAAAGTGGCGAATCCGCGGGAACTCGATCAGGACGACCTCACACTGAGCAAACTCGGCTTCGATGCAAACGCGCCCGCATCCGAAGCGATCGCCAGGCTGCGCGAACTGGAAAGCGCGCCCGGCGTTAGCGCGCCAGCGATAGCGCGCGCCCTTGGATCGATCGCATCTCAGGAGGCGGCTGACCGTCTGGCCGAGATGGAAGCGAATGCCTCGGGCGCGCTGCGGCGCGAAATTCGACGTTCGCTGTTTCGACTCGAACAACGCGGCATCAAGCCGTTGCAATCGCTCAAGGCTGCGCCGGCGCAGGCTGCGGTGCGAGAACCTGCGGAACCGGGGCTGAGCGCTCTCATGTCGCCGGTCGATCCCGAGGGCGCGCAAATCGTATGGATCGTGAAGTCGCGTCCGCAAGGCGGAGTGATCCGAGTCTGGGCACTCGTTTCTGAGACCGAGGGACTGGTCGGCGCCAACGCGACGAATCTTTCGCGACGCGAGTTCCGCGCGCAACGCCAAAGCCTCGAACGCGAAGCCGAAATGAAGCTGGTCGAGACGGACCCGAGACTCGCCGATTTCATCGTTTGCGAAGCATATCGCAATACTCCCGAATCGCGTCGTGGAAGGGTCGGAAATTTTCTTCAGATACGAGCCGAGGCGATAGCATCTGCGCCGCCTCCGTCCGACATGCCTCATCCCATATATGCGGAATTCGCATCCGAGATCGCCGCGGAGCCATCAGCCGATCTCATGAAGGAACTCGAGATCGCGTCGATTCGGATCACGCCTTCCGAACTCAAGCCGTATCTCGACGAAGTCAATCGCGCGCAGGAGAGCCTGATCGTCGTCAGTCCGACATCGCAGCAGGAACGGATAATGGCGGTTCTCGATCGCGCTGTCAGGGAACTCATCTCGGGAGAACGCGCGCTCAAATTGCGCCGACGTCTTGAGAGTACTGCCTACTACATGATGAAGACGGGCAGGCGTCAGCAGGCGGGATGGGCCGCGGCGGCCGCGGCTCGAATTCGCGACGGCGCGGACCTCGCTCACGTGCCCTTTTTTCGCGCTCTCGTTCAGACCCATCTCGGCACGATGATCGCCGAGCAAAGCGAGCGGCGCGCCGAGGAACCACATCTGATAATGACGCCCGCCGAGGCGATGCGCGCGCAGCAAAGGGCTGCGGCGTCGCGGGCACGCAATCCGAGGCGCTAGACGAACGCGTTCAGGCAATACAAAATCTTTGGCTGTATGCCGCCGCGCTCAAAAGCAGTTTTCGTATTCCTCGCTATTTTGAGTCTTGCGATGGCCGTGGACGCGTTCGCCGGCGACGCCTCAGCCTCGAGCGGCGCTACTCTGACAGCAAAAGTCGTCGGTCTGCGCAATGACAAAGGACGCGTGGGATGCGTCCTGTTCAACTCGCCGGACGGATATCCCAATGATCGCGACAAAGTGTTTCGACGCGTATGGGCCCCCATCCGCAACGCGAGCGCATCGTGCGAATTCGGTCCCTTGCCCGGCGGGACGTACGCCGTCGTCTATTTCCATGACGAAGACATGACCGGAAAGATGCGCAAGAACTGGATGGGCATTCCGGAGGAGGAGTTCGGATTTTCCAACAACGTGCGCGCGAAGATCACGAGCCCGTCATTCGACGCGACGAGTTTTTCGCACGATTCGCAGTCTCAGGTCCTGACGCTCCATCCCCAGTACATGGGAAGCGATTGATTTCACCGATTTTCGCGCGCTCTGCAGCCTGTCCTTAGCGAAGTCGAAGGGTCGAGCGAACCAGTGGCGACACCACTCGTTACGCCGCCTTGGACTGCGGGGCGAGGCTGGCGATCTCGTGGTCGAGCGGGCGGCAGGCCAAAATCGCAAAAGCGGCGACGATCGACATCACCACGAAGCTCCACAGCGCGATCGTATAGCTGCCGGTCTTGTCGAAAATTGCGCCCGTTACAATCGGCCCGATAGCAAAACCGGCCGTCGCGAAAATTCCCGTGATCCCCATCAGCGAACCGAGCCGTTTCACGCCCAGCGACTCGACGATTACCAGAGGGCCCAGCACGCCAATAGCGCCCACCGCCGAGCCATAGATGATAACGAACGCACTTAATACCCCGAGACTAGCGGCGCCCAGGAAGAACACCATACCGACGGCGCAGGCGAAGAACATCGCACCCATCGCGACCCGAGCCCCGATACGATCGACGAACGGCCCAATCCCAAGGGTTCCCACCGTCACGAGAATGAAGAACACGCTGAAGACTTCCGCCGCGCTCGCAGGCTTGTAGCCGAGGCCGATCAAATAAGCGACGAAATGCGCGCCCGCACCTGAGGTCAGGGCTGCCGACAAAAGCTGAACGAGCGACATGAGCCAGAGCGAGCGCGTTTTGAGCGCTTCGCCGACTTCGAGGCCCGGAACTTCGGGCGCGGTGACGCCCTCGAACGAGGTCGTTTCCTGTCCGGGCGGATGGGTGCGGACTACAGCCCACAAAAACGGAATCGCCAGCACGACCATCGGCGCCGCGATCGCAACGTATCCGAGGCGCCATCCGCTGTGGATAATCGCCTGGCTGGCGACGACCGTCATCCCGGTCCCGCCGAGAGACGAACCCGCAAACGTGATACCCAGCGCGGTCCCGCGTCGCGCGCCGAACCAGTTCGCAACCACCAGAGAAGTTGGAATGACGGTTCCCGCGGTAAGCCCAATCCCGACCAGCACATTGCCGAAAATGAACGTCGAGTAGGCTCCGGCGAGGCTCATCACGAAAAACCCCACCGCCGCCACGGCAACACCGGCGATCATCACCTTGCCCGCGTCGATTCGATCAAGCACCCATCCGACAATCGGGCCGCTTACTCCGGCGACCAGCGCGGCTACCGCCCCGAGCGTCGATACTTTGGCGCGGCTCCATCCGAAAGCCTTGATCAACGGGGGAAGAAACACTGCGCCGGCGTTTACGCCGCCGCCCCACACTATGAACATCGAGACGAACAAAGCGCCTACGATGTACCATTCACGTTTCTGCTGGTCGCTCATCGTGGGCAGCACATTACGCGAATCACGACGTATGCGCGATAACGAATCCTCCTATTCGCTCGATCGCGCCCTGCCCTTCAGGAAGCAGCTTGGCGAACACGTGCCATACGTGCGGCATCTCCAACCAGACTTCAAGCTCGACATCGACGCCCGCATTTCGAGCACGTTCAGCAAGCCGCGTTGCGTCGTCGAGCAGTATTTCAGCGTCGCCAACCTGAATGAGCATCGGAGGAAGTCCGCTAAGGTCTGCGAATAGGGGAGAAATCAGCGGATTTTTCGGGTCGTTCGCGCCGTAGTACATTTTGGCTTGCGGAGCGAGCAGCTCGGCCTGGACCATCGGATCTGCAGCAGCGCGCGTGCGCAGCGATTCTCCAGTCCCTGCAAGATCGGTCCACGGAGAGATCGGAACGGCTGCGGCAGGA
>Ga0335069_10008429_pt1 | contig 14751 bp, 7 predicted proteins | sample Lox_Sample_11_FD_206714 | JGI IMG/M metagenome (GOLD analysis project Ga0335069, IMG submission 206714) | Soil microbial communities from Loxahatchee National Wildlife Refuge, Florida, United States - Lox_Sample_1.1 | ecosystem: Environmental > Terrestrial > Soil > Wetlands | place: USA: Florida... | reverse complement strand
GGACTCCTGGTGTACCGATTGCTTGCAGCACCGGCTGTACGCTCGAACTCGCCTATGGCAGTCGGTCTCGAGCCTTTCAGACATTCGAAAAGGTCTGATACCGGTTGGTCGGCCGTGAGTACCGCCCACGCTCTGGCGCGAAAGGCTTCTTCAACGTGCACGTCCGAATAGTCTTGCAAAACAATGACAGCCTTCAAGGCTTCTTATTTAATTTTTATTCGACATACGCAACATCATGCAGCAGAAAGATAGCCGCGTCATTTATCTGAGGATAGGTTAACAGCCTATTTTTGCTGCTGTCTCAGCTCATATCCGCTTGAAAAAGGAGATTATGGGAACGGTTGAAGCCTTCCCCAACCGGAACTATGTTTCATTTATTCCGGATGCCGGCGAGAGATCCCCTCCAACAGCTCTTTCAATCTCGAAGATGGCTCAGCCGCCGCATTGCGATACACGATTCCACCCGGTACCGACAGAATTAGTTCCGTTCCGGAGCCCGGTGTACTGACCAGCGTAAGTTTTCCGCCGATCCGTGATGCTCGTTCGCGCATACCTTGCAGTCCGAAGTGTCCAGCCTTCCCCGCATCCAGAATATCCCGGTCAATGCCAATGCCATTATCTTTTACACGAACGGAGAGATCCCGCGCATATCGGATCTCGATTTCCATTTTACTCGCACGAGAATGCGCGTAGGCGTTGCGGATTGCTTCATAGCCAATACGGTAGATTTCGTCTCGCACAATCGGATGCATATCCCGAGCCCTGCCAACTACCGAAAAATTGACCGCAACAGTCTTCGAGGTGAGTCCGTTCTCGGTCGCTCGGCGCAGTGCTTCTGCCAGATCGTTGGTCTCTGTGGCTGAACTGCGCAAGGAATTCAGCGCGGCTCGCCCTTCTTGCGTTGCCTGCCCGAGCCAGTTCGATAACTGCTCCATCGCTCGACGCATACGGGTCGAATCTCCGGGATCTTCGAGCGCGTCTTCGGCCAACAGCTTGCTTCCCTGGACCGTCTGCAAGAAGGTGTCGTGGAACTCTCGCGCGATTCGGGTACGTTCCGCGAGTCGCGCGTCAAATCGGGCGCTCATTGCTTTCGCCACCTGTCGGATGCGGATCCGATGGGCGCTCCACACGCCTAGCAAGCATAAGATCACCGCCAGGATTCGGAAGGATGCAGTCTGATACCAGGCTGGGGCAACGCTGAAACTCAGTAGAGTGCCTTGTTCGTTCCAAAGCCCGTCGTTATTACAGGCAATCACGCGGAAGGTGTAGCTGCCGGGTCGCAAGTTGTTGTAGAAGGCCTGGCGCCGGGTTCCTGCCTCCACCCAGACGGGGTCTTGGCCCTCCAACTTGTAACGAAAACGCACCTTCTGCGGCGATACGAAGCTCAGGGCTGTGTAGTCAATCTCCAGCTCACGCGTAAGCGCCGGAAGTCTCAATTGTTTTTGCAGCAGCGAGTTTTCTTTGCGATCGGCCACGATGCGCTCAATGTCCACCGGCGGGGGAATATCGTTTTTGCGCAGATGATCCGGATCTATCACTTGCAACAGGTGCCCGTTCACAAACCAAAGGCGCCCATCGGGAGATCGTGCGGTTTGCGGCTTGAGAGAGGTAAGTCCAGGCTGAATACCGTCGAGGATGTCAAACAATCTGAATTTCACGGAGCTGTCAGAATGTCCCCACCAGTTTTCGAGCTCTGCGTTTTCAATCTCGATGAGCCCGCAACGAGTGTCCACCCAGAGCGAGTCTTTCGCATCTTTCACCAGGGCGAATATACCGTCACAGGGCAGTCCGTTGCGTGTAGTTAGATTGCGTCGTATTCCGTTCTTCCAGCGCGCGACTTCATCGAGCGTGGTTCCCCAAACAGAACCATCCGGCTCTACCAGCAGATCTCTAATCTGGCTGGTGTTCCCCACTTCACCGGAGGGTATGGTTTTCGCCTGTCCATTTCGCAGTTCAACCAGATCTCCATTCACGAGGCCCAGAAATATACCGCCGCGTGGATTGGCAGCCAGAATGTAGGAGGTGGAAATCTGTTGGGAGGTGAGTTCGTCCCGGACCGTTGAACCCTCAATCCGATAAAGATTGTGTCCCGCGCGAACCCAGATATTGTGGACATTATCTTCCACAATGGAATAAACGACTCCGAGCGCACGCCCGTCGCGCCTGCGAACAGGCCGGAATTTACGATTCGAATAGATCCACAAGCCGTCGTCCACACCTACCCAAATGTCGCCGGAATGGTCTTCCAGAAATGTCGTGACGTTCTGTCCCGGCAGGCCTTTGCCGGCCTGGATACTGGAGAACTTGCCGTTATGCAGCCGATCCAGGGCGTGGAAGTTTACCAGCCAGATAGAGCCGTCATGTGTGGCCAGCACCGCATTGGGCGCGGCTGCGGAGAGCCCTTCCGCCATGGAATAGCTGGCCGTTTGCAGGTCGCGAAAATTGTCGATCCCCTCGGAGGTGGTCACCCATATGGTCCCCTCAGCATCCTGGTAGAAGCGACCTACCGCATCACTCGACAGGCCGTCTTCTTTGCCAAAATGATCGGCCTCGCCATTTCGAATACGAAAAATCCCGTGATGCGCCGTTCCAATCCAAAGAACGTCATCACGATCGACAAACAATGAGGTAACATCCGAAGAGTTGACGGGTACGTGTGGAAACAACATCGGGGTCAATTTTCCGCCCGCAAAATGTTGCAACTGCAAAACCGGTCCTGGGCTGTCGATCGCTGCCCACGCCGTTCCCACTCTCCCGGCGCCGATTGCTCGAAGTGAAGCGAATGTCTCTGGACGCAGCGCTTCCTTGGCGAAATAGCTACGGCATGATCCCGGCTTCCAGAGGCAAAGTTCTGAGTAACCTCCTACCCACAGCTCTCCAGCATTCCCAGGCGCAAGATGAATTCCGGACTCGAACGGAATGCCTCCTTCCTGTCCAAAGCATCTCGGCTTCTCGTCTTCAATGCGACACAACGGCCCCATTCCATCGGTCGCCTGCGTTCGAACCAGCCAAATTGAACCGTCGCTGGCTTGCAGCATCGCCTCGATACGTCCACTCAGTTTCGTGAGGTTGACCAATCGGCCGTCTTTCCAATGCGAGAGGCTGTATCCCGTGCCGATCCAGAGACTGCCATCACGCGCCCCGACCAGCGAAATAATCCTGGAATCGAGGAGCCGTTCACCCTGGGGCGGATTCCACGATGTGAAATGCGTCCCTTCAAACCGCATCAATCCCAGGTTGGTACCTGCCCACAAGAAACCATCGGCCGTTTGCGTTATGACGATGGGAGAGCCACTCAGGGCTCCGTCTCTTGTCCTCCAGAGGCTGTGCGCATATTGGGAGATGTACCTGCCAGGATCAACGGCCGAGGCGGGGATACTGCAAGCGAGCAGCAACAACCATAAGGAGAATAGAAAAATCCGTTGAGCATGCGGCTTGTCGAAACGTGCGAAACTCGCGCACAGCTCTACGAGAAAATTCACGGTAAGTTCTCAGAATCGAATATGGGGATACTTAAAGGTATCTCACTCCGTCGTTTTGGAGATGCTACAGAATTCGCGACTTACGCGCTACTGCTTACAATTCTTGCGATCTGCACCACCAAGCCCGTGTATGCTGGAACCGCAACTGACCCTGCCGCTATGCTGAGCCACCCTGATCGCCTCTTTCCTCCCGACCCGAGCACAAGAAAAATTGCCCAAGCGCTCTACGAGCACGTTCGGAAGTTGCCGATCATCAGTCCACACGGACATACGCAAGCGTCATGGTTCGCGCTCAATTCGCCGTTTCCCGACCCGGCAACACTTTTCGTTCAACCTGATCACTACATCTTTCGCATGCTGTATAGCCATGGCATTCCGCTTGAGGATCTCGAGATCGGTCGGCCAACGATTGAGGACCCCATAGGCGTATGGCGGCTGTTCGCGCGCCACTACTACCTCTTTCGCGGCACGCCAACGCAAATCTGGCTCGATTTCGTGTTCCAGGAACTTTTCGGCCTGAAGCAGCGTCTGTCGGAAACGACCGCCGACCAATACTTCGAAAGTATCTCTGAAGCACTCCAAAGACCCGAGTTCAGGCCGCGTGCATTGTACCGGCGGTTCAACATCGAGGTCCTCGCAACAACCGACTGCCCAACTGACTCTCTTACGGATCACCAAAGCATTCGCGATTGCCATCCAGAAATGAGGATCGTGCCTACCTTTCGTCCCGATCCTGTGGTTGACCCTGACTACAACGGTTTTCTCTCAAACGTCAGGAAATTGGGCGGCCAAACCGGAGAAGATACAGGCACCTGGACCGGCTACTTGAAGGCGCTGCAGTCGGCGCGCTATCGGTTCAAAGAATTGGGCTGTACCGCCACCGATCATGGTCACCCGTCATCGCGAACCGCCGATCTCACAGCTGAAGAAGTCGCTGGATTGTTTGAACAGGTAATGACTGGCAATGCTGACACAGACCAAAAAGAGCTATTCCGCGCTCAAATGCTTACAGAAATGGCCAGAATGAGTCTTGCAGATGGACTGGTCATGCAGATTCATCCGGGCAGCCTGCGAAATCACAATCGTCAGTTATACGAACGCTACGGTCGTGACATTGGTGCCGACATCCCGGTTTCCACCAATTACGTCAACGCGCTTCGTCCGCTGCTCGACCGATTCGGCAATGAAAGAAGCCTGACCATCATTCTTTTTACCCTCGACGAAGCGACATACAGCCGGGAACTCGCGCCGCTTGCAGGACACTATCCCTGTCTCCGCCTCGGCCCCCCATGGTGGTTTCATGATAGTCCCGAGGGCATGATGCGTTACCGCAGACACGTAACGGAGACGGCCGGCTTCTACAATACCGTCGGGTTCAACGACGATACGCGGGCGTTCCTATCAATTCCTACGCGCCATGATGTCGCACGTCGCGTGGACTGTAGCTTTCTGGCCACGCTCGTCGTCGAGCACCGGCTTGACGAGTCCGAAGCATTCGAAGTCGCGCACGACCTTTCCTATCGGCTGGTCAAAGAGGCGTACCGTTTGTAGGAATGTCAACCTTGATTCCAATTCGGAGGCTTGCATGCGACTGGCTGCTTGAACCCGCCGTGCGCCTCTGGAAAGATTCCGCATGAATCTTTACTGCGCTATCGGTGGTGAGGGAAGCGATCTCACGCCACAACTTCAGACGTTGTTTCTCGAGTGTCTCGCGAAACTAGGCGAACGCCGTCGAGTTCTGGTCGTTCCTCCCGACTTCACTCGCGTAAACTCTCGCGCTGGGGTATTAACACAGCACGCGTGGCGATACTACGGAGATCGTTTGCGATCGGTATTGCCGGCACTGGGGACACACGCTCCAATCTCACCCGAATTGCGAACCGCAATGTTTGGAGACGTCCCCGAGAAACTGTTCCAAGTTCATCGCTGGCGCACAGACGTCGAAACGTTGGGCGAGGTTCCTGCGGAATTCATCAGCGAGCAATCGGAAGGAAAGCTCCATTACTCTTGGCCGGCCCAGGTGAATCGCCTCGTCGCTCGCGGCGACTTCGACTTGATTCTGTCTATCGGGCAGGTGGTGCCACACGAAGTAGCCGGAATGGCCAACTATAACAAGAATATTTTGATCGGAACCGGTGGCCGCGAAGCGATCAACCGAAGTCACTACCTCGGAGCCGTCTATGGCATGGAACGCATCATGGGCCGTCCGCAGAATCCAGTACGCAACGTCCTTGACTACGCCTCCGAACATTTTCTCAGCCACTTGCCAATCATTTACGTACTGACCGTCATCGGGCGCACAACTAACGGCCGATCAGAAGTGCGGGGCCTGTTCGTCGGCGACGATCACGAATGTTTCAAGCAGGCCGCCGCTCTCAGCGTGAAGGTCAACTTCACCACGTTCGAGACACCGATTCGAAAAGCCGTCGTCTATCTCGATCCTCGCGAGTTTCACAGCACCTGGCTGGGCAACAAGGCCATCTATCGAACCCGCATGGCCCTCGCCGACGGTGCGGAGCTAACCATTCTCGCGCCCGGCGTCAAAGAATTCGGGGAAGACCCTGGCATCGACGCGCTCATCCGCAAGTATGGATATCGCGGAACCACAGCCACACTGGAAGTGGTGGCAAGGAATTCCGATCTAGCAGGAGATTTGAGCGCAGCGGCGCACCTGATCCACGGTTCGTCGGAGGGACGATTTTCGGTTCGATGGTGTCCCGGGCAACTGAGCAAAAAGGAAATCGAGGGCGTTGGGTATGAATGGGGAGACGTCCACGCTCTTCTCAGACGCTACGATCCTCAGCGACTCCACGAAGGCTGTAACGCTCTCGATGACGAAGAAATCTTTTTCGTCGGCAGTCCCGGGTCAGGATTGTGGGCTAGTCGCGAGCGGTTGAAAGCCTGAACAGACGTTCTCACTAGCACGCCGTCTTCCGCAGAGCACGCTCTTCAGCGGATTCCGACGCCTTTGTCGTGTTCATCTCTACCAGCATGTCTTTATGAGACAAAGCGTAATGTACCAATTCGACGCGACTGGATACTCCTAGTTTGTCGAAAATGCGGAATACGTAGTTCTTCACCGTGTGCTCGCTAAGGTTCAAGCGGCGGGCAATCTCCGGATTGCTTAAGCCTTCCACCGCCAGCCGGACAACATCGCTTTCTCGCTTGCTCAGTCGGATTCCGGTTGGAGTGCGTAGCTCGATCGGGGTTGTTTGTGCGAAGGCGTCGAGCACGTAACCCAACTGCTTACTGTCAGCCCAAACTTGCCCCTGGTGAACCCGGTGCACGCATTTGCATAACGTCTCGAATTGGTAGGCTGAGCGCATGAACACACCGCGCGCACCCGCACGAAACGCCTCTACCACGGAATTTTGTTCGAAGCTTTCCAGCAACAAGATGGTGCGCACGCGGGGTGACCATCCCTGGATCTCGCGCAACACCGCGTAGCCACCCTCCGGTTCATTGCACAAACTTGCGCTAACCAGAGCCACCGCTGGCCTAATTCGTCTTAGCAGGTCGACTGTGGCATTTGCAGTCTCCGCACATTCCGTCACCTGAAAGCGCCTGTGTTTGCGTAAACGCCCCGCAAGCAGACGGCAGGCTAGAACATCTTGATCGGCCACCAAAACACTGATCGTACTTTCAACCGGGCAGTGCAACGACATACTTGGACCCCGACTTACCCATCCGTGGTTTTCAGAAAACAACTCGACCGGCCCCAAGACTAAGAACACTAAGCAGGCCGATTCGTATCGAAACAACTGGTAAAAATGCGATATCTGAAACCACAGAGAAATACCCGGGAGTGCAAGCCATTACTTACATACAATCTACTCATGATGTTAATGATTGATGCAAATTTAGTCCAAGAGAGCTGCCGTGGAAAATGTCTTAGTACTGTGTGCGCGAATTCCAAGGTGTGTCATCCAGGGTCAACGAGAAGTGATAGGTGACCACCGAAAATAGCTTCGACAACCACAGCGCGTCGAAGCTCTCAAGTCATTACGGCAGAGCTACTTACATCTTTCTTAGATTGCTGCTTCTTGGCTCCATAGGGCCGATCCACTCCCATGCCGTCCATCTTACGTGGCGGACTTAGTTCCCCTGTTCTACCCCTGCGAAAATTTTTACAAATATGGTGGATCTTCCCTGTTTCCTCCCCCAACTTCTGCTCTCGTCCACATAGCGCTCGGCACTCAGGGCAGGTACGAATCTCTCTCACTTGCAGCGGAGACTGCGGTTCTCTTGTGAGCTCACGCCCACACGGGGATATTAAAACCTGCATTGGGCGCGAGTTTCGCAACAGTCTCGCTCCGCCCATCACCAAGCGAAACTTCTCCGCAGGCCTGCTGGACATCGTTGGGACTGAGAGGGCGAAGCTGTATCGGCTCTCAGCACATTTCATCTCTTATCACTCCAACAGCTCTAGCAGTACCCCATCAACGGCGGGAGATTTTTTCGATGCCGAACACTCCTCCTCTTATCGATCCGCACGACAACCGGTCTGCCAAGAGTCGTGTGCTTCGCGCCGCCAGCAAGCTTTTTGCCGCAAATGGATTTCGCGGCACCTCGGTGCGACAGATCGCGAGTCGAGCCCGAGTCAACGAGGTCACAGTATTCCGCCTCTTCAGCAGTAAACGTGCGCTCTACAAAGAGGTCTTGGAAAGCAAACTTAATTGGGCGCCACCCAACTGGAAACCCTCGGAAGCACCTCTGGAGGATGAACAGATTTTCTCCGGCCTTGCTGATCAGTTGCAGAAGGCCTTCGACCCGGAATTTATGCGCCTGCTCTTCTTTGCCGCCCTCGAGACTCCCGCTGCGGTCAGGAAGTCAGTTTCTCCGAAAATGGATCTGTTCTACGGGGTAGTGGGAGATTACCTGCAAAAACGGATGGACAGCGGAGCGATGCGGACTGCCGATCCCCTGCTTCTCGTCAAGGCCCTCGTTGCTCTCATCGTCTACGACCGCATCTCCATCGATCTACTGGCAGGACGGCCAATTCCCAACGATCAGATCAGGAACCACACGTCCTCCTTGCTTGAAATCTGGTTACACGGTGTCGCTCGTTGAATGCAATTCGATCCTGCGTAACGACGAGTACACCATCGAGCGTAAGCCATGAGTAAATGTAAGCTTTTTCCCTCCATCTCAACCGCGTTATTGATTTTTCTCATTGCGTTCCTTTCCGCGGTGGCTGTTGCGCAGTCAACCGATGCTGACTCGGAGGATGAAAACTCCAGCCCCTCATCACAGATGGATGATGACAACACGGCCACGCCGAACCGCTCGACTGCCAACAATCCTTCACCCGATACCCAAGACGTCTCCCCCGAACGGATCGTCGATTTCCTCAAAAATCGTCCGGACCTCGTCCAAAGAATGCGGAACGATTACATTCGTGAGAATCCGGAAGCACTGCAGCAGTTGAAGGACAATCCCGAGGGCGAGAGCGCGATTTCCGCATTCAAGAACGGGAACCTGGACCAGGTCTCCGACCAGGCAATCGCTCAATTGCGCAACGATGATCAGTTCCGAAATTGGGTGGTGCAATGGTTGACCAACAACGGATATGAGTTGCCCCCCGAGCGCAAGGAGCTGAGTTCCGGCTCTCGCCAAACGAACGACAAATCCGAACGCACGCAACCAGCCGCCAAGTCACGAAAACCGGACCAAAAACCCGACGTCAAGGCCACGGCGAACGCCAGTCCGTACGGAGATCTTCCATCGCTGAAGGACCTCTATGCGCAAGTTCCCGCCCCCGACAAAGATTTAAAGCGCTTCGGTTCCGATGTCTTCCGCGCCGGCAACGTCAACGGTGCAAGTATCGATGTGCCGGCAGGTCCTGATTATGTCCTTGGCCCGGGAGATGGTTTGAACCTCGACATTTGGGGTGGCATCACACAACACCTGTCGCTCACCGTTGATCGAGAGGGGCGAGTCATCCTGCCCGAGGCTGGTTCGCTCGTGGTTTCCGGCCTCCGATTGGGTGACGCCCAACAGAAAATTCAGCGCCTGCTCGAACCGCAATATCGCAACGCCAAAGTGGATGTCTCGTTGACTCGCGTCCGCACCGTTCGGATTTATGTAGTCGGCGACGTCGAGCATCCCGGCGCTTACGACGTCACTTCTTTATCCACGATCCTGAACGCGCTCTACAGCGCCGGCGGTCCGACGCAACGCGGCTCGCTCCGTCGAGTGCAACACTTCCGCGGCAAGGAACTGGTCGGTACTGTGGACCTCTACGACATGCTGCTGCATGGCGTGCGTAACGATGTCGAGCGTCTCCAACCAGGCGACACCGTCCTCATTCCGCCTATCGGTCCCGAGGTAACCGTTGCGGGAATGGTGCGGCGTCCCGCCATCTATGAATTGCTGGGCGAGACGCAGTTGAATGACGTCATCAACCTTGCCGGGGGCCTCATGGTCTCCGCCACGCTGCACCAGGTTAGCGTTGATCGAATCGTCGCTCACAGCGAGCGCATGATGGTAAACCTGCAGCTCCCCGACAAAGCCACTGACGAAGTCATCCGCCAGACTTTGAGTTCATTCAAGATCCAGGACGGCGATCGTATCAGGATCGCACCCATCCTTCCTTACAGTAATCAGACCGTATACCTTGAAGGTCACGTTGCTAGGCCCGGCAAGTTTCCCTTTCACGATGGCATGCAGATTGATGAGTTGGTGAAATCGTACAAGGATTTGCTGCCGGAAGCCGCCTCCCGTGCTGAGATCGTTCGCCTCGAGCCTCCAGACTTTCATCCTGTAACGATGGAGTTCAATCTCGACGAGGTGCTTGACGCTACCGACCCCATCGAACTTAAGCCCTTCGACACGGTTCGCATCTATGGTCGCTACGAATCCGATGCCCCCAAAGTCGGCGTTCAGGGAGAAGTTCTTCGCCCCGGCCAGTACCCTCTCACCAAGGGCATGACTGCTACCGAACTCATTCGCACGGCTGGCGGGTTCAAACGCAGTGCGTTCAAGCAGGAAGCGGAACTCGGCAGCTATGTCGTTCAGAACGGCGAGAAGATTTTGTTAGAGCGCAAGACACTCGAGATCGGCAAAGCCTTTAACGGTGACCACTCCGCCGACGCCGAACTTAAGCCGGGCGACCAACTGATCGTTCGCAATCTCTCCGGCTGGAGCGAGATCGGCGCCTCCGTCACCCTGAAGGGCGAGGTCGTCTACCCCGGCAAGTACGCCATTCAAGACGGGGAGCGCCTCAGTTCGGTCATCAAACGAGCAGGCGGTTTCAAGCCGGAGTCCTATCCCCAGGGTGCCATTCTCTCGCGCTTGGAAGTTCAACAGTTCGAGCGCCGCAACCGCGAAGAACTTGTGCACCGCATCGAGGCCGCCAGTGCCGGCGAAAATTTTGCCAACGCATCCGCTCAGCAACGGCAGATGATCACCAACCTTCGCAACCTGCCCGCGCCGGGGCGTGTGGTGATTCGCATCTCGCCCGACATCTCCGCCTGGGAGAACACCCCCGATGACATTTCTCTGCGATCCGGTGACAGTTTGAGCGTTCCCAAACGCCCCGGCTACGTTGTCGTCACCGGCCAGGTATTTAATTCCTCCGCGATTACCTACGCGCCTGGCAAGAACGCAGGTTGGTACCTGAAGCAGGCGGGTGGCCCTAACGAATTCGCCGACAAGAAAGCCATGTTCATCGTTGCTGCTAACGGCTCCGTCATCGGTCAATCCGGCAGCGGCCTCTTTCGCGGTGATGTCCTCAGTACCAAGCTGCACCCGGGTGACTCCATCGTTGTACCCGAGAAGATTGTTAGTGGCGGCAAGGGTTGGAAAGAACTCCTGAACGCTGCGCAGGTGGTCTCTTCCATCGCCATTACCGCCCGGGTCGCCTCCAGTTTCTGACAATGCTCCGGCTGCCGATCTGCGGGTTAGTGCTGTTGACGATCGCCACCGCCACAGCACAAGACAACCGTCACACCTTTGTCTGTACCGACACAGAGAATAAGCCCGTGTCGTGCCCCGCAAATCGCACGCCTGCGCCCCCTCCGCTGATGAAGCACACACCGCCAAGCTGCACTGATCTCGACGGCAAGCCCTTGCCGTGTCCTTCAGTGGCAAACGAGATGGGTGCGGTGTCAATCGCGAGCTCGAATTCCGATAACGGAAATGTCAACCCGTTCTCCGCTTCGTTCCTGCGGCATCTTGCCGGAGACCAGGTCGCGATCTGGAGCAGCCCCCGTTCCCTACAGCAGCAGGACGTCACTTGGCTTTTGCCCCTTTCCGCAACCATCGCGACCGTCATGGCTTCCGATCGCGGCATTCAGTCACACATGCCTCACACGGCATCGACGGTACAGCGCTTCCAATCGCTCTCCAATTACGGTGCATTCGCACTCGCCGGAGCCACTGGAGGCGCCTGCTTGTGGGGCGCAGCGACTCACAACGATCATCTGCGCGAAACCGGAGTGCTGGCTGGCGAAGCGGCCCTAAACTCCGTCGCGATCGCCGAAGCCTTGAAGACCATCGCCGGGCGACAGCGTCCGGATGAAGGCGACGGACGTGGTACGTTCAGACAAGGCGGCAGTTCGTTCCCCTCTATGCATGCGATCTTTGGATGGAGCACCGCGACTGTCATCGCACATGAATATCCCGGACCCCTTACCAAACTGCTGGCTTACGGTACCGCCGCTGCCATCAGCGGATCGCGTGTCGCCGGTCAAAAACACTTCGCTTCGGATGTCCTTGTAGGAAGCGCGCTCGGATGGTACGCCGGCAACTCCGTCTTTCATCGTCGCGCGGGTGCCGACGATTCGCGCTATGGCACCTTCCAGCAGGAGCACCAGCCTCTACAGCCCCGCGCGATGGGCTCTTCATACGTTCCGCTCGACAGTTGGGTCTATCCCGCCATCGATCGCCTCGCCGCCCTAGGCTATATAGATAGCGCCTTCCTGGGACTGCGGCCCTGGACGCGCATGGAATGCAGCCGGCTCCTTTCCGAAGCCGAAGCATTGCTTCGTGATGATGGTCAAAATGATGGCGAAGAGTATCGTCTTGTACGCACCCTTCGAACCGAGTTTTCTTCCGAGAGTTATTTCGAAAAGTACAGCGAGAACACTGCCGCTGAGGTCGAGGCGGTCTACACGCGCCTCGATGCGATCTCCGGCACACCTTTGCTCGACGGCTACCACTTCGGGCAGACCCTCACCAATGACTTCGGCCGGCCCTCCGGAAGCGGTCTTAACGCCATCGTTGGTGTGTCGGCTCACTCCAGTGCCGGACCTCTCGCGCTTTACTTTTCCGGCGAGTATCAGCATGCAGCATCTACTCCATCACCATCATTAGCGACTGAAGACGCCATCACCACCTTCGAACATGGCGTTCCATCGGCGATTTCGTATTCCGGCGTCGACCGTTTGCGAACGATCGAATCCTATGTCGCGGTCAATCTTTCGGGCTGGCAGGTTTCTTTCGGCAAGCAGAGTCTGTGGTGGGGCCCTGGTCAGGGCAGCGCATTCATGTTCAGCGACAACGCCGAGCCGCTCTGGATGCTTCGCCTCAACCGCACCACGCCGATTCGAATGCCTGGACTCCTTGATTGGCTTGGCGCCAACCGTTCGGAGTACTTCTTGGCGCGCATGCAGGGTTACCATTTTGTCCGCCTTGCGTGGCCGACGTTCCCTCTGTTCGGCTCGGCCAACGACTATCTTTCCGATCAACCTTTCCTCTACGGATTCAAGACTTCCTTCAAGCCCACGCCGAATCTTGAGTTTGGTGTCTCGCTAACAAGCGTGATTGGTGGACCGGGCCGCCCTTTGACGTGGGGAACCTTCTTCCATAGCTTCAACAGTCGCGGCAACGCACAACCGCTCGACCCAGGCGATCGCCGCACCGGATTTGATTTTCGCTACAAAATCCCGCGTCTCCGCAAATGGCTGGTCTTGTACAACGATTCCTTTGCCGAAGACGAGCCGAATCCGATTGCCTACCCGCGACGTTCCGCTATGAACCCCGGCATTTACGTGCCGCAGATTCCCCGTCTGCCTAAGCTAGACTTTCGCGCCGAAGGCATCTACACCAATCTTCCCGGTCTGCGGGACACCGCTTTCTTCTATTCGAACACGCGCTACGCGGAAGGCTTCACTAGCTACGGGCAACTGCTCGGCAGTTGGATTGGCCGTCAGGGCTCCGGATACCAGCTCTGGAGCACTTATTGGGTTTCCGCACGGAAGAAGATCCAGGCCGGATATCGCGATCAAACATCCGATCCGTCGTTCCTCGGCGGAGGCCGCTTGCATGACTTTAGCGTCAAGGTTGATACCACGTTTCGGCGTCAACTCGCTATGACCGGCACGCTGCAGGTAGAACGGTGGAATTTCCCCCTGCTCAAGCCGTCTCCTGAAACCGATGTCAGCCTGTCGCTGCAGTTCTCGTTGAATCACGCAGTGAGGTTGATGAAGAAAGGCAGCTTGCCCTCGCAATAGCAGCCCGGTCTCTCTGCATGTTGAAGAGGATATTGTGAATCCCGTCGCACCTCATCAGCCGTCTCAGCTTCATGACCGCTCCCAGCCAGGAGCGGGTCACGAGCACCCGGCGCGCAGGCCAAGAATCGTAAGCCTGACCCGCCTGGTTTGGAACCAGCGCCGCTTCGTGTTGCGAGCGAGCGCCGTCGCCTTGGTTCTCGCTACCGCAGCCGCATTTTTGATCCGGCCACGCTATCAGTCAGAGGCCCAACTCATGCCGCCCGACAGTGGCTCCAGCGGCAGTGCCATGCTCGCCGCGGCCAGTTCCAAGATCGGCGTGCTGGCAGGGCCGCTGCTCGAAGGTATTCTCGGAAACAAATCCTCGTCTGCCCTTTTTGTGGGCGTACTGCAAAGTCGCACTGTCGCCGACAACCTGGTAAATCGCTTTGACCTGCGCAATGTCTACTCGGTCAAGCGCGGAGAAGATGCCCGCAAGACACTGGCTGAGAACACCATCATTTCCTGGGAGCGGAAGAGTGGCATCATCAAGATCGTCGTTACCGATAAGAGCCCGCAAAGGTCCGCGCAATTGGCCCAGGGTTATGTCGATGCGTTGAACCGCCTCATGGGATCCCTCAACACCTCCGCCGCGCAGCGCGAGCGCATGTTTTTGGAAAACCGCCTACAGGGTGTAACGCAGGAGTTGGAAGATGCAGAGCGCCAGTTCAGCGATTTCGCCGGCAAGAACACCGCCATAGACATCAAGGAGCAAGGTCGCGTGATGGTGGAGACGACGGCTAAAACGCAGGGCCAACTGATTGCCGCCGAAGCTCAAC
>Ga0335069_10008427_pt1 | contig 14754 bp, 10 predicted proteins | sample Lox_Sample_11_FD_206714 | JGI IMG/M metagenome (GOLD analysis project Ga0335069, IMG submission 206714) | Soil microbial communities from Loxahatchee National Wildlife Refuge, Florida, United States - Lox_Sample_1.1 | ecosystem: Environmental > Terrestrial > Soil > Wetlands | place: USA... | reverse complement strand
TCACGGGGAGGTTCACGCCACCCGCGAGCTTCTTCCAGGCTGACCTCCTCGCGGATGGACTCGGCTACGCACCGGTCGAAATCGATCCTCGCCCAGGCTGCGCTTGCGCAGAGATCGTCGGCCACGCGGACCAAGGCGCTTCCCGCTCGGTGGTCGCACCACCCAGCCATTGGCCTGAGCCTAGAGTCGTGTGAAGTAGCGGCCCTGCCGTCGCTCACACCTAGCACGGGCTCGACCCGCAGCAGGAGCTCTGACGTCGCGTGCTTCAGGTAGCAATCGACAGCTCCGGCACCAGCGCTCGCGGATCGTTAGGCTCCTCCTCTTGACCCTCCTCCGGGGGGCGATGTGTGACGGCGCAGGCGGTAGCATCAGTTGATCTGGACCGCACGGGGGGTCGAAATGATCGAGTTCAAGGTTTCGTACTGGGAACTGGGCGAGTACCGGGATTCAGTGGAACTAGCCGTTGAGTTCACTGAGAAAGGCGTCCAGGTTACGGCCACAGACGTAGCGACGTTCACTCCGGCGCAGTGGGACACCGTTCGACAATACGTGAACGAGAACACGCACGACCACTGGGCAACTGCCTACGGCGGGACTTCCATACGAGAAGACCTTAACGCTGAGAAACTCGAGGCCACCACCATGATGGCTTTCGGGGCGCTTCATGTGCTCACGCCTACCGCGGCAGAGGCCGCCGCACTTGAGGCGAACCCGAAAGACGTGCCCACCAGATTCACCGGGCGGGTCTTGGAGGACGGCCTCGGGAACGCAGTGCGGGTGATCGGCCCAGTCAGCCCTGCTGAGGAACGGGCGGCGGCCGAGCTCATGCAGAAGGGACAGCTGCAGAAGCTCTCCGTCGTCGTTACGCCGAAGAAAGGACCGCAGTCGACCTACGTGGCGTTCTTCATGCCGTTCCATGTCCCGATCGTCGCCAACGACGAACTCAGCGATGCGGCGCACGCACTCAAGAGCAAGATTCCGAAATGAAGCTCGAAGCGGCAAAGCTGCAGCCGACCGTGTGCTCCGTGCCGTCAAGTAGCCGGTAGGCCCGACCATCGCGGTCCGCTTCGTGGAACCGTTATGAAGATGGCGGACGTGACCGTGCAAGGCGGAACTCGAGCTGCATCCCCGTCTCCCCCTGCTGCAACTCTGCTTCAGTCCCCCTCCTCGATGCTCGCCTTTCCCCGGGATCCCGCGGGCTTGGCCACTTCTGCACCCGGCCTGAAAATCCCCGTGTCGGTGGTTCGATTCCGCCCCCAGGCACTCTTCCGAGCCCGTTCATCAGAGCCCCACCAACGGCGAAAGCCTGGTGGGGCTCAGCGTATTCGGCGTCTACCTCGTCACTCAGGGTGAGCTCCTTGCCTTGGGCGTTAGTCTCAGGAGGCCGCTCCTGAGTCAGGGGCGCGCCGGGCGCATTCCAAGTCGACCGGCGAGGTCCTCGATGATTTGCCGACCCGCCGCCGCCAACGGCCTTGGCCTCGCGATCCGCGTCGCTCTCGCGGCCGTTCCCCACGACGAGCTTCATGGCAGAACCCGCCTTGTCGAACGCGAAGGAGCGCGGGAAGACCTTCGGTCGGGCCCGCTGGAACGCTGGGGGATGCGGCGCACTTCTCTCGAAGTGTATGAGCGTTCACCGTGGGTAGGACTCCACACCGCTCCAGAACGTCGGACATCTTCGCGGCGCTGTACCAAGACATGGCTGACAGAAATCGACTCAGGACATCGCTGCGGGTTCCGGCTTCCCGACTGTGGCGCTGGCGAGCTCATCTCTTCGGAATCGACCTGGGCGAGATTGAGATCGTCCATCCGTTTGATGCGCTAGCGACCGGCTCTGTCAAGCGCACCTGTCACAAGCATCCCGCAGTCGCCAGCGGCCATCTAACCATCCTCGTCATCGACATCGCCCCAAGGGCCTGTCAGCGCAGTCGACGTCGTGCCTCCCAGCAGAATGTCAGCGATGTCCTGATTGGTCCGCCACCGGGCGCTGCACGAGAGTCGCCGTCGGACGACGGAAAGCAAGCCGTGCAGTGCGGGCTGCCCGCCCGCGAAGCTGGGTCCGGAGATTCATCTCGAAGGGCAGCACCTTATCGGCGCTTCCATCCGTGCTCAACTGTGCGTTGACCGAGTTTCACCACCAAGGTTAGCCTGCCACACAACCGGAGTCTGTGCGAACGCGGTTCAGAAGCGGTTCCGCGGGGAGTGGCTAACCACCACGGAAGGCGCCATGCGCATCTCCTGTCTCGTCCTGGCAGCAGTGGTGTGCTCGACCGAGGGGTGCCAGTCGTCCGGTTCGGACGGGTCGGGCACGTCGTTCCAACGGGCGGATCTCCTGCTCGGTCAAGCGGACTTCACGTCGGCCAGCAAAGACGCCGGGGAGAGTGCGGCATCGCTCGGAGGCGTGCAGCTGCCGACGGGAGACGCCGTCGCGTTCAAGGCCGGCCTGGTGCTGCCCGACACTTACAACAATCGTCTTCTCATGTACCAGGCCATGCCGACGAGGAGTGGCACTCCGGCGGACGTGGTCCTGGGCCAGCCGGACCCGGCCTCCGAAAGCGCCAGCCACCTGCCGGGCCGTTTCCACTACCCACGCTCCGCGGCGGTGGGCGGCGAGGCGCTGCTCGTGGCGGACGCTGGCGCAAGCAGGGTGGTGCTCGATCCCGGTGGAAGGAACGTGGCGCTCGGATGGGATCCCTCGTCGCCGACCTATCGCGTCGGGTGTGCAGCCGATCGACTCGACCAGCCTGCACGTGCCATCGTGGTCGCGGGCAAGCTCATCGTCGCGGACCGGGCCAACAACCGGGTCCTCATCTGGAATACGGTCCCGACGGGCACTTCGCCCGCGGACGTGGTCGTGGGGCAGAAGGACCTGGTGCACTGCGCCGCCAACGACATGGTCGGGAATGGCCGCTCCGGGGGCAAGGGCCCGAGTACGCTCTACGAACCGAGCGATGTCTGGAGCGACGGCAAGCGTCTTCTGGTCGTGGACCAGGGGAACAACCGCGTCCTCCTGTGGAACACCTTCCCCAGCTCCAACGCCGCCAAGGCGGACGTCGTCCTGGGGCAGCCCGACTTCCTGGCGGCGATCGCCGACAGTTCCAGCACCGCGCTCGACTCGCCGGGCGCCGTCGCATCGGACGGCAACAGCATCTTCGTCGCCGACGTCCGCAACAACCGCGTGCTCGGCTGGCGGCGCTTCCCGTCGGCGAACGCCGCTCCGGCGGACCTCGTGCTCGGGCAGGGGGACTTCGTTCACAACACCGCGAACGACGACGGCCAGACCGGTATCGAGGGTGGGCCGACGGCACGCACCATGAATCATCCGATGGGCGTCGCCTTGGTCGGCGGATACCTGATCGTGACCGACACCTACAACAACCGCTTCCTGCTGTTCAGGGGGTTCGCGATGGGGAGGGCACCATGAACTCGCGCCTGCGAACGGCAGCCGTCCTGCTCCTGGCGGTCGGGGCCGGTGGGTGCCAGGACAGAGGCGCTCTGGCGCCACCCCCGAGCGCGGTGACCGTTCACCCCATCGCCCACGAAGGCATTCCCGGGCTCGACCTGATCGCCGACTTCGGGATGTCCCTGCTTGAGAAGTACATGGAGAGCTCAGGCCTGTTCGAGGCCATCGGTCTCGGGCCTGACCCATACACCAAGGAGAAGTTCGACGAGATCATCTCCCAGCTCGATCGCCTCTCGGATCAGGTTGGAGCACTCCAGGGCCAGATCGACGAGCTACAGAACGCCGTCGAAATCCAGGCCGGCCAGGTAGCGATTACTGACGCGTACACCAAGATCGTCCAGACCTGCTACCGGGATACCCTGCGGGCCACAGCGAGCAGTCCCGACATGCCGGTGACCATCCGCAACGACGCCCTCCTCGCCCGGGCCTACCAGATACTCGGCGAGCCCGTGCCCTCCGAGTTGGGGAGCATCGACGACAACTGCAGCATCTTCGCTCCGCTCAACGACCTGCTGGCATACGTGGACCCGGCCGAAGCCTCCGGCATCGCTCCACCGTTCTTCCCCACGGTCGCGAAGGTAGCCCGATCGCAGGGAATACCATTCGCAGAGGTGGCGAAGTACTTCGTGCGCGTCGTCGGGATCCAGCGACAGGCCATGGCGCTCCTCGCCCAGGCCCACCACCGTGTAGGGCAGGACTCCGGGCTCGCCACGCTCGAGGCGAGGACACGCGACAGCCTGAGAAGGCAGGAGATCGAGCTGCTTCGAGCGGCCGAGGCGTACGTCGCCTACCAGGGGGTGGGCTCGTCGTTCGACGGTTCGCCACTCGAGCTGTCGGACCTGGTCGTGGCTCGGATGGAGGGGAACACCGGTCTCGTTTCTGAGGCCCTCATCCTCGTCCAGCCGTGGCAGGACCCGAGCAGCACCCTCGCCTCCCTCCGCCCCGCACCGGCCATGCCGACGGTGGCGGAGCTCGAGTCCCCGATTCCACTGGACGACCAACTCGCCGCCGACGGTGGGTACACCGGCTACGGCGTCCAACAGCCGGCGGAGGTGAGCCACTCCAACACATCCGACTCGCCGTACCCTTACCCCTACGTGGTCCAGCTCACGGCAGCCAACGGGTTCGAGATCGGAGACGGGAAGACCATCAGCATCATCCGGTGGCGCACCACCCAGGTGGCTCCCCGATCTCCCATCGCGCTGCTCCATTCCCCAAGCGCACCCGTGCCGGACCGCACCATTTCTCTGCAGGGGCTGAACGCGGCCTCGCTCGAGACTGAGTGGTCCGACGCGCCAAGCCAGGCGTCGAACCTCCTCGATCGTCAACTCCTCGCGCACGAGAACGCGGACGAGTCTCCCATGTCGCGCCTCCAGATCGTCCCCTCGGCAGACGACCCGCGACGGGTCATCCTGGCGACGGACGAGCCCTCGCGAGGACTCTCGAGCGTGGCCATCGGTGCGAGTGGCGACGGCTTCGCAGCGAGGCCGGAACTGGCTCCGGTCGTGCTCGAGATGGTCCCCGCTGGACCCGATACGCCGGATCGGTACGCTTTCAGGCTCGACGACGGGAGCTGGCTCGCCGTCGCTTCCTCAGGGAGCGCTGGCGGTGCCTTCCCCGTAGGCGCTAGCTCGCAGCAGCCCTCCTCATGGTTCGATGTGCTCCCGGCGCCGAGCGGTGACGGGTACCAGGTGAGCTACGTCGATGCGAGCGCCGTGCGCCGCTTCTTGTACGTGAACGAGGAGATCGTCGTGGGGTTCGACTGGCAAGTCGTTCCAAGAAGTCCAGCACAGGTCGTGCTTCAGATCCCTTGGAATGACGGATATTTCGATGTGTCCACCCCGATGTACAACGGCAGCTTGGACTCTCCGGTTCAGGCGGGACTTTCCTGCCCCGCTCAGAATTGCAACTGGTGTGGCTCCTACTCGTGCTGGATCGGCGGGAACCTCGCCTTCGACTCTAGCCCCGGGGGCAGCTCCGGGTCGTTCTCCGTGCCGGCTGGATTCTCGGGCGTCCTCGAATGTCTTGGCGACAGCAGCCTCCACTTCCTCGACGTGCCGACGAGGGCAGTGACGGTCTATCCGAACTGATGTGGGCCAGCGACATTCGCGGTCCGGGTACGGCGGCCGCGCGGTCGCGCCACTTGGTCGTCCGGGCCACGCGCTGGCCATTCTCGTAGAACCAGCCGTACCAGACCCGCCCACGCTTGAAGACTCGCTGCATGACAGCACCTCGGCTGCGTACCGTTTCCAAACCGCCAGGGGGACTCTAAGCAACCCACGTCTCCCGGGCTCGCGCTTCGCTGCTCGGCGCAGGTGTGGTAGGCGAGTGAACGGGAACAGCAGAGTGCGCGCCTCACCTCGACGGCCGACACGAACATCGTCAGGGCTATTCGCTGACGCTCCTCCGCGCCCGACTCCACTCCCTGGCTCCGGCTGGCAGTCCAGAAACGTGCGGATCCTGGCTAGCATCAACAGAGGGGGCGCGTGAAGTCTCGCACGCCGGTGTACGATGGAGCGGCACACCACCGCTCGCCCCGTCCGCAGCTGAACGGCGAGGCGCTTGTCCAGGAGGGCGCGGTGATTGCTCGGCAGAGGTCCGTCGTGCTGGTTCTCGCTTGTCGGCTCGTCGCCGCTCTCCAACTCGGGCTCTCGGGCTTGTCAGCAGTCAGCTTGGTGGCTGCCTTGCTCGCGTGCGAAGGTCCATCCCCACAGGCTGGCACGGTGACCGAGTTCGACACTCCCACCAGTGGCAGCGCTCCCGCGGGCATCGTTTCGGGCCCGGACGGCAACCTCTGGTTCACCGAGAACCTCGGAAACAAGATCGGCCGCCTCACGACCGCTGGCGTCATCACCGAATACCCTGTCCCCTCGACCCTCGAGGCGCCGGGCAGCATCGCCGTCGGCCCGGGCGGAGCGCTCTGGTTCACGACCGGGGTCTGGAGCATCGGCAGCATCACGACCAGCGGCACCATCACCGAGTACCCGGTTCCAGGTGCCAGCGCGGCCCTGCTCGAGGGAGTGGCGGGCATCACCTCCGGCCCGGACGGGAACCTCTGGTTCACGAAGGAGTTCGGGAACAAGATCGGTCGTATCACGACCGCAGGGGCCGTGACCGAGTTCACGGTCCCGACCACGGTTCCGGACTCCCCCATCACCGGCACCTCCAGCGCACCGCACGGCATCGCCTCCGGACCGGACGGGAACCTCTGGTTCACAGAAAGCAAAGGAAACAAGATCGGCTGCATCACGACGAGCGGGGTCATCACCGAGTTCGCGCTCCCGACAGGCGGCGCCTACCCGGAAGGCATCACCGCTGGTCCTGACGGGAACCTCTGGTTCACCGAGGGCTCGGGGCGCATTGGCAGGATCACGACTGGCGGCACGATCATGGAATTCACCGTCCCCACTGAAGAGAGTGGGCCCAGTGGCATCGTTGCCGGGCCAGACGGAAACCTCTGGTTCACCGAATCGGCGTCGAACGTCTATCATCCCAGCGGGGTCGGCCGCATCGGACGCATCACGCCGAGCGGGACGATCACCGAGTTCGCGTTCCCGACGATCGATCCCCCGACCAGCATTGCCGCCGGTTCCGACGGGAACGTCTGGTTCACGGAATTCGGCCATTCTGACCCTACCGGGAAGCTCTTCCTCGGAGGAAACAAGATCGGTCGAATCACACCGTGAGACGAACGGCAGGCCCGCTCGTCGCGCCGCCCACTCCCGTGACTACCGCGGTCGCGCGTCACCGCGACAGCCGCGAGCGGCTCGCCCCGCTCGGCGACCGCGTGAACCCGTGCGGCGAAGGCGCGGGTGACGACGGCGGAGCCATTGCAGATCCTACGTGCACAAGGGATCGGGCCGTTGCCGTCGGAATCGACCATCAAGCGAGAGTTCGCCCGGGTCGACGACCGGCGCGAGTACGCCGAGAAGAAGCGACGAACCGCGCACGAGGTGGTGGATCTGGCGTTCGGGGGCGGCGAGCTGCTTCGGGCGGCCGAGGCCGAGACCGGTGGGATCGCAGCGCTGACCGCGACGGTGACGCGGCTGGCGGAGGAAGCACAGGTTGCGACACAGGGGCAGACGCCCGCCGAGGACGTGGCCCACCGCGACAGCCGCGGCACGCCGGGGGCCCTGATCGGCGCTACCCGGACCGAGGGGGCGGAGCTCCGGGGGTCGATGGGGGAGGCGGAACGAGGCCGGGCCAGAGCAGGGCGACCGCCTCGCGGCGGTTCTTCACCTGGAGCTTCTGGCACGCCCGGCTCAGGTGGCTCGCCACCGTGCCCGGCGCGAGGCCGAGAAGATAGGCCACGTACTTGCTGGAGTGGCCGAGCGCGGCGTAGGCGAGGACATCGCGCTCACGGGCGGTGAGCACCCGCGGGTCAGGAAGGAGGGGGTCATTCCTGCGAACCAGGACGAGCCGCCGCCCCGAGCTCTCGTGGTGGTCGACGAGCGACCAGCGCCCGTCCACAAGCCCCCTCCAGATCTCCATTGCCTCCTCCGGAGAGGTCCGCCGCAGCCGGCCCCGAGCGCGTTCCATGTGTTGAACGGCCAAGGTCAAGCTCTGGCGAGCCTCCAGGGTCTCGGCCGGACCGACCGCGTGCCGCACGGTGCCACCCGGGTCGAGCACCGCCTCGGTGCGCTCGCTCTCTGGCCCGGGAACCGAGGCTGCGAGGCAGGCGCGCAGGCGCAGCGCGCTGGTGAGGTGCGCCGAGATCAGCGCCAGCTGGTGGCGGGTCCGGGGCGCCAGGTGGGCGCGGCCGCGAACGCCGATCCCGATGTCGAGGAGCCTGCCCTCGGGGCCGCCCGCCAGGACGCCCCAGGAATCGTCGAAGCCAATCGCCCCGAGTGCGGTGGCGAGCAACTGCTCGGCTTCCGGGCCGATCTGGCGGGCCACAGCTCGTGCGCGTCGAACCGGCGGGCAGGGCCAGTAGATCGCGGCCAACGAGCCAGGAGGCGCCATCGCGTGCACTGACTCGATACGGTCCGCCCAGTCCTCCACGTCCACCCCGCGCGCCGCCGCCGCCAGCGTACGGAACCCTCCCCCCGGCCCGGCGTCCTTGACCCGAGCGACGAACCCGCCGCCGAGCTGGAGGCCGTCGAGCGTCTCCAGGATCCCAGCCAGCCACGATGAGTCATCGGCCGCCGGCCGGTAGCAAGCCTCCACCGTGGCCACCGGGTCGAGCGTCATCGCCGCCGCGTCACCTCTCGCCTCAGCCGCGCGAGAAGCTCGGGCCGAGACGCGAGGCCGAGCTTGCGGAAGAGGCTGGCCATCTGGTTGGCCACGGTACAAGGGCTGGTCCCGCGCCGCGCGGCGATCTGCTTGTTCGAGAGGCCCTCCAGCGCGAGTCGGGCCACGTCGGCCTCGGCCCCCGTCAAGCCCGCGGGCACGTCCGGTTGAGGATCTCCGCTCTCCAGCAGAGCGAAAACCTCACCCCCGACGTCGAAGCACCAGGCCACCGGACCCTTCGGCCCTGCGGGGAGACTCTCCGCGTCCGGGCCCGAAGTCTTCGGCATCGTCGCCTCCACTCCCTGGTGCAAAGAGGATATGCCCATTCGGGTTGGGCGGGGAGGCGTCCTCGTTCGGGTCTTGGCGACCGAGGGCGGCCTCGCGCGCGCGATGGAAAAGCGCGCGGTCGCCGCCCCTGCGGGTCGGGGCGAACTCCGCGGATCTGGCGTACTTACGCCGGCCGTCGAGCCCGCCGGTGGCCGCCGCAAAGGTCGCGGACACGCGCGAGTCGTTCGCGGAAAGGGTACCTCTCACCGAGGGCGGTGCTGGCGAAGAGCACCGCCGCGCCGATGGAGCGCCGCGGTCGCTCCGCACTGGGCCTGATCGGGGGGTCGAGTCCCCCGAGTCGGGATCCATCCTCGAGGGCGACCGTCAGATGAGAGCGCGCGCGTCGCTGCGCTCCGCATTCGCAATCAGCTCCTCCGAATCGAGCGAGCGTGGAGGCGTCTCATCGCCGAGCACTTGGCCGTTGCAGGCGGGCCGCTCGCTTCCCGCCGACGGGCTCCTGCACGCGCTGCGCATGAAGCCAACGTGATGACTATGGACGCGCTCCCCGCGGCGTGAGGAACTGGGTGCACCAGAAGACGGAGCCCCTGGAGCTCGCTCCGGAGCGCCGTAGCGGCCGGGCCACAGCGCGGTCGGCCGGGCTCGGGGGAGGACGCCATGAGGAACGTTCTCGTCACGTTCATGCTCGCCGCCCTGTGCACCGCCTGCGCTCCGCCAGGCAAGAGCAGCGGCGACTGCCCGGATCAACAGCTGCCCCTTGCCGCCAGCTGCGCTGCCGATTCCTGGTACGGGGGGCAGCCGTGCAACCCCTGTCCCGGCGCCGCCTGCGTCTCGGGGGCAGCGAGCGGGCAGGTGACGGACGCCTACGGGGAGGGACCCGTTTCCAGCACGATGTGCACCGTCACCTGCTCGAGCACCGCCGAATGCGCCGGCCTCGACTACCTCTACGTCAACTCCTACTCCGCGTCCGAAAACTCCCAGTCGTGGAGCTGCACCAGTCTCGGCGGCAAGTCCTACTGCACGGTCGTGCTTGCCACCGGGGGCGGGGGCGGCGGCGACCCGTGCAGCCAGTGCCTCAGCAGCTGCCAGGGCTATTCCGGCTGCTGCACCGGGTGCGGCTGCATGTGCCAGAGCGCGTGCGGGGGGACCTGCTGAGGCTGGGTCTCCGACGCGGGGCTGGAAGGCCGGAGCCGGCCCCGGCGAACGGGCCTGGGACGAGGTGGAGGGACGCCGCGTCGGTCAACCGGGCGCGGATGCAGGGCGACCTGGAGGTGGCTCGTCCCCTCTGGCCGTGAGCGGTGGCTCGCGCCGGCAAATTCTTGAGCCGCCCGGCGAAGCCGCACGAGGTGGGACATGAGACAGCTCGGACCGGCCCTGCTGGTGTTGACCGTCGCCGCTTGCTCCCCGGACGGCGGCGCCAGCCCATGCCACCGCAACTGCCTGGCGAAGAGCTTCGGAGACAGCGATGGCTGCGGCGGCCTCTGCACCGTGGATTGCGGTGGTCGCTTCTGTGCACCGCCGGCGGGCTGTCTGCACTCCTGCACGGGCAAGTGCGTCGGCCAATACAACGGCTGCGGCGCGGTATGTACGCTCGACCAGGGAGCGAGCGCCTGCCAGTGCACCCCTGATTGCGCCGGCAAGTGCATCGGCGCCGACGACGGCTGCGCATTCGTCTGCACCGATGCTGGCCAGGGAGCGCACTCCTGCTGCCTGCCCGACTGCGCGGGGAGATGCGTGGGCGCCGACGATGGCTGCGGCTCCCCCTGCACGTCCGGCGAAGGCGCGGACTGCACCTGCACACCGAGCTGCGTGGGCAAATGCGCCGGCGCCGACGACGGCTGCTCCTTCGCCTGCCCGACCAACGATTCCCCGGACTGCTGCGTACCCAACTGCCTGGGAGCGCCCCACGGCGCCCCCGATGATTGCGACGGGATCTGCCTCTAGACGGAGCGATCCAAGTCCATTCCCCTTTCTGCGGAGGCCCGATCGAACCGGGGACGTCCACTTGGTCAGGTCCATCACGGCGAGGACTCTCGCTCCACACGCCGGCAAGCGGAGGTGGCATGGCATGACGACCGCACCCACTGGCTTGTCACGCCGCCCCCGCGCGGCCGCGATGGCGGCGGCCTTGACGCTGGCCGGCTGCGCCGCCACCTCATCCGAGAGGAAGAGCGCGGTCAGCGAGATGCAGACGGCCGCCGCGAAGATCCAGCGTACCCAACCCCCGCCGCTCTGGGACTCCGCGCTGAGCGCCCAGGGGGTGGACCTGGTGGCGAGCCTGGGTGATCGGATACTCGTCGGAACGATAGACGCGGAAGGGGACCACTACTTCTACGGGTTCAGCCCCGAGCTCCGGTTCGGGCCACTCCGCATGATCGACGCCCAGTCCGGACGGGTGCTGTGGCAGAAGGAGCGATCGGATGTCTTCCCCCGCTCCGTCGTCGCCATCGAGCCGCTGCTTATCGTGAAGGGCGAGGAGAAGGGCGGCATCATCTCGTACCAGGGCCTCGACCCGAAGACCGGGGCGACCGTCTTTGAGCAGCGCGTCCCGGCGGACCATTCCGTCATTGTGACCACCTCCCCGGACGAGCTCGTGATCGCGGAGCCAGCGGGGACGGAAGCCATCAACCTGCGCGCCATCGCCTTGAAGGGCGGTGCGGTGACATGGACGCGCACGCTCTCCGGCGCCCGGCAAGGGGCATCGCAGGAGCAAGAGCCCAGCCCGGGTGCGCTTCCCCCTCGGCTGATCCAGTCCGGATCCCAGCTGATCGTCCTGGGCAGCGGGGTGACCGCGCTCGATTGCGCGAGCGGCGAGCCACGCTGGACGGTGGGACTTAAGGGCCACTTCCGGGGGGCGACCAAGGCGGTCCGCCAGGGCCCCAACCTGTACCTCGCCTCCGACGAGAGTCTCTCCGTCCTGGGCCTGCAGGACGGAAGATACCTCTGGCAGAAGGCCGCCGACACCGAGCCGGTGGTGCTCGAGCCGTCAGGCCCGGCCCTGCTCACCGTGACGCACCGGCAAGCCAGCAGCGGCGATACGGACGTTTTGCGTGCCGTTGACCTCAGGTCCGGCCAAGTCCGATGGGACCACCCCATGAGCGGAGCGATCCACGGCACGCTCCTCGTGACCCAGGACGCGGCCTACTACAGCACCAGGAACCGCCTCGTGGGGGTCTCCATGGCGAGCGGCGCTCGGCTCTTCGAGCAACCGCTGGAGCTCCCAGGAACGACGGTCGACCTCCCCGATCTCCTGCTCGCGCGCAAGCAGCAGGTGGTTGTCGTCCGCGAGTCGGGGATCGCTGCTTTCTCGCTCCCCGGCGGCTCCCCGGCCTGGAGGGTGACGGACTACAAGGGCGAGCCGTTCACCCAGGCTACCCTGCAGCAAGTCGCACCGGAGAACGCGGCGGCGGCGGTGGCGCAAGGGGCCGCCATCGGGGCTGCTCAGGGTCCGCCTCGGCAGTCGACGAATCCATCCGCAGCGGTTCCGGCGGCCCAGGAGCTGCTGCATCCATCGAGGCCCTCCTACGTCCAGGACGCCCAGGACTGGTCGCGCCGGTCTCGTCAGTCCAGCACATCCACCGCACCCACCGGCGTGGCGGCATCGAACTACGCAGCCCATGTGACCGCAGCGCAGGAACGCACCGAGCGCACCGCGGCAACGCTCAACCTCGTCGGCGCGACGGTGCAGGCTGCGGCAACCGTCTTCACTGCGGTCTACCAGGCGCACCAGCTGAACCAGATGCAGGAGCGATTGATCAGCTGGACGATATTGCGGACGCGTCAGGCCATGGCGTCCTACTTCGGCTCCACGTCCGGATCGTGGTGCATCCGGCCATTCCTGACTGAGACCGGTTGGGGAGTCATCGTCGTGGACCTCGATACGGGGCGCTCCGCCGACCTGTGGCTCACCCCGAGCGGAGTGGGCAACCTCGCCTCCGGCGTCATGATCCGCCTCTACCCGCCTCTGTTCGCGATGGATCCGGACCAGCGCACCCTGTACGCACCGGGCAGCGGCCTGAGCCTGTCCCAGCGCGCAACCTATCTGCGGCGCCTGGGATCGAACGACTGGGTGGTGCCGTATCCCGCGGTCATGGCGTTCGACCTCGGCCGGCTCCCGCTCGTAGATCCCGGCCACCGGAAGCGGCCGACGGAGTTCGGGGAGCTGGCACTTGCGGCACACACTGGCGACATCCAGTCGATGACGCGCATGCTGAATGACGGCGCCGATGTCAACTCCGGTGGAGTCACCTCGGTGCTCGCCGCCGCCATCGAGGCGAAACAGATCGAGATGGTGAAGTTCCTGCTCGAGCACGGCGCAGATCCCAACGGGCCCTACTACACCTCCAAAGTGCTGAACGTGGCGGTCGCCACTCGCCAGGCGGAGGCGGTTCGGCTGCTGCTCGAGCACGGCGCGGATCCCCGCAGCGTCGACGCCAAGATGATCGACGCAGCCCGGAAGCAGGACGACGTGGAGATCGTCCGTCTTCTCCAGGAGGCCCGTGCACGGAGGTGAAGCAGGGATGTTTCGAACCCATCCTCGCTCGGTCGACGCCCTCGAATCCGCGGCGGTGGCGGGAGGGTGAGAACGGCCGGCTCGCGGTTCGGCCGTCGGCCGCCGCGGCCCGGCGGCAGGGGATGGTGGATCGCATTGCGAAAGGGGGCTTCTATGACAAGGCGTCCTTGGTTTGCGTGCGCGACTGGAGTGCTGGCGCTTTCCTTGGCATGCGGGGGAGGTGGCGGCGGTTCGTCCTCGAACGCGGCGGCCATCCAGGTCTCCGCGACGAGCATCGCGTTCGCCGCAACCGTCGGGGGATCGAATCCATCCTCCCAGGCGGTGACGGTGAGCAACTCGGGTGGGGGAACGCTGTCGTCCCCGACCACCTCGATCAGCTACGGAAGCGGCAGCGGCTGGCTGGCCGCGACGGCTGCGGGCACCTCGGCTCCCTACATGGTGACGGTCCAAGCCGACATCATCGGGCTCGGCGTCGGCAGCTACAGCGCGATGGTGTCGGTCGCCTGCTCGAGCGCCGGCAACTCGCCCCAGAGCTTCCTGGTGACGCTCGACGTGTCGGCGCCGGCTGGGCCCATCGCTGAGTATCCGATACCGACCAGCGGGGCCGGCCCGTCCGGCATCCAGGCCGGTCCGGATGGAAACATGTGGTTCACCGAGCACGACGGAGGCAAGATCGGCCGCATCACGACCACCGGGGCCATCACCGAGTACGCGACCCCGACCAGCGAAAGCTACCCGCTCGCCATCAGCAATGGTCCCGACGGGAGCCTCTGGTTCACCGAGCAGGGAGGGGACCGGATCGGCCGCGTCACCACCGGCGGGGCCATCACCGAGTTCCCCATCCCCACCGCCATGTGCAATCCGTCCAGCATCCGGGCCGGGCCAGACGGGAACCTCTGGTTCTCCGAGTACTTTGGCGGCAAGATCGGCCGCATCACCACCGGCGGGACCATTACCGAGTACCCGACCCCGGCCGGTGACTCCGATCCGACGGACATCGTCGTCGGCCCGGACGGGAACCTCTGGTTCATCGAGTTCTCCGGGAACAACATCGGCCGCATCACCACCGGCGGGACCATCACCGAGTACCCGACCCCGACCAGCCTGAGCGCCCCGTATGCCATCACCGTAGGCCCAGACGGGAACCTCTGGTTCCTGGAGTGGCATGCCGACAAGGTCGGCCGCATCACTACCGGTGGGACCATCACCGAGTTCTCGGTCCCGACCAGCGCCAGCGACAACCCCACCGGCATCGCGGCGGGCACCG
>Ga0335069_10008426_pt1 | contig 14755 bp, 13 predicted proteins | sample Lox_Sample_11_FD_206714 | JGI IMG/M metagenome (GOLD analysis project Ga0335069, IMG submission 206714) | Soil microbial communities from Loxahatchee National Wildlife Refuge, Florida, United States - Lox_Sample_1.1 | ecosystem: Environmental > Terrestrial > Soil > Wetlands | place: USA... | reverse complement strand
CAAGCGTGTGCCGCTTGCGGCCGGCATAATACGCGGCAAGTTCTCTGGATTGGAGAAAAAGGCAAAGACCCGCCCAAGCGGAAACGGTGCCCATTGCTCGAATTCAATCCGGGTGCTCATAGCACTCTGTTGAGCTTAAATGAAATTAGGAGGCGCGGAAAAGTCCGTGCCTCCTGAATGGCATCACCGGTTCGCCGATCCCTGCTCCGGAGTAATCGAGGGCGATCCCTGGCCCACTTCCGAGCCAATCACGTCACCCGACACCACCATGTCGACGCGTCGGTTCAGCTTCCGGCCGGCGGCGGTGCTGTTATCCGCCACGGGATTTGACTTGCCAAACCCCTCGGAGGTGACATGATCCGGCGGTACGCCGGAAGCGACCAGGTATGCTTTAACGCTCTCGGCGCGTTTTTCGGAAAGCGTCTGGTTGTACTCCTCGCTGCCAATGCTGTCGGTGTAGCCTTCCACCTGCAGCTTGAGGTCAGGATAGGCGAGTACGATTCCGGAAATCTTGGCCAGTCTCTCGCGAGCTTCCGGCTTCAAAGTGTACTTGTTGAAGTCGAACAGCACATCCGGCATGCTGACAATCAAGCCCCGCGCCGTGTCGCGAGTTTGGAGCACTTGATTGAGCTGGGCCAGCAGCCTGGCTCGCATCTCTTCTTTCTGCTGCACCGCTTCCTGCTTCTCTCGTTCGGCTTCCTGGCGCTGTCGTTCGGCTTCATCCTTTTGCCGCTGTGCGTCTTCTGCAGCCTCGCGGGCAGCCTCGGCCTGCGCCTGGGCTTGCTGCTGCTGTGCTAGCAGAGTTGCCTCTTGCTGCTCGGCGGCAGCCCGCGCAGCTTCGGCCTCTGCACGGCGGCGGGCGTCTTCATTGGCTCGAGCCTGGGCCTGCTGTTGAGCCTCTCGCGCAGCCTCGGCATCGGCTTCGGCCTTCCTGCGCGCCTCGGCAGCAGCCTCCCGGGCAGCGTCCTCGCGCTCTTTTTCTTTTTGACGCAAGGTCAAGACACGGGCATCCTCTGCCATCTGCGTTGCGCCACGAGCGGCTGTTCCGATGGGCGTGCGGCCCTGCTTGCGCTGATAGTAGTCTTCTGCGCGCTGCAGCATGTCTTCGGCTTTCATGATGCTGCCCTGCGCGTATTTCTCTGCTCCTGCCGCTTTCGCGATGGCAACGGCGTTGCGCGCTTCCAAAAGGTCGAGTGGAACATTGGGGCTGGCCTGGGAGGACGGCAACTGCTCGGCCGGTTCGTCGATGGTGTACTGCCCGCCTTCCAGCACATCGAACTTCGCGTCGATGGTTTCTTCGAAGCCCTTCGTCTGCGGCAGGACCACGTTTTCGGCGACTACTTTGTTGCTGGGATGAACGACAGAGAAATATGGTTCTGCGGTCACAATCAATCCGAAGGCTTGCAGATCGGTGGTGACACTCAGCTTGTCTTTGCCGTTGCCGCCGGGAAGCACCTCGCCCAGGTTGACCGCGCGTCCTTCAGGCGTGACTGCCCACAGAACATAGGTCAAATACTGGCCGCCGAACTTAGTCGCCGGATCCATGTGGTTCAACTCCACATCGATGGCCAGGCGCCCGGCTTTGCCATCGACCTTGGCGCGGCCGGTGATCGCCGGAGACAGATCGGTACCTTTCATGTCAACCGTCGTCGTGCCCCCACGATTGCGGTAGTTGACCGCCCGGGCAGTCCGCTCGCTCACGTTGACGCGGAACACGGGCATCTGCCCGTTCTGCATCTCAGCCGTGTCCTGTTTCGACTGAGACTCAGCCGGACTCCCCGGCGCCGGGTACAGCGGCGGCGCGGAATTTTGCTGGGCGAATCCGAAGGAAGCAACGAGAACAACCAGGGAAAGAGAACGAAGGCACATCATTAGGGGTCCCGAAGTAACAAAGTTAGGTGTTGGATGAAAGCGCTGGGCCTTAGGGATGTCGATCATCTGAGGCCCGGTTACCTACGCGGCCAATCGGACCAGTTTTCAGACGGCTTCAGCGCCAATCGGGAGCGCGAAACTTCCGGCAGCGAGGTCAGCGAAGATGATTTCCACAAGAAAATCCGCGAGGGACGCGGAGGTCAAGAAAAATATGAGCGAACGAATGGCGAAACACCAAGACAGTAAACACCTATATCTTGTGGTCGCCAGAATGGTTAACCACTAGGCTTCGTACTTTCTGAAAAACGCCTTAGAGTGGGACAACGACTATCAAGTTTCTTCTTGACAATAAACGACTTACGGCTAAGATGTGGGAGAAAGTGGTAGAAAGTGGCGGCATCGATTAAGTTCGTGGGATTGGGGAGCTGAAAACGTGGAGCCGGTGGGAATCCGACCCAACTGCGGTATAAACAGCCCGAATCGCCCGAGATGGAACGAACTTTGCGCGGTTTTTGCCTCCTGGAGCGAATTTACCGGTCATGTTTCGCGGCAATCATCCAACCCGGGTCGACGAGAAGGGCCGTCTCAAGGTCCCGGCCGAGTTCAAGCGGGTGATCGACGAGAAATACGGGCAGCAATTCTATATCACGAGCCTCGATGGAAAGGTTGCACAAGTTTATCCCTTCGAGGAGTGGGAGCGGATCGAGCAGAAGCTGGCAGGGCTCTCCAATTTCAATCCCACGAAGAAGAAGTTCTTGGATCGGACGAACTATTACGGGCAGCAGGTCGAAATAGATGGGCAGGGCCGGTTGTTGCTGCCCCAGTTGCTGAGGGAATCGGGACAGATCAAGGGTGAGGTGGCGGTTCTAGGCAATCTGACATATCTGGTTGTCCGGAACCTGGAGCTGTTCAAGCAAGAGATCGAAACCGAAAAGTTTACGCCTGAGGATGAGAAGACGCTCGACGAACTGGGCATCTAGTGGGCGAGGGACTAACAGACACCCCTCAGGGGGTTGGGCATGGCGGTGGAAGGGAAATGAGCCATGTTCCGGTTCTTTTAAAAGAAGCGATCGACTTTTTAGCCGTGCGGCGTGGCGGGACTTATATCGACGCCACGGTGGGCCTTGGCGGGCACAGTTACGAAATCGCAAAACGCCTCGGCGCACCGGGACATTTGATTGGGCTCGATAAAGATCCGGCAGCGCTGGGGATGGCGCACAAGAGGCTGACACAAGGTCCCTCGACTGCGGATTCCGATTCCAAAGGCGAATCGAAATCCTCCGCTCGGGATGACATTGTAGAGGCGCGGGATGGCAGGGCCGATTGGCCGGAGATCACTCTGCTGCATCGTTCCTTCGCAGAAATTGCGCAGGGCGTGCAGCCGGGAACGATAGACGGAATCCTGGCCGACATCGGAGTCAGCAGCCTGCAGTTGGACGATGCGTCGCGCGGATTTAGCTTTCAGGCGGAAGGGCCTCTGGATATGCGGATGAACCCGCAATCAGAGCGCACCGCCGAACAAGTGGTAAACCACCTCGACGAGCGACAGCTTGCCGATGTGATTTACGAATTCGGAGAGGAAAGGAGGTCGCGGAGAATCGCCAGAGCCATTTGCCGGTCGCGGCCGATAACGACTACCGCACAACTTGCGGACGTGATATCAGCCGCGGCCCGGCCAATGAATCAGGCTGAAAAAAGGATTCATCCAGCGACTAGGACTTTTCAAGCTCTTCGAATCTTCGTAAACCGCGAACTGGAAGATCTGAAGGCGCTGCTCGAGGCGGCGCCCCAGATTCTGAGGCCGGGCGGACGGGTGGTGGTGATCAGCTTTCATTCGCTGGAAGACCGCATCGTAAAGGATGCCTTTCGGGATGGTGCGACGAAGTACATGTACTACCGCATTTTGACCAAGAAGCCGGTCGTTGCATCAGAAGACGAGAGCAGTCGCAACCCGCGAGCGAGAAGCGCGAAATTGCGGGCTGCGGAGAGAGTTTGAGCACGGCTCGGAAAGTTTAGCTCCGGAAAACCTGCCGGAGTCCCGGCATGAGCTGTAAAAGGCAGTGCCGGGCCTAGAGTTCAGGTTGATGTGAAAGAAGAAGAGCGGGCAAAAAGACCCGCTGGGGCGGGAGCGAATGGGTTCTGTGGTAGGAATCCATTTTGAGGTGGCAGTAATGAAAACGGGAACCATGTACACGGGAACCATGTACACAGGAACAATGATCAGCGAACTGATGGCGGCGGTCGAACGGGCAGAGCAGACGGCCAGCCGGCAGCAGATGGCGTTGCAGGAAGAATTGCATGCGATCTTCACCATGCAGATTCCGATCACAGACGGGGACCGGCTACTCCTGGGGGCGGCATAAAAATGGCGGCAGCAGCGGCAACAATTCGCGGTATGGTTCCGGCGGCGGAGCGGCGTTCTCTCTGGACGGGCACGCCCGAGATCTATTTCTCCAAGGTGCTTGATAACTCCCGCTTGGTGAAAGTGGAAGATCCGGGGCGCAACCGCGAAATGAAGCAGTTCGGGACTGCCCTGGCATGCCTTTTCCTGCTGGTATTCACCTACGCCTGGCAACACTTCAAGGCAATTGAGTACGGCTACCAGATTGAGTCGGCGAAACGCGAGTTGAGTTCGCTGGTAGAAACAAATCACGAGCTGAGGTTGGAAGATGCCTCGCTGCGTAATCCCGAGCGCATCGATATGCTGGCGCGCCGCATGGGATTGGTTCCTCCGGAACCGGGCCAGGTCATCCGCATGGATGCAACCTCTTCGGACGCGCAGGGCCCAGTGATGGCGAGCGCCAATCCGGTGGTAGTGGCCGGACAGTAAGCAAAGATCGTGTGGCGGCGGACGCATTCGTCCGCCGGACCGAGCGAAGCTCGGCAGCATTCTGGCGGCGGCCTGTCTGTAAGTGGGCCGCCACAATTGTCTGCAAAGGTTTTGGTTGTCATCCTGACCGAAGCGAAGGACCCGTGCATTTTGCCGGCAGGGCACAGCCACGGGGCGCGCGGCCCTCAGGATGACAACGGTAAAGACTGCTATGGCGTCATCTCATTCCACGCTCGGCAAGAACTCCCGACTCTACCTCTTAGGCGCGGTTCTGGCGTTTTGGTGTATCGCGATCTGCGGACGTCTGGTTTACCTGCAAGTCTTCAATTACGGCAAGTTTGTGAAGATGGCGGGTCATCAGCAGCAGCGTGCCATCCCGCTGACCGCAAAGCGCGGAGTGATTTTTGACCGGGCGGGCCGCGAACTGGCCATGTCGGTGATGGTCGACTCGGCGTTCGCCGTTCCAAGCGAAGTCAAAGACCTGCCCACGGCGATTTCTCTCGTCACGCGGATTACCGGGGACAACTACAACGCCGTACTGGGCGATTGCCGTACGCATAAAACGTTCTGCTGGGTCGCCCGCAAGGCCGACGATCAGACCATTGAGCGCATCAGCTCTCTGAAGCTGCAGGGTATCCACTTCCTCAAGGAGCCGAAGCGCTTCTACCCGGCCCGCGATCTGGCGGCGCAGGTGCTGGGGTCGGTGGGGATGGAGGACTCGGGCCAGAGCGGGATCGAGCACGAGTTTGACGAGCAGCTTCGCGGACGGCCCGGGAAAATGTTCATCTCGGTCGATGCCCGCAAGCAATGGTTCTCTGACGTCGAGACCCAGGCCGACCCGGGCGACAACATCGTCCTGACCATCGACAAGAACATCCAGTACATCGCCGAGAAAGAACTGGACCAGGCCATGCACGATACCCAGTCCACGGCGGGAACCGTGATCGTGGAGAATCCGCACACGGGCGAGATTCTGGCGCTGGCGAATCGGCCCACCTTCAATCCCAACTCGCGCAAGGAAATCCGCCCCGACACGCTCACCAATCGCGCCGTCAGTTACGTCTATGAGCCCGGATCCGCATTCAAGGTGGTGACGATTTCGGCGGCGCTCGAAGAGAAATTGACGAATCCCAACGAACTGTTTGACTGTCAGATGGGATCGATTGTTTACAACGGCATGCGCATCCGGGATTCGAAGCCGCACGGAGTCCTGCCGGTTTGGGGCGTACTCGCAGAATCAAGTAACGTAGGCACCATCAAGATCGCGTTGCGACTCGGGGAAGAGCGTTATTACAAGTACATCCGGGCATTCGGACTCGGGCAGCAGACCGGCATTGAACTTCCCGGCGAAACGCGCGGTATCACCAAACCTCCCAGCCGATGGTCGAAGGTCTCTATTGCGGCAATATCCATCGGGCAGGAAGTCGGAGTTTCGCCCATCCAGCTCACCTCAGTAATCTCAACCATCGCCAACGATGGAGTTTACGTTGCGCCGCGCATCGTGGCCGGAACTTCCGACCCGAAGAGCACTTTGCAGACCGTGGCTTTCCACCCCGGCGAATCGCATCGAGTGATCTCTCCGACGACAGCCGCCGAGATGCGCTCGATGATGCAGAAGGTCGTTCTGGAAGGCACCGCCCGCAGAGCTATCCTCGACGGCTACACCGCCGGGGGCAAGACGGGAACTGGACAGAAGATCGATCCCGCGACCGGGGCGTACTCGAAGACCAAGTACAACGCCACTTTCGCGGGTTTTGCTCCGCTGAACAATCCGCAAATCGTGGTCGCAGTGATTCTCGACTCCCCCGTGGGCCTGCATCAGGGCGGACAAGTTTCTGCGCCGGTATTTCGCCGGATTTCACAGCAAGTGCTCGAGTACCTGCACGTACCGCACGATCTGCCGCTCGACGCAAGACATCAGGTTCTGCTGGCGCAAACGAAGATCAAGGACAAAGACTTGACCGATGACACGCCCGATCATCCGGGCGAGCCCCTGGAAACGGCTGAGGTCAATACTGGCGCGAACCCGCCAAAACCGACGGAAGCGGCACACACAAGCTCCGGGCCTGCAGGGGAGGTGATCCAGGCCGCGATCCGCGAGCCCATCGCAGATATCCCCACACAGCCCTCGCAGGATAAGTCGCCGCAGGCGTTGCCTGTTGCGCAGGCAAAAACGCCTGTCAGCGGCACTGTCGTTCTCGAGGTCGAGCAGGGTGGGATTGTAGTGCCTTCGTTCGTTGGCAAGACGGTGCGCGCGTCCATTGAAGCCGCCCAGGATGCCGGCCTCGAAATCGACGCCGTGGGCAGCGGTGTGGCCCGCCAGCAAACGCCGGCGGCGGGAGTACACGTTCCCGCGGGTGCCCGCATTACCGTGCAGTTTGGAAGATAGTCTCGCCTTTCCGTTTTCCACTCCGCGCCGACTTAGAATGATTCCATGGAACGAGTTTGCGTTTTCTGCGGCTCCAGCGCCGGAGGCCGCCCGGAGTACCGCGCCTGCGCGGAGGAGTTAGGCCGCGAACTAGTGCGGCGAAAGATGGGGCTTGTGTATGGCGGCGGAAACGTGGGCCTGATGGGCGCGATTGCCGACGCAGTTCTGGCGGCCGGGGGCGAGGCGATTGGTGTTATTCCCGAGCATCTGATGAGCCGCGAAATCGGCCATAAGGGTCTCACCGAGCTTCATATTGTCCGCTCGATGCATGAACGAAAGGCGCTGATGGCTGACCTGGCCGATGCGTTCATCGCGTTGCCCGGCGGCTTCGGCACGCTCGAAGAGCTCTTCGAAATCCTGACCTGGAGCCAACTAGGCCTGCATCGGAAGCCCTGCGGAATGCTGAATGTGCTGGAATACTACACGCCCTTGCTGGCCATGCTCGATCATGCCGTCAACGAGGGATTTCTCAAGCCGCAGAATCGGAGCCTTGTGCTGGCCCGCCAAAGGCCTGACCAGATAATAGAGGCATTAGAAGCGTGGCAGCCGATCCATGTAGAGAAGTGGCTGGATCGCGATTCCCGGTAACCATTTCCCTGCGGTCTCCCTGTCTTGTTCACTGCGTCCGTTCTCAAGTTTGACCCGCCGAAAAACGGCGTGTTACGGTAAACAGTTCTGACGTACTCGTCCACACATCCCGGCAGCCAGCCCTGCTCTTTATTTGAGGTTCATCTTGTCGTCCGTTGAGGCACCCGCCATCCGCAAAACTGCACTGAACGCGGTTCATCGCCAGATGGGCGCGAAGATGGTGGAATTCAATGGCTGGGACATGCCGGTCGAATACCCGGCTGCGATCGGTTGCGGAATCATCAACGAACACATGGCGGTCCGCAGCGGCGTGGGCATTTTCGACGTCAGTCACATGGGAGACATCCGCCTGGCCGGGCCTCAGGCTCTTACCGCCGTTCAGCACATCTCGATGAACGATGCTTCGAAGCTGGCCGTCGGGCAGGCGCAATATTCAGCGCTCCTCTATCCGCAAGGCACGTTCGTTGACGACGTCATCGTGCACCGGCTGGGCCAGGATGAGTACCTGCTGGTGATCAATGCCGGTACGCGGGAAAAAGACTTCAACTGGGTTCGCGATAACACGCGGCAGTTCGATTGTGCGGTCGAGAATCTTTCCGACGACTTCACCCAGATCGCGATTCAGGGACCCAAGGCTGTCGATCTTCTGCAGAAGCTGACCGATGCCGACCTGAGTAAGGTGAAGTTCTATTGGGTAACTCGCGGAACGCTCTGCGGCCTGCCCAACATCCTCATGGGACGAACGGGTTACACGGCTGAGGACGGATTCGAGATTTACATTCCAGCGGATGAAGCCACGAGCGCCCGCGTGTGGAATGAGATCCTCGCCGCAGGCAAGCAGTTCGGCGTTCTTCCCTGCGGTTTGGGCGCGCGGAATACGCTTCGGCTGGAGGGCAAACTCCCGCTTTACGGGCACGAGATTTCCGATACGATCAATGTTTGGGAAGCCGGGCTGGATCGCTTCTGCAAGATGGAGAAGCCTGAGTTCGTAGGGCGCGACGCCTTGGAGAAGGCGAAAGCGGCAGGCGTCAAGAGAAGCCTGGTCGGGCTGGAGATGACGGAAAGAGGCATCGCACGGGATGGCTACAAGGTCCTGGACAGTGGTGGACGCGAGATCGGTTACGTGACGAGCGGGTCCCCGGCTCCGTTCCTTAAGAAGAACATCGCGCTGGCTTACGTGCCAGTCGAATTCAGCCAGGTTGGTACGGCCGTCAAAGTTGAGATTCGCGGGCAAGGCGCGGGAGCCGTGGTCGTACCCACGCCTTTCTATAAACGCCCCAAGAAGTGAAGCAAACAAGAAGTGAAACAAAGTACTGGATCGTGTGAGAAAGCGCTTGTCATCCTGAGCGAAGCGAAGGACCTATGCATTTTGCCGGGGTTGAGCACTGAGCGTCATTCATTGAGCCAAGATTAGCCAGGAGCTAGAAGTTTTATGCCATATCCCACAGATCGCAAATACACCAAAGAACACGAGTGGATTCAGGTCAACGGGAACTCCGCCACGGTGGGCATCACCGACTACGCGCAAGAGTCCCTGGGTGACATCGTGTTTGTCGAGACGCCGAAGGTCGGGTCGGAACTGATCGCTGGTAAGACTTTCGGCACGGTCGAGTCGGTAAAAGCCGTGTCGGACCTCTACGCCCCGGCCACCGGAACCGTCACCGAGGTGAATGCCGATCTGGCGACCTCCCCCGAAAAGGTAAACAAGGACGCCCACGGTTCCTGGATGCTGAAGATGACCCTCAAGAACCCGGGCGAACTGGAAGGACTGCTTTCCGCCGCCGACTATGAGAAATTTGTGGCAGAAGAGGCAGGGCACTAGCGAAGGGAAGTCAGGTATCGGTTGGCTGTATCGGGTTCTCCTGGTTGAAACCCACTTGTGATTTTGCTCATCGCTCAAACCGACGTATCGCTCTTACAATCCGAAACGGTTTCCGGAACATCTATATAACTTCACATGCGCTATCTACCTAAATCTCCCGCAGACCGCGAAGCCATGCTGAAAGCGCTTGGCCTGCGTTCGGTCGATGATCTGTTTGCTCCGATTCCGGCTGAGTACCGGCTGAATCGGGACTTGAGCATTCCACGCCAAATGGCCGAATCGGAAATCGTGGATTTCTTTCGCCAGCGCTCCCGCGAAAATGGCGACGGATATACCAGCTTTCTGGGTGCGGGCGCTTACTTTCATTACCGTCCGGTGATCATCGATTCGCTGATCTCACGTGGCGAATTTCTTACCGCCTACACTCCCTACCAGGCAGAGGTCTCGCAGGGCACCCTGCAGTCCATTTTCGAATTCCAGAGCATGATCTGCGAACTAACTGGGATGGAAGTGGCGAACGCCTCCATGTACGACGGATCGACGGCCGCTGCCGAAGCGGTAATGATGGCGGTGCGCCTGACCGGGCGCCGGTCGGTGGTGGTGGCGCGCAACCTTCATCCGGAATATCGGCAGGTGCTGGCCACCTACGGCACCCATCAGGGGATGCCACTAGCCGTTACCGATTTCGGCGTGGACGGGCGTTTGAACCTGAAGACGTTAGAAGACTCGATCACGCCCGAAACTGCATGTGTGCTGATCCAATCTCCGAACTTCTTCGGTGCGATCGAGGATGTCGAGGCTATCGCCGAGATTGCTCATAAACACGGAGCATTGCTGGTGGTCTCCATTGCCGAGGCGGTATCGCTGGGCATCGTTGAACCGCCGCGCCACGCTGACATCATCGCCATGGAAGCGCAATCGTTTGGCGTGCCTCTCGGATTCGGCGGTCCTTACTGCGGCGTGATCGCAACTCGCGAGAAAAACGTCCGCCAGATGCCCGGACGCCTGGTAGGTCAGACGGTGGACCGGCAAGACAAGCGGGGATTCGTTCTCACACTGGCCACGCGCGAGCAGCACATCCGGCGCGAGAAGGCGACTTCGAACATCTGCACGAACCAGGCGCTGGTCGCGCTCATGGTCAACATCTTCATGACCGTCTATGGCAAGGTAGGGCTGAAGGAATTGGCGAAGCAGAACCTGGCCAAGACGGCGTACGCGGTCGGTCAATTCTCGAAACACGGGAAAGTTCTGTTTTCGGGCACGCCGCGCTTCAACGAGTTTGTGGTTGAGACGAGCGAAGATCCTTACGCTATTAATGGGCGTCTTCTGGGACACAAGATCGTGGGGGGCCTGCCCTTGAAGAAGTTTTATCCTGAACTTGGTAATGCCGCTCTCTGGTGTTGCACCGAGATGACTACGCGCAGCGCTATCGATACGGCTGTGGGTTTGGTGGCCGAGAGCGAGCGCTCGGTGCGCTCGGCAAAAGAAGAAGTGGAAGAGATGGCGCGGTGAGTTTCCGCCGCAATGCCCGGTTGGAAGCAGCACAGGCCGGACCGCGAACCATCGCGGAGATGAGAATCGATATCTTATGAAGCACATGACCCGTAAGGCGACGCGGCACGTCAATCAGAACGAAGGTCTCATTTTCGAGAAATCTTCTGCCGGCAAGTCGGCGTGGAAGCTTCCGCCACTCGACGTCCCCGAGGTGGACACCGCGCAGCTGCTGGGGGCCTCGGAAAGAAAAGATCTGGGAAACCTGCCGGAAGTGAGCGAGATCGAAATCATCCGCCACTTCACCAGGCTTTCGACGTGGAATTACGCCATCGATCTGGGCATGTATCCGCTGGGTTCCTGCACGATGAAATACAACCCGCGCGTGAATGAGGCCGTGGCGCGGGTCGAGGGCATCGCCAACGGGCATCCCTACCAGCCCGAGAAGATTTCTCAGGGCGCTTTGCGGATTCTGAAAACTCTCAGCGAGCAACTGATCGAAATCACCGGGATGGATGCGATCACGCTGCAACCCGCGGCGGGCGCGCATGGTGAGATGACGGGTCTGCTGATGGTGCGCGCCTATCATCAGTCCAAAGGAAATGCGCGGAAGAAGATCCTGATACCTGATTCCGCGCACGGAACGAATCCGGCCACGGCGGCCATGGTGAACTATGCCGTGGAGAACTTGAAATCCGATTCCCGCGGCATGGTCGACATCGCAGCCCTCGAAGCGCAGATGAACGAAGACGTCGCGGCGCTCATGCTGACCAACCCCAACACGCTGGGCGTGTTCGAGCAGGACATTCACAAGATTGCCGACATCCTGCACGCAAAGGGCGGCCTGCTCTATATGGACGGCGCGAACATGAATGCGCTCGTGGGCAAGGCCCGTCCAGGAGATTTTGGGGTGGATGTGATGCACCTCAATCTGCACAAGACTTTCTCAACCCCGCATGGCGGAGGAGGGCCCGGTTCCGGCCCGGTTGCGATTAAGAAGAATCTGGAACCGTTTTTGCCAATCCCGGTCGTCATCACCAAATCGGACGGTACCCTGGGTTTCGACTACGACAGGCCGCGATCAGTCGGCCGCGTGCGCGCGTTCTATGGAAACTTCGGGATGTTCGTGCGCGCACTGGCCTACATCCAGGCGAACGGGCCGGATGGCCTGCGCCAGACCACCGAAGATGCGGTACTCAACGCAAACTACATTCGCAAGGGACTCGAGGGAGTCTACGACCTGCCCTATTCGACGCCGACCATGCACGAGGTGGTTTTCAGCGACCGGTTGCAGCAGAAGAAGGGCGTTCGCACCATGGACATCGCCAAACGGCTGATCGATTATGGCTTCCATCCCTATACGACGGCGTTTCCGCTCATCGTTCCAGGGGCGCTCATGATCGAGCCTACCGAGAGCGAATCCAAGGAAGAGATGGACCTTTTCGTCGAGGCCATGAAGTCGATAGCCGAGGAAGTGGAAGAAGATCCGGAGACCGTGTTGAATGCACCGCATTCCACAAGAGTTTCTCGCCTAGACGAGACGGCAGCAGCCCGTAAGCCAGTACTCCGCTGGAAGCCGTAGTAATTTGGCGCAAGATGGGTGACTAGTGGCGTTCCTGTCTCTGTGTGACTCCGTGTCCCCTGTGGTTAAATCTCTTCATTGCTCCCGCAAATAAAAACTAAGCAGGCCTCATCTCTCTTCACCGCGAAAAGACGCAACCCGGTGGTGTGCCTTCTTCTCGCGGCACTCACGCTTGCGCTCTATAACCCCGTCAATCATCATCCCTTCGTAAACTACGACGACGACCGTTACGTCACCGAGAATCTACATATCAGGCAGGGCCTGACCGGCGATACACTCCGGTGGTCGCTTACCTCGACCGAGCAAGCGAACTGGCATCCGCTCACCTGGATCTCCCATGCACTCGACGTGTCGCTGTACCGCATGAGTGCGGGCGGCCATCATTTCAGCAGCGTATTGCTGCACGCGGCCAACGTTGTCCTGTTGTACCTGCTGCTGGTGTGGGCCACCGGACGGTTTGGCCCGAGTTTGTTCGTCGCATTATTGTTCGCGGTTCATCCCCTGCAAGTCGAGTCAGTGGCGTGGATTGCCGAGCGCAAGAATGTACTGTGCACCATGTTTTTTCTGCTCGCACTCTGGGCTTATGGCTGGTATTCGCGAAAGAGAAGTTGGGGGCGCTATCTCGCTGTAGTCGCTTTGTTTGCGGCAGCATTGGCAGCTAAGCCGATGGCCATCACGCTGCCGTTTGTTCTCCTGCTGATTGACTATTGGCCTGGGCGGCAGGCTGCGAGACAGGAATCACCATCCTGGTGGCGGCTGATCGCTGAAAAGATACCCCTGTTCGCTATGTCTGCCGGCAGCGCGACCATCACGATGATTGCGCAGCGCGCCGGCGGTGCAGTGCGGGCCGTCTCGCAGTTTCCGATACGAGTCCGTGTGGCGAATGCGGTCTGTGCCTATGCTGCGTATCTCTGGAAAGCCGCCTGGCCGGCGAGCCTCGCTCCGTTGTATCCGCACCCCGGCAATGCGATTTCCGCATGGAAGGTGTGGATTTCGGCGGCGCTGCTGATCGCGATCTCATCTCTTGTCTGGCGCTTCCGGGATCGTCGCTATCTCGTGGTCGGATGGCTCTGGTATTTGGGTACGCTCGTTCCGGTCATCGGTGTTGTGCAGGTTGGGGATGCCGCTATGGCCGACCGCTACACCTACATTCCGATGATCGGCGTCTTCGTCATGCTGGCTTTCGGCCTCGCGGACTTGGCGGGGCGCCGTTCGCAAGCGTACTCCACAGCTTTACAGATGCAGCCAGGCATGGGCCAACCGCATCCCCTCTCGCCGCTCACTGTGCCAGCGGTTTTAGCACTGATCGCGCTGACCTGGGGGACGCACCGCCAGATTGGGTATTGGAACAGCAACATCGATCTTTGGTCGCATACGCTGGCGGTGACGAGGAACAATTTCATCGCCGAAGATAATCTCGGAGGCGCTTACATTCTCGAAGGAAAGGAAGAGGACGCGCACCCTCATTTCGAAGCGGCCGCACGAATCAATCCGCTGGACCCGATGAGTCACAGCAATCTCGGGACGTACTGTCAGACCCATGGCCGGATCCAGGAAGCGATCGCCCAGTACCAGACGGCAATCGCGTTGACCTCAGATGCGTCGCTGCTGGCACAGACTTACGCGAACCTCGGTTCAGCGCAACGAGCACTCGGCGACGATAGCGACGCGCGGCAGAGCTTCGTGCAGTCTCTGCGGCTCAATCCCATGCAGTTCAACGCCTGGCTCGGCCTCGGCCTGATCCAGCAAAAGCGGGGAAATATCGGCGACGCCATTACAGATTTGTCCCGTTCGGTAGAGATTCAGCCGACGGCGGAAGCCTATTTCGAACTAGGACGCATGCTCACTCAAACTGGGCATATCCCCGAGGCGATCGATGCCTACACCGAGGCGCTGAAACTCGCTCCCGGCCTGACGGAGGCACAGCAAGCCCTGAACAGCTTGCACCAGCAGCAGCAATAAAGATCTCCAGTGGTGCGGGAAAGGACTGTTGATTGTTGATTCTTGACTGTCGAACGAACGCTGCGCCAGCCGTATTGCAACAATCAAAAAATCAACAATCAACAATTTGGATGGTGGTTACTTCGCCGTGATGTCTACTGTGGCCTTCGTGTTTTCCCACTCCATGCGAAGCGTGCATCC
>Ga0335069_10008424_pt1 | contig 14757 bp, 12 predicted proteins | sample Lox_Sample_11_FD_206714 | JGI IMG/M metagenome (GOLD analysis project Ga0335069, IMG submission 206714) | Soil microbial communities from Loxahatchee National Wildlife Refuge, Florida, United States - Lox_Sample_1.1 | ecosystem: Environmental > Terrestrial > Soil > Wetlands | place: USA... | reverse complement strand
GCGCCTGGCCGGTCCTCGACCCGGCGCTCAAGCGCCGTGTCATTGCCGAAGGGCTGCGCGCCTGCCTCGACGACACGTCGGACGCCTGGCGCCTTGCGGCCGACGGCACCTACAAGCCGCCGCGCCCGCGCGGCGAGGGCGTCTCGGCGCAACGCAACCTGCTCGCGGCGCTGGCCGCCGGCGCGCCGGCCGACTGACGATGGAACTGATCCTGTGGCGCCACGCCGAGGCCGAGTTCGGCGAGCCGGACCTCGGCCGCCGCCTCACCGGCAAGGGGGAGAAGCAGGCGCACCGCATCGCGCAGTGGCTTCATGCGAACCTGCCGGACAGCGCGCGGATCCTCGTCAGTCCGGCACTGCGGGCGCAACAGACGGCGCAGGCGCTCGTCGAGCTGTCGCACCGCAAGACGCGCACGGTCGACGGCTTGGCGCCGGGCGCCGGCGTCCAGGAACTCCTCGACATCGCGGGCTGGCCCGGCGCGCGCGCGCCGGTCGTCGTCGTCGGCCACCAGCCCACGCTCGGCCTCGTCGCCTCGCAGCTCCTGGCCGGCATCCAGCTGCCGTGGTCGGTGAAGAAGGGCGCCATCTGGTGGCTCAGCGCCCGCACGCGCGACGGCGAATCGCGAACGGTCCTGCGCGCCGTCATCAGTCCCGACCTCGCCTGACGAGGCGCGCACGGCCGCACGCGGTCGCGTCCCCGGACCGCTGGACGGACGCTTCACCGGGCCGCTTCAGAGCGCCTTGAGCGCGAAGCGGACGCCGACGCGGTCCCAGTGCTGCGCCTCCTCGTCGAGCAGGTGGCGCGTCAGCGGATGCGCCTCCAGCCAGTCGGCGTCGAGCCCCAGTTCGACGGCCCGTGCGTAGCGCAACGTCCATCGCGGCAGCTGCATCGGCCGCCTGGCGTGGCACGCGACGACCGCCAGCCGCAGCGCGAGGATCTTGGCGGCCTGCTCCGGATCCGCGAGGGCCTGCGCCATCTTGCGCAGGTTGCCGCGCTGCCCGAGCGCGAGCTGCGCGACCCGTTCCTGGTCCGACGTCGAGAAGCCGGCGAGATCGGCGTGCGCGATCAGGTAGCTGGAATGCTTGTGATAGTCGTTGTGCGAAATCGCGCCGCCGACCTCGTGCAGCTGCGCGGCCCAGCGCAGCGATTTGCGCCGCTCGTCGCTCGCGCCGGGGTCGATCGCGGCGTGGAAATCGAGGGCGACGCGCGCGACGCGCTCGGACTGCGCGCGATCGACGCCGAAGCGCTCCAGGATCCGGTCGACGGTCGCGTCGCGGATGTCGCGGTGCTCGCGGCGTCCGAGCAGGTCGTAGAGCACACCGACGCGCAGCGCGCCCTTCGCGGTCTGCAGCTGGTGCAGGCCGAACGTCTCGAATGCCGCGCAGAGCACCGCGACGCCGCCGGCGAGGACTTCCGCCCGGTCCGGCTTGATCCCGTCGAAACGCACGCGCTTGACGTCCCCGGCGTCGATCAGCGCCTGCCGCAGCTTCAGCAGCCCCAACGCGGTCACGGTGCCGTCGCTCCAGCCCTGCGCGCGCAGGATCGCGGAGACGGCGCCGATCGTCCCGCTCGAGCCGAAGGCTTCGTCCCACTGCGTCGTGTTGAAGTCGGAGATCGCCTCCTCGAAGGCGGCGGCGCAACCGACGAGCGCCCGCTTGAAGCTGCCGCGGTCGATCGCGCCGTCGGCGAAGTAGCGCATCGTCGTGTTGACGCACCCGACGTTGAACGATTCGGCGCGCTCCGCGGTGAAATCGCGCCCGACGATCACCTCGCTCGACGCGCCGCCGATGTCGATGACCAGGCGGCGTCGCGGGCTGGGCGGCAGCGAATGCATGCAGCCTTCGAATACGAGTCGCGCCTCCTCGCGGCCGGCGATGATCTCGATCGGGTAGCCCAGCGCCGATTGCGCCTCGAGCAGGAACTCGTTGGAATTGAGCGCCTGTCGCAGCGTCTGCGTGCCGACAGCGCGCACCTGTTCGGTCGGCAGGCCGCGCATCCTTTCGTTCATGCGCGCGAGGCACGCGCAGGCGGCTTCGATCGCCCGGCCGCTCAGCCGCAGGTCCGCCCCCAGCCCCGCCGCGAGGCGAACCGTCTCCTTCCAGTAGCCGTGGCGTCCGATCAGCGAACCCTCGACCTGGCCGATTTCAAGGCGGAAGCTGTTGGATCCGAGATCGACGGCGGCAAGTAGCATCGATGCGGGCAGCCGGGCTGCACCCGGGCGCGGCGGCGGAAGCGAGGAACGTCGCGCGGATTCTAAGTGGTGCCTGTTTCGACTTGCTTACCGCATCGCCGCCGCGTCGCCGGCGGGCGACGGACCGGGCCCCTCGCCCAGCCCGGACCAGCGGGGCGCGAGCGCGGTTCCGTCGAGGCCGAGCAGGTCCAGCACGCGCGCCAGCGTCGCGTCAACGAGCGCCTCGACCGACTCCGGGCGGTTGTAGAAAGCGGGTACCGGTGGCATCACGATCCCGCCCATCAGCGTGACCGCCTCCATGTTGCGGATGTGCGCCAGGTCGAGCGGCGTTTCCCGCAGCAGCAGGACCAGGCGGCGGCGCTCCTTCAGGCAGACGTCCGCCGCGCGAGCGATCAGCGTATCGGACAAGCCGTGCGCGACCCCGGCCAGCGTCCGCGCCGAGCACGGCGCGACGACCATGCCGTCGGTGGCGAACGAACCGGAGGCGATCTCGGCCCAGATGGCCGCGGGCCGGTACGCGCGGTCCGCAAGACGCTCGACCTCGCCGCGCTTCAGTCCCAGTTCGTGATGCAGGCTGACGGCGCCGGCCGGCGAAATCACCAGGTGCGTCTCGATGCCGCCGAGCGCACGCAAGTGGCGCAGCAGGCGCACCCCGTAGATGCCGCCGGAGGCGCCGGTGATGCCGACGACGAGCCGGCGCGGTCGCGCCGGCGCGGTCGGTGCGGAGACCGGGTCCAGGCCCTGGACTCGAGGTTCAGAGCGCCGCGGCTTGCCGCAGCATGTCCTGCAATTCGCCGCTCTGGTACATCTCGGCGACGATGTCGGAGCCGCCGACGAACTGGCCTCCGACGTACAGCTGCGGGATCGTCGGCCAGTTCGCGTAGTCCTTGATGCCCTGGCGAACGTCGTCGTCCTCCAGGACATTGACGGTGACGAGGCCCTTCACCCCGCATTGGCGCAGGATCTGCACGGCGCGGCCGGAAAAGCCACACTGCGGCATCTGCGCCGTGCCCTTCATGAACAGGACGACCGGGTTTTCGGTGACGGTCTTGTGAATGAATTCTCTGGCATCCATCGATTCGATGCTCGCGCTGTGTCGTGAGGTTTGCGGCTGGACGTCCACGGCAGCGCGCCTCCGGCAAGCGGTGCGCGGGCCGGACCCGGCCTTCCCGGAAGTTTATCGCTTCCGGCGCCGCGCGCCCTTCGGCACCGCAGAACTTTTCTTGAGTCCCGGCGATGCGCCGGAAAGCGGCCGGCGACCACCGCTGCTCCGCGTCCACGCGGCGCCGCGCGTCGGCACAATGTCGTCAATGCCTCCGCGCGCAGGCGTTGCGAAGAAGCGGGAGGGTGCGGGGCTCATTTCGCACCCTCCCGTGCGCGCCAGCGTCCGATGGCGACGCGCTCCAGCCCGGCCGCATCGCGCCGCGTGTCGACGTCATCGAAGCCCGCCGCGGCCATCAGCTGCCTGGCCGCGGCGCCCTGGTCGGCTCCGTGCTCGACGGCAAGCAGGCCGCAGGGCCGCATCCGCACGCCCGCTCCGGCTACCACGAGGCGAATGTCCCGCAAGCCGTCCGGACCGGCGACCAGCGCGTCCTGCGGTTCGTCGCGCAGCGCGGTGAGGTGTGGATCGTCGTCGGCGATGTACGGAGGGTTCGCGACGATCGCGTCGAACCGGGCGTCCGCGGGCAGGTCCGCGTACCAGTCCGACGCGGTCCACGTGACGCTAGCGCCCAGCGCCGCCGCATTGGCGCGAGCCACGCGCAGCGCATCGGTCGAGCGGTCGACGCCGATGACCTGCGCACCGGGCATCTCGAGCGCCAGCGTGATCGCGATGCATCCGGACCCGGTACCCAGGTCGAGGACGCGCACCGGCCCGCGGCCCGACAACGCCTCCCGCGCGATGTCGACCAGCAGTTCGGTTTCCGGACGCGGCACCAGGACGGCCGGCGAAACCTCGAACGCGCGGCCGTAGAACTCCTGGCGTTGCAGCAGGTAGGCCATCGGCGTGCCTGTGCTGCGGCGCGCGGCGAGCGCGCGGAATCGATGCGCGTCGGGCGCGACGACCCGCAGGTCCGGGTGTGCGACCAGGAATTCGCGTCGCGTCCCGACGACGGCGGCCAGCAGGGCCCGCGCTTCGCTCCGCGGCAGCGAGCAGGCCGCCAGCAGTTCGACGACGCGGGTCGTTCCGGCGGTTTCCGGGATCTGCACGACGTTCGGCGAGGGCCCGCTACTGCGCCAGCGCGGCGAGCTGCTCGGCCTGGTGCTCGGCCGTCAGCGCGTTCGCCAGCTCGTCGATGTCGCCGTCCATGATCTGGTCGATCTTGTACAGCGTCAGGTTGATCCGGTGGTCGGTGACCCGTCCCTGCGGGAAGTTGTACGTCCGGATGCGCTCCGAGCGGTCGCCGGAGCCGATCAGCGACTTGCGGGTCGAGGCTTCGCGGGCCTGCTGTTCGCGGACCTGCCGGTCGCGGATCCGCGCGGCGAGGACCTTCATCGCCCGCTCCTTGTTCTTGTGTTGCGAGCGGTCGTCCTGGCATTCGACGACGATTCCGGTCGGCAGGTGCGTGATGCGCACCGCGGATTCCGTCTTGTTGACGTGTTGTCCGCCGGCGCCCGAGGCGCGGAAGACGTCGACGCGGATTTCGGTCGGATCGATGTCGACCGCGTCGATCTCGTCCGGCTCGGGAAGTACCGCGACGGTGCATGCCGAGGTGTGGATGCGCCCCTGCGCCTCGGTTTCCGGGACCCGCTGCACGCGGTGTCCACCCGACTCGAACTTCAGGCGGCTGTAGGCGCCGGACCCGGCAATGCGAACGATGACCTCCTTGTAGCCGCGGAGGTCGGACGCGCTCTCGGAGATGATCTCGCTCGCCCAGCGCTTGCGTTCCGCATAGCGCAGGTACATCCGCAGCAGCGCGCCGGCGAAGAGCGCCGATTCCTCGCCTCCGGTGCCGGCGCGGATCTCCAGGAAGACGTTGCGCTCGTCGTTCGGGTCGCGCGGCAGCAGCAGGCGCTCCAATTCCCCCTCGAGCGCCTCGATGCGCGCGCGCGCGGCGGTCGCCTCCTCCTCCGCGAGCGCGCGCAGGTCCGGATCCGTGAGCATCTCCTGCGCGGACGCGAGGTCGGCATGGACGCGCTCGAACTCGCGGTACCCGGCGACGACGGGTTCGATCTCCGCGCGTTCGCGAGACAGTTTCCGGAACTGGTCCATGTCGCGCGTCGCGTGCTCGTCGGCGAGCGCGCGGTCGATCTCGTCGAGGCGCCGGGCAAGCTGCCCCAGGCGCTGGCGTAGGGAGTCCTTCATGCGGAGCGACGGTGCCGCGGCGCGGCACCGATCGGGATTTCCTAGTCGGTGCCGCCGCGATAGAAGCGGTCGACGGCGCGGGTGACGTGGGCGCGCTCGCCGTCCGGGCCGCTTGCCGCGTCGTGGAGGGCCGCGAGCGGCGCGTGGACGAACTTGTTGGCGAGTCCGTTGGCCAGCTGTTCCAGGACCGCCTCCGGCGACTCGCCGCGCGCCAGCGCGCGCCGCGCCCGCTCGAGTTCGCGGGCCCGCAGCAGATCGGCGCGTGCCCGAAGGTCGCGGATCAGCGGGACCGAGGCCCGCGACGCGAACCAGGTCTCGAAATCGCGCACCCGCGATTCGATGATGGCCTCGGCCTGCGCCACCGCGGCCTGGCGCGCCTGCTCGCCGGTGCGCACGATGCGGCCGAGGTCGTCGACCGTGACGACGTACACGTCGTCGAGTCGCGCGACCTCCGGCTCCACGTCGCGCGGCACCGCGAGGTCGACGATGAAGATCGGGCGCCGCCGGCGCGCCCGCACGGCGCGCTCGATCATGCCCAGCCCGATGATCGGCAGCATGCTCGCCGTGCAGGAGACGACGATGTCGTATTGCGGAATCGCATCCGGCAGGTCGGCGAGCGACATCGACGTGCCGTGTAGCCGGGACGCCAGCGCCTCGGCGCGCGTGATGGTGCGATTGGCGACGGCGACCGATTTCGGATTGCGGGCGGCGAAATGGGTCGCGGTGAGCTCGATCATTTCGCCGGCGCCGACGAAGAGCACGTGGCGGTCGTCGAGCCGGCCGAAGATCCGCTCGGCCATGCGCACCGCGGCGGCGGCCATCGAGACCGACTGGGCGCCGATCGCCGTCGAACTGCGCACCTCCGTCGCGACCGAGAACGTTCGCTGGAACAGGTGGTTCAGCATGACGCCGAGCCCGCCGGCGGCGCGCGCCAGGCGTTCGGCCTGCTTCATCTGGCCCAGGATCTGCGCCTCGCCGAGCACCATCGAATCGAGGCCGCTCGCGACCCGGAAGGCATGGCGGACAGCCGGCGTCGTCGCCAGGAGGTAGGACGAGCGCCTCAGCTCGCCGGCGTTCGACGGCCGGCGCGCCACGATGAAGTCGGTCAGCGCCGGCCCGGCGACCGCCGGATCGTCGACGGCGCAGACGATCTCGGTCCGGTTGCAGGTCGACAGCACGGCCGCCTCGGTCAACCCGCCGCGGCTGCGCGCGCCCAAGCGCTCGCGCAACTCGCCGATCACGCTGCCGATCTGCTCCGGCATGAACGCGATCTGCTCGCGCAACGCGAGCGGCGCGGTCTGGTGGTTCAGTCCGAGGGTGAGCAGAGCCATGGTCAAGTGAAAGTATATCGGCCGCCAGGGTTCCTGAGCGCCCCTCTGCTACCGTGTGCGGCCTCGAACGTATGCCTTACCGGCGCGACTGGCCCGCATGGCGCCCGCCCCCGGCCGAGGGCGCCGCGGACCGGGCTCGACGACGCCCGGTGAACCCGGTACCGGATTATGGTCATTGATGCAGGTCAAGGCGCCGGGCTTCCGGCACTCATTCCGACCGACGAGGCCTCGGTCGCCGCGGTCGCGCGACGGTGCCGGCGCGTCGTGCTGCGGCGCGCGCTGATATCGGCCGCCGCCTCGGTCGTTCCGCTTCCCGGCATCGACATCGCCGTCGACATCGGGATGCTGTTGCGCATGATCGACGAGGTCAATGCGGCATTCGGATTGACGCCGGAACAGGTCGAGCGCCTGTCGCCCCACCGGAAGGCCTACGCCTACCAGGCGATCACGGTCGTCGGCAGCGCCCTCGTCGGCCGCGTGCTGACGCGCGACCTGCTCGTCGCTGCGGTGAGGCGGGTCGGGCTGCAGCTGACGGCCGGGCAGGCGGCGAAGCTGGTGCCGGTCGCCGGACAGGTGCTGGCGGCAACGATATCTTTCGGGGCGCTGAAATTCCTGGGCGATCGCCATGTCGAGGACTGCGTCCGGATCGCGCGTCGCGTGCTGCAGAGCGACATCGGCGAGGCCGGGTCTTGAGTCGCCCGAGCGACCTGCGGTCGTCCGACATGCCGGCGTCCGACATGCCGGTGCCCGACATGCCGGCGCCCGACATGCCGGCGCCCGACATGCCGGCGGTGCGGGCGGGGTCGGCGCCGCGTTCGTTCCTCGTTGCGTACGCACAGCTGACGGCCTCGATGACGCTCGTTGGCGTCTACGTCGCGTTGTCCAAGCCGCTGACGGCCGCGCTGCCCGTCTTCATGCTCGCCTGGCTGCGTTTCGCGCTCGCGGCACTCGCGATGCTGCCCTGGCTGCTGCCGCGCCGCGGTCGCCCGGCCCTGGCGCCGCGCGACCACCGGCTCGTCTTCCTGCAGTCCTTCTTCGGCAATTTCCTGTTCTCCGCCTGCATGCTGTACGGCGTCGCGATGAGTTCCGCGTCGGCGGCAGGCATCGTCATGAGCACGTTGCCCGCGGTCGTCGCCGTCGGATCGTGCGTACTGCTGCGGGAGCGGATGCAGCCGCACACGATCCTCGCAGTGCTGCTCGCGGTCGCCGGCATGGCGCTGCTGCCTCGCGCCGGCGCCGCCGAGGGCGGCTGGCTCGGCGCGGCGTTCGTCCTGGGTGCCGTCGGTTGCGAGGCGCTCTACGTGATCATCGGGAAGCCGCTCGCCAGCCGCTGCGAGCCGCTGCGGCTGTCGGCGATGATCAATGCCTGGGGGCTCGCGCTGACGACGCCGTTCGCGGCCTGGCAGTGGTCCGCCGCGGCGCTGCAGGCGCTGTCCCCGGCGCTGTGGGCGCTGCTGGCGTTCTATGCGCTGGCCGCGAGCCTGTTCGCCGTCTGGCTCTGGATGACCGGCCTGCAGGTCGTTCCGGCCAGCCAGGCCGGGGTCTTCACCATCGCGCTGCCGATCGCCGCGACGCTCGTCGGGGTGCTGGGGCTCGGCGAGACGTTCGGCGTCCGTCACGTGGTCGCCCTGTTGCTGGGAATTGCCAGCATCCTGCTGGTGGCCAACCCCAGGCGTTCGGGCGCGCAACCCTAGCGGACCCGTTGCTGCGCGATAGCGCGTCCTGCATCGCCGCTTTTCGTCGCTTGGTCCGACGGGCGCCTCCGGGACAATCGGTTCCCGATCCCATCCTCGATCCCGATGGGCATCCATCGGATACGGAACGCCGGACCGCAGGCGTCCAGGGGTGACAGATGAACTGGTTTTCGCGCTTGCCGGTCGCGCCGCGCCTCGTCATCGGCTGCGGCGCGCTGATCGTTCTGCTGTTCATTGCCGCCGGCGTCGGCGTCTGGGGCAACCTTCGCGTCAGCGCGCAGGTCGATCGCCTGGCGTCCACCGACAGCGGGCGCCAGCAGCTGCTCGCCGCATGGCGCCTCGCGAGCGCGGTGAACGGGCAGCGCACGGCCTCGCTGCTCGCGACCTCGAGCCCGCAGACGGCAAAGCAGCTCAAGGAGCAGATCGAGCATACGAGCGCCCAGATCGGGGAGTTGCAGAAGCAGGTCGAATCCGGCGTCGGCGACGCGGAAGGCCGTCGCCTGCTGCAGGACCTCGGGCAGCTGCGCGCGGCCTATCTGGATGCGCGCAAGGCGAGCCTCGCGGCGAAGGACGCCGGCGACGCCGACGCGCTGCAGGCCGTCGTGCACTCGCGCTTCGAGCCGGCGCTCGCCGCGTACAACGCCGGCCAGCAGAGGATCGTCGAATGGGAGGGCGCGCAGATCCGGGCGCGCTCGCTCGAGGCCGCCGGCGCCGCGAGGCTCTGCGCCCGTATCGTGGCCGGCCTGTGCGTCGCCGGCGCGCTGTTCGGCGCGCTTTTTGCGCGGCTGATGGCGCAGTCGATCACGCGGCCGCTGCGCGTGGCGTGCGCGGCCGCGCGGTCCGTCGCCGAGGGCGATCTTGCGATGACGATCGCTGCCGACGGTCGCGACGAGATGTCGACGATGCTGCGCTCGCTCGCCGCGATGCAGGACGCGTTGCGCGGCGTGGTCGCCGAGGTTCGCGGCGGCGTCGACGCGGTCGCCGCCGCGGCCGGGCAGATCGCTGCCGGCAACAACGACCTGAGCGGCCGAACCGAGCAGCAGGCTGCCAGCGTCGAGGAGATCTCCGCGTCGATGGCCGAGATGGCGTCGCAGCTGGCGCGCAACGCCGGCGCCGCGCAGGAGGCGCATCGCGTCGCCTCCGCGGCAGCCGCCATCGCCGTCGAGGGTGGCACGGCCGTCGCGCGCGTGGTCGCGACGATGGGCGAGATCAGCGGGGCCAGCCGGCGCATCGCGGAGATCATCGCCGTCATCGACGGCATCTCGTTCCAGACCAACATCCTGGCGTTGAACGCCGCGGTGGAGGCGGCGCGCGCCGGCGAGCAGGGACGCGGCTTCGCGGTCGTCGCCGGCGAGGTCCGCGCGCTCGCCCGGCGCAGCGCGCAGGCCGCGCGCGAGATCAAGCAGCTCATCGGCGAATCCGTCGAGCGGGTCGACGGCGGAACGCGCGACGTCGGCAACGCCGGCCGCACGATCGGCGAGCTGGTGGCGCAGGTCCAGCGCGTGCAGGCGCTGATTTCCGACATCAGCAGCGGCACGAGCGCTCAATCGACCGGCATCGGCGAGGTCAACGCCGCGATGGTCCACCTGGACCGGATGACGCAGCGCAATGCCGCGCTGGTCGAGCAGTCGATGGGCGCCGCCAATACGCTCAACGCCGAGGCGACCCGGCTGACGGCGTCGGTCGCGCGCTTCCGCCTGTCGCGCGACGCGACGTCCGCTGCGACCTGAGCCGCCGCGCCGGGTGGCGCGACGGCGACCGCGCGAAGCGCCGCGCCGGGGCCGTGCCGCCCATCCTCTATCATCCCGCCCTTTGACGCATTCGAAGGGTCGTCCATGGTCGCGTCCACGGCTAGCCGTGCGGTCGCCGTCGCCTTGATCGCGTCGTGGGTCGCGGCCGGCTGCAGCCGAGGAGCCGCCGCCGACGCCGCCGCCGCTCCGCCCGCGCCGCCGCCGCTGCCGGTGACCGTGCTCGCCGCGGTCCCGAGCGACCTGCCGTTCCTTCTCGAGGCGGTCGGGCAGACCGAGGGGTCGAAGCAGATCGAGGTCCGGGCCCGGGTGTCCGGGATCCTGGAGCGCACGCTGTACAAGGAGGGCGATGCGGTCCGCGCGGGCGCGACGCTGTTCCAGATCGACCGCAAGCCGTTCGAGATCGCGGTGGAGCAGGCGGGTGCCGCGCTGTCGCAGGAGCAGGCGCGGCTGGAGCAGGCCGATCGCGAGGCGGCGCGCCTCAAGGCGTTGCTCGCGGACCGCTCGATCAGCCAGCGGGAATACGACGACGCGGACGCGACGGCCAAGGCGGAGAAGGCCGCCGTGGACGCCGCGGCGGCCCGGCTTCACGACGCGCAGCTCAATCTGTCGTATACGTCGGTCGTGGCGCCGATCGGCGGGATCACGAGCCGTGCGCAGCGCTCCGACGGCACGCTCGTGACGGTCGGCAGCGACAGCGCGCTGTTGACGACCATCGCGCAGACCGACCCGATCTGGGTCCGGTTCGCGCTGTCGGAGCAGCAGTTTGCGCGCCTTCGCGGCAATCCGGGCCGGACCGAGGTGAAGCTGGTCCTGCCCGACGGCAGCACCTACGCCGAGGTCGGGCGCGTCAATTTCACCGGCTCCACGGTTGACGAACGGCTGGGAACCGTGCAGTTGCGTGCCGAGTTCCGCAACGCGGGCCTGGCGCTGCTGCCGGGCCAGTTCGTGCGTGTCCAGGTCTACACCGGTTCGCAGCACGCGTTCGTCGTGCCGCAGCGCGCCGTCGTGCAGAACGATCGCGGGCGCTTCGTCTGGGTCGTCGACGCCGACGGCAAGGCGCAACAGCACCCGGTGGAGACCGGACGCTGGGTCGGGTCCGACTGGCTCGTCTTCAAAGGGATCGCGCCGGGCGACCGCGTCATCGTCGACAACCTGATCCGGTTGCGGCCGGGCGCTGCGGTCACGCCGAAGCCCGCGGCGCCCGCCGCCGGAGACGCCGCGACGCCTGCGGGCGACAAGCCGAAGTCCGGCGGTTGATCGGGCCCTCCGGCTCCCACGCGCGACCCGTACCGCATGTCCAAATTCTTCATCGACCGCCCGATCTTCTCCAGCGTCCTGTCGATCGTCGTCGTGCTGGCCGGCCTCGTGGCGAGCAAGGTGCTGCCGATCGCGGCATTCCCCGACATCGCGCCGCCGACCGTCCTCATCAACGCGACGTACCCCGGCGCCAACGCCGAGACGCTGATCCGCACCGTCGCGGCGCCGATCGAGGAGCAGTTGGCCGGCGTCGAGGACATGGTGTATTTCAATTCGGTGGCCTCGTCGACCGGCACGCTGCAGATCCTCGTGACGTTCGAGGTCGGCACCGACGTCGACAAGGCGGTGTTCAACGTCAACAACCGCGTGCAACTCGCTTCGCCGCGGCTGCCGCCCGACGTCATCCGCAACGGCGTCACCGTCGCCAAGCGCTCGCTGGACATCCTGCAGGTCGTCGCGCTGCGCTCGCCGGACGGACGCTTCGACACGCTGTACCTGTCCAACTACGCGCTGCTCAACGTCGTCGACGACCTGAAGCGCGTGCCCGGCGTCTCGGACGTCTCGATCTTCGGCGCCCGCGACTACTCGATCCGCGTCTGGCTCAACCCGGACCGGATGGCGCGCCTGGGCGTCACGACGACCGACATCGCCAACGCGATCTCGGCGCAGAACCAGCAGTACGCGGCCGGGAAGATCGGCGGCGAGCCGGCGCCGAGCGGGCAGTCGCTCGTCTACACGGTCAATGCGCGCGGCCGCATGACCGACCCGGAGCAGTTCGGCGACATCGTCGTGCGGGCGAACGGCCCGGCGGGCGCGCTGCACCTGCGGGACGTCGCCCGCATCGAGCTCGGCGCGCTCAACTACGACGTCTCCTACACGCTCGACGGCAAGGGCGCGATCGGGATGGCGGTCTTCCTTCAGGCGGGCGGCAACGCGCTGTCGGTCGCCGACGCGGTGCGCGCGAAGATGGAGGAACTGAAGGCGCGCTTCCCCGCCGGCGTCGAATACCTGGTGCCGTTCGATCCGACGCGCTACATCCGGGCCTCGATCAACGAGGTGATCGAGACGATCTTCATCGCCGCGCTGCTCGTGATGGCGGTCGTGTTCGTCTTCCTGCAGCACTGGCGCGCGACGGTGATCCCGATGATCGCGGTGCCGGTTTCGCTGATCGGCACGTTCGCCGGGCTGTGGCTGTTCCACTTCACGATCAACACGCTGACGCTGTTCGGGATGGTGCTCGCGATCGGCATCGTCGTCGACGACGCCATCGTCGTCCTGGAGAACTGCGAGCGCCTGATGCGCGAGCGCGGCATGGGCGCCCGCGAGGCCGCCACGGAGGCGATGCGCGAGGTGCAGTTCGCGATCATCGCGATCGTGCTGGTGCTCAGCGCCGTCTTCGTCCCGGTCGCCTTCCTCGGCGGCATCGCGGGCCAGCTCTACCGGCAGTTCGCGGTGACCGTCGCGATCTCGGTCGTGATCTCCGGCTTCGTCGCTCTGACGCTGAGCCCTGCGCTGTGCGCGCTGATGCTGCTGCCGGGCGATCACGAGTCGCGCATCTTCCGGCCCTTCAACGTCGGTTTCGCCGCCTTCACGCGAGGCTATCTCGGCGCCGTCAACCTCGCGCTGGCGCGCCGCATCCTCTCCTTCGTCGCCCTCCTCGGGATCGTCGGCGTGGCCGCCTGGATGTTCTCGCGCGTGCCGCGCAGCTTCGTCCCCAACGAGGACCAGGGCTACGTGATCAGTGCCATCGTGCTGCCCGATGCCGCGACGCTGGAGCGCACGCGCGCGGCCGGCGCCCGCCTGCAGGCGGGCGTCGCCGACGAGCCGGCCATCGAGCACATGTTCATCGTCGCCGGCTTCGACCTGATCGGCGGCGGCAACAAGACGAACGTCGCGACGTCGTTCCTGCCGCTGACGCCGTGGGACCAGCGCACGACCTCGGCCGCGCAGGTCGTCGACAAGGTCAACCGTGCCGGGCGGACGCTCACCGACGGCACGGCGTTCGCGTTCAATCCGCCGGCCATCCGCGGGCTCGGGACCGCGAGCGGGTTCGAGGTCTACGTTCGCGCCCGGACCGATCCCGACCCGGCGCGGCTGCTCGCCGTCGTCAACGACTTCAATGCGGAACTCGCGCGCGACCCGCGGTTGCAGGGGATCAACACGTTCTATCGCGCGACGGTGCCCCAGCTTTACGTCGACGTCGACCGCGAGAAGGCGCTGTCGCTCGGCGTTCCGGTCGGCGACGTCTTCGCCGCGCTGGGCTCCACGGTCGGCGCGCTCTACGTCAACGACTTCGACCGCTTCGGCCACACCTACCGGGTCGAGATGCAGTCCGACGCGCCGTATCGCGCACAGCCGGATGACCTCGGGCGGGTCTACGTCCGCTCCTCGACCACGGGCGAGATGATCCCGCTCTCGGCGCTGATCACGCAGCGCAGCGTCGTCGGCGCGGAACAGCTCGAGCGGTTCAACGGGTTCCTGGCCGCCAAGGTGCTTGGCCAGGGCAGGGCGGGCATCAGCTCCGGCGACGCGATCAAGGCGGTGCAGGAGATCGCGGCGCGCGCGCTGCCGGAGGGCTACGACATCGCCTGGACCGGGCAGGCGTTCCAGGAACTGCGGACCGGTACCGCGTCGATCTTCGCGTTCGGCTTCGCGCTGGTGATGGTGTTCCTGATCCTCGCCGCGCTCTACGAGCGCTGGGGCCTGCCGCTCGCCGTGCTTCTCGCGGTTCCGTTCGCCGTGGCCGGCGCGCTCGCCTACGTGATGCTGCGCGGGATGGAAAACGACATCTATTTCCAGATCGGCCTCGTGGTGCTGATCGGGCTTGCGGCCAAGAACGCGATCCTCATCGTCGAATTCGCGCACCAGGCCGTCGTGCTGGAAGGCAAGTCGGCGGTCGAAGGCGCGCTGCAGGCCGCTCGCCTCCGGTTCCGCCCGATCGTCATGACGTCGCTCGCGTTCGTCTTCGGCGTGCTGCCGCTCGCGTTCGCGACCGGCGCCGGCGCCAACGCGCGGCGCTCGATGGGCACCGGCGTCGCCGGCGGCATGCTGGCGGCGACGTTCGTCGCGACGATCTTCGTCCCGTTGTTCTTCGTCTGGCTGTCGCGCAGGGCGCCCGACTACGAGGTGGCGGCGCGCGCGGCCGCCACGGGGCCGGAACGATGAGCCGATTGCGGACGCGCGTTCCACTCGCCATCCGGCGCCAGGCCGCCGTCGCACGGCGTGTCGT
>Ga0335069_10008423_pt1 | contig 14760 bp, 6 predicted proteins | sample Lox_Sample_11_FD_206714 | JGI IMG/M metagenome (GOLD analysis project Ga0335069, IMG submission 206714) | Soil microbial communities from Loxahatchee National Wildlife Refuge, Florida, United States - Lox_Sample_1.1 | ecosystem: Environmental > Terrestrial > Soil > Wetlands | place: USA: Florida... | reverse complement strand
GACCCCGCGGAGACTGTCAACGCAGTCGCCTTCGACACGCCGATCGCGGGTTGGCGCGGTCGGCACGTGAACACGCTCCGACTATGGTCTGCTCGGGCGACGGACCCGCTGCGCCTCGAAGACTTCAATCGTGGCGACCACGTCGGCGCTCTGGCCGACCGCGTCCGTCTCGAAGCGATCTCCCGGGTGCTCTACCCGAGTGATGAAACCGCGGCCGGGCATGAGCTGCGGCTGCGCCAGGAGTTCTTCTTCGCGTCGGCGTCGCTGCAAGACCTCCTCCGCCGCCACAAGCAGCAGCATGGTGAGCTCGCCTCGCTGTCCGATCACGTTTCGATCCAGCTAAACGACACGCATCCCGCCATCGCGGCGGTGGAATTGATGCGCCTCCTGATCGACGAGCATGCGATGCCGTGGGAGCTCGCGTGGACCACTACGAGCACCGTTTTCAACTACACGAACCACACGCTGCTGCCGGAGGCCCTGGAGAAGTGGCCAGTGTCATTGATGGAGAACCTGCTTCCGCGGCACATGCAGATCATCTATCTCGTCAACGGCCTGCATCTGGACGCGCAACGGCTCGCCGGACGCGACGATGCCTTCCTGTCTTCGATTTCCGTGATCGAGGAAAACAACACGCGTCAGGTACGGATGGGCCATCTCGCTTTTCTCGCGTCGCACCGCGTCAATGGCGTCTCGGCACTGCATACCGAGCTCATGCGACAGACCGTGTTCCGCGATCTCGCCACCATCTATCCGGAGCGGATCGTCAACAAGACCAATGGAATCTCGTTCCGCCGATGGCTCTACCAGGCGAACCCGAGCCTCACCGAACTCATCGTCGACGCGGTTGGCCCGCAGGTGCTCGACGATCCATCGCAGCTGCAGGCGCTGGCGCAGGTCGCCAACGACGCTTCGTTCCGCGAGCGCTTTGCCGCCGTTCGCCGCGCGAACAAAGTGGCTCTGGCACGGCTCGTCGCCGAGCGACTGGGTATCGGCCTCGACCCGGATGCGCTGTTCGACGTGCATATCAAGCGCATCCACGAGTACAAGCGTCAACTCCTGAACATCCTCGAGACGATCGCCCTGTACAACGCGATGCGCGCACAACCGACGCGCGCGTGGGTCCCGCGCGTGAAGATCTTCGCCGGCAAGGCGGCCGCCGGATACCACCAGGCGAAACTCATCATCAAGCTCGCGAGCGACGTCGCGCGCATCGTCAACCGTGATCCGGTAGTGCGCGGACGCCTCAAGATCGTTTTCCTTGCGAACTACAACGTCAGCCTGGCCGAGGCGATCATCCCCGCAGCTGACCTCTCCGAGCAGATCTCGACGGCAGGCATGGAGGCCTCCGGCACCGGGAACATGAAGCTCGCGCTCAACGGCGCGCTCACCATCGGGACGCTCGACGGCGCCAACATCGAGATCCGTGACCGCGTGGGCGCCGAAAACATGTTCATCTTTGGGCTTGCCGCCGACGAGGTCGCCGAGCGACGCCGCGCCGGCAACGACGTCACGTCGACGATCAAGGCGTCTTCAGAGCTCGCCGACGTGCTCTGCGCGATCGAATCGGGGGTGTTCTCGCCCGACGACAAGAATCGTTATCGCGGACTCGTGGAGACACTCCGTCACCACGATTATTTCATGGTCGCCGCCGACTTCGATGCCTACCGGGCCACGCAGCGGACCGTGGCCGTGCTGTGGCACGATCCCGACGAATGGTGGCGCAGGGCAGTTCTCAATACGGCAAACATGAGCTGGTTCTCGGCCGACCGCGCGGTGCTGGACTATGCGCAGGACATCTGGGGCGCGGGGCCCGGGCCGAAATGAACAGACTGTGAGGCTCGCGTCGATGCGCGGAGCCCTGCCCTCCGGTACGATCGACGCCATCGTGGAGGGCCGCTGGGCCGATCCGTTCGCCGTGCTCGGCCTGCACGAAGCGAACGGCGTGCTCGTCGTGCGGGCCTTCGTCCCGGGAGCGGAATCAGTCGATGCGGTGACGCGGGAGAACGAACTGCTCGCGCACCTCGTCCGCCGTCATCCGGGTGGCTATTTCGAAGGCACATTGCCGCGGCGCATTCCCTACCGGCTGCGCGCCGCAAATTCTGGCGGGGTGTGGACGGTCGACGATCCCTATGCCTACGGACCCGTGCTCGGCGCGGTGGACGATTGGCTGATCGGCGAAGGCACACACGTCAAGCTCTACGACCGGGTTGGTGCGCACGCCATCGAGCACGAGGGCGCCGCCGGCGTTCATTTCGCCGTGTGGGCTCCGAATGCGAAGCGCGTTTCGGTCGTCGGCGACTTCAACGCATGGGATGGCCGTCGGCATGTGATGCGCAAGCGCATCGACACCGGTGTTTGGGAAATATTCATCCCCGCCCTCGCCGAGGGCACGCTCTACAAATACGAAATCATCGGTGCGGACGGCGCGCTGCTGCCGCTCAAAGCGGACCCTGTCGGTTTCGGCGCCGAGCTGCGACCCTCCACTGCGTCGGTCGTCCGCGACACCGGGGGCTTCGCATGGTCCGACGGCGATTGGATGTCTGGCCGGGCGCGCGCCGATCCGCGCCGCGCGCCAATGTGCATCTACGAGGTGCATCTGGGATCGTGGCGCCGCGGCGACGGAAATCGCTGGCTGACCTACGACGAGCTCGCCGACGCGCTCGTCCCTTATGCGGTCGGCCTCGGCTTCACGCACATCGAGTTGATGCCCGTCAACGAGCATCCGCTCGATGCGTCATGGGGCTACCAGCCGATCGGGCTCTTCGCTCCGACCAGCCGCTTCGGCGAGCCGGCCGGCTTCGCCCGGTTCGTCGATCGCTGCCATCGTGCCGGTTTGGGCGTGATCGTCGACTGGGTGCCCGCGCATTTCCCCGTGGACCCGCATGGGCTCGCGCGTTTCGATGGTACGCCGCTCTACGAGCACCCCGATCCGCGGCGGGGCTTTCACCCCGACTGGAACACCGCGATCTTCGATTTCGGCCGACAGGAGGTCGTGAACTATCTCGTCGCCAACGCGCTCTTCTGGTTCGACCGCTACCATGTGGATGGACTGCGCGTCGATGCCGTTGCCTCGATGCTCTACCTCGATTACTCGCGCGATGAAGGCGCATGGCTGCCCAATCCGCAGGGCGGCAACGAGAACCTCGACGCGATCGCGTTCTTGCGCAGGCTGAACGAAACCCTATACGCACGCCACCCCGGCGCAGTTATGATGGCCGAAGAATCGACGGCATGGCCGGGGGTTTCCCGGCCGACGTTTGCAGGCGGCCTCGGCTTCGGTTTCAAGTGGAACATGGGATGGATGCACGACACGCTCGAGTACCTGCGCCTGCAGCCGGTGCACCGGCGTTGGGGTCACGACAAGATGACCTTCGGCCTCATGTACGCGTTCGCGGAGAATTTCGTTCTGCCCCTGTCGCACGACGAGGTGGTCCACGGCAAGGGGTCGCTACTCGCCAGAATTCCAGGCGACGCGTGGCAGCAGTTCGCCACGCTGCGCGCTTACTACGCATTCATGTGGGCGCATCCGGGCAAGAAGCTGCTGTTCATGGGGCAGGAATTCGCGCAGGGCCGCGAGTGGAATTTCGAATCCGGCCTCGATTGGAACCTGCTGGATTTCGGCTGGCATCGCGGCGTACAGGCGCTCGTCCGCGACTGCAACCGAGAGTATCGCTCTCAGCGCGCGCTGCACGAGCGGGATTGCGAGAGCGAAGGCTTTCGCTGGATCGTGGTCGACGATCGCGAGAGCTCAGTGTTAGCGTGGCTGCGCCTTGCGGGGGACGGCGCACCGCCCGTGGCAGTCATCGCGAACTTCACGCCGGTGCCACGCACCGGGTACCGATTGGGCCTGCCGTTACCTGGTCGCTGGCGCGAGATCCTGAACAGCGACGCGGCACTCTACGGTGGGTCCGATTACGGGAATGCGGGTGGCGTCGTTGCAAAGGCCGAAGGGCATCACGGCTATGCGTGCTCCGCCGAAGTCAGGCTCCCGCCGCTTGGCGCTCTGTGGCTCGTCCACGAAGGCGGCGCCTGATGCCGTGGCCTGGGCCACGGCGCATCGAAAGTCAGCAAATGGAAAAGACACGCTACTCCACTCCGCTGTCGCGCTCGGCGATGGCCTACGTTCTGGCGGGCGGCCGCGGGAGCCGGTTGATGGAGCTCACCGAGCGGCGAGCCAAGCCGGCCGTTTATTTCGGCGGCAAATCGCGCATCGTGGATTTCGCGCTGTCGAACGCGCTCAATTCGGGGATCCGGCGAATCGCGGTGGCGACGCAGTACAAGGCGCACAGCCTGATACGGCACCTGCAGCGAGGATGGAACTTCCTGCACCCTGTACGCAACGAAACCTTCGACATCCTGCCCGCCAGCCAGCGTGTCGCTGAGGACAAGTGGTACGCCGGCACAGCCGACGCCGTATTCCAGAACATAGACATCATCGATGGCTACGCGCCGGAATACCTCATCATTCTCGCCGGCGATCACATCTACAAGATGGACTACGAGCGGCTGCTCGTCCAGCACGTCGAGGCAGGCGCTGACGTTACGGTCGCCTGCATCGAGGTACCGGTCGCGGAGGCCACCGCCTTCGGCGTCATGCACGTCGACGGCGCCGACCGCATCGTCTCGTTCGTCGAGAAGCCGACATCACCGCCGGAGATACCCGACCGCCCCGGCTCGGCGCTCGCCAGCATGGGCATTTACGCGTTCAAGCGCGAGTTTCTGAACGAGCAGCTGCGGCGCGACGCGGCGGATATGCAGTCGAGTCGCGATTTCGGCCGCGACATCATTCCCTGGCTCGTCCGCAATGGCAAAGCCGTGGCGCACCGCTTCACGCAATCCTGCGTACGGTCACGCTCCGAAGGCGAAGCCTATTGGCGCGACGTCGGCACGCTGGATGCGTATTGGGAGGCGAACATCGATCTGACCGATGTGCTTCCCGAGCTGGATCTCTACGACCGGAATTGGCCGATCTGGAGCTATGCCGAGATTACGCCGCCCGCCAAGTTCGTACACGACGTCGACGGGCGGCGCGGGCTCGGCATTTCGTCGCTGGTGTCCGGCGGCTGCATCATCTCCGGCTCCGCGCTGCGGCGCTCGCTGCTATTCACGGGAGTCCACGTTCACTCTTACGGAAACATCGATAATGCCGTCGTCCTGCCTCACGTCGAGGTCGGCCAGGGCGCGCGCCTATCCAACGTGATCATCGATAGCGGAGTTCAGATCCCCGCGGGTCTCGTGGTCGGCGAGGACCCCGAATCCGACGCGTTGCGCTTTCGCCGCACGTCACGCGGCATCTGCCTCATCACACAGCGGATGATCGACCGCCTGGACAAGAGCGCTTAGCGCGATGCAACGCGTGAACGTTCTTTCCGTCGCGTCGGAGGCCTATCCGCTGGTCAAGACGGGCGGCCTCGCGGACGTCGTGAGTGGGTTGCCGCCGGTGCTGGCGCGGGAGGGCATCGCGATACGCACGCTCGTCCCCGGCTATCCGTCCGTGATGGAGGCGTTGCGCGAGGCGACGGAAGTCCACGTCTTCGCGGATCTGCACGGGGGACCGGCGAGGCTCTTCGCTGCGCACGCGGCAGGGCTCGATCTGCTGGTCCTCGATGCGCCTCACCTCTACGCGCGCCCTGGCAATCCCTATCTGGGGGCCGACGGCAAGGAGTGGCCGGACAACGCGCTTCGCTTCGGCGCCCTTGCATCGAGCGCAGCTGCGATCGGGCGGGGTATCGTCCCCGGGCTCGCGCCCGACGTCGTCCACGCGCATGACTGGCAGGCAGGTCTTGCGCCCGCTCTGCTCCATTACGGCGGCGCGCCGCGGCCGGGGACCGTCATGACGGTGCACAACCTCTCGTTTCAGGGACAGTTTCCGCGCGAGCTGCTGGCGACGCTCGGGTTACCCGCCGAGGCGTACTCGATCGACGGCGTCGAATTCTACGGAACGATCGGCTATCTGAAGGCAGGGCTCGCACTGGCCGACCGGATCACGACGGTGTCGCCGACCTACGCGGCGGAAATTCGTACACCCGAGGGCGGGATGGGACTGGACGGGTTGCTGCGGCAGCGCGCAGATGTTCTTACCGGCATTCTCAACGGAATCGACGACACGGTTTGGAACCCCGCGACCGACACTCATCTTGCAGAGCGTTTCGACGCCGAGCATCTCACGCGGCGTTCGGTGAACAAGACCGCGCTCCAGTCGCGCTTCGGCCTCGACACCGAGCGGGCAACGTTTGTCGTCGGAGTCGTCAGCCGATTGACCTCGCAGAAGGGAATGGATCTCCTGCTCGGTGCGCTGCCGGTGATGATTGCGAGCGGCGCACAGCTCGCGCTGCTCGGCTCCGGCGACAGGTCGCTCGAGAGCGCCTTCGTCGCGGCCGCGTCGCGCCATCCCGGTCGCATCGGGGCGATCATCGGCTACGACGAGTCGATCGCGCACCAGATTCAGGCAGGGGCCGACGCGATACTTGTTCCCTCACGTTTCGAGCCCTGCGGCCTCACTCAGCTCTGCGCGCTGCGCTACGGCGCGATTCCGATCGTTGCGAGGGTCGGCGGACTCGCCGACACGATCATCGACGCCAACGAAATGGCGCTCGCTTCGGAAACCGGCACTGGCATCCAGTTTGCGCCAGTGACGCGCGTCAATCTGGAACTGGCAATCGGCCGCGCCATCGAGTTCTGGCGCGACCGTGTACTGTGGGAGCGCATCCAGTCGCGCGGAATGGCGACCGACGTCGGCTGGAGTCGACCGGCGAAACGGTATGCGACGCTCTTTCGCGGGCTTGCCGGTAGCCGCGGGGCGTGAACACAAAACGCTCACGCCCTATCCTCGCAACAGCTCCCGATGCGCCACGTCGATCCAGGTAGCCCCGAACCCCTCGGCGTCTCGCCTCTGCCCGGCGGGGTGAACGTCGCCGTCTTTTCCGCGCACGCGGACGCGATCGAGCTTTGTCTGTTCGACAGGTCCGGCGGGGATGAGCGGGAGCGCATCGCGTTGCCCCAGCGCACGGGGGATGTGTTTCACGGTTTCGTCGGCGGCGTGACGACCGGTGATCGCTACGGGCTTCGGGCTCACGGCCCCTACGAGCCGCGCGACGGTCACCGCTTCAATGCCTCGAAGCTCCTCGTCGATCCCTATGTGCGAGCGCTCGACCGACGCTTTGTCTTCAATCCGGCGCTCGTCGGCGGCGGCGATGAACGCACGACGCGCGACGACACCGACAGCGCACGGTTCGTGCCGAAGGGGATCGTGGCGGCGCTCGCGATGCCGGCGGACGCGCGACGGCCGCGCGTGCCGTGGGCGAATACGATTGTTTACGAATTGCACGTGCGCGGCTTCACGCAGGCGCACCCGCGCGTACCGGAGATCATCCGCGGCACCTGCGCGGGCCTCTGCCATCCGGCCGCGCTCCTGCATCTGACGCGCCTCGGGATCACGACGGTCGAACTGATGCCGATCGCGGCGTCGATCGACGAGCGTCATCTGGCGCGGCTGGGGCTCACCAACTACTGGGGTTACAACCCCGGAGCGCTGCTCGCTCCGGATCCGCGGCTCGCGCCGGGCGGCATCGACGAGCTCCGCGCTTGCGTGGCCGCGCTTCAGGCCGCCGGCATCGAAGTGATCCTCGACGTCGTCCTCAATCACACCGGCGAAGGCGATGCGTTCGGACCGACGCTGTCGCTGCGCGGACTCGACAACGCGACGTACTATCGCACGGTCTCCGACGATCCCGCCCGCTATGTCGACGAGACCGGGTGCGGCAACACGCTGGCGCTGGACCGACCGCCGGTGCTTCGCCTCGCTATGGATACGCTCCGCTACTACGCCGAGGCAGCGGGCGTCGACGGGTTTCGGTTCGACCTCGCGACGACGCTCGGCCGCCGCGAGGATGGGTTCGATCCCGCCGCGCCGCTGCTGCAGGCGATCGCGCAGGACCCGGTGCTGCGCGAGCTAAAGTTGACTGCGGAGCCGTGGGACGTGGGGCCCGGCGGACATCGTCTCGGCGCGTTTCCGCCCGGATGGGGCGAATGGAATGACCGCTATCGCGACACTGTGCGACGATTCTGGCGCGGTGACGCCTCGCTCGCCGGCGACTTTGCGACGCGTATCGCGGGCTCCGCCGACGTCTTCGCGGGTCGCTCTCGCCCCCCATCGCGCTCGGTCAATTTCATCACCGCGCATGACGGCTTCACTCTGGCCGATCTCGTTTCATATGCAACGAAGCACAACGAGGCGAATGGGGAGGACAATCGCGACGGCAGCACCACCAATTGGTCGTGGAATCGCGGCGTCGAAGGACCGGCGACCGACCCGGCAATCCTGGCGGCGCGCAGCCGCGACCGCCGCAACCTGCTCGCGACGCTGCTGCTCTCGCGCGGCACCCCGATGCTTGCGATGGGCGACGAGCTCGGACGCACGCAACAGGGCAACAACAACGCCTACGCGCAAGATAGCCCTCTGACGTGGATCGATTGGACGCGCGCGGACGACGCCCTCGTCTCTCTCGTTGCCACGCTCGTCGATTTGCGCAAGCGCCATCGGGCGTTGCGCGACGATCGCTGGCTTACCGGCGCGCAGATCGACGAAAGCGGCATTCCGGATGTCGAGTGGCGTCATCCCGATGGTCGCGCCATTGCGGGCGACGATTGGGCGAATCCCGACGGCCATGCGATCGTCGCGATCCTTCGCGCGAGCCGGGTCGATACCCAGCCAGCCGACCGCGTCGCGATCGCGTTCAATGCCGGGGACCACGGCATCTCCGTAGTGTGGCCGGACGCATGCGACGGCTTCACCTGGCGCCGAAGCATCGACACCGGGCTGCCGGCGGGACAACATGACTCCGGGGACAGTGACGTGACCGACGCCGCGGACGTTGCCGCGCAGTCGGTGGTCGTCGTCGCCGAAGTACCCGACGGGACGCCGAGGCGTCGAGCTTCGACTCTGGCGCCGGAGCTGCTCGACCGACTCGCCGAGGCTGCCGGCATTGCGGGCGAATGGTGGGACATGACAGGCGAGCGCCATGTCGTCGGCATCGATACCAAGCGCGCACTGCTCGCTGCGATGGGATTGCACGCCGGCTCGACGTGTGAAGCGCGCGCGCGCCTCTCCGAAATTGCCCGCACGCGCGACTGTCGCGAGTTGCCACACGTGGTCGTCGCCCGCGAGGGATCTTCCATAGAAGTCGCCATCACGCCGGCGAACGCGAGGCTACGCCACCGCACGACATTGCGCCTGCAGCAAGAGGACGGAACCGAGCGCGTCCTGGCGTTCATGATCGACGATCTTCCCACGCGGGCTGTGACGACTGCGAACGGGCGGAGTGTGATCAAACATATCCTGACGCTGCCCACGCTTCCGCTCGGCTACCACAGCTTGCATGGTGACGGCGACTCCAACCGCTCCTGCCGGGTTGTAGTGGCTCCCCGCCGATGTTTCCTTCCTCCCGAAATTCGCGGCGGCGGGCGCCGCTTCGGCCTCGCCGCGCATCTTTACGCGATCCGGCGACGCGGCGATCTTGGCATAGGCGATTTCACGACATTGACCGCGACGGCCGAGGCCACCGCCCGCGCGGGGGGCAGCATCGTCGGCCTCAACCCTCTGCATGCGCTGTTCAGTGGGGATCGCGAACGCGCGAGCCCCTATTATCCGTCCGACCGTCGCTTTGTCGATCCGATCTACATCAGCGTGGAGCAGGTGCCAGATTTCGCGGCATCGGACGATGCTCGCGAGCTGATGGCGAAGATCGACACTCGGCGTGCGGAGCTCTCGAGGGCCTCTGCCGTCGACTACACGGATGTCTGGCAGTTGAAGCAGGCTGTGCTGGAAGCATGTTTCAAGCGCTTCGAGCAACGCGGCGATGCCGATCCCCTCATTGCCGAGTTCGATCGCTTCGTCGTCGCGGGCGGCCTTGCCTTGCGGCGATTCGCACTCTTCGAGGCGATCGCGTCCGAGCATCCGCGCGTGCCATGGTACGAGTGGCCGCAGGCGTTGCGGCAACCCGATGCATCGGGCGCTGCCGAATTTGCATCCAGTCACGCGCGCCGGGTTCGGTTCGCCCTTTACTTGCAATGGCTCGCGGACCGCCAGTTCGGCGCCGCCGCTCACGACGCGCGCGCGAGCGGCCTCGAACTCGGATTCTTTCGCGATCTTGCCGTCGGTGCCGCGCCGGATGGCGCCGAGGTGTGGGCGGATCCTTCCGCCTACGCCCGCGGTGTGGCCATCGGCGCCCCACCCGATCCGTTTTCCACTGCAGGCCAGAATTGGAATCTGCCCCCGCAGAATCCCCTGACGCTGATGTCCTCAGGTCTTGCGGGCTTCGGCGATCTGCTCACCGCCAACATGCGGCACGCCGGCGCGCTGCGGATCGATCACGTGATGGGGCTCTCCAGGTTGTACTGGATACCGGAGGGCGCATCCGCGGCAGAGGGTGCCTATGTCGAATATCCGCTCGAGACTCTGCTTGGCGTCCTCGCACTCGAGAGCGTGCGCGCGCACTGTTTCGTGGTCGGCGAGGATCTGGGGACCGTTTCCCCCGGATTGCGCGAGCGACTCGCCGCCGTCGATGTCCTCTCCTATCGCGTCCTCTGGTTCGAACGCGACGATTCGGGATTCATCGCGCCGGCCCGCTACCCGGCGGCGGCGGTCGCATGCGTTTCGACACACGATCTGCCCACTATCGCCGGTTGGTGGATCGGCGCGGACATCGCCGAAAAGCGCTCGCTAGGCATGCTGGACGCGGACGGCGCTACCGCCGCCGAGGCCGAACGCATCGATGCAAAGCGCGCGCTGGCCGAAGCGATCGACACGGCGGGCGTTGCCCAAGGCGTGCCGATGGAGCCCGGCGCGCCGCATGACGCTGCAGTAACGGCGGCGATTCACCGCTACGCGTGCGCAACGTCGTCGGCGGTCGTTCTGATCCAGGCCGACGACCTCGCGGGCGAAACCGCGGCGCTCAACCTCCCCGGCACCGACCGCGCCCGGCCCAACTGGAGACGGAAGGTGAGTGTCGACGGCGAGGCGCTGTGGCGGACCCCGGCCGGCATGCAGGCGATCGAGGATTTCGCCGCCACGCGGACGCGTGGGTAGCGAAGTGCAGCGCCGCAGGACTCAGCCGCTTTGGCGCGTCTTCCGACAGCCTCAGCGCAGGTGATGAATTTGCTGGCCGAGCATCTCGGGGATGATCAGCGTGATGCCACGTTGGGTCACGTGAAAACGCCGGCTGTCCTCGTCGCTATCCACTCCGACGGTGAGGCCTTCCGGCAGCCGGCAATGCCGATCCACCACGGCTTTCTTCAGCACGACCTTGCGTCCTACATCGACGTTGGATAGGACCACCGAGTCCTCGATCGTGCAGTAGTCTCGGACACGGACGCTCGAAAACAGCAGCGACCGGCGCACGGTCGAGCCGCTGATGATGCAGCCGCCGGCAACCATGGAGTCGATGGCCGTACCGCGCCGGTCATCGTCGTCGAACACGAACTTCGCCGGTGGCAGCTGCTCCTGGTAGGTCCAGATCGGCCAATCCTGATCGTATAGATTGAGCTCCGGCACTACGTGAGTCAGCGCGAGGTTCGCCTCCCAATAGGCATCGATCGTGCCGACGTCGCGCCAATAGGGAATGCCTTCACTCATGTTCACACAGCTGTCGGCGAAATGATGGGCAGATACGCGCGCACCTTGCTTCAACAGGGTCGGGATGATGTCTTTGCCGAAGTCGTGACCGGAATTCGCGTCGTCCGCATCGCGCAATAGCTCACGGTACAGAAATGCGGCGTCGAACACGTAGATGCCCATGCTCGCAAGCGCCCGGCCCGGCCGCCCGGGCATCGGCGCCGGCCGTGGCGGCTTCTCCTGGAATCCGACGACGCGACGCACGTCATCCACGGCCATCACCCCGAGCGAAGACGCCTCGCCCAGCGGTACGTCGATGCAGGCGATCGTCATCTGTGCGTGCGCACGGACGTGATCTTGGAGCATTCGACCGTAGTCCATCTTGTAGACGTGGTCGCCGGCCAGGATCAGCACATATTCGGGATCGTGGCGCCGCAGGATGTCGAGGTTCTGGTAGACCGCATCGGCGGTGCCTTGGTACCAAGTCGCTTCGACCCGCTGTTGCGCCGGCAGCAACTCGACGAATTCGTCGAAGCGGCCGTCGAGAAAGCTCCACCCGCGCTGGATGTGACGGATAAGGCTCTGTGCCTTGTACTGCGTGCAGATTCCGATGCGGCGGATGCCCGAGTTCACGCAGTTCGAGAGCGCGAAGTCGATGATCCGGAACTTACCGCCGAACGGCAGCGACGGCTTCGCACGCCAGTTGGTCAATTCCTCGAGCCGGCTTCCCCTGCCCCCCGCGAGGATGAGCGCCAACGTGCTCCTCGTCAGTGGGCCCGGCGTGCGCTTGCCACTGCCTCCATGGGCGAGACCCTCGACCAGCCCAACATCTGCAACGCCGTTCATCACCGCTCAGCCATTGGACGCATCGCTGCAACGCGCCGCTCCATCGGCGGCCATCGCTTGATTTCGAGCGAAGCCACCACCGTGCGCCGGCCACTCACTGCGAGCGGCCGCCCCAATCGGGAAAGCCCCCCCCGGGGGGCGTACGCTACCTGTGCAGTGCTGCGATCTGGGCTTCGGCCTCCAGCCAATCCTCCAATTCATGACCCGGGGCGAAGCCCCTTCTTTCGGCGCAGTAGTACGCGGCCTCTGCGACCATCAGTTCCCTGGTTTCGCGATCGACCGCGCGGTCTTTTGCTGTTTGCGATGCCATCTCCGAAATAATGCCGGACGTGCCGCTGCCGGTAGTCGGCGTAGCGGGTGGGATCGCGGACTTGCGGCTTGGACGCCGCGACGGTGTGGTATGCAGCGCAACCATTGCCATCTCCTCGTAGATAGAACTCCCAACCGACATTTCTTGCTCTTGTGCTGTACACACTACTCCTTGCGCTCGACATTTGCTTGACCTCCGTCAACGGCATCCTGGAGGACGCCGGCAACGACTGCCCGGACTCGCGTTGCGAGCCATCGCACCTTATACCGACTCGCCTTCCTTCAGGGCCGCTTGCGCGGCGGCGAGGCGCGCGATGGGGACGCGGGGCGCCGAGCACGACACGTAGTCGAGTCCCGCGCTGTGGCAGAAGCGGATCGCCTCCGGTTGCCCGCCGTGCTCACCGCAGATGCCGATGACAAGGCCGGGCCGCGCGCCGCGTCCCCATTCGACCGCCAGTTGCATCAGGCGTCCGACACCCTCGACGTCCAGGATCTCGAATGGGTTGTCCGGGAGGACGCCCGATTCGATGTACTGCGGCAGAAACTTGTTCTCGGCATCTTCACGCGAAAACGAAAAGGTCGCCTGGGTAAGGTCGTTGGTGCCGAACGAAAAGAACTCGGCGCTTTGGGCAAGATCGGCCGCGCGCAGGCAAGCGCGGACGACTTCGACCATCGTGCCGAATTTGCACTGGATATGCACGCCATAGCACGCTTCGATCTCCGACTGCAAAGCGTCCACCATCGCCTTGACACGCCGCAACTCCTCGGCCGTGCACACCTGCGGCACCATGATCTCGGGATGCACGTCGATGCCTTCTTTGCTGCACTCCGCGGCGGCCTCGAGTATGGAGCGGATTTGCATTTCGTAGATCTCGGGAAAGCTCAACCCCAAGCGCACGCCGCGGTGCCCCAGCATGGGGTTCACTTCAGAGAGTTGATGCACTTTCTTCAGGATCGCCTCGCGCCGCTCCAGCGCCGCGTCACCGCGCTTCGTATCGCGATACTGCGCGAGGCTTTGCTCCAGTTTGCCCAGACTCTCGACGTAATCGCGAGGCAGTTCCGGATCGAGGAGTTTCAGCGTGTCCGGCAACTCGGCGACCGAGCGCGCCGCCCGTCGCAGGTTGCGCAAATGGCTGATCTCGAATTCGAGCTGCGACGCGGTCGGCAGGAACTCGTGCATCGGCGGATCGAGGAGGCGCACAGTGACCGGCAACCCCGCCATCGCCGCGAAAATGCCCTTGAAGTCGGCGCGCTGGATCGGTAGCAGTTTCGCGAGCGCGCTTCGCCGCTCGGCAAGCGTATCGGCCAGGATCATCTCCTGCACGATCGGCAGCCGAAGCGGGTCGTTGAACATGCGCTCGGTGCGGCAGAGCCCGATGCCCATCGCACCGTACTGGCGGGCACGCGCGGCGTCGCGCGGCGTGTCGGCATTGGCCATGACCTTGAGTCGCGCAATCTGGTCGGCCCACATCAGCAACTTTGCCAATTCGTCGAAGAACTCGGCTTCGACCGTCGGAATGCTTCCTCCATAGACGTTCCCGGTACTGCCGTCGATCGTGATGACGTCGCCGTCGTGCAGAATCGCATCGCCGATCTGCGCTGTGCGTTCGCGCACGTCGATCGTGATCGCGTCGCAGCCGGAGACGCACGGTTTGCCCATTCCGCGCGCGACGACGGCAGCGTGGGAGGTCTTGCCGCCACGACTGGTCAGGATGCCCCGCGCGGCGAAGAAGCCGTGGATGTCCTCGGGCTTGGTCTCCTCGCGCACGAGAATGACGCTCTCGCCTGCTCGGCCTCTCTGCTCAGCGGAGTCCGCGTCGAACACGATGCCGCCCGAGGCCGCGCCGGGAGACGCCGGCAGACCCTGCGTCAGCGGTCGCGCCTTGGAGGTCGGGTCGAGCATTGGCACAAGGAGCTGCTCGAGCGAGTGCGCGCTCGTGCGACTGAGCGCCCGGCCTCTCGTAATCAAGCCTTCCTCGAACATCTCGACC
>Ga0335069_10008422_pt1 | contig 14760 bp, 10 predicted proteins | sample Lox_Sample_11_FD_206714 | JGI IMG/M metagenome (GOLD analysis project Ga0335069, IMG submission 206714) | Soil microbial communities from Loxahatchee National Wildlife Refuge, Florida, United States - Lox_Sample_1.1 | ecosystem: Environmental > Terrestrial > Soil > Wetlands | place: USA... | reverse complement strand
CCCCAACGTCAGGCCCCGCCCGTACGGTGTTCCCCCGCTCATCGCCCGTGCAGGGCGAGCGGGGTTGAGGAGCGAGGTGCGATGGAGCTGTCCTGGGTGGCGGGAACGGGAGCGCTGGTGGCCGCGGCCGCGGCCGCGGTGCTCGGCTGGGTGCTCGGGCGGGCGCGGCTCGCAGCGACCCAGGCCAGGGAGCGGGCAACGCTCGAGACGTCGCAGCAGGTCCTCGCGGAGCGGGTGAGGGCCCGGGACGTGGACCTCCAGGAACAGGCGCGCACCCTCGCCGCGATGACGGCGCGGGCGGAGGCGCTCGAGGAGGTGCGTTCCCGGGCACTCGCCGAGCTCGCCGCCGAGCGCGCCGCCCGCGCCGAGGAGCAGCGCGCGATGGAAGAGAAGCTGCGGCTGGTCCAGGCGACCCAGGAGGAGCTCACCGAACGCTTCAAGGCGCTGTCCCACGACGCCCTGCAGGCCAACACCCGGAGCTTCCTGGAGTACGCCAAGACGCAGCTGGAGAAGACCCAGGAGGTGGCGAAGGTCGAGCTCGACGCCCGCTCCACCGCCATCGACGTGCTGGTCGCGCCCATCCGCGAGGCCCTGGAGAAGGTGGACGTGAAGCTCGCCGAATTCGACCAGAGCCGGGAGCGGGCCCAGGGAGCGCTCGGGGCGCAGATCCGTGCCCTGGCCGAGTCGCAGGACGCGCTCCGGCAGCAGACCGAGCGGCTGGTGGGCGCGCTCCGGGCCCCCAACACCCGCGGCCGCTGGGGAGAGATCCAGCTCCGGCGCGTGGTCGAGCTCGCGGGCATGGTGGACCGCTGCGATTTCACCGAGCAGACCCGGGTGGACGTCGAGGGGGGCTCGCTCCGGCCCGATCTGGTCGTTCACCTCCCCGGCGAGAAGCAGGTGGTGGTGGACAGCAAGGTACCGCTCCAGGCGTACCTGGACGCGCACCAGGCTGCGGACGAGGCCATGAAGCAGTCCCGTCTCGCGGCCCACGCCGCCGACGTGCGACGTCACGTTCGCAAGCTCAGCGAGAAGGGCTACGCGGCCCAGTTCGAGTCCGCACCCGAGTTCGTGGTGATGTTCATGCCCGGCGAGGCCTTCCTCTTCGCCGCGTTGGAGAAGGACCCCGAGCTGGTCGAGTTCGGGGCGACACAGAACGTCATCCTCGCCACACCCACCACCCTGATCGCGCTCCTCCGTGCGGTTGCCTACGGCTGGCGTCAGGAGCAGGTGGCGAAGAACGCCCGGGACATCCAGGCGCTCGGCCGCGAGCTGCACGACCGGCTCCAGACAGTGGTGAAGCACCTGGCCATGCTCGGGCAGCGGCTGGGCGGCTCGGTGGACGCCTACAACTCGGCCATCAGCTCCCTCGAGTCGCGCGCGCTGGTCACGGCCCGAAAGTTCCGCGAGCTCGGCGCAGGCGGCGAGTCCGACATCCCGCGGCTCGAGCCCGTCGAGTCGCTCGTCCGGCAGCTCGACATCCCGGCGCTCCCGCCGGGCCGCCGCGGCGGGCACGAGGCCGCCTGACCCTCGCCGGGCGCTGACCTCTGCGGAGGTTCGACGCTCGACGACCTTCGAGCACGCGGGACGGCTCGGACTCCGGCGTGGCGCCTGGGCGCTGCAGCCGCGGGACATCCGGACCTCCCCGGCGAGGGCCTCCCGATCGAGCATGGGTGGGGCAGCGCCGCCGGCCACGACGCGCTAAGAGTCCGCCCCGCGATGGAGACCACGAGAGGTCCGAGACGGGTGGTGGTGGTGGGGGCGGGCCCCGGCGGTCTGGCGGCGGCGATCAACCTCGCCGGGCTGGGGTTCGAGGTCACCGTGGTGGAGAAGGACGCCGTCCCGGGCGGCCGGATGAAGGGCCTCACCCTGGGCGAGCGCGGCGAGTACGCGCTCGACACCGGCCCCTCCATCCTCCAGCTCCCCGGCGTGCTCGAGCGCATCTTCGGGCGCTCCGGGAAGCGCATCCAGGACTACCTGACGCTCGTTCCCGTGGACCCCAACACCCGGGTGCATTTCTGGGACGGCAGCCAGCTGGACACCTCGCAGCATCCCGAGCGCCTCGAGGCGTCGCTCGCCCGGCTGGACCGGCGGCTCCCGATGGCGATGCGCCGCTGGATGGAGCTCAGCCGCGACAAGTACGCCGTCGCCTACGAGAAGTTCATGGCCACGCCGGCCGGGAACCTCGGCTACTACGCGCCATGGCGGCTGCTGCCTGCCCTGCGCTTCAAGCCCTGGCAGAGCCTCTACGCGCACCTGGACGAGGCCTTCCACGACGACCGGGTGACGTACGCGCTGGCCTACCCCTCGAAGTACCTCGGCCTGCACCCCACGACGTGCTCCAGCGTCTTCTCGGTCATCCCGTACCTCGAGCTGGCGTTCGGCGTGTGGCACGTGCAGGGAGGGTTCCGGGAGCTCGCCCGCGGCATGCAGCGCTGCGCGGAGGACCTCGGCGCACGCTTCCGCTTCTCGGGCCCGGTGCGGAAGGTGTGGATCGAGTCGGCGCACACCCGCGGGGTCGAGCTGGAGAGCGGGGAGCGGATCAAGGCCGACGCGGTGGTGGTCAACGCCGACCTGCCGTACGCGGCCACGCGGCTGGTGGACTCCGAGTGGCGTAGCGGGACCCGGCTCAGTGACCGGGTGCTCGAAGGCTCCCGGTACTCCTGCAGCACCTTCATGCTCTACCTGGGGCTCGACCGGCGCTGGGCCGACCTGCCTCACCACCTCATCTACCTGTCGAACCACGCCCGGCGCACCGACGCAGCCGCGCTCGACGACCGGTTCGTCGACGAGGACGATCCCCCGTTCTACGTCTGCAACCCCTGCGTCACGGACGCGAGCGGCGCGCCGGCGGGTCACTCGACCCTGTACGTGCTGGTCCCCACTCCCAACACCCACCAGGCGGTGGACTGGGTACGGACGGAGCGCGTGCTGGCCGAGCGGGTCCCGGGCTGGCTGGCCAAGGTGGGGATGCACGACGTGGCCCGGCACATCCGGGCGCAGCGGACCTTCACCGCCGAGACCTGGCGCGACGACTTCAACGTCTTCCGCGGCGCGGTCTTCAACCTGGCGCACAGCTGGCTGCAGCTCGGCCCACTCCGGCCGAAGGTGAAGAACCCGGACGTCGAGGGGCTCTACTGGGTCGGCGGTGGGACCCACCCGGGCAGCGGGCTGCTGACCATCATGGAGAGCGCGAACATCGCCGCGGACTACCTGGCCAAGGCGATCGGCCGGGAGGGGCTGCCGGGCTGGCCCTACGTCCCGCCGGTACCGGAGCGCACGCAGGGGCCCCACAGCGCGGTCGCATGACCTCCGACCCTCCGACCCGCGGCCGACGGGCGAGCCAGGGTGGGCGGGCTCTCGGCTGGTGCGCCCCGGTCACTGCCCGCCCGGCACCCCGAGTGCCCGGAGGGTGAAGGCGAGCATGTCCGCCGCCTCCTCGATCTTCTTCGTCGTTGGCTTTCCCGCCGAGTGGCCGGCGCGGGTCTCGATCCGGATGAGCACCGGCGCGGGGCCCGCCTGCGCCGCCTGAAGCGCGGCGATGAACTTGAAGCTGTGCGCCGGCACCACCCGGTCGTCGTGGTCGGCGGTGATGACCAGTGTGGGCGGGTAGGTGGTCCCGGGCGTGATGTTGTGGAGCGGCGAGTAGGCGTACAGCGCCTTGAACTGCTCGGGGTCGTCCGATGTCCCGTAGTCCGACGCCCAGGCCCAGCCGATGGTGAACCTCTGGAAGCGGAGCATGTCCATCACTCCCACGATGGGCAGGGCGCAGCCGAAGAGGTCTGGACGCTGGGTCATGACCGCGCCGACCAGGAGACCCCCGTTCGATCCGCCCTCGACCGCCAGCCGCGAGGGCCGGGTCCACCGCTCCTTCACCAGCCACTCGGCGGCGGCGATGAAGTCGTCGAAGACGTTTTGCTTCTTCAGCTTGACGCCGGCCTCGTGCCAGGCCTCGCCGTATTCCCCGCCACCCCGCAGGTTCGCGACCGCGAGCACGCCGCCGCGCTCCATCCAGGCGAGCCAGGTCGGGGAGAAGCGCGGGGTCTCCGAGATGTCGAAGCCGCCGTAGCCGTAGAGCAGCACCGGGCGCTGCCCATCGGGCGTGGTGCCCTTCCGGAAGGTGAGCGTCATCGGCACCCGGGTGCCGTCCTTGCTCGAGTAGAACACTTGCCGGCTCTCGAACTCGCTTGGCTCGAACTTGAGCTGCGGCGCCCGGAACACGCGGAGGTCGCCGGTGGCCGGCTCGAGGCGGAGGATCGCCGCCGGCGCGCGGTAGGTCTCGAACGAGAAGTAGGTCTCCTCCTGGACGAGCCGACCGTAGAGCCCGACGGCGGTCCCGAGCGCGGGCAGCTTCAGCGTCTGTTGCGGCTTGCCGTCCAGCCCGTGGATCTCCACCACGCTGTGCGCGTCCTGCAGGTAGTTGAGGACGAAGCGGCGGCCCACCGCCGAGGCCGTCTCGAGGCGAGCCTCGGTCTCGGCGACCAGCGTTCTCCAGCGCGCCCGGTCCGGCGCCCGCATGTCGATGGCGATGAGCCTTCCCCGCGGCGCGTCGAGCGTGGTCTGGAACCAGAGCACCGGTCCCTGGCTCCCCACGAAGCGGTACTGGGCCTGGAGGACGTCCGCGAGCTGGCGGGGCTTCGAGCCGCGCTCGCCGAGGTCCTGGACGAAGACCCCGTTCCGAGGGTCAGTCCCCTCGTACACCGGGATGACGAGCCAGCGCCCGTCGTCGGAGACCGTCGCGCCGACGAACCAGTCGGGCTTGTCCTTGCGCTCGAATACCAGCCTGTCGGCGGCTTGCGGGGTCCCGAGCCGGTGGAAGTAGACCTTCTGGAAGCGGTTGACCTCGCGGAGCTCCTTGTCGCCCGCCGGGGCGTCGAAGCGGGAGTAGTAGAAGCCACGTCCGTCGATGGCCCACTCCACCGACTCGCTCTTGGTCCAGCGGATCCGGTCCGGCAGGTCCTCGCCAGAGTCGGCCTTCCGGACCCGCCACTCCACCCAGTCGCTTCCGGCCTCCGCCATGCCGTACGCGAGGAGCGCGCCGTCGCGGGACGCGGACGTCCCCGCCAGGGCCACCGTCCCGTCCTTGCTGAGGGTGTTGGGATCCAGCAGCACCCGGGGCTCGAACCGCGGGAGGTCCACCACGTACAGCACGGGCTGCGCCTGCAACCCGCTGTTGCGCTGGAAGAAGATCCGGTTCCCCTCCCGGAAGGGCACGGTGTACCGCTCGTAGTCCCAGAGCGCGGTCAGCCGGTCGCGGAGCGTGGCGCGGTCGGGGATGGAGGACAGCCAGCGCTCGGTGAGCGCGTTCTCGGCGTCGATCCACTCCTGGTAGCCCGGGCTCGAGGGATCCTCGAGCCAGCGGTACGGGTCGGCGACCTTGGTCCCGTGGTAGTCGTCGACCACGTCGACCTTGCGAGTCAGGGGATAGGTGAGCAGAACCCCTGCGTCCGTGGTCGCCACAGCCGCGGTCGGAACTCGGGCCGCGGTGGGAGCAGGGCCGGGGTGGGAGCAGGCGAGCAGCGAGAGGGGGAGGCTCGCCAGGATGGCCGCTCTCATCAGGCGGCCTCGAACAGTGCCGCCGCGCCCATCCCTCCTCCGATGCACATGGTCACCACACCATACCGGCCGCCGCGCCGCTTCAGCTCCCGGAGCAGGGTCGCGGTCATGCGGGTGCCGGAGACGCCCAGCGGATGGCCAAGGGCGATGGCTCCGCCGTTGGGGTTGACCTTCGCCCGGTCGATTCCCAGCTCGCGGATGCAGTACAGCGCCTGGGCGGCGAAGGCCTCGTTCAGCTCGAAGACGTCGATGTCCTTCACCTCGAGCTTGTTCTTCGCCAGGAGCTTCCGCACTGCCGGCACCGGACCGATGCCCATGATCTCCGGGGGCACGCCGGCCACCTGGAAGTCGATGAAGTACCCGAGCGGCTTCACCCCCAGCGCCTTCGCCTTCTCCTCGGACATCACCACCGCCGCGCCGGCGCCGTCGGTCAAGGGCGAGGCATTGCCGGCGGTGACGGTGCCCTTGGGGTTGAAGGCCGGCTTGAGCTTGGCCAGCCCCTCGAGCGTGGTGTCCGGGCGGAGGATGGTGTCCTCGGTCACGGTCACCTCGTGCGGCGTCCCGCCTTCGTCGAACACCTCGGTCTTCACCGGGATGATCTCCTCCTTGAGGATGCCCTTCTTCCGGGCCTCTGCGGCGCGCCGCTGGCTCTCGTAGGCGAAGGCGTCCTGGTCTGCCCGGCTGACCTCGAAGCGCCTGGCCACGTTCTCCGCGGTCGCGCCCATCGAGGTGTAGATCTCCGGGTGCTTCTCCATGAGATCGGGATTGGCGGACACCTTGTTGCCGCCCATCGGCACCATGCTCATCGACTCGGTGCCTCCTGCCACCGCGACGTCGTACATCCCCGCGGCGATCGACTGGGCCACCTGGGCGATGGACTGCACGCCCGAGCTGCAGAAGCGGTTGATGGTCATCGCCGGGACGGTGTCCGGAAGGCCGGCGAGGAGCGCCGCCTGCCGAGCCACGTTCATGCCCTGCTCGGCCTCGGGCATGGCGCAGCCGAGCACCACGTCGTCCACGGCGGACGGCTGGAGCCCGGGCACGGCGGAGACGGCGGCGCGGATGGCCTCGGCGGCGAGGGTGTCGGGACGGGTGTCCTTGAACTCGCCCTTGAGCGCGCGGGTGAAGGGGGTGCGGACGGCGCTGGCGATGACGACTCGGGGAGCCATGGTCTCGTTCTCCTAACGCTCTAGTTCCGGAGCGGCTTTCCGGTCTCCAGCATCTGGGCGATCCGGTCCTGGGTCTTCTCCTCGCCGCAGAGCGAGAGGAAGGCCTCGCGCTCGAGGTCGAGCAGGTACTGCTCGCTCACCGGGGTGAACGCCGAGACGTCGCCGCCGGTGATGACGTGGGCGAGCTTCTGGCCGATGTGCCGGTCGTACTCGGAGATCTGGTTGTTGACCTGCATGTCGTAGAGCATCATGTCCACGGTGGCCGCACCGCTGCGGCCCGGGAGCCGGAAGTGCGTCGGCCGGGGCGGCCGGAAGCCCGAGTCCGCCATCCCCAGCACCCGCGCCTTCGCGTCGCTGAGGAGGAAGTCCCGGTTGAGACTGATGCCATCGGCGCGGCCGAGGAAGCCCAGCTCCCGCGCCTCCTCGGCGGAGGTGGCGACCTTCGCCGTCCCGATGGCCAGGAACAGCTTCTTGAGGAAGGGGAGGGGATCGAAGTCGCGGTCGGTGGCAAACGGGCCGTAGAGGTTCCGGAGGAGCATGAGATTCCCGCCGCCACCGGGGATCAGCCCCACCCCCACCTCCACCAGCCCCATGTACAGCTCGGCCGCGGCCTGAATGGCGTTGGCGCCCATCGTCACCTCGGCCCCGCCGCCGAGCGTCAGCCCGAACGGCGCGGCCACCACCGGGATGGGGCTGTATCGCATCCGCTGGTTCGCGGCCTGGAAGCCGGCGACCATCTTCTCCACCGAGGCCAGGTCGTCGCTCTTGATGGCCATGAGCAGCGCCATGATGTTGGCGCCGGCGGAGAAGTTCGCCCCGTCGTTGCCGATGACCAGGCCGCGGGCCGAGGACTCCGCGCGGTCGAGGGCCTTGTTCATCATCGCGACGATGCCGTCGTCGATGGAGTTCATCTTGGTGTGGAACTCGAGCAGGAGCGCTCCGTCGCCCATGTCCCAGAGCGTTGCGCTGTCGTTGCCGTCGAGACGCCTGTTCGCCCGTCGGAGGTGCTCGACGCGCAGGGTGCGCGGGTTCTCCTTCACCGAGGCGGGCTTCTTCGCCGCGATGTCCCAGGCGGTGTCCTTCGTCCCCTCGACGGCGTAGAAGCTCTCCCGGCCCGTCGCGAGCATCTGCGCCACCCAGGCCGCGGGCTGGAGGCCCAGCTCCTTCATCCGCTCCACGCCCTTGCGAACGCCGTACGCGTCCCACACCTGGAACGGGCCCAGGTCCCAGGCGAAGCCCCAGCGGAGCGCCCGGTCGATGTTGACCAGGTCGTCGGAGATCTCCGGGATGCGGCGGCTGGCGTAGGCCAGCGTTTCCAGCGTCACCCGCTCGGCGAACTTCGCCGCCTTGTCCGTCCCCTGGAGCAGGGTGCGGATGCGCTCGGCGACGTCGTCGATGCCCTTGACGGCGCCGAGCGAGTCGAAGCGAACCTTGTGCTGCGGCCGGTAGGTGAGGGTGGCGAGGTCGAGCACCTGGATCTCGCTCTCTCCGTCCTTGCCCTTCACTTTCTTGTAGAAGCCGCCGCCGGTCTTGTCGCCGAGCATCTTCGCCGCGACCATCTTCTTGACGAACTCGGGCACCAGGAAGGTGTCCCGCTCCTCGTCCTTGGTCAGCGTGTCGTAGCAGTTCTGGGCGACGTGGACGAAGGTGTCCAGGCCCACGATGTCGGTGGTCCGGAACACCGCGCTCTTCGGCCGCCCCATCGCCGTGCCGAAGATCTTGTCCACCTCCTCGACGGTGAGCTCCGCCTTCTGCATGTCGCGGAGCACCCGCAGCATCCCGTAGGTGCCGATGCGGTTGGCGATGAAGTTGGTCGAGTCCTTCGCCCAGACGATGCCCTTGCCCAGCGTCTCCTCGCCGAAGCGGGCCATGCGGGCCAGGACGCCGGGGTCGGTGTCCGGACCGGCCACCAGCTCGAGCAGCTTCATGTAGCGAACCGGGTTGAAGAAGTGGGTGACCAGGAAGCTCTTCCGGAACGCCGGGCCGCGGCCCTGGAGCATCCCGGTGACCGACAGCCCCGAGGTGTTCGAGCTGATGATCGCCCCGGCCTTGAGGTGCGGCTCGACGCGCGCGAACAGCGCCTGCTTCACCGCCATGTCCTCCTTCACCACCTCCACCACCCAGTCGCACTCGGCGATGCGCCGCAGGTCGTCCTCGAAGTTCCCCACCTCGATGAGGTCGAGCGCGGCGGCGGTGAAGAGCGGCGCCGGCCGGGCCTTCCTCATGGTGGCCAGCCCAGCGAGGGCGAACTTGTTCCGGAAGGATTTCTTGCTCCGGTCCTCGCCCGGGGCCGCCTCCGGCGGGACCAGGTCCAGCATCAGGACGGGGATGCCGGCGTTGGCCACGTGGGCGGCGATGCCGCTCCCCATGACGCCGGAACCGAGGACCGCGACCTTTCGGATGAGGCTCATCGGAGTTGCTCCTTCGGGGCGCGCTGACGCGCCGTGTCGGGCGCACCCTACGCCGCTGACTCGATAATCAACAAGGCAGAAGAAGGCAGCACTTTCGCCAGCGGAAACGCGTACTCCGGAGGGCCTATCGGCGAGCCGGGACTGCCAACGGGGTCCGGCCGTCAGGGCCAGACGGCTAGTCGCCGTTCCAGTCCGAGGCCGGGAGGACCTTCCACCCGGTGTCGAGGCCCCGCGAGGTGGTGAAGCGGAGGATCCGCAGCGGCCACCGGCGTACTTCCTTCCGGGGTCCCTCGAGGCTCTCGATGGTCATGCGGTGGACCTCGAGCGTGTACGTGCCGTCGGTCCCCGCCTGGGCCAGCAGCGGGCGAACGGGGTTCTTCGGATGCCAGTAGACGGGCTTGCTGACCCGGGCGATGTACGCCAGGACGGGCAAGGTGCGGTTGAACCGGCTCGCCCGCTCGCGGGTGGGAGCGAGCAGCTTGTTCGCCTCGGCCTCTGACAGCTCGCGGACCTGCACGTCGTTGCTGAGCGCGCCGGACTGGTTGAGGAGGCTCGCCAGGGTGGCCCGGCCGGCCCGGTCGAGGTCGGCCATCATCTCGGAGGCGGTCTGGAGCGCCGCGGTCTCCCGGCGAACCGGGTCCTCGGCGATGATCCGCCAGCTCCCGATGGCGGCGATGGAGGCGTTCATCGTCACCCCACCGAGCAACGACTCGCGCGCGGCGTCGTCCCCGGTGCCGGTCAGCGCGTCGAGGTACGCGCGGGCCACCTGGTGAACGGCGTCCTCCTGCGCGACCGCGCCGAGCGACAGCAGCAGGGTGAGAAGGCCAACTCGCGGCACGGGGAGACTGGAACTTTTACGACAGCACGCGCGGGGGCGTCGAGGCGCGTGGGGAGCAGGATGTAGGTTGCCCCGCCTGCGCCGTGGGCCTAACTCCCCCTCGGGCCGGGCCGGATGGAGGCGACGTGAGACACGGAAGACGGTGGTGGTTGCTCCTCGGGCTCCTGGGCGCGCTGGCCGCGGCGCCGCGGGCCGCCGAGGCGCAGGAGCTCGACCTCGGCGCTGGGGCGGACTACTGGACCCAGTCCCCCGGGATGGGGATCTTCAGCTTCGGCCTGGATGCGCTCTGGCGAGTGGCGCCGGGGTTTCAGCTCGGGTTCAAGCCAGGCTTCTTCCTCACCACTTCGGGCGACATCCCGGCCGGCATCCCCATCGACCTGAAGGTCCGGGTGAACGTGGGGCAGGCGTACGTCGATGGCTTCGTGGGCCCCTGGTTCTTCTTCAAGGGCGACGTGGCCCGGATCCACGTGGGCATGGGCGCGGGCTGGCGCTTCGGACGGCTGCTCGTGGGCGGCGAGGTGTCGTACCTCAACAACGGAGCGACGTTCGGAGGGCGCATCGGCTTCCAGCTGTGACGTGGCAGACTCCCCGCGCAGGTGAGAACCGCGTGCGCCTGCCTCCTGGTGCTGATCGGCTGTACCCCTCCGGGGAAGCACCTGGCCGAGACGGGCCATCCCACACCCGAGGGGGCGGCCAAGGCCGAGCATGACCTGGCCACCGCGGCGGCCCCGCCCGCGCCGGCGCTCCCGCCGGTGACGCCGGAGGTGGTGGCCCACGGCCGGCGCGACCGGATGGAGATCGCGCTCACCTTCGACGCCTGCTCCACCCGCGAACCGAGCCAGTACGACGCACGGGTCACGGCAGAGCTGCTCGCCGCGAACGCTCCGGCGACCATCTTCCTCGGCGGAAGCTGGGCCAAGGAGGAGGTGGCGCAGGTGAAGGAGCTGGCGAGCCACCCGCAGTTCGAGCTCGGCAACCACACCTACACCCATCCCCACCTCCCGGCGGTGAAGGACGATGCGCGCATCCGCGCCGAGCTGGTCCGCACCCAGGCCGAGGTGAAGGCGCTCACCGGTCAGACGCCGCGGTTCTTCCGGCCGCCCTACGGGGAGTACGACCAGCGGGTGGTGCGCATCGCCGCCGAGCTCGGGCTCACCACGGTCGAGTACGACCTCCCCTCGGGCGATCCCGATGCCCACGCCACGAAGGAGCGGCTGGTCCACTGGGTGGTGTCGCGGGCGAGGCCCGGGAGCATCGTGGTGATGCACATCAACCACGTGAAGTTCCACACCGCCGAGGCGCTGCCGGACATCATCGCCGGGCTTCGGAAGCGGGGTTTCACCCTGGTGACGGTGGGGCAGCTCGTCGGCGACCTGCACCCGGGCGTGCCGCCGGTGGGGGCCGCGCCCTGAGCGGCGTCTGCGTCACCGGCGACGCGAAGGACCCGGCGGTGCTGGCGCGGGCCCTCGGCGGCCGGCGGCCGTCGTTCCTCCTGACCGACCCGCCGTACTGTCTGCTCACCCGGCGGCGGAAGGGCGGTGACGAGCGGGAGCGCCGGGCGGGGCGAAAGATCGACCGGGACCCGGTTCAAAGGTTCGAGGACGTCCGCGCCTACCGGCGCTTCACCGCGGAGTGGCTCCCCGCGGCTGCCGGCGCGGTGCAGGAGGGCGGCACTCTGGCCATCTGGACCAACTTCCTCGGGCGGCAGCCGATCCTCGCCGTCGCCGCCGAGGCTGGCTTCCTGGTGCTCGCCGGCGAGTTCGTCTGGGCGAAGCTGACCACCGAGGGCGGAGGGAACGAGCGGCTGGCCCGGGTGTACGAGGTCGCGCTGGTGCTGCGCCGCGAGCCGCTCCCTCCGGCCTCGCCGGCGGATCCGGCCCGCCCATGGGCGGTGGTGGCCGGCTACGACGAGGAGGGCGAGGCCGCGCGCTGGGGGAGCCACCCGAACCACAAGCCGTTCGGGGTGCTCGAGCCGCTGCTGAGGACCTGGTCGAGGCCCGGAGAGCTGGTGCTCGACTGCTTCGCCGGGAGCGGCAGCATCCCCGCAGCGGCGGCGCGGCTCGGCCGCACCGTGGCCTGCATCGAGCTCGAGCCGGGGTGGGCCGCGCGCGTCCGGGACCGGATCGGCGGCGGGTCGCGCTGAGCGACTCAGCGTCTCCCGGGCTCGGGCTCCCTGGGTCGGAAGAACGGACAGGTGCGCACCGGCTGCCGGGGGTACCTCTCCGGCACCAGCGGGCAGAGGATGAAGGTGCTCCGCTCCGTGCGGACGTACCTCGGCGGCGCCGCGCAGCGGTGGCAGAGGCTTTCCGGAAAGGGAAGGGGAGCCGGAGACTCGCTCACGGCTCCCCTTCAAGCACGCCCGGGCTAGATCTTGAACCCGAAGGTCAGGGCAATGACGTGCGCCGTCGCGCTGTAGTCGTACTGGTACTTCGGGTTGGGGGTGGTGCTCGTCGCGCCGAGGAACTTGATGAACTGGTACGCGAGCTCGAAGCGGAAGGCGCCGAAGCGGTAGGTGCCGCCGATCCCGATGTTGATGCGGTCGGTGTCTGGGATATCCGGCAAGAGGGTGTAGGTCGGGCTCGGCGTCTTGTCGTAGAGGAAGCCGGCGCGGAGCTGGACGTGCTCGTTGAGGGTGTACTCGGCCCCCAGGCGGTAGTTCCAGCTGTGGGCCCACTGCTTGGCCTCGTAGGTGTTGAGGGCCGGATCCTGGAACTTGATGTCGATCGCCTGGAACTGCTGCCAGGCGAAGTAGTTGATGTCCAGGTCGAGGAGCAGCTCGGGGATGGGATGCACCGCCACGCCGAACCCGAAGGTGTCGGGCAGCTTGAGCTTGGTGGTCGCCGTCTGGTCCTTGAAGGTGTTGGCGTACGACGGCGGGACGTTCTCGAAGTGGGCGTTGCCCTCGAAGTTGAGGTTGACCGAGCTCCGGTAGGTGGCGCCGAACTGCAGGACTTTCGGGACGGCCTCGTACTGGATGCCGACGTTCCCCCCGATTCCCCAGGCGCCGGCCCCCATGTCCACGCCCACGTAGCCCTGGTCGAGGAGGTTGATGTCCTTGGTCAGCTCGACTGTCGCCCGGACGATCTGCATACCGCCGCCGATCCGGAACGGGCCGTAGCGGTACGCCACGGTGGGGTTGATGTCGAAGATCTTCAGATCCGCCTTCTTGATGAGCTCCCGTCCTTCCCAGTCGGCCGGCCACTCCACCTTCAGGCCGTACGGCGTCGTGACCCCGAGGCCCACCGTCCACTCGTCGCTGATTCCCCAGGTGGCGTAGGCGTGCACCGGGGGGATGACGTTCGACACGCCGTCGATGTTCTGCCCGGCCGGGTTCTTCACCGTGAAGGCGGGGATGATCGGAGAGGCGCCGATCATGAACTCCAGCCCCTGCCCCTGGGCGATGCCCGCGGGGTTGAAGTAGATGCCGGAGGCGTCGTCCACCGCGCCGACCAGCGCCCCGGCCATTCCGACGCCTCGCGCGGATTGAAGGTCCACGGCGATGCCCGCTGCCCGGGCGGTTCCCCCGGCCACCGCGGCGAGGCCCATCACTGCCAACATGAGCTTCTTCATGTGCATGTGCCTTTCCTGGTGCTCGAGGTGATCAGGGGAACGGCGGCGCAGCGCCGGTGAGGAACGTCCCGATCTGTAGCTGCCCGCTCCCGGTCAGCGCGGCGCCGGAGGCGTTCGGGTACGGCTGGAGGAGGAACCCGTGCCGCGCCGCGGTCGGGACGTTGGACAGCGCGTTGCCCGGGCCGAGGTTGGTCGCGTTGTTGTACTGGTAGGACCAGAGCGGCGGGGAGGAGACCCGCGTCGGATCGGCGAGGAGCGAGCCCGCGGCGGCATCCACCAGCTCCACCGTGCTCGGGTTCACCACCCAGGTATCGTCGAGGATCCACTGAACGAGGACTCGCCGATTGGCGGGGTTGATGTTGGGCGGAAGCGGCGAGGGAAGATTGGCGGAGTGGGTGAGGTAGTACGCCGCGTTCAGGGGGTCCGCCGGATCGATGATCCACTTGGCGATGCCCAGGAACTGGTCGTACGCCGGCGAGTTCTGCTCGACCCCCTCCGCCGCCAGCCCGGCGATGAAGGCGTTCTTGTACGGTACGAACGTCGGCGAGGTCAGGAGATTCAGCACCCAGTCCGAGCCGGCGACGTTGAGTGCGGTGTTCCCGACCTCCGGCGCCACCGCGGCATAGAGCGAGCCGAGGAAGCTGCCCACGCTCACGCCGACGAAACTGATCTTCGTCGGGTCGAGCTTGACCGCCGTCCCGGGCGGAGTGGTGTTGATGCCGGCCGGACCGGCGGTGGTGATCACCCGCGCCAGCTGGCCGTGGGAGATGACCTGCTGACGAATGTTGTCCCGAGTGGCGAAGAAGTCCGCCAGGTTGAGCAGGTTCCAGCCGGAGACCGGGAGGACCACCCCCGGCGCGACGGTGATGGTGGAGGCGAATCCCGCGCCGGTGCCCTCGCAGTGGCCGTCGGGGGCGCAGGCGCCCTGTCCCTGAGCGAGGCAGGTCAGGTCCGACGTCGGATCGGCGAATGTGCAGACCGCCGTGCCCCGGTTCTTGAGCTGGCACCGACCGGCCGGGTTGCAGTCCTGCGTGGTCGGGTTCGTGCAGGCGTATGCGTCGGTGAAGAGGGTCTGCGACGTGGCGGCGTTTAGGTGGGCCCCGAACCCGGTGCAGGTGTTCCGGTCACCGTGCCAGGGCTCGTCGATGGCGATGGTGACCTGTGCATTGCCACCGGGCAGGGAGGCGAGCGTGTTGGCGATCGCGTAGGCGTTGGTCTT
>Ga0335069_10008421_pt1 | contig 14760 bp, 13 predicted proteins | sample Lox_Sample_11_FD_206714 | JGI IMG/M metagenome (GOLD analysis project Ga0335069, IMG submission 206714) | Soil microbial communities from Loxahatchee National Wildlife Refuge, Florida, United States - Lox_Sample_1.1 | ecosystem: Environmental > Terrestrial > Soil > Wetlands | place: USA... | reverse complement strand
GTTTTTGCATCCTGCGCGAAGGTGAACGGCGCGCCCGGGCAGGATTGCTTCTCGCCGAGCATCCATGGTCGCGGCGACGCCGGAGCGGAGGGATCAGGCGTGGCGACAACGTGAATCACCGAATTGGTACACACTGTCAGGTTGAGAACTTCATTGCCTGCAGTGGCGCGAAAGCCGTGACCAGTCTGCTCGACCTGTGTCAACGGGGGGCCGGGCGCTTTCTGGCCGGGCATTTGCGCCGCGGCGGACGAAGCTGTGAAGAAAATCGGCAGAAAGCCAATCGCTGTAAGTAAGCTAGTTCGCAACTTTGGTCCTTTCTCGAAACTGGTACATCTTCGATCTCTGCTTTCCATACAGGTCGTTGGTAGTGGGCTAACTCCGCATTCGCGTTTGCGTTTGCGTTTGCCAATAGACTGAATAACGCTGATCGCCTATGAGGTACATGGGCAATAAGTCGTATTTCGCGTCCTCGGCCGAAGCCTTGAAGCGCAGTTCACCGTTTGAGGCAGTCTCCACCCAGGCATCCGCGTTCTCCCCTCGGCCAGCGACGGCTTTTGGCAGTGGTGCAGCTGCAGGTAGATGATCCGGAACCGTTGCACCACTGTGAATCACTCGGCTTTGCCCCTCGGCAGGAGCATCTCCCAGATTCGCTGCCAGAACCATGGGCCCACACAAGACCGCAACGACGGACTCATCGCCCGCCAGTGATTCCTGCCGCAGTTCCATGGGCAGATTGACGCTGATCTTATCGCCATCCTGCCACACTCTTCGTACCGCCAGATACGATCCGGGATCGACGCTGACCTCCACAGGGCGACCGTTGATGCTGACCCCCGCGGCTTCCGTAGTCCAGCCCGGAATACGGATGTGAATGGCGCGGGTATGCGGGTGCGCAGTCTTAATCTTGAGCGTAGTTTCCTGCTCCTCGGGGAATCGCGTAACCTGCTCGATGACGATGCCTTCTTCCTGCCAATCCAGCGTTGCCCCCAGGAACTGATTGACGTAGATATCCGCGCCGCGCCGGAAATAGATCGTGTCGGCGAACTTTGCGAATTCTTCCGCACCTGTTCCCGTGCAGCACCAGAAAGATTCCTCCGGCGAGTTGAATGCGCGCCAATAGCCGGCTGCCAGGGGGAAGAAATACTGCTTCAGTCCCTGCGAGTTTTGTGTGCCCAGTCTGCAATTAAAGAGAGCGCGCTCGTACGCATCCATCCAGCGAGAGTCGCCGTTCCAGCCAAAAACCAGCCGTTCAAGCTTCATCAGGTTGTAAGCAACACAGCACTCCGCGTTAGTCCAGGCCAGAGTTCCCTCCAGATGTCCTGCCGCTGTCTTCCAGTGCTCGTCAACGCTTGTATTTCCGATGACGTAGTTTCGTGTGGTGAGCACCTCTTCGAGGAAATACTCGGCAATCTGCCGGTAGCGTCGATCGCCGGTCACCTCGTATCTGCGGGCAGCGCCGATGATCTTAGGGACGTTTGTATTCGCGTGCAGCCCCTGCAGTTCATCGCGGCGTTCTGCCAGAGGGTCGAGAATACCCGGCTGCTCGAAAAGGCTCGCCGCATCGAGATACTGCTGCTTCCTGGTGATCGCTGCTAGATTGATGAGCACCTCATTCATTCCGCCGTATTCGGTGCGAAGCATTCGCTGGCGTTGATCGAAGCTGATGCCCTGAAAGTACTCTTGAACCCACCGGCCCATGCCTTCGGCCGCCTCAAGAGCATCGGCGTTGCCGGTCAGCGTGTACATGTCCAGCAACCCGGCCATGATCTTGTGGTACGTGTAGAAGGGTGCCCAGACCGGCTTCCCGTCGGCTAGATGGTCAAACAGCAGGGTCGGATACGCGCTCAGGTATCCTGTGCCGATCTTCTTTTGGCACTGGACAAGGCCGGCGACCATTGCATTCCCGCGGTCCCGCAGATCGGAGTTGCCGGAACTTGCCGCGGAAAGCGCCGCCGCCGACAGAAAATGTCCGCCGGCAAAGTGGCCGCGCAGCTCGCAAGTAGGATCTTCCCACCCTCTATACGGCGTTGCGCTCGAAGTTATGCCTGCAGTAAGACGGAATGAGTGCAGCAGCCGGTCAACCTTGAGCGAGTCAAGGTAGCGCGCATTGATCTCCTCCTGTTGCTGAAACACGCTTGTCGAAAGACGGACAGAACGAAGAGGAAAAGGTTCGAACTTCCTGACTGCAGGTTTCCCGATTATCGGATTTGGCGCGTCTCCATGCGCATAAGGGGCGATCCAAGGCAGGCTCGTCGCGCAGGAAAGCATTTTGCAGAAATGACGGCGCGTTGGCTTGCTCATGCACGATCTCCTTCGGGGAAATGCTACTTGCAACTTTTCTCAAAGCACAGGTTCTTGCTGAAGAACGGGAGCACGTGGTTTTGAAAGCGATCGGCGACGGCGCTGGTATGCGTGCCGGAGTAGATATCGAAGGTGTTCGCGAGACCGTACTTGTCAAAGATCTCGTGAAGCTTGATGGCATCGAAGCGGAGGCCATCCTGGTCGCCCACATCCATTGCGATTGCCCGATACTGCTTGAGATTACCGATGTACTGATCGACGAAGACAAGCGGGGCGTTGGCCGTGAATTTCGCCGCAATTTCAGGCTGCGGATTGCCGTCTTTGGTGAGTAGATCGAAGTAGAGCGGAGGGTTTTTAGGATCAGGCGCCCAAGCCGCCGCAGTTGCATACTGCGCAGCACCGAAGCCCGGCGACTGAGAAGCGAGATCGGCGGGAGATTTGGCAGCGGCTGCCTTCTTCTCGCCGGCGATGGCGCGTTCCTTCATCTGATCGGCGGGGCCTGGTCCGCCACCGGTCATGGGAGAGAGGCAGCAGGGACTCATGATATAGAGCGCGCCGAAGACATCGGGGTGCCTCATGCCGATGCGGGATGCGCCGTAGCCGCCCATGGAATGACCGACGAGGCCGCGGCTTTCGCGATTGGCGAGGGTGCGATAGTGGGCGTCGATGTAGTTGACGACGTCGTGCCAGATGAACTTCTCGAAATCACCGGTCGTGACAGAGCTTGAGTACATCGAGCCGTTGTAGACGGTCTTGGAGTCGGGCAGGACGACGATCATCTCCTGCGAGCCTTTTGCAAACGAGCCTTCGACGGTCTGCGGTACGTGGATCTCATGCGTCCACTGCTCGGCACCGATCGAATAACCATGTAGCGCGTAGACGACCGGAAAGCGGCGCTCGTCCTTGGCGTAGCTGGGCGGAAGAAAGACGATCACGTCGCGATCGGCGGCGTCTCCCTCGAGATTGCCTTCGAGCGCCGCGCCGTGAATCTTGATGTGTTCGATGGTGACTGGCTTAGCGCCGGGAACGGGGTCGGGAACGTTGGTTTGCACCTGAGCCGTGAGCTGCGTGGACGGCGTGACGGCAAGGGTGAGTACGCATGCAAGGAGCAGTTTCGTTGCTTTCATCGGAGCCCTCTGTGGAACCGGTTTGGCCACCGCAGTTGGTAGGAGCACATCCAGAGGAAACGCGCGAAGGCACGTAAGCGTTTTCTCGGTTGTTTCGATCCGGAGCGAGGCATATCCATTTTTCCCAACTCTGCGGCGCACACATCGGCTGAATTCTGCAGGCCTGATCATTACGTAGACACGTGATTTCTCGATGTTTCCGCCAGAATCCTCGACTATACATCCGAAGCGATATCACGAACAAGGGGATAAATCGCTTTATATCGAAAGGGGCGATCGACCACCATGCCTCTGATTCAAGGCAGCATCGCGATTTGAACCGTCGAGAAGACGTTTACGGAGGTCGGTGCAATGAGATTGATTTTTGTGTTGGTGCTGTTCGGAGCAGGCTTCTGTGTTGCACAGGACTCCGGCGACTTCAAGCCGGCTTCGTCGAAAGTACCGGATGCGCGTAAACAAAGGTCGACAGCCACTCACGGCTTCAAATCCGCTTCAAGGCGCCGGAGGCGGCTGGACTGCCCGATAATTTGTACCCGCGACGTCTTCGGCGGCAGTAGAGCACTAACAAGGATTCATCTTTCCAGATCCGCAAAAGTAATCCACGCCTAGGCGGCTGGCGAAACGGTCCCGACGAGATTGAGGTCAATGTGAACCTCCTTGGCCACCTTCAAGATGAAGACGCTTGGGTCCTTGAGCCCCCACTTGACGTACGGAACGACGAAGCTTCCCTTTGCGGTCATGTTCGCACCATCGATTTGGACTTGCATCGGAACCGTAATATCGTGCGGCGTACCGTGCAACGTGAAGATGCCAGAAACCTGAATGGTCGACTCACCCGACTTCGCAATCGTTCCCTGGTAGCTCAGCGGCTGGAAGGTCACGTCGGCATAATGCTCCACGTTGAGAACCTGCGTGTGCATATTCTTGTCGCGGCTTTTGTCGCCGCTGTCTCCGCTGGCAGCTGAGACGACGATGGAGCCCGCCAGCTTTGTCACGCCAGGGTCGAACTGAACGGTTCCGCTCGCAACATGAAATGTGCCATGGACCTCATGTCCGGTACCGGTAAGCGCAAATGCCACGCTGCTTGCTCCAGGATTGATGCTGAACGTCTGCTGTTGCGCAGAGGCTGTGATTGCAAAAGAAACCGGAAGCAAAAGCATCAAAAATCTTGCAAGGGTCTTCATAGATTGTCTCCTGTCTGGATTTGTCTACAGATAAGGGGGAGGCTGCGCACGCGGGTGCGCCAGCCATAGGGTGAGAGAGGCAATCTCCCGGTCGCTCAGGTACTCGTGACCGGGCATATCGGTTCCAGAAATTCCAAACTTGATGATTTGGGCGAGACGGATGGAAGAATACTGCGCCGAGCTTGCGCCCAGAGCGCCTATGGTGGGTGGAAGCTTCTTGAACTCGGACTGCCATTTCGAGCGTGTAGCGCCATCTCTATCGTGACAAGTGGCGCAGTGGTGCTCGTATTCAATCCTGCCTACATCGAGGTCTGCTTCGCGGACTGCCAATCCGGACGGTTGCCATCCAGATTCCTGAATGAGATGCCCGCTCTGCGACGGACTCTTGAGGCTGGTCAGGTAGGCCACGAGGTCGTCACCGCGCCGATCGCAGAAAAGGAACCCGTATGGCGGCATGATGGAGCGGTAGCTGATCTCGCGTGGGTCGATCAGATGAGCCTTGAGCCAAAGCGGTGAACGGCGCGAGCCTACCTGTGCGAGATCTGGCCCCTGGCGACGATTGCCGATCAAGGGCGGCTTCTGCTGATGGATCTGCTCTATCGTTTCGGGTGGCCCCCACATGAGAGTGTCGGCGCTGTTCGGCCGAACGTATTGCGAGTGGCAACTGATGCAGCCTTCTGAGATGTAGACATGCCTGCCGCGATCGACTGCTGAAGATGAACTTCCGGTGCCGTCCGAAGGCAGAGCGCGATTCAGCACGAAGCCGACTGTCAATATGAGGAGCAGCAGAGAAACCTCCCGCGCACGCGCTTTCGCCAGGCTCATGACAATGGGAGCAAGCACGATAAATCCGGCGACGGCAACGAATGCCGATGGCACCTGGCCAAGATTCTGGCCCATGGAGATTCCCAGCCCCGATCCGACCCATCCGGCAAGAGCATATATAAATCCGGCTTGGCGCGCGCGCCCGGCGATCGAACCCGCTGGGGAAAGAAATGACGGGTATGCCACCAGCGTGACCGAGTAGAGCGATACACCCACGGGATACAGCAATGATGCGGGCAGGATGAGCCCCGGACGAAGCAGAAGAATACATGCAAGTCCCAAAGCGCCGAATGAGCTGGCAAGGACAAGCGATGTTCGCTTGCGCTGGAGCAAAAGCGCCGCAACGATCGCGGCCCCAAGGTGCAGGCTGCCGTTCGCCCAAAGATGTCTGCTACCAAGCCACGTCGCGGCCTTCAGGGCGGACGCGTGTTGAATGATGTAGAAGGCGGCTGAATCCAGCCAGACCAGCGCCGCAAACGAAGTCAGAGCAACAAAGAAAGGAAACTGCGGCTCCTCACTGTTCGGCGATTCCACTGGATCACTTGAGACGCCCAGAGGCAGAGCCATTGCTCCGAAGAAAAGCAAGGCTGCGAACATGGATTGGTTCTCGGGACGGGCCGTGAACACCGCTGGAATGTTACACACCAAGTAACCGAGACCGGTGCCCAGGCCGACTTTGAGAAACATATGGTGACTTCCGGTCCAGAGGCCCAAATAGGCGACCAGAGTGACTGTGACGATTCCCAATCCGGATCCAATGAGAAAGGCCACGATTGCTGCGCCGGTTCTACTAAGCGCCAACGAGGCGCAGAGCGCGGCGGCGCCGGAAACTCCGAACCCGATGCGCAGGCTGACGTCAGGCAACACTATCAGCAAGAAGCGGGGCATCAACAAGCTCAGAAGAATTCCGCCGACGGCCATCGCAGCCATCACAAGCTTCAGCCCGGAATCAGCAAACCCCAATGCTTCAAGGCGCGCAAGAAATGCGAATTGCGCAAAGATCAGGAAATATATATAGGTAACTGCAACCAGCAGGGTTCCGCGCCATTCGTCGATGAATGCACTAATGCGCATCAGCAAGCCACCTCTGGCGCAGGCCAATGCACTGGATGACGACGCAGGTGGCATCGAAGGCTGCTATCGGCAGCCATGCTGGTTCAAGATCGCCGGCAAAGACTCCCTTGAGGAGGTAGATCGCGACCGCGCTGCGCGAGAACGCAGTGAGCAACCAGATCATTTCGATGCGTTCGGAGGGAGCCCTTCTCGCGACAAGATGCGCGCCGTAAAGACATCCCACTCCAACGGAAAGGACGAACGCTCCAATATAGGCAACGTACGGTCCGGCATCTTCAGGAGCGTGCACTCCCATCATGCGCAGCGTGAACGTGGGAGCTACGTACAAAAGGCCGCCAGCAGTCGTATCGGAGAGACCGGTCAACCACTGATACGCAAGCAGCATAGTATGTTTCATGTGACCATGACCTCTGATGTTTCGAGTTTGACCTGGGGGACTGAAGTGGCTAGAGAGGAAGCGGCGACAAGCCACTCCAGGGAGCCGGCGAGCATGGCCAGCCCCGCAATCAGGCGAATGAGATAGAACGCATCGCGCATCGGGCCGGGCACAATGGTGAAAGTGGCATCGCCGCCTTCAATCCAGCCTGCAGCCGTCATGATGATCACGTACGCCAGAACTCCGCAACTCCATGCGTAAAAGGACCATCTGCGATTGAAGATCCACGCGTCTTCCTCACCGATCAACTGCACCATCACAAAGATGACGAATGCAGAGAGAAAGCCGGCGGCCGCCAGGAAAGAATGGCCGACAAGGCCATCGGTGAACTTGAACCGATCGAGTACGCCCGGGAGAAAAAAGACCCATCCGGTGACAACAAGGACTCCCCACCACCATAGAAATGAACGGCGCCATCGGCCTGTTGCGGCGTGCCATTGGAACTGGTTGTAGTAGACCGGTATGAGAGGCAGCCAGACGAGTAGACTCCCCAGACTGAGAAACTGAACGGGAATGCGATGGCTGAGATCTGCCCGCCCAAGCGTCGCGCAGACCAACACTTCAGAAACGAAAACAGTCCACGCCAGACGGACTGTCGTCAGATCGCGTTTCTTGCGATGTGTCAGACCGCAGGGTACAACCAGGAGAATCAGCACGATTCCAAGCGACGATTCAAGCTGGCTTGTGCCCGTAGGCCCGCCCGAATCCGGGTTCACGGCCGGGTAGAGAGTTGGGCTTGATGCAACGTAGATCGCAAAGGGGATGCAAGAAAGGACCACCAGTCCAAGAGCCCTTGCCAGCGTTGAGGTCCAACGCGGACTCTTCGCTGTTCTGAGTTCGAGCATGAATGCGATCGCGAGAAAGAGCCACAAAGCTCCCAGCGCCAGTGAAAAGATGACGCGCGCATATCCGGACCAGTCGAGGAAGAGCTTGCCGCTCGAATGGCCAGAGAGCCACGAAAGCGAACCGATGACCAATGCGCCGGACCATAACCACAGAATTGGCCGGGACCACGCGTCGAGAGCATTGCGATCAGCCGCATACAGTCTGAAGAGAAAGGCGACCAGTGGCAGACTGCACCAGCCAAAGAGCGCTGTGTTCATGTGCACCATAAGCCAGCGCCCATAGGTCCATTCGCCGAGCCATCGATTCAGTTCGGGAAGCAAAAGAAGAACGGCAAGCATGACTCCAATCGCGTTTCCGAGCACGAGCCAGAGGAGCGAATGCCGCACTGCGCCGACGACGCCCGGCGATGCACGACGCGGGAAGTGCTCAGCCGTTTGCACGGATTCTCCCGTCGTGCATCTCGATGATGCGATCGCATGCAGCAGCGAGACTACTATCGTGAGTCGCCATCAACAGGGTCACGCCCTCGCGGTCTGCAAGATCCATCAAGAGCTCGAAGATCGCGGCGCTGGTCCGCTCGTCAAGCGAGCCGGTGGGCTCGTCAGCAAGCAGAATGCCGGGACGATTCATCAGCGCTCGACAGATCGCCGTACGCTGGCGTTCGCCGCCAGAGAGTTTCTGAATGGAGTGCCTCATCCGGTCTTGCAGTCCAGTGCGTTCGGCAAGCTGCCGCAATCGATGCTGTGCCGAAAGGCGGTCTACGCCGGCGGCCATCGCAGGAAGAAGACAATTCTCCTCCATCGTCAAATCTGGAATCAGATTGTGCAACTGGAACACGAAGCCGACCTCGTGCCGCATGAATCGAACCATGTCACGATAGCGATTCACCTCGACTCCATTTACAGCGACGGTGCCACTGTCGGGAAGATCAAGACCCCCGACCAGATGAAGTAGCGTGCTTTTGCCACAGCCAGAGGGGCCGCACAGCGCAACAGACTGACCCGCTTCGACCTGCAGATCAATGCCATTCAGGACTGGAATGGCTCCGTCCTCATAGCTCTTCCAGACGTTGCTCACGCGAATCGCCACCGGGCCCTGATCGATCAATCTGGGCACTGTGTTCATTCGAATCGCAGCGCCTCCACCGCCCGGATGCGCATGGCATGTGCTGCGGGATAAAGCGCACCGGCAATCCCTGTAATCAGAGCAAGGAGAACGACGATAGCCATCGGCAAAGGATGGATGGACACATCCACATAGCCGTGGAGTGCGGGGATCAGCTTGAGCGTGTAGAGCGCGAAGCAGCCAAGGACAAGGCCGGCGAGCGCACCAGTTGCCGCAACCGCCGCAGCTTCTGCAAAGATCGTGGCCGCAATCTGGCCGTTCGAGAAGCCGTTTACACGCAGAATGGCAATCTCCCGTATGCGTGTGAAGACCGACATGATCATTGTGTTTGCCACGCCGAGTCCTCCCAAAGCAAGACCGCATCCGCCAACTGCCCAGGCAGTCGCCTTGAGAATCTTGAACTGCGAGTAGGAACGTGAAAACTCGGCGTCTTCGAGAGCAATCAGGCTGGGAAAACGGGTGCGAATCGAATTCTTGAATGCGGCTGCATCGTCTTTGTTACGAAGCTTGACGGTGATGACGGATGAGCCATCTTTGTGAAAGAACTTCTGAGCCTCTGCGAGCGGCATGAACACGCCGCCGTCTTCGAAGCCATTCTTCGTCTTCACGATGCCGATCACATGGAAGTTGCCATGGCCGATTGGAACCAGGTTTCCAATCGTCGTCCCGAGGAACTCCGCCGCACGTTCACCCAGGACGACATCTGCGCCTTCCCGGCCAAACTGGTCAGGATTGCCGGCCAGCCAAGTCGCTCCTCGAACGCGAGCATCTTCAGCAGTTACGCCAAAGCACGTAATGATGGGATGATCAGAGCTGGAGACGACACCAAACAAAACCGGATCTGCGTGAGCCACGCTGGACCACATCGAAATCTCGGTTGCCGCGGACGTGGGCACGTCGCTGAAGAACAGATCCGAGACATTTCGCTCAAAGACAATCACCTGTGCCCCGCTGGAGAGAATTCCCGAGAACATTCCAATCGCACCTCCGAGGATGCTGATCACGGTCAGCATGGCCGCTACGCTGAAGGCGACTCCTGCGATGCTGATTAGGGAACGAATCCGATGGCGCAAGAGATTGACCAGAACCAGACGGAGAAAGATCATCGTTTGCTGTCGATCGGAATCGCCCCCGCGCCCTCAATCACCCGGCTCAATTCGTCCTTCAGTACAGACCGGAATTCTCGCAGGAAGACGAGAGAAGGCCGCAATTCAATCAGGGTTTCCATTGTCCGGTCGCCAACTCGTAAAAGCCGGGTCAGCCTTTCAACCGCGGCGGATACTCCGATAGCGAGCGCAATATTGGGCCGGCCCAGATTCTTATCTCTCGCCGCCGTCTTCCCGATTGCGGATGAGTTCTGCAAGACGTCCTTCAGATCGTCGATGATCTGATAGCCAAGTCCCCAAGACGTGCTGATTCTCTGCAGCAATTGCTGTTCGCGCTCAGACGCTGCACCCAGAATGGCCGGCATCACTAATGCCAGTGAGATCAGAGATACTGTTTTGCCCCGGGCGACCCGCTCTGTCGCGTCCAGAGTATTCGGGAGCGTCGCGTAATTGAGATCAAGGCTCTGACCATTCAGCAGGCCCTGCACACCGAGGCGCTGCTCAAGATAGATCAAAGCCTGTTGCCGAACTCCGAGGGGGCAGCAGGAAACAGTACGCCAGGCGAGTGCGTACGCTCGGTTGATGAGTGCAAGAGCGGCAAGAATTGCCCCGGACTCGCCATAGAGCCGATGGACGCAGGGCGTGCCGCGGCGCATCGATGCGTTGTCCATGCACGGCAGATCATCGAATACCAGCGATGAACTGTGAAAATACTCCAGCGCTATTGCCAGATCGATTGCACCCTGCTTGTTTAACCCATAGGCCATCGCCATCTGGTAGACGATGCGCGGCCGCATCATGCTGCCATGGTGATCAAGCAGGTATCTGAGCGATTCATCGAACCTGCGCTCAAGATGATGCTCTGGGAGTTCCAGGCGGTTTCTGAAGGCTGCCCGCAGTTCGTCTCTCATTGCTTCAGAATGCGCGGCCGGTATCGATGCAGTGTCTGTCGACTCCCGCCATTCATTGATATCGATAATCTGACTCAAGCATGCCATGTATCAGTTCTCGGCGATTTGTCTTTACGCATGTAACGTTTGAGACGACACCCCGCGTTGTTCGGAAGCAACCCACAGGATGAAACTGAATGACAATTCGTTCATGTTTCTCAGAACAGGCCATCAGAGACCTGTTTCGCCAGATGCCTAGGGATGAGCATAGTTGCCAGAGATGAATTCAGTCCGACGCACACATGACAATTCGTTCATCTTCACTCGTGTGAACATGATTTGTGACGCTGAACAGCAGACGACGAGGACAACGACCCGTATGGATCGACTAATATTCTTTGCATGCGGCTCCTGCTGGTCGAGGACGAGCACGACATTCAGGTCTTCCTGAAGCAGGCTCTGGCTGAGGCTGGATATTGCGTAGACCTGGCATCAGACGGAAAAACCGCCGAAGGCCTGGCCGTCCTGCATCCTTACGACATCCTGATCATTGACCTTGGACTGCCAGATCAGGATGGCATCGCCCTGATCATGCGGCTGCGTCAAATGGGTGTGCGCGCTCCGGTGTTGATACTCTCCGCTCGACGTTCGGTGGATGACCGGGTGCGCGGTCTGGAACAGGGTGGGGATGACTACCTGACGAAGCCCTTCGCCTTGGCGGAACTAATTGCCCGGCTGCGGAACCTGCTCAAGAGGAACGCACCGCACGGCGGTGAGGCCACGCGCATTCGCGTGCAGGATCTTGAAATGGATTTGTTGCGCCGCGAGGCGACACGCTCCGGCCAGCCCTTGCAATTGACACCGCAAGAGTTCGTGTTGCTCGAATATCTTTGCCGGAATGCGGGCAGGGTGGTCACCCGGTCGATGATCCTCGATCAGGTGTGGGGTATGCGCATACAGCCGGATACAAACGTGGTTGATGTTCACATCTACAGACTGCGCGGCAAGGTTGACGGAAACGGTCAACATCAACTGATTCGGACTCTGCGGGGAGTGGGCTATGTCCTCAAAGACAGATAAGCCAATGATGCGAAGCGCAGCGTGGCGCATATCGCTCTGGGCCACATTGGCGTTTACCTGCGGAACACTGATTATCTTTCTGTTTATTGATCGCTTCGTCGCCAACGATATTCAACGCCGCAGCGATGCGTGGCTTTCAGGCGAGGTTGATGTGCTCGGGGATGTGGCAGAGCGCACTCCCAATGACGCTCTTTACAATCGCGTGGTCGGGGAGGTTGCGGAACTCGCTTCGCGCGAGGTTCCCAACAAGGCGCCATCAAAAGGCGATGCGGATGATTCGGTGTTTTTCCTTCAGACGGGCACAGATGGTGCACTGAAATTGTGGGTGGGCACGGGAGACGGCCGGACCACACTCGAAGCAATTCATGCGCGTGGCACTCTTGTCGAGCGGCCCTCCGACATTCGTGTTCCAGGTTTTCCGATCCCTTTCCGCGTGGCATCCACAACCATTAACGATGGCAGCCGCGTTTACCTTGGACTCTCCGAACGGGATGAACTCCGCGTCCTGAGAAACCTCCGCATCCGGATTTTCGTTCTCTGGCTTTCGATCGTGATGCTCGGGTTTGCTATCGTGTTCTTCACTTCGCGCCGCACCTTGAGTCATGTACGCGGAATAACCGAAGCCGCATCTCGCATCGGCCAGACTGATCTGAAAACACGCGTGCCCACGACGCAGAGGAACGACGAGATTTCGCAGCTTGCGGTCACGCTGAATCGCATGCTCGACAGAATTGAGAATAGCGTCAATCAGCTGCACACGATCACTGATTCCCTTGCCCACGATCTGCGCAGCCCATTAACAGCCATCCGCGGCAAACTCGAAACTTCGCTTATCGCCATGCGCGATGGCGAACAGATGGAGCCAATCGTTTCGGCTATCGACGAACTGGACCGCCTCGCTGACTTCCTGAACAAGTCGCTGGATGTTGCCGAGGCCAAGGCCGACGCGCTTCGCCTTAACCCGACAGAAATCGACCTCGATAAGCTGCTCCGATCGATGATTGGCCTATATGAGCCTTCCATGTCCGAGATAGGTCTTCAAATCCGACTTGAGAGTCCCGGGCCACTGTGCATCATTGGAGACGAGGGATTGATTCACCGCATGACCGCGAATCTTTTCGATAACGAGCTCAAGCACCTCCCCGCCGGTTGTTCGGTAACAATTCAGCTCCAGAAGCATGACGGCGAAGCCTGCCTCATTGTGCGAGACGACGGAGCGGGCTTTGCCCCGGAGGTCAGATCGCTGCTTCTTACAAAACGGGTCAAAGGCCTGAATTCAACAGGGCACGGTCTCGGACTGGCATTTGTGGACGCGGTTGTGCGCGCGCATACGGGGAAAATCACCATATCGAACGGCCCAGACGGCGGGGCAGAAATCGTCATCTCGCTGCCCCTCGCGTCCAGGGAAGGCGCACAATACTTGACTACGGCGGCGAGTTAACCTTCCAGGCGTCTATCTGATAACTCAAACGACTTCGAGAGCAAGTGGGCCAGGTCGCCTCGCCATTCTCGCCCTAGAACTGGTTGCATACATCATCCAGGGCGACGAAGGACCTACCCTCCCTCAGGGGCTAAGGTCCCAATGAGAAGGCATTGGATGAACTCGGCCAGCCTGGAATTTCGATGCACGTCGTGCAAGTTGGTCGAAGGTCACGGTCAAGCAGCCCTGGCCCTTGAATCCATCGGTTCATGATTCCGCGTCCGAAGATTTCCTTCGGTCGAAGGAACTGGCGGACGATGACAGCGCTGTGATCGGTCTTACCCTTGCGAAGGGCTGCCGGTGCAGAGAGTGCAGCTAGCTCCGCGAAAAACTCCATCTCAAAGATTGAGATTATGATTTCGCTATCTTTCGCGCCTGACATCACACTGACCTGGATGGTTCCTACGAGGTCCAACAGAGACAAAACTCTTAGCTTAAACAAGGGCGTGGTGATCATGTCACGTACACCTGCACTCCTGGCGGGAATCGACCTCGATCAAGTGAAAGCTGCCGTGCAGGACGAAACATTTGAAATCACCCTTATAACGGTACGTGCTTTGCTGCCGGGTCTCGGGATAAGGATGGGCACGAACTGGTCCCTCGGAAAGTCATTCCATTTCAGGAGATCTCGGAACAGTTTGAAAGCCGTGCCGGTGGCCAGAGAGAACTGAGAATCCTTGACCTTGTCCCCGTTTGGGTTGCGCGGCAATTTGAGCAGGATTCGAACCGAATCTGAGGCACGAATCCCTGTTTCTTACTGCGCGCGGCCTCAGCCGGCCGCTGAGTTCGGCTTCATTTCGCTCATCCGGCACTGGTCGCACACTGCTATTTCATGAACGAGCGGTAATAGCGCACAGAGTCTCTGATCTGAGCGTCGGTGAGTTTGCTCTTGAATGACGGCATCTTGCCCAAGCCGTTTGTCGTGATGGCCAACATCTTTTCCTCGCTCATGTCTTTCACCGCGGGGTCGGTCACGGGCTTTACACCAACGTACCTGGCTACCGTGGGGTCCGGTACACCGGTGGCTCCATGACAACTCTGGCACTTTGTCTTGTAGACATCCCCGCTTTGGGCGATCGCGATGGTTGAAGTAACTAAGATGGCGGCAATCATTGAGATCCCGGTTCTGATGTTCATCATCAATACTCTCTTTGCTCGTAGACCACGGCGGCTCAGAGCTTTCTTGCGCCCTCCTTACGCTCCGAGAGGCGCCGGGTAGGTGGAAGACAGGTGCCGTTCTCGCCAATGGCAAGTCTGCGTTAAGCACATCAGCCTGCAAGGCCGAT
>Ga0335069_10008420_pt1 | contig 14761 bp, 11 predicted proteins | sample Lox_Sample_11_FD_206714 | JGI IMG/M metagenome (GOLD analysis project Ga0335069, IMG submission 206714) | Soil microbial communities from Loxahatchee National Wildlife Refuge, Florida, United States - Lox_Sample_1.1 | ecosystem: Environmental > Terrestrial > Soil > Wetlands | place: USA... | reverse complement strand
TCACCGGCGCGGCCAGCACGGCGGTGCCCGCCAGCGTGCCGAGGACGCTGCGAATCCGGCGGTCGGCGTAGCCCGGCGCGGCCACGAGCACAGGAGTGCCGACCCGCTTGACCATCGGGTAGGGCAGCGCCGCACTAAACAGGTCGCCGAGCCCTAGGGCGGCGCCGAGCCCGGCCAGGACGATCGGCGTCGCCTCGACCCCCATGCCGGGGTCGCGGGCCACGGCGGCCAGCGCGAAGCACACCGCGACAATCAGCGGAGCTCCGATGGCGCACAGCACGAGGTTCTGGCCTGAGAAATAGGCACGCAGGTCGCGGGGGCGGCCCAGCGCCGTCGCCTCGAGGACGAATGCCGGTCCGGTCTGCCCGGCCGAATTGGCGTGGAAGATCCCCACGAACGCGGCGCCGAAGATCGCGCTGGCGAGGATGGTCGAGGGATGATGCTGCTGGCCGAACACAGAACTCGCTGAGACCGCGGCCGTTATCACCGCGACGAGCGCCCAGTAGACGAGCGACAGCGGCTCGCGGCGCTGGTAGAGCCAGAACCTGGCGGCGACCGCGCCGCGCAGGCCCAGCCCGGCCAGCGGCAGCCTCATGCCGCGGACCCGCGACGACTGGGTCGTGGTGTCGGCGGTGACCAGAGCCCGCCCGAGCGAGCGGACCCACAGCCAGACAAAGACGACGATGACCGCGGCCAAAGCCCCGAGGCGGGCGAACGCCAGGCCGGGACGACCGTCCGAGGCATCCTGGATGGCGTGCGCGGCCAGGCCTGGCGGCAGCCAGCGCATCCACGAGTCGAAGCCGGTGAAGCTCGCGGCGGTGATCTCGCCCTCGCTGACCGCCTTTGGCACCACCTGAGTGAAGAACTCATACAAGGCGAATAGCGGGATGATCAGGAACGCGGCCAGGTCCCGGCCCCGGCGCGAGCGAAGCAGGTTGGCCAGCGAGGTCGTCACGAACCGGGACAGGGCGATGCAGAACAGAACCTCCAGTACCACCGCAACCACCGCGACGATAACGCCGAGCCCGCCGCTGGCCAGGCCGACCGTTACGCCGAGCAGGCCGATGACGTTGGCCAGCGGCCAGAAACCGGTAAACGACGCCGCCAGCAGGCCGACCGCAAGTGGGCGCGTGCGCAGCGGGTACAGCGCGAGCGTCGCGGGGTCCAGCGTACTATCCACGCCGAAGACCATGATCGGCGCTATCAGCCAGCCGAACGCGAACACCGTGAAGACGACCGAAGTGAGTTCCACCGACGTGCTCTTACCGCGGAACCCGGCCAGGACGAGGAAGGTGAAGACCGCGAGCAGCACGGCGAACGTCGAGCTGATGATGAAAGAGACCTTCGCGGAGTTGGACGAGCGCAGCGCGTTGACCAGCAGGCGCAGCTTCAACTGGACGAGGAGCCGAGCCACGACAGCACCTCCGCATCGGCCGCACGCGGTCCCACCAGATCGATGAACGCCCGCTGCAGTGTCTTGCCACCGCGAACCTCGTCGAGGGTGCCGGTCACCACGATCTTGCCCTTGTCGATGATCGATACGTGGTCGCAGACCTGCTCGACCAGTTCCATGACATGACTGGAGAACAGCACTGTCGAGCCGGACGCGGCAAACCGGGTCAGCAGCCGGCGGATCACGTCCCCGGACACCGGGTCCACGCCCTCCAGCGGCTCGTCCAGGAACAACACCGGCGGGTTGTGGATCAGCGCGCAGCCGAGTGCGGCCTTCTTGCGCATGCCGGTCGAGTAGTCAGCGACCAGCCGCCTGGCGTCCCCGGCGAGGTCCAGCACGTCCAGCAGCTGAGCGGCCCGTGAGCGCGCCTGGCCGGCCGGCAGCCCGCGCAGCCGCCCGGCGTACTCCAGCAGTTCCTCGCCGCTCAGCCGGTCGAACAGCCTGGCCTCCGCAGGCACCACGCCGATGGCCGCCTTGGCCGCGGGCGGGTCCCCCCACACGTCAATGCCGTTGATCAGGATCTGGCCGCTGTCTGGCCGCAGCAGCCCAGTCATCATCGAGAGCGACGTGGTTTTGCCAGCTCCGTTCGGCCCGACAAGTCCGGCCAGCGAACCTGCCGCGACCTCCAGGTCGATGCCGGCCACGGCTTCCTTCGCACCGAACTTCTTCCGCAGCCCGCGCACCACGACCGCCGCTCCGCCCGTCCTGGGCGCTGCCGGTCCCGGGTAGCGGGGCAGCCCGGTGTCCGCGCCTTCCGGTGTACTCATCTGCCGCCTCCCTGCCCGCGCCGAGTTCTCCCGGCGCTGACTGCTACGCCATCGTTCCAGGCGGGAACGACGGCCCGTGACCTCGGGCTCGTCCGCGCCCAGCCCCGGCGGCGAACGTCTCGACGACGCTGCCCGCCAGGTCCGTGTCTGTCTCCCTGCCTCATGCCACCTCTGTGGCGCCCGTTCCCCGCCCCGGAAAAGTGATATCACAATAATAACCCCTGGGATGATGCCGGCAACCCGCGAGCTGATCTCATTCGCGCGGGCTGGTCCACACTGAGACGTGGGCGGGATCTTCACCATGCCCGCTGCCCAGCAGACCAGCGATTGGCTCAGCATGCAGCGGCTCGGTCTGAAACCTATTCAAGGCAGCCGCGCACGCAGACCGCCTGCTTCTGCCGCAATGGGCAAGACGGAGATCCGGCGTGGTCGGCCTAGTCTTGGCTGGTGAACGCGCACAGGGCTGAGGGTGTCCTGCTCACCGGGGTCTACGGGTCGGGCAAGAGCTCGGTGGCCGAGGAGATCGCCTGCCTGCTCGAGCAGGCAGGCGAGCCGTATGCGCTGCTCGACCTGGACTATCTGAGCTGGGCGGGCACCGGCGCCGATGATCGCGCGGCTGAATTCGGGTTGATGCTGGAGAACCTGGCCGCGGTGATGGCGAACTACCGGCGAGCCGGGATCCGGCTGTTCGTGCTGGCGTACTTTGTCCGCAGCCCCGGCGAGGTACAGGGCGTACGGGAGGCTCTGGGCCTGCCGCTGCGAGTCGTGCGCCTGACAGTTCCCCTGCCGGGCATCGAGCGACGGCTGGCTGGCGATGTCACCAGCGGGCGCCGCGACGACCTGCGCCAGGCAGCGGCGTCGATCGCGGCAGCGGAGGGTGCCGGCGTCGAGGACGTGGCCATCAGCAACGACCGTCCCATCGGGGTCGTCGCGCGGGACGTGATGACCTTCCTCGGATGGCTCTAGACCGCCGGTTCAAGCCTCCACTGTGTCTCGCCGGTTCTCCGTGACGGCCGGGTTCTGCGGGACCTGCGTCCCGAATGGCGTCTCCGCAGAAGCGGCTTGTGAAGCGCTTCACAAAGCGCTTCCGCGGAAACGTCTCATGCGATTGCGCCGTATGCGCCTGCGAGAGCTGCCGGTTTCTGCTCGATGCCCGTGCCGCTGGAGGAAAGGCCGACAAGCCTCCGCCCTGACGGCCGGTGGTGACTGCGGCATCTTTGGGCTGGTCAGTGCGGTGCGCTGCCCGGCGGCTGGTGACCGGTAGTTTCATGGGCGCTGGATATAACGCTGGCCGGGATGCGAGGAACAGGCGCTCCAGGTGGTAGTCAATGACGGCTTGGGCTTGCTGGATCGAGGACTGGCCGACGAGGACGCTCGTGGCAAGTCCCGCGGACATGGCCATCAGGCTGAGGGCTTCCAGGTCCGGGTTCAGGTGGGCCGGCGTGTCGTCGGCGGCCTGGGCGGCTCGCAACTGGGCGGCGACCACGACGGTCACCGCGTCGGAGTTCTTGACGAGGGGCGCGATCGCCAGCGCCGGATCGGTCAGCGAGAGCGCCAGGTAGGCCGTATAGACGACGTAGAAGGTGCGTCTGTCGTCGTCGGCGGGCAGCGCCTCGGCCAGGATGGCGGCGATCACGTCGCGCGGGCTAGCCGGGCCGCCTGACCCGCTGGCTTGCCTGAACCGCGCCACGGCCCGCTCGCTGAACCGGGCCGCCAGGTGCTGCATGGCGGCCAGCAGGAGTTCCTCCTTAGTGCCGAAGTAGTACTGGACCAGCCGCAGGGACACTCCTGCCTCGGCCGCTACCTCGCGCATCCCGGCGGCATGCAGCCCGCGCGTGGCGGCGACCCGCAGCAGCGCGTCCGCGATCTGCTGCCGCCGCTGCTCGTGATCGGCCCGTTTCGGCACCCGCACACCGTACCTCTGTTCAGCCGCGGAGCCCGTTTTATGATACGTTCGTATCATAAAACACGTGAAGAGCCCGCTGGAACGTCTGGTCCGGTGGCGAGGAGGCCGAACATGCTGGCACCCAAGGCCGAGGTGGGATCGTGGGTGAGCGACGCGGCGCGGGAGAAGTTCATGGCCGCGTACGAGCGGGCCTTCGCCTTGTGGCCGCAGCCCTGCGAGGAGTTCGACATCCAGACGGCGACCGCCACCACCCGGGTGCACGCCTACCGACCACATCCCGGCGGGCCGCCGGTCGTGCTGCTCACCGGGGCCGGGTTCAACGCCTCGGGCTGGTACCCGCATGTGGCGGCAGTCGCCAAGGACGGCCCGGTGTACGGGATCGACATGCCCGGCGATCCGAACCCCAGTATCTGGCGTGCCCCGCTCACTCCTCCGGCGTCCTGCGCGGCCTGGCTCGATGAGCTGCTCGGCCAGCTCAGTGATCGCCCGGCGCACCTGGTCGGCCTGTCTTACGGCGGCTGGGTCGCCATGAACCAGGCGATCCGCGCGCCCGGGCGGGTCGCCTCCATCACCCTGCTCGACCCCGCCGGGCTCACCAGGCTCGACGCCCGCTTCTGGTGGTGGTTCACGATCAGCGGCCTGGCCAGCCTGACCCCGATGCCGCTGCGCCGCCGCCTGGCCCGGTGGCTGGACAGCCCGGCCATGCTCGAACGGGAGCTGATGACCCTCATGTGGGCGGGCAGCCGCGGCTACCGGATGGAGCCGAAATTCCCCGCCATCCTCACCGACGGCGAGCTCCGCGCGCTCGACGTGCCGGTCCTGCTGATCACCGGCGCGCGCAGCGCCCTGCTCACCCCCGCGGAGGCCCGCGCCCGGGGAAGCCTCATGCCGCACGCGCAGGTCGCCATCGTGCCCGGCAGCCACGGCGGCTTCAACCGGACCGGCGAGCTGAACGACCAGATCGCCGCCTTCATCCACGCCCAGGCCAGTGGCAACCAGGCGGCCCAGCCGGCCCGGCCGCAGGCACCTGAACGGTAGCACCGGCATGGTCACCGGACCCTGCACCCAGCCCCGGTAAGTGAGGGCCGCTGACCTCAGCCTCACCGGGGTGGCTCGAGGTTGCCGGCCACCCGTCTTCCCCTTCCCCGACCGCGTCGTGGCCACCGTGCTCCACCTGCGCCTCGGCCTGCCCGACGACACCCTCGCCCACCTGCTCGGCACCAGCCGCAGCACCATCAGGCGAGCCCTCACCGAGATCCGGGACCTGCTGGACCAGCACGACTACCGCATAGAGCCAGCCACCGCCCCGCCCGGCCTGCCCGCCCGCATCCCCCGATACGTCCCCCAGACGACCGGCAACACCGAGAATGAGATCAAGACAGCGTGTTAATAATCTGCGCGCCCTTAGCAAGAGGCGACATTGCCAGGGACTGATGATCACCCGCACCGTGCGCACCTGCGGCCCGCCCACAACACCTCCCTGTCAGTCGCGGCCCTAGCCCGCGCCGCCGCAGCCGCCATGCGCTCCAACGCGGTCGCATCATCCACGAACACCCGAGCAGGTACGACGGCTAGTCCGGCATCGCCCTCGCCGCGCCGAATAGCGGTTCGCGACCGGTAGAGCCATGCAGCGATCGGATCGAATACGCGCCCGCGGCCTAGCCGGTGTGGCACTACGCAGCCGGGGTGCAGGAACGGGCGACGTCACGGAAGCTCGCGGCGGACAAGCCAGCGGGGCTTGCCGCCGCGCCGGCCGGCTGTCTGGCAGACGCGGCTGAATCCATGTGCTTCGAAGAGCTGGACGGTGCCTACGTAACCGCTGGTCTGGTCGATGCGCTCGCCACCAGGGTCGACCGGGTAGCCTTCCAGCGCGGTCGCGCCCATCGCCTGCGCGTGCCCGACCGCGCCCTTCAGTAGCTGATGCATGAGCCCGCGGCGGCGGAACCCCGGCCGCACGACGAAGCAGACCACCGACCACGCGCCCTCGTCCTGGACATGCGGAATCGTCCGGGAGTTGACCAGGGCGCGGTAGGTGGTCTTCGGCGCGACCGAGCACCAGCCGGCCACCTCGCCATCGACGTACGCCAGGACCCCGGGACCCGGTTCGCTCTGGCACAGCGCGCGCATGTGCGCAATACGGCCGGGCATATCGAGGCTGGAATTGCGGTACGCGATGCAGACGCATCCGCGGGCGCCTGGCTTGCGCGGCACCATGAACGACGCGAAGTCATCCCATCGCCTGATGGCCGGCAGCACCTCGATTCCCATGCGCCGAGGATAGGCCGCGGTCAGCCGCGCAGTCGCACGCGATAAACCCGTTAGCGACGTCGGCGGTCATCCCGCGATAATGGCCGGCGTGGAAGAGGTCGAGGTCGTCGTCGCCCATCACGAGTGCGCGACCCTACGCGTCGGCGACGTGTTCCTGAAGATCGACGCTCATCAGACGCGCACGGACGTCGAGGTCGAGGCGATGGCCATGGCGCCGGTCCCGACTCCGGAGGTCCTGTGGCGCAAGCCGCCCGTGCTCGCGCTCGCCGCCCTGCCAGGGACGGCACTGGGCCGCCTTGGCGAGCCGTCGACCGCATCGTCGGCGGCGTGGGCCGCCGCGGGTGCCGCCGCCCGGATGCTGCACGACGCGCCGCTGCCGCCATGGCCCGGCCGGAGCCTCGACGAGATCACATCGGACCTCGACGGCGAATGCGAATGGCTCGTCACGAACGGCGTCCTTCCCGTCGACCTAGTCGGGCGCAACCGCCAGGTTGCCGCGGCTGCGCTCCGGCCGTGGACACCGGTGTTCACGCACGGCGACCTGCAGGTCGCCCACGTGTTCGCCGATGGTGACGAGATCACCGGCGTGATCGACTGGTCCGAGGCGAGCCAGGGCGATGCCCTGTACGACCTTGCCAGCTTGACGCTCGGACACCAGGAGCACCTTGGCGACGTCATCGCCGGCTACGGCACCGACATCGACCTCGACGTGATCCGCGCGTGGTGGTCGCTGCGAAGCCTGCGGGCAGCCCGCTGGCTCATCGAGCACGGCTTCGACCCGTCCTCGCCAGGCTGCGAGTTCGCCGTGCTGAGATCCCAGCTGTAAGGCTGCACGAGCCCGACGGCTACCAGTGCCGTCCTGCCGCACCGAGCGGGCCATCTCCCCAAGCGCGCCGTCTTCCGGACCTGCGAGGTCATGGTACTCCAAGATGCCATTGGGCCGGGCCGGTCGCGGTGTGCCGCGCGTGGATCAGTATGTCAGTGGCCTTCACCGGCCGCCGGGCCGGCGGCTATCAGGCGGCGGACGGCCCTGACGTCGGGTCCGAGCCGGGCCAGGCCGGCGGCCAGGTCGTCGGCGGCGGCGTGCAGCGCCTGGTTGGTCACCGGGTCGAGAGCGTCGAGGATGAACAGTGCCGCGGTGGTGTCCTCGCGCAGCTGGGTGCGGCGGGCCTGGCGCCAGTTCCAGCGCCGGCAGGTCACGCCGGCGTTGTCGCACCACACCACCTCGCCGGCCTCAGGGTGCTCGGTCACCGTGGTGCCGTCGGCCACGGTGTCGAAGGGCTCGGTGCCGGTGGCGCGGACCAGCCGCGGCGGGCCGGCGTAACGGGTCAGGTCTTCCCCGCCGAGCGGGATCTGGTGCAGTACCGAGACCGCGTTATAGATGTCGGTGAGCCGGTTCACCCGGGGCAGCCCGGATGGGGCGCGGCGCAGCAGCGCCTCCAGACTGTTGCGGGTGCGTTGCGGCTTGGCCCCGAACGCCCGGTACGCCTCTCGCCACGCCGCCACGTGCGGGAGCTGCTCGGCCGGCCCGCCGTGCAGCGCCTCGCGGGCTGCGGCCTCTGCCGCGGCGAGCAGCGCGTCGCTGTCCCGGTCGCCGGGGCCCGGGACGAGCCCGTCGACGGCCAGCAGCATGGCGCGGTAGTCCGGGCGCAGCGCGAACACCGCGGCATCGACACAGGCGCCGGCCAGGAAGTCCTCAAGCATGCCCGCATCAGACATCGGTAGCCTCCGATCGTGATCCCGGGCCCACGCCCGGCTCGAACACCGTCAGGGCGAAACGCGCCACCTGCGCCGAGCTGGCGTTCACGTATCCGTGGGGCAGGTCACCGGCGAACGATGCCGAATCTCCCGTGGCCAGTATCTCGGCGTGCTGGCCCGCCCTGACCTCGACCTGGCCGTCCAGGACCAGGAGCAGCTCGCGGGTTCCCGCCGCGTGCGCCGGGCTGGAGTGGCTCTCGCCCGGCCCGAGCGTCCAGTCCCACAGCTCGGTGACGTCCGGCGGCTCGGTGCCGGCGACGAGCACGGCCTGCCCGCCGAACTTGCCCCGCCACAGCACCGGGGCACGGCCGGTCCGGGTTACCCGCAGCCAGGGCGAGCGGTCCATATCCACCAGCGCGGGCAGCCCGATGCCGAGCGCGTCACTGATCAGGAGCAGCGTCGCGATGCTCGGGTTAGCCGAGCCCTGCTCGATGCTGACCAGCATTCTCCGGCTGACACCCGACCGCTCGGCCAGCTGATCCAGGGTCCAGCCCCGGCTGTTCCGTCCATGCCGGACCCGGCCGCCGATGGCTCGGGCGACGCTGTCCGCCCCGGCCCGGGCCTCCAATTCCGACTGCCTCATATAAGGCATTATAATGCACTATCGAGAGGAAGGAAAACCTATGACACCTGACCAGCCTGCCGCACCCGCTCGCCTGCGCCCGGAAACCGCGGTGATCTACGCCGGCCGCCCCGGCCACGCGGCCGGCGGGCCGCTCAACGTCCCCGTGGTACTGGCATCGAACTTCCATCCCGGCGCCATGGCAGCGCCGGGCACCGGGCCGGACAGCCGCGCCTACTCACGTACCGACGCCACCCCGACCTGGGAGGCCCTGGAGACAGCCGTGGGCCAGGTGGAAGGCGGCCACGCCGTGGCTTTCTCCTCCGGCATGGCCGCGATCGCCGCGGTGCTCGACCTCGTGCCCGCTGGCGGCCGCATCGTCGCCCCGGAAGACTGCTACTTCGGCGTCGGCGAGCTGCTCGCCGACGCCCAGCAGCACGGACGTTGGGCCGTCGACCGGGTCGACCTGACCGACACCGCCAGCGTCCAGGCCACCGTCGGCGGCGCGGACCTGCTCTGGCTGGAGAGCCCCTCCAACCCGCTGCTCGAGGTGGCCGACCTGCCCGCCCTGTGCGCCGCCGGCCGCGCCGCCGGGGCCATCGTCGGCGTCGACAACACCTTCGCCACCCCCCTGCTGCAACAGCCCCTGGCGCTCGGCGCGGACGTGGCCGTGCACAGCGCTACCAAGTTCATCGGCGGCCACTCCGACCTGCTCTCCGGAATCACCATCGCCCGCGATCAGGCCCTCGCCGGGCGTCTGCGCCACCGCCGCGGCCTGTCCGGCGCCACCCCCGGAGCCCTGGAATCCTTCCTGGCGCTACGCGGCCTGCGCACCCTGGCCCTGCGGCTCGACCGCGGCCAGGCCAACGCCGCCGAACTCGCCCGCCGCCTCGACCAGCACCCCGCCGTCCGCCGCGTACGCTACCCCGGCCTGCCCGCCGACCCCGGACACCGCACCGCCGCCGCCCAGATGACCGGCTTCGGGGCCGTGCTCGCCTTCGAGGTCGCCGACGCCCCCACAGCCGACCGGCTCTGCGACGCCGTGCACCTCATCGTCCACGCCACCAGCCTCGGCGGCGTCGAAAGCACCATCGAGCGGCGCAGCAAACTCCTCGGCCAAGAACACGTCCCCCCCGGGCTCCTGCGCCTGAGCGTCGGCTGCGAACACATCGACGACCTCTGGAACGACCTGAACGACGCGCTCCAGCACGCAACACGACCGGGCAACCCGGCATAGAACCACCGCGTGAAACCCGCTCCACCAGCGCATCCCAGGCGTGCTTGTCGCCCTAATCCGGAGCGATTCACGAGGCCAGCGCGCACCGGGTCAGCATCCTGGTTTCTTGGTGCCGGATCGCGCTAGGCGCCTGGCTGGATGTTCTGGTTGATGTGGAAGCTGTTGTCCGGGTCATAGCGGCGCTTGATCTGGGCCAGCCGGTCGTAGTTGCCGCGGTAGGAGGCCTTGACCCGGCCCTGGCCCTCGTCCATCAAGAAGTTGACGTAGGCGCCGCCGGCCGAGGTCGGGTGCAGTTCCTCCCAGTAGTCCTTGGCCCATCGCGAGATGAGGCCTGCGTTGGCCGGGTCGGGATCGACGCCCACGATGACGCCGTTGTAGCCGCCGTCCCGGTAGGCGAACGCGGTCGCGTCGGCGGGCACCCGACTGGCGGCGCCGTCGATCGGGTACAGGTGCATGGTCGAATGACCGGTCGGCAGCTGCGCGCCATACTTGACATGCACGTCGATCGCTGTGTCGGAGATCTCGTTGAAGAAGTCGGCTCGCCAGTACCACTGCAGCCCGGCCGGGAAGAGCGGGTCGAAGGCGCTCTGCAGCGCGGTGAATGGCATCGGCTGCAGCCCGGCCAGCAGCGGTGAGCCGAACGAGCGAACCGGTTCGAGCACCTTGTCGGCCCGGTCGTGCGGCCCGGTGTAGCACCAGACGATGCCGCAGGCCTTGCGGCCCCACAGCGTCTCGGGGAACGGCGGCGCGGGCGGGATGGTAAGCAGCGCGATCCAGCCGTTGAGTTCCTCGGGCAGCGACGGGAGCAGTTCCCGGTACCAGCGCATCACCTCGGCGGTGTCGGCGAGGTCGTACAGCATCGGTCCGCCGATGATCGTGCCGGCCTCGCCGATGTCGTGGCAGCGGAAGGTGAACGAGGCGACCACGCCGAAGTTCCCGCCGCCGCCGCGCAGGGCCCAGAACAGGTCGCTGTTCGAGTTTTCGCTGGCCGTCACGAGGCTCCCATCGGCCAGCACCATGTCGGCGGATAGCAGGTTGTCGATGGTGAGGCCGAACCTGCGGGTCAGGTAGCCAGTGCCGCCGCCCAGCGTCAGCCCGGCCACGCCGGTCGACGCGAGGATGCCAGAGGGGGTGGCCATGCCGAAGGACACGGTCGCGTGGTCGACGTCGCCCCAGGTAGCCCCGGCGTCGACGCGGACCGTGTGGTCCTGCGGGCTGACTGTGGTACTGCGCATCAGCGACAGGTCGATGACCAGGGCGCCATCCCAGACCCCCAAGCCGGCAGCGTTGTGGCCGCCCCCGCGGACCGCGATCTCGGTGCCGTGCTCGCGGGCGAACCGCACGCAAGTGATGACGTCGGCGGTGTCCCGGCAGCGGGCGATGGCCGCCGGGTGCTTGTCGATCATGGCGTTGTACACGGCGCGTGCCCGGTCGTATCCGGGATCGCCGGGCAGGATCAGGTCACCGCGCATGGCGCTGGCCAGTTCCGCGTATAGTGCCGTGGCGGTGGTCGATGTGCTCATGGCGTCCCCTTCGGGTGAGTCGTTGGAATCCGGTACACGCCGAAGGTACGAGCCGCGGCGTTCGCGCAGCGTTCGGAGCGCGTGCTCGGCGCTACGCCGTCGCGGGAACGCCAGAAGCGGGAATGCGAACGTTCCGGGTGCCGAGGTCGTGCTCGCAGCGCCGCAGCAGCGCCACGCTGCCGTGTTCCGATGCCATCTGCGCGGCGGAGAGCAGGCGCGCGATGGCGGCCTGCTCCTCGTCATAGGCGGCCCGCATCCGCATCACTTCGGGCAGCCACCACACGTCGTGGTGGGCGCGCCCGGCGGCGAGGGCGGCGTCAAGGGCGGCTCGCGCGGCACCTGGCTGGCTGTCCCGGGCGGACAGATCGGCGAGCAGCGACAGCCAGTACGGCATGCGCGCGAACGCGCCCTCCGATTTGAGGTCGCCGATGCCGCGCCGGACCAGGTCTGCGCCTGAAGCGCCCTCGCGGGACCAGCCGTCCAGGATCAGCGCCCACTCGCGGTAGTAGGCGAAGCCATACCGGTCGCACAGTCGGCGCAGCTCATCAACGGCGTTCCTCAGCTCGGGCAGGTCACGGCGCATCTGATGGGTGATGCAGGCGTAGGCAAGGGCCAGCGCCTGACTGTAGGGGTGGTCGATCGCCCGGGCCAGCGTGATGGCCTCACGGCAGGCGGTCAGCGCTTCGTCCTGGTGGCCGAGCAGCCAGTGGGCATGCGCAGCAAAGGCCTTCCCGTGCACATCGGGGCGGGTGCCGAAACTCAGCCAGACGGCACCGCCCGCCAGCTTCGCAGCCAATTCCAGATGACGCAGCCCATCGGCCGGCATCCCCAGGCTGAAGGCCGAAAAGCCGGCGATGGCATGCGCCTGGCCGGCCAGTTCGGACTCGGGATCGGCCAGGTCCAGCGCGCGCGTGGCCGTCTGGTGGCTGTCGGCCGTGCGTCCCTGGACGAACTGCGCGCCCCCCAGCGCAGCCAGGCCGGCGATCCTGGAGTCCGTGCGGCCCAGCGATTCGGCCAGGGCGATCGAACGCTCTAGAGCGTGCTGCACGTCCGGCGAGGAGTAGCCGTACCGTGCGGTGAGCGGCGCCGGCATCGCCTCCAGCACCGCGAGCTCACGGGAGTCGCGTTCCGGTCCCGGCGGCATGGCCGCGATGATGGCCAGCGCCTTCTCGTGCAGCCGGATCTCCTCGGCGTGGGCGAACCTGCCGGCGGCGACGTCGGCTGCCCGCTGATAGTAAGCTACCGCTCGCTCGGGCCGTCCGGCCCGTTCGTACTGCTCGGCGAGCTGGACTGCGACGCCATCTATGTTTCCGGTATGGAGAAGTTCCAGGCCCTGGGCGATGCGCCGGTGCAGCAGCCAGCGCCGGGGCGGGCTGATCCCTGCGTAAGCCGTTTCGCGTAGCAGGTCGTGGGAGAAGTCATAGCCGTCCCGGAACTCGCGGACGATCCTGCGCCGCCACAGCTCATCGACGGCTGCCACGACCGTGTCGGCGTCTAGATCACTGGCCTGGGTGAGCAGGTCGAGGGTGAAATTCGTGCCCGCCGCCGCTGCGAGGCCGGACACCTCGCGGGCTGCCACGGTTCCCTGGTCGAGACGCTTGCGCAGTACCGCCGCGAGATCATCGGGCGGAAGGGGCGTGCCGACAGGGTCGGTGGTGCCGCGTACTGCCTCGATGACGTACAGCGGAAAGCCGCCCGTCGCCGCGTGCAGCAGACCAGTGCCGGCCTCAGGGAGGCGCTGCCCGGAGATCGCCTCAGCCAGGCGCGCGGTATCGGCGGCCTCCAGTGGACTGAGGGAAATCTCGGCGAGCAGTCCGGTGGCCCGCAACCGGACGATCCAGCCCGCGAGCTCACGGTTTTCGCCGAGGTCTTCCTCGCGCACGGTTGCAGCCACCAGGAGCTGGGCTTCGTCGGCCAGGCCCAGGCACAACGTGATGAACGCCATTGTCTCTTGGTCGCACCATTGCACGTTGTCCAGCACGAGCAGCAGCGGCCGGCGGACGGCGATCAGCGCCCGGGCCAGGCCTTCGAAGAAGCGGTGACGCTGCCAGGCATCCCTCGTGGCGCGGGAGCCGGTACTGCGGCCCCCGGTCGGCAGGAGCCTGGCGACCTCGGCGCGCCAGACGGGGTCGAGGGTTGCCGCCGCCGACTGGACCGCATCGTTTCGCAGCCAGTCCGCCACCGGGGCCAGCGCTAGCCGTCCCGCTGCCCCGAAGCACTGCGCCTGCGCCACCACGGCACCCTGCAGCCGTGCCATCTCGGCCACCTCCGCCACCAGGCGGGTCTTTCCCACGCCAGCACCGCCGCGGACCAGTACCAGACCACGACGGCCCGCCAAAGCGGCCCGCCACACCCCTTGCAGCGCGCTGAGCTCAGCCGACCGGCCGACGAGCGGGGCCGCCGCTAGTCCGGGACGGTCGGCCCTTGAATTGGCGGCCGCCGGGGACCGTGCCGCCCGGTGGGCCTGAGCCATCATGCGCTCAAACATCTTGCACGTCGCGGGGTCCGGGGCGACGCCGAGCTCGCGCTCGAGCACCGATGCGCAGTGATGGTAGGTACTGACGGCCCCGGCGCGGTCACCCAGGTCAGCCTGCAGCCCCATCAAAGTCCGATAGCCGACCTCCTCCAGAGGCTGCAGCTGGACCCGGCGCCGGGCGGCTCGCAGAGCCCCGGTCAGGTCACCTGTTCGCGCCCGGGCGGCACATACTAGATCGCACAGCTCCACGCACTGGCGCTCGAGCTGTGACCTGACATCCAGCAGCCACTCTTCGTACACCCCAGGCAGCAGTTCACCCCGGTACGCGGCGATCGCCGCGGCGGCATGCACCACGATCTCGTCGTCATCACCGGCCGCCGCTGCCGCCCTTGCCGCCTTTCGCTCATTGTCAAAGACGCGCACGTCGACGCGGCACGTCTTCGTGTCACGCCAGCACAGATCCCTGGGCGTCACTACCAGCGCGGCCTCGCCTCCCAGGACCTGGCGCAGGTGGTGCAATTCGCGGCGCAGGTTGGTCAGCGCCTGTGCATCCGTGGAGTCAGGCCAGAGCAGGCCGGCGATCCGCTGCCGGGACTGCGGGGATCCAGCCCGCACGACCAGGAAAGCGACCAGGGCGACAGCGCGCGACCACCGGACCTGCACGCTTCCGGCCCGGTCGTCGATGATTGTCTGCTCCCCCAGGAGTGACACATGCAACACGTCGACCCTCTCCCGAGTTAATAACCCGGCTGATCTGGAGACGTAATGCGCCTGTGCAGAGTTCCCTATGGAGATAGGCGGTAGCTTCGCC
>Ga0335069_10008419_pt1 | contig 14762 bp, 14 predicted proteins | sample Lox_Sample_11_FD_206714 | JGI IMG/M metagenome (GOLD analysis project Ga0335069, IMG submission 206714) | Soil microbial communities from Loxahatchee National Wildlife Refuge, Florida, United States - Lox_Sample_1.1 | ecosystem: Environmental > Terrestrial > Soil > Wetlands | place: USA... | reverse complement strand
CACCGAAGACGAACTTATCAAAACGCGATAGCCTGAGACCCAACCAAGGATGAGCCAGACCCTCTCTTAGCCAGATACCTCAGCCGTCCAAATCGGTTTGACGACGTACAAACTTCTCTACGGTGCGCGGTTTTGTCCGCAGCCTGAATTGGGCGGCCATCGGGGTAGGTAACCGGTTCGGCGTACAAATAGACCAGGAAAGCACCTTTATTTCGCTTTGTGGCCTGCGTCCGTAGACCAAATGCGTGCTTTACCAGCTGAGCTGCGTCCAGGAACTGGAACCGCGACTCGCCGTTTAGAAGCGCACGACGCAGTGCTTCGAAGGGTCTCATGTTGTCGCCCCATACAGGCCGTGCGTAGGCGTCCGAAAACTCCACCGACTTGGTATCTCTGAACGGTTCGTAGCGCTTGGACTCAATTCCAATCAAAGAATCAGGCGTTTCCACCACCACATCGAGCCAGGGATGGTATCCACCGCTCCACGGAAATCGCATCTGTGTTTCCAATAAAACCTCACTCACCGATCCCGCGGCGACAGATGGCTCCGGCAACGAGAGCAGTTCTGGGACATTCAGGAAAAAGCCAAAGGCGTTGGCCACCAAAGCGGCGGACGACTCCGGGCTGGCGAACTTGCCAGTCAGCACTTCCTGTCCGCCGGCTGCCTGATAGCGGGCCAGAATGAGCTCTTTTGGCAAGTGATCCAGAAGCGCCCCACGTGCACGATCCAGCGAGACAGCTGAGTCGCGTTTCGCGGAGGCATCAGGATCTTCATTCATCAGTCACCCGCTTGGACCGACTCGATATGAAAAAATGGCCAGGAACAGAAACAGGCAGAGGGAACAGGCTATGGCACCGACACTGAGCCAGCCAGCTGCAGATGGCGTTTGTCCCCGTCTATTGCTGTTGCAGCGCAATAATGGCTGCCTTCCTGCCAAACGAGCCGAGAGCCGAGAACCAAGAGCCGAGGCTCAAACAGGGCTTAATGGTCAATCAATGCGACTGTCGCGACATCAGTTGTTCCACAAGCCGGTCGTGGACGGTTTTGTCCTCAACAAGCGTGTGGAGTGCCGCCACTGCGTCGCCCAACTCTGCCGTAACGGGGGTTTGGTGCACGTTACGGAATATGGAGTACAGAGCGCTATAATAGGCGATCGTTCGATCGACGGTATTTGGATCACCTGGTCTGGAAAACCGCTCCCAAAACTGCTTCCCGCCACTTTTTGCGTCTCGATAAATTGCTCGAGAATTGTGAAGTTTGTCCGCTACGCTGACACGCAAAATAGCGCCACTCTTGTTTGGTAAGTCATGCAAGTACTTGCGCTTGCGCTCCAGCCAATCTTTTTTTGGTTCTCCCGTCGCGCTATCGAGGCTGTCGGAACATGCCTCAACAATGTCTCCAACGTCGACACCAAATCGGTCACGGATGTCGTTGAGGCGCGGCTGACCGCCCTGGTCTTCCACCGCATCATGAAGCAATGCCGCAATCGCTTCGTCCTCTGACCCCCCGTTTTCGATCACAGTGGCCGAAACTGCCATGAGGTGACTGAAGTATGGTACCTCAGTCCCTTTACGCACATGCCCGCCGTGCACGTGTAGCGCGTACGTCAGCGCGCGTTCGAAGTTCAGTCCCAGATGCATGTTACCTCTCCATAATGGTCAACCAGAGCTGGCCGGCTTGATTCGCTGACAAATTGCGCTGACCCAGCGTTCATGCGAGCGCCCTGGCCTTACGTCGTCTGAGGTCCAAATAGCTAGCTTGATCAGTCCAGCGCTCGCTATGAGTTCTTCCATCAAAACTTCGGTCATGTCAGTGAACAACCGCCCGCTACGCGTGCGGTCCTCGGTGCCATATTTGAATGACATGAAGAAAACGCCCCCGGGGCGAAGGGCTCTTATGAGCCTGGTGAGCGTCTTGGGCAAGAGGGAGCGAGGAACATGCAACAGGCTGGCACTTGCCCAGATGCCGTCGAACTTCTCGACCCAGCCAGCTTCTTCAAAACTCATGTGCAACACCGGCAGGCCGGTGTGCAGGGACGCAAGGCGGTCACTTCAAAACCCGACCTCGTAAAGGCCAGTGCATCACGTCCCGAGCCGCAACCCGCGTCGAGAATTGATGCGCCAGGTCTCAGGTGAGACAGAAAGCGTTCGTGCAGATCGCTGACGTCGGCGTTGACCGTGTCCCGGAAGAATGCCTCGCCGTTTTGGTCGTAGTATGCGCTGGACATCAGAAGACAGAATCCTCCGGTTCTTTGGGCGCCCAATGCCCGATCCTGGTCTTGATGGCTAGTTCGTAAGCTGCCTGCAAGAAACTCACTCTAGCGGCGGTTGAGGAGCCAGTCTGCGCGATCAACGTGTCACGCAGGGGGTGATGACTTCCGATCAGAAATTCGTTCCGGCGGTGTAACCGTTCCAAAAGAGGCTTGGCAGGAATGAGATCGAATTTGCCTGATGGTCCGCGATTGCAGGCCGGGCACGCCAAAACCAGGTTCCAAACCTGATTGAGATAGTCCGGCACCTGGGCGCGAAGGGCCCAGGGAAAAAAATGATCGACGTCGGCGACGGCCCCCGATCCTTCAATGTCGATGGGTCGGAAACAGTAGAAGCAGCGCCCTTTTTGATAACCGTTCAGAGCGGAACGGCAGGACGTCACGGCCACGCGGCGTTCGCCGGAGGCGCCGATCAGCCCTTGGGTGTTATTGTCGAACGCGATAATCGCGCGATTGACGCCCAACTCCCATGCGGTTTCGACCAGGCGCCAGCGAGCCTCATTTTCGAGTATCAGATCTTCTGGCCTGCGTGTTTCTGCCAACTGACGCAACTCGTCTGTTATGCGGACAGAATTGGTTTTGGCTCGCTCGTCAATGAAAAAGCGCTTCTCTAGGTCGGCTGGTCCCAATCGGTGAAATGCGTCGATGACGTTGTTGAAGCCAAGTCGAATCGTGACATCTCGAAGTTCGTCAGATGTGATCTCACCCGCATTGAAGGCGCGACAGCGATCGAGGAATCGGCTCGAAGCGCTCGTTGCCTGTTTCGGCGCCCTGATGAGGTGCTCGCAAATCGCTTGGGCATACGGCAGGGCGAGCTCGTCCAGAGGCACCCTATCGTCGGGTCGGTCTTTCAACTCCAACAAGGCGCGACCTAGCGCGAACTTGTACGTAGCGACATTTCTCCCGAACAGCAAAAGTGCTCGCCAACGGTTTTCCACAGTCGGCTGGACATCAAGAAAATTGGACACCAGAAACCTTGCGCTAAGATGGCGAATCTCGATCAGAGCAATTCTCTCGCCATCTGCGTCGTTTCCGCAACGGGTTCAGCAGCTTCTCGCCTTCACGTATTAGGCCGGCGGCTGTTTGGTGCTCGCCGAACAGTTTGAGACGCGAGAAATTCTTGCCGAAAGCCACTGATGGGTAGTTTCAAATGTAGCGATAACTGCGTGACCTGCTCCCGGAAAGTGCCCTCGATTTGAGGTAGAGTCCGGTCCTTGAAGGAGACGGACGATGACGAAATCCCGCTACACCGAAGAGCAGATCATCGGGATATTGAAGCAGCACCAGGCCGGGCTTGGAGCCAAGGAGCTGTGCCGCAAGCACGGCATCATCGAGAGCTTCAATGGCCGACTGCGCGACGAGTGCCCCAACGAACACCTGTTCACCAATCTCAGCGAGGCCAGACGGATCATCGAGGCATGGCAGATCGACCACAACACAAGGCGACCACACTCGAGCCTGAACGGACTCACACCAACGGAGTTTGCAGCACGCCCCTTCGAGGGGCATAACCAAAACAGAGACTTTCATAAACGAGGGCATACCGGGGGGCAGGTCACCCGCTATAACAGGCTGACGTGGTGCGGATCTACGCGGTGGCCCAAAGTCCGCGTGCAATCCCCATTCCTGCTCAAAAGGTCGCCACTCCGAATCGGCCTGAGAATTTCATAACAATCCCCGAAGGAACGTGTGCGTAAGGTCTTCGATAAAGGCCCTTCTTCCCGCCTTCGTTCCGGACGGATTGGAAAATATTGGCCGCGAAATGGCCAGCGCTAGGCCGTAGCTAAACGAGAAAAACGCATAGCCCTTTTGGCAATGTTCATGGGACCAGGCGATATCGGACGAGCGGTAAATGTCCTCGCCGTAAACAATGTGAATGAGCGTCCTAAATGACTCTTCGGACGCGATTGCATAGCGTGGGTTGATCGAGGTGTCGTGAATCTGGCCGAACATGATTCGAAAGAGCTGCGCATTTTCAAGGGCGAAATCGACCGTCTTGTGCACGAGCATTACCAATGCTTCCTCGCGCGGCAGCCCTTGCTTCAGAATTTTTTGTGAGTCACGGAGGCGACGCTCAAAGCCGTTCGACGCTATCTCAAGAAGCAGATATTCGAGACTTGGGTAGTGATTATAGAAGTTGGCCGCCGTTACTCCCACCTCCCGACACAACCGACGGGCGGTAATCGCCTCGACCGTTTCATACTTCAAAATCTTTTCCGCCGCCGCGTACAGCAAAGCGGCCACATTTCCCTTGTGATAGGGAGTGGCGATCGTGCCCTTCCGTGTAGCAGGCAGACGCTGGGATCGTTTAGTCGGCAATGCGTGATTTCCTTGTTATCTCTGAAAAGCGATTCGCCAAATATCCATCCAAACTAGCTCTGAACCGACTGTATGCACCAGAGAATCGGTCCTGGCATATTCGAAACTGGCGTCAGACTGACCTTTTATTGGGCGAGCTGGTCCTCTTGCCGAACGGCTCGCATAATCTCAACTTCCCCCGTCGCGTAGGTCACGAGCGTGTTGGCTCTCCCCTGCTCGTCATAGATGACCGCCGTTTCCGACGGCGATTGTTGATTAAAGAATCTGCCGTCCGTTCCCAGGTAAATCGGTCTCGGCGGAAATATGAGGCCCTCTGTCCGGCTATGGAGCTGGCCATTTTCGGTCCAAATGTCGGTATAGGGAGCGTCGATGCCCGACACGATCCTGTATCGCCCGGAATAAAGAGCCTGCCGTTCGGGCGGCACAGTTTGAATTTCTTTTGGCGGCCTGAGGTAGCCTTTCCAGCCGTAAACGTTCGCAATGGTGTTCAGCAGTTCATAATACAGAATTATGCCCAGCATCGCGTTGGTGAGAACCACTGCGCCGACACCCTGTTCAAGAAAACATGTTGTGTTGCACTGATAGCCTTCGTTCGAACCCCCATGTCCAAAACGCGCAAAGTTACCCGATCCAAAGACTTCCCAGCCAAGCCCGAACTGGCCCGGCTCCTGGCGCGTCATCATCGTCTGTGCGATTCGCTGTGAAAGCAGCACATTAGGCTTGCCCAACCACGCATCTCGGCACTCGACCATGAAACGGGCGTAGTCCGGAGCCGATGTGTATATGCCGCCGGCGGCGAGTTGCGGCGTAAAAGTGTATCGGCCGGCTACCGCCTCGCCAGTGATCCCGTGTCCGACGGCCGCGACTTTTGCAAATTCGACGGGCAGCGGTTGCTCAAACGTCGTTCTACTCATTCCGAGTGGTTCGAATACACGTTCCCTCGCGAGTTCCGCGAAACGTTTGCCAGTCTTTTCTTCGAGGAGGAGCTGCACGATCTGGGTTCCGCCTCCCGAGTAGCGAACGGATGTTCCGGGAAGTTTGTCGACGATCACGGCCGGCGTTGGCGAAGGCGGGCGTCCGTTTAGGATGTCGAGCAAAGACGGCGGCGTTTGATCGACCGGAAAGGCGCCAAAGCCGTGTACGGTCGTTCCGGCCTTGTGGCTGAGCAGGTGCCGCAGCGTTACAGGTACTGACTTGGTGAACTCGTTGTCGGGCAGCTGCCAGGTCTTCAGGTACCGATTGATCGGGGCATCCAGCTCCACAATGCCTTGATCGACGAGTTGCAGGGCGAGTACTGCAGCGACAGGTTTGCTTATCGATGCGCCCGCGAACATTGTATCGGCTTCTACCCCTGCTCCACCCGCCTCGCGCAGTCCAAATCCGCGTGCCTCTCCGACCTGACCATTCTCGATGATGCAGATAGCTGCGCCTGGGCACCGATAAAGTGCGAGGCGCTCTTCGATCGGCCAGTGGACGCTTTGTCCAGCGACGAGAGTGACGGGAAGGATTTCAGCGGCCACTCTGTCCAACAACGGACTGTGCTTCTCCATTTGCCTAGTCCGCTCCCTGCACCGCGCAGAGCTCGATTTCACAGGCCCCTTCGCGGTGCTTGCGCGCCGCCTGGTAAAGGTCGGAGTTCCAGTATGCGAGCGCTTCGTTCATCGAATCAAACTCGAGTATGACGTTTCGCGGACGAGCCTCACCTTCCAATGCCTCATAAGCACCGCCACGCGCGAGTACCTTTGCGCCATATCGCGCCATCGCAGTCGATGCACCGGTGACGTACCGCGCGTATGCCTCAGGATCCTTCACTGTCACTCTGGCGATAATGTAAGCCTTGGTCATCTCGCTTCCTCAGTTCTAGCCGCAACGTTAGTTCTGTTTTTCGAGCCAGGTTTTCAGGCGCTGAAGCCCCTCGCGAATCGAGGCAGAATCCGCAGCGAAGCACCAACGGAGCCAGCCCTCTCCTTCCGGTCCAAATGCTGCGCCTGGTGCGAGCCCGAGACCGGCTTCCTGCAAGAGGCGTCGAGCGAGCGCGACGGAATTGTCGTGCCCCGAGATTCTAAAGAAAGCGTACATGGCGCCGTCGGGCTTTGGGGCTTCTATGCCGGGAATACGAGACAATTCGGAGATGATCAGGTCTCTTTGGCCAAGCAAATCGCGGCGAAGTTGCTTGACCTGCGCGTCGCCGTGCCGAATTGCTTCACGACCGGCGATCTGAACGAAGTCCGGAGCGCAGGATGTATTAAACTCGATCAGTTTCCCCAGATCGGCTTCCAAAGATGGGGGCGCGACCAGCCAGCCCAGACGCCAGCCGGTCATCAGCCATGCTTTCGAAAAGCTGTTGGCTCCAATTAGTCGATCTTCGGCGTCAGCAATCGACAGGAATGAGGGTGCACAGTCCAGGCCGGATTCAAAAACCAGACGCTCATAGACATCGTCAACGAGCAACCAAACACCGAGGTGGCGACAATGATCCAGTATCGTCTGGCGGCTTCCTGCCGGGAGCATCCAGCCGGTGGGATTTCCCGGCGAGTTGATGATCGCGAGCCGTGTCTTGGGCGTAATGGCGTCAAGAAAGCGGTCAAGGTCGAGCGCCCACCGATCATTCCTTGGCTCCAGACCAATGCGCACGACATTGGCACTCAAAATCTGAGGAATGGCAGTTACGTTCGGCCAGACGGGCGTGACGACGACTACCTCGTCACCGGGCTCCAGTATCGCTTGCATGGCGATACTCAGCGCGGAAACGCCCGAACTGGTTACCGACACTTCCGACGTCTGAAGCCTACGACCGTGCAGGCTTCCAAGGTAGTTCGCGATTTCTTGCCTCAAGTCCGCGCGCCCATTGTTGTGGGCGTAAAATGTTTGATCCGCGTTGATCGCGGAAACTGCGGCTCGTTTGATGAAATCGGGCGTCGGCTGCGTGCTCTCGCCGAACCAGAATCGCAGGATATCGGCCCGTCCGAATCCTGCGTTGGCAATTTCACGCACTTTTGATCCGGGCAGATTGCGCACCGAACGTCGAGCTTCCGGCGACAGCCGCTTCGCGGTTATTCGAGGGTCGGCAGTGCCGGATTCGATGTCAGTCCTGCGCGGCATTCTTATCTCTCGTCCCAGCACCGTCACTTACAGATCGTCACTCACTCGCCCCAAAAAGAAAACGCCCGCCGGACAAGAGCCAGGCGGACGTTTCCCCCTCTTCGGTCCGTTCCAGCCCTTTAGAACCGCTCCTCGATACGAATGCCGTATGTGCGTCCCTGGCTCACATTTATGACGCTGTCTGCATACTGGAATTGAGGGATGATGTCGTCGAGTGCGTTATCGACAAAGCCGACGACACGTGTCTGGCCGAATTCGACACCAGCTGTGATGTCGAGCTTCGTTAGGCTGGCATATGGTGAAGTTTCTAGCACATAGTGGCCTGCCGGCTGCGACGCCACCAGGAAGCCGCCAGACTCAGTCCTAAGGCTGATATTGCCGACGGCCGTCCAGCCATCGGAAATCGGATAGTTAGCGTCGGCCGAGAGATTGACCGTCCACTTGCGCGTGAGCGGAACCTGCTGCCCCACAATGGAATAGCCTTCCGACACGCCCTTTGTAAATCGTGCGTCGAGCCAGCCAACCGTGGCTCCGAGATTGAGCCAATCGAGAGGTTGATAGTCTGCGGCGAGTTCGGCGCCATACGTACGCGCGCTGCCCACGTTGCCGAGGTAATATTCAAAGAGTAACGGCGGCGCAACAGGGTCAAACTCAGGTTCAACAAGATCAGTCTGAGTCATGTAGAAGAAGTCGGCGTTAACCGAGAGCTTGCCGTCGAGCCAAAGCGTTTTGGCTCCGATTTCGTAGTTGGAATCCTTCTCCGGCTTGTAGGGGAGGAACTGCGGAGTCGAAGTGCCAAGATTGAAGCTGCCCGCTCGGAAGCCGGTAGCATAGGTCGCATACAGATTTGCAGTATCGCTCATCTTGTATTGAACCGTCACGCTCGGCGCGAGATTGACATAGGTATCCTGCTGATTCGACGTGTACGGCGAGAACAGCTGCGCATAGAGCGGAATGAGGTAGGTCAGACCAAGTGCCGTCGCTCCGTAACCTGGAACCGGACCTTGAATGTAGTGAAGAACTTTTGTGGTCTGGTCCCAGCGAAGGTCACCTCGCACACTCAATTGGTCGGTCAGATTGTAGGTTGCGCTGACGAACCCAGCGATGCCGCGCGTTTTGATGCCACTGCCCGGCGCGCCCCACGCGTTCGCAGCACTCTGATCACCGATATTAGGGAACAGATAGGGATAGGCACCCGTCGGACCCGCTCCCGGTAGACCCGGGAAAGGTGTCGGGAACGGCGGCGAAGGCGTACCATCGCATCCACCATCAAAATGACCATCAAATCCGGCCATCAGGAAGCTGCAAAGGAGGTTTCCGTATGTGTAGTTCGGCCCAAAGGCAGGGGTGTTGAGCAACGTGAAATTGACCGTACCTGCAAAGATGCGATCGAAGCGGAACGTCTCGTGGAAATAGTCGACTCCGGCGATCCATGTGAGCGGCTGATTGTCGGGCGACTTCCAGACAAACTCGCCGTAGAAGTTGTCCATACCCTCGTCGCGATACTGGATCGATTGCTGGGCCATGGGGCCGAAGTCGGGACCGATCGCCGTATGATCTTGATCCTCCTGCAAGGAGAGATGGTAGTTCCGATACGACGTGAGCAGTTCAAGCGTGCCTGCCCAGCTCTTCGTATCGTAGTTTACGTCCTGCGAAAGAAAAGTCTGCTGCCAATGCTCGGTGTTGGGCGTGTCTTCCTGAATGGTCGTCAAAGTTTCCGGGCCCTGCACTGGCAGTCCGCAGCATTTAACGTTGAAGACATTGCCCAAACCGTTTGGCGCGTAGGCCGTAAACGACGGACCGTGTTTATCCTCGAGTTCTGCCATCCAGACGATGGACAGATTGTCTGTCGCATCCCAGCGCGCACTGATGCGTCCGCCAAGATCTCTGTTCCTGTCGATGTATTGATTGAGGAAGATGTTGTACATCTGTCCTTCGTTCTGGTTTATCCACCAGCCGGTGCCGCGAACCGCGAAGTTGTCAGTGATCGGAATGTTGATTGCGCCTTGAAGTTCGCTGCGCTGGAAACGGCCGTAGCTCCCGATTGCGTAACCGCTTAGCGCATCAGTGGTTGCAGTATTGTAGATAACGTTCACAACACCACCGACGGCGTCACGTCCATAGAGACCAGACTGTGGTCCGCTGAGCACTTCAATGCGCTGAACGTCGATTTGAGCGCCGAGATTTGCGCGCTCACCGCCAGCGTACATGCCATTGCGATAGAGGCCGAAGTTCGGCTCCGCATTGATGTCTGCCTGATGTACGCCGCGAATATTTATGAACGTCTCGAAGTTCTCCGGATCGTCCGGCAGCACCGCGTTCGGCACCTTTTGCACGACCGATTTCATGTCGACGATGCCGAGGCTTCGAAGCTGATCGCCCGTTATCGCAGTGATTGTGGCGGGAACATTGAACACCGACTCCTGGCGGCGTTCCGCTGTAACGACGACCGTCTCTATTCCGGTCGTGTCGGCGCGGGCGGCACCCACAAGAGGCACAACAGCGCCGAGCGCCGTTGCGAGCAGTGTCAGCTTTGTCAGAACGCGCATGTCTACCCCCTATCCCCAGCGGCGCGCGCTATGCGCCACTTCAGACGATAGCGAAGGCTAAATATACATCGTTCATAATGTCAACACTGTTCATATTGGGGAGGGCGCAAAAAACCAGCTTTTGGGTCACGTCGGTCGATCAAGGAGCGCAAGACCGTTCGAAACTGCGACTTGTCCGTCACTATTGAGGACCGAGAATGCGACTCGGGAGACATCGTCCACTGCCCTGGCATGGCGGATCGTGATCGCTGTCCCGGCCGTCACCATCGCTGAGAAGCGCCCGCCCAGTGCTTTTAGTGCGCGCGTGTCACCACCTCGGTAGGCATCGGCGATCGTTTTACCGGCGAGCGCCCACAAAGCGGTGCCGTGGACGATCGTTCCGGGCAGCCCCGCGCCTTTTGCTACGCGCTGTTCCGTATGAATCGGGTTCCAGATGTCCGCGCACTCGGTATAGCGATGCGCAAACCAACGATCGAGCGGCACTCTGGTCTCGGTTGGACGTTCTGTTCGGGGAGTTGCGGTTCCAGGCCACTGAATTCCTGAATGAACATTGTCATCACCGGTTAGTCCCACACCCCGATACATTCCGTCACTGCTCGTTGTGGCGATGAGCGTTCCAGTCGCGATATCGGAGGTTTCCATCTGCGTGGTCGTAAGGGCACCAGCACGGGTCTTTCGAACGGCGACAATCGAGCCGGTGACGCGGATTCGACTTCCCGGACGCAAGCGGCTTTGAAATCGCGTGTATTGACCCGCATGAACGCCGCGCACTGCTTCGTCTGCAGCGAGGCCCAGATTTTGCCGGCGGGCCGAAAGCACAAATTGCCACTCAGGTCTCACGCAAAAGAGTGGGGAGGCCGAAAAATCTGTCGACGTGTCATCAAATGCGCTGTTTGCGATCTCGCCGATGACCGAGCTGAAGGCCAGAATCATACGCGGCGAAACTGTCAGCTCGAAGGGCTCGAGAGCTTGACCCACGATGTCGGACCGTAGTGGCATCACGTACTCCGTTCGTCGCGCCGTTCGGTTCTCAGGCTAGTGCGGAAAGGATCTTCCTGAGCTTTCCGAGAAGCTCATCGATTTGCGCCACACTTGCAATCAATGGCGGGGACATTGCGATGATATCGCCAGTTGTGCGGATAAGGATGCCCGCTTCGAACGCCGCGACGAATGCTTCATAGGCCCGCTTGCCAGGTCCCTCTGGTCGAGGGGAAAGCTCCACCGCACCGACTAGCCCGATACTGCGGGTATCGATGACGTGCGGCAAATCCCTAAAACTTTGAATACCGTTCGCCCAGTGCTCCGAAAGTTCTCTCGCTCGCGTAAGAAGGCCTTCCTCGGCGTATGTGTCCAATGTCGCCAAGGCCGCTGCGCAGGCCAACGGATGCCCCGAATAGGTGTAGCCGTGAAACAGCTCGATGATGTGCTCAGGACCCTGCATAAAAGCGTCGTAAATTCCTTTCCCGACGAAGACACAGCCCATCGGAACACAGCCATTGGAGATCCCCTTCGCCGTGACCATCAGGTCCGGAACGACGCCAAAGTATTGAGATGCGAACGGTTCCCCGAGTCGACCAAAGCCAGTGATGACTTCGTCAAAAATAAGCAGGATCCCATATCGATCGCAAAGTGTGCGAAGTCGTTCGAGATAGCCTTTTGGCGGAACGAGAACCCCTGCCGAACCGGCGACCGGCTCAACGATCAGCGCTGCGATTGTGGAGGGATCATGGAGCGTGACTACGCGCTCGAAGTCATCGGCAAATTCGGCTCCGTACGAAGGCTGGCCCTTGGAGTGGGCGTTTCGTGCCACATCATGTGTGTGGCGAATATGGTCGACACCCGGCAAAAGCGGACCAAATGTGCGCCTGTTAGCCGGAAGACCGCCAACGGAAATCCCGCCAAAACCAGCTCCGTGGTAGCCGCGCTCTCGGCCGATGATTCGAAATCTCTGCCCCTGCCCCCGCGCCTGGTGATAGGCGAGCGCAATTTTGAGCGCCGTATCGACGCCCTCCGACCCGGAATTCGTGAAGAAGACGTGCTCAAACGACGCCGGCGCAAGAGCCAGCAGGCGATTGGCAAGCTCGAATTCCTTGGGGTGCCCCATTTGGAATAGCGGCGCGTAGTCGAGTTCGACAATCTGCTTTTGGACAGCCTCGACAATCCGTGGTCTGGCGTGGCCCGCATTCACGCACCAAAGACCGGCGGTGCCGTCGAGCACTTTTCGTCCATCATCGGTCACATAGTACATGTCGCGCGCCGAGACAAAAAAGCGGGGGTTTGCTTTGAACTGCCGGTTTGCCGTGAAGGGCATCCAGAGGGCGTCGAGATCATTGCGCCTGGCTGTAGTCGCGCGCAATTCGCTGGTCGCTGACATGCGTCTACCCCGTCAAGAATATAAACAGTGCTTATATCAACATCGCTCGTTTTGGCGTGTCAACGCGGGGATCCGCCTTGTACCGACGCGATTCCGACGGCAATATGAACAGTGCATACTTTTGTGGTTGGCAGCTGTCTCGCGGTGGTTCGATCCACAGGACGTCAAGTGAGGGAACCACCAGATGTCAGAGCCTACCCGAGCGGCCGGGGCGCTACCCGCAAAGGACCAAGCCGGACGCCGGACAAGTATGCTGCAGCTCGTGGCGTTCGGATTTCCTGCGCTGCCGCACGCGTTCATTGCACTGCCGCTGAACATCGTTATACCCGCGTTTTATGCCACACACACGGCGGTGACCCTTCTGCAGATCGGCGTGTTTACGTCCGCCAGCAGGCTGCTTGATGCCTTTCTCGACCCTCTTGTCGGCTACATCTCCGATCGTTTCGAGACACCTTGGGGGCGACGCAAGCCTTGGGGCGTGGCAGCGGGCGTCGTTTGCTCAATTTCGCTGTTCTTTCTTTTCCAGCCACCGCCCACTGCAACGATCACCTACTACGGCGTGTGGTCGTTTCTCCTCTACTTCGGGTTTTCCCTTTTCGAGATTCCACGCAGCGCCTGGAGCGCGGAGATAAACCGCGACTATACCGAACGATCGCGTATCAACACGTCCGTCGCACAATTCAACGTCGTGGGAAGCCTTGTTTTTTGGCTCACCCCAATCTTTCTTTCGAAGTTCACTGGAACGACGCAAATCACGGGCTCAAGCCTGACTGCGATCGCCTGGCTCTATCTTCTGCTCATGCCTACGGGATTGGCGTTCGCTGCATGGATTGTGCCGCGTGGTGTTCCAATCGTCACTCGCGCGCTTCGGCTTATCGATATTGGCAAGTCTATCGTCAGCAATCGCCCGTTGATGTTCTACCTCATGGCATACGGACTTTGGGGGCTTGGCCAAGGAGCATCGCTTTCAACGACCATTCTGTTCCTGAATGACCGGATGGGACTGGCTAGCTTGTTCCCGTTTCTGATGATTGCGCTATTCGCAACCACCGTTCTAACAATCCCTCTTTGGATGAGGCTCGTGCCGGTGCTCGGACGTCACCGAGTGTGGGCCTGGTCCCTTGCTTTAAGCGCGCTGACAAGGCCGCTCGTTTTGTTTGTCGTACCAGGCCCGTCTGCGACCTTGCCGATCCTGGTCCTCACTTGTCTCAACGGTTTCCTCACGGCGCCCTGGAATTTTGCACCTCCGTCAATGCTCAGTGACGTGATCGACTACGATCTTTGGAAGAGCCGGACGAACAAGGCTGGCAATCTGTTCGCGCTAAACACGCTCCTGGTGAAGGCAACGATGGCGATCGGTGCCGGCGGCGCTTTTGTCGTACTCGACGCGTTTCACTACAAAGTGGGTCACGCCAATACCGGCAGTGGCGATGTTGGTCTACTGATCTGCTACATGGCGATCCCGGGGGTACTGCATCTGCTTGCCGCACTGATGGGCTGGAATTTTCCGCTTGATGCGAAACGTCAGACAGTCGTTCGGCGCCGTCTCGAATCAACGGGTGGCCGAGTTGCCATCGGAGCAGACTAGCCGCGGACACCGAGACACGCGGCTTCTCGATGAATCAGTCCCAGCGATAGGTCCACGGATGGGCTTGCTCATAAATCCTGGCAAGCCGAAGCAAGATATCGTCGCGATGGCGACGGCCGGTTATTTGCAGTCCAACTGGCAGCCCGTCGGAAGTGAACCCGGCCGGTATCGAGATTGACGGGTTCCAGCACGCATTGGCAAGCATACCAAATGGCTCGACGCCCGTTTCGCTCGAGTCGCGCCCGTCGACGACCTGCGGCGACGTCAGGTGGGCATCATAGGGACGACATGCCGTTGCCGGTGACATTAAGAGGTCATGATCCAGGAAAAATTCAGCAACCTGATTGTTCAGCTCCTCGATGTTTTTCCAGCATTCCTTGAGATTTACAGTGGGAAGACGCTGTCGAATGCGATTGAGCAGAAACTTCGTCTGCTCGGACAGTCGATTGTATCCATCCGGCAGAAAGCCGTCTGCGATCATATCTGCTTCAAAAGTTGCAAGATTCAGGGAGCCCCAGTCGCGGTAGATGTTGCGCGGGTGGAAAACTCCGCTCATTCGCACA
>Ga0335069_10008418_pt1 | contig 14763 bp, 10 predicted proteins | sample Lox_Sample_11_FD_206714 | JGI IMG/M metagenome (GOLD analysis project Ga0335069, IMG submission 206714) | Soil microbial communities from Loxahatchee National Wildlife Refuge, Florida, United States - Lox_Sample_1.1 | ecosystem: Environmental > Terrestrial > Soil > Wetlands | place: USA... | reverse complement strand
GAAGAATTGGCAATTAGGAGGGTTTTAAGTCTTGTATCTTCATTGAATCTTGTGACACGAAAAACGGCAGCGGACATCTCTCTTTTTCACTGCCAATATTTCGAGTGATCTGCCGAAGTTCGTGTCAGATTCGGCCGATCTCTCGTGTCGCGGTTCTCGAAGCTTGTGCGATGCGGGAAGTTGCGGCAAAAAAATGGTCAGGAGCCTGCGTCTTTCTCCACCGAATCTCTGGAGAAAAGTATAAGCGGGAGAGGAGAATGATCGCAAAAGCCCGCGTTGACTCGCGGCGTGGAAATCTGCGGGTTCAGGGCAAAGAATGTGCTGACCTGACCTGCGAACCGACCATCCGCTTGATCACTCTCTCCATATAACCGCCGGCATTGAAGGCATCGTTCGGGAGGATGCCGATGAAGCGGATGATGCCCGCGTGATCCACGACGATTCCAAGCGGATAATCGGTGGCGCCGAAGGTGCGCGCCGTTTCCTCAGAGATCTCCAGGGCGTCGGTGCCGAGCAGTTCTCTTTGCGAGTCGGCTGCGCTTGTTTCGCCAGCCTGATGGAAAACCAGTGCGTAGGCATAGTACTGATTCGCCGCATTGGCGATCCCAAACTGCGCAATCGCCGGGATCATCTTTTTGCACTGCACACACCAGTCGGGGAAAACGACGAACGCGGAGGCTGCGCCGGAGTCTGTTTCGAGCTTCGCTCTTGCTGTGGCTGATTTGTAGGACCGAGCGACGGGGAAGGGATCGAGTTTGGTCCCGAGCAAGTGATACTGCAGGCTTACATTGTCGATCTCCTGGCGATCCTCTGCGGTGAGCGTTGTATTTTGGGGCAGGGCCCGCTCGACGTCGCCGAGGTAGGTCGCGGCTTGTGCGTCTTCGCCAGCATATCGCGCGAAGAAGGCGGCCTTCATCGCCGTTTCATAGAGCAGACCTGTGCTCACAACAGCGTCGCCGTGGATCGCTTTGAGCGGCGTTCCTTTGCTGAGAGCGTCGATGATTCTGGAATGCTCTTCACTGGCGAGGTTGAGCGCTTCCGGGTCGCCAGCCGACTCGAGGAAGTCTTTCATGTAGCGGACGGCATAGGCTACTTCTGCGTCGTAGGGTTGATATTCAAGCATCTCGCGGGTGGTGGCGAGGGCCAGGTCGATGGCGTCCATGCGCACAAAAGCGCCGATGCTGATGGCATAAGCCTGCGCGCGGTGTTCGGGTGCCTTGCTACGAAGATAGCGCTGGGCGGCGGTATTGGCGGGATTCCAGTCCTGGCCGAAGGCGCAGAGGTGGGCAAGGTCGTAGAGGTCGTCCTTGGTGTAATCGTCCGGGTCCATTTTGTCGCAGGCATCGTGGGCCATTTTCATGCCGAGATGCAAAGCCGCGAGTTCGGAGTCGGACCAGTTGTCGAGCGACTGGCGGACGATGTCGAGCGGGTGCATGGCTTGCTCGTAGATTGCGCCGGGAAGCTGGGCATCGCTCCTTGTTGGGTCGGCGCTCGGTGAATGGGACTGCGGATTGGGCGGCTCGGTTGCCGAGGGTGCGGGCGATGGGTCCGGGACCACCTGCGCGTTGGCTCTACAGGCTGCGGCGCCGCAAGCCAGGGCGACTGTGCCCAGCACGGCATATCTCAGCAGCTTTCGTCGGCGCATGTGTGTTTCTCCTCTGGTCGTTCCAGTGCGGTTCAGCTTGATTCTGCAACATCGATTCGGAAGGAAAGGTAGCCCGCGGCCTGACCGAGGGAGGGCAATGCCTGTGGGATATAGACACCACGGAAGAGGGAACTGTTCCAGGTAATCGATCGGATGGAGGCACGACGCCACGTCGATCGGCCAAGGCTAACGTGCTGCTTGCACTTCGTGGAAGTGGCGCCAGATGGTTTCGGCGGTTTTGCGAGGGACGACGGCGGCCAGCGAGTCGGCGGTGGCTTGTTGCACATCGCGCAGGCTGCCGAAGTGGGTGATGAGGCGCTGGCGGGTCTGTGGGCCCACGCCGGGGATGTCGAGGAGCTCGGAGGATCTATCCCGTATTGCGCGGCGCTGGCGGTGATAGCCGATGGCGAAGCGATGACTCTCGTCGCGGATCATCTGGATGAGATGAAGGACGGGCGAGCGGCGGTCAAGGACGACGGGCTCGTCTTCATTGCCATAGACGTAGATGACTTCCTCCTTCTTTGCGATCGACGCCAGCGGCTGCGAGGTGAAGCCGAGGGACTCGAGCGCATCGGCAGCGGCGTGGAGTTGGCCCAGGCCGCCGTCGATGAGGACGAGGGAGGGCATTGTGGTCGGCTCCTTGGATTCGCCTTCTGCGGTTTCGCGAATGCGTCGATAGCGGCGAGTGACCACTTCGCGCATGGAGGCGAAGTCGTCGACGCCGAGGACAGACATCACTTTGAACTTGCGGTAGGCCGATTTGTTCATCTTGCCGTTCTCCCACACGACCACGGAGGCGACGGTTTCGGCGCCCTGAATGTGCGAGATGTCGAAGCACTCGATGCGCTTGGGAAGCTCTGGAAGCATGAGCCGGTCGGCGAGTTCTTCCTGAATGGCCTTTTGCGAGGGGATGAGGACGCGGAAGCGCTGCGTGTAGGACTGCTTGGCGTTTTGGCCCGCGAGGTCGACGAGAGAGCGCTTCTCGCCGCGTTGGGGGAGGATGAGCTCGATGCGATGGCCGGTGCGCTCGGTGAGGAGAGCGGCGAGGGCTTCGCGGTCGTCGAAATCGACGGGGACGAGGATGGTGCGCGGGACGTATTGCTGGTCGATGTAGAGCTGTTTGACGAGGGCGCCGAGGACTTCGTGGGGTTCTTGCTGTTTGGAATCAGGAGCAGAAGAAGAGCCTTCCCAGGCCCCAGAATCGGGATCTTCACCCCTCAGACTAGGACCTGTCTGCGGGGGCCCCGAACCTGGGGCACCCAGCGTCGTGGCATCAGCTGCGCAGTCGATCAGATCGGGGAGCTCGTCCCAGAAGAACTCGCGGCGGTCGACGATTTTACCGGCGCGCATGTGAAAGAGATTGACGGCGAGGCTACCGTCCTCGAAGTGATAGCCGAAGACATCGGCATCGTCGTTCTGTTCAGTTGTAGCGATACGCTGCTTCTCCTGCAGCTGGTGCACGGTGGAGAGCTGGTCGCGCAGACGGGCTGCAGCCTCGAAGTGCTCGGACTCGGCGGCGGCGAGCATGCGCGCGTTGAGCGAGCGTTCGAGTTCGGAGTGGCGGCCTTCAAGGAAGAGCTGAGCGTCGCGGACAGCTTCTGCGTAGAGCTCGGGTGTGGTGAATCCTTCGACGCAAGGGCCGAGGCAGCGATGGATGTAGTACTCGAGGCAGGCGCGGGGGTGGAAACGCGAGAGATCGACCTTGCAGCTGGGGAGCAGGAAGCTGCGATGGATCAGTTCGGCGACGCGGTAGGCAAGATTGCCGGGAAAATAGGGGCCATAGTAGGCCGAGCCGTCTTTGCGCAGGCGGCGCGTGACAAAGACCTTGGGGAAGCGATCGGCCAGGGTGAGCTTGACGTAGGGATAGGTCTTGTCGTCGCGGAGCAGGATGTTGAAACGCGGCTTGCGCTGCTTGATGAGGTTGTTTTCAAGAGCCAGGGCTTCGTGTTCGTTGGCGACTAGGATGTAGTCGAGGTCGACGGCCTCGCGCATGAGCGAGCCGGTTTTGGCATTGGCCTGCGAGGCTTCGAGGAGGTAGGAGCGGACGCGTGAGCGGAGGTTTTTGGCTTTGCCTACGTAGATGACCTCGCCCTCGGCGTTCTTGTAGAGGTACACGCCGGGCTGGGTGGGCAGGGTACGGATTTTCTCGTGGAGGTCCATCTGGGGCCGGGGGCCAGTCCTAAGCATAGCGGTCCGGCGGAAACTACGCGCAGGACTGGGGTTGAGCGGCAAAGGTTACGTGCACAAGTAAATTTTACATTGTTTAAAACTATTGGAGGGCGATGAGAATGTCAGGTAAGCATACTATTTTGTTTCGGATAGCGAGACACAAGAGAGGGGATTGAGTTTGGTGCGATGGATGCAACACCTTAGGGCGAACGGCAAAGAGGAACTCCGCCCGGCGCAGGTGAAAAATGCGACCGGGGCGGCGGGAGGATGAACGATATGAACTCACGAATTGGCCTTTGGATGGCAGTTTCTGCGTTGGCGGTTGCAGGTGCTACGGGTTGCGCGACAAAGAATTGGGTGAAGTCGCAGACCGCTCCGATTGTGGACCACACCGGGCAGTTGGAAGACAAGACGGCGGCGAACGGCCGGGCGATCAAGGATACAGACGACCGGGCGCAGGCCGGCATCAAGCAGGCGCAGTCGGCGGCTGACAATGCCACGGCGAATGCGCAGTCGGCGACCAAGGCTGCAGGCGATGCCGAGACGGCGGCGAACGATGCGGTGCACCGTGCCGACTCCCTCGACAGCGTGGTGAAGGGGCTGGACAACTACAAGTCGATGGCCAACGTCACGGTAAACTTCGGGTTCGACAAGGCTGTGTTGACCAAGGACGACAAGGATCAGCTGGATGGTTTTGCGGGCCAGCTGAGCTCGGCGAAGAGCTACATCCTCGAGGTGACGGGCGGGACCGATGCGACAGGACCGGCACAGTACAACTACGACCTGAGCCAGCGCCGCGCGGATGCAGTGGTTCAGTATCTGGCTGCGAAGTACAACATCCCGGCACACCGGTTCTATCTGATCGGGATCGGCAAGGACAATGCTGTGGCGGACAACACCACCCGCGAAGGCCGCCAGCAGAACCGTCGCGTGCAGATTCAGCTGCTCTCGAACACGGGCGGCAGTCAGCAGCAGACGGCACCGGCTCCGCCGACGGGCGCGGGTTCGGGACGGTAAGTTAGCTTAATCTGCGGTACGAGAAGCAGGCCATCCGGAGACGGGTGGCCTGTTTTGCGTTCGGCGGCAAAACGGTGAAGAGAGAGTGCCCTAGACGGCGTTCGAAAGCTGACGGACGTGTTCAGCGCGAACGTCGCTGGCGGTGAAGAGGCGAAGGAATGGCGCTCCGCCGGCAGCGGATTCGACTGCGGGGCGGCCCTTGGCTTCTTCGCGCTCCACAATGCAGACGACGGCGGCGACGATCATACCGGCTTCCTGCGCGGCCTGGATGGCGTTGATGGTGGAGGAGCCGGTGGTACAGACGTCGTCGACGATGACGACTCGTGCGCCTTCTTTGCAAAACCCTTCGATGCGTCGGCCGGTGCCGTGAGCTTTTTCCGCTTTGCGAACGAGAAATCCGTGGAGCAGCGGTGCCGAGGGATGGGACTGGGCGCGCCAGGCGGAGGCTGTTGCAACGTTGGAGACGATGGGGTCGGCGCCCATGGTGAGGCCGCCGACGGCTTCGGCGTTGATCTTGTTCGCTTCGAGGAGTTCGAGGATTGCGTGGCCGGTGAGACGGCCGCCTTCGGCGTGGAGGGTGGTGGTACGGCAATCGATGTAGTAGTCGCTTGTTGCGCCGGAGGAGAGCTTGAACTGACCGAGCTTGAAGCTGGTGCGGGCGAGGAGCGAGAGGAGCTGCTGGGCGTAGGTGGGTAAAGTCATCAAGGAAGATTCTAAGGGAACAGGGAACAGGGAACAGGGATTAGGAACGAGCTCGCTGGCTCTGCTCCATTCTCATCCAAGTTGGCGGCACCGTGGATGCTCGGACTGCCACGCACTACATCTTGTCGAGGTGGCGGAAGCCGCTGGTGCCGATGAGCATGAACGAAAAGAGCAGGAAGTTGTAGCTGGCGTGCAGCAGCACGCTGGCGGCGAGCGAGCGCAGGCGCAGGCGGGCGAAACAGAGGACGAGGCTTACGACGATAAGCAGGACGAAGGGGCCGACGGAGTAGCTGGTCTGGTCGGCGTGCATGAAGGCGAAGAGGATGCTGGTGAGGAGCGAGGCGATGGCCATGGCCGGCAGGGACCACCGCGGGTGGCCGTTCAGGTCGAGGGGAAGGCGCGGGCGGTGCATGGTCTTTTCGCCGATCCAGTCGAACGCCGTGGAAAGGGCAGGAAGCAGGAAGCCGCGAAAGCCGAGCTCTTCGAAGAACGGGGCGAAGGTGACGCCGAAGGCAAAGAGGATCCAGGCGGCGCCGGGCATGCGGAAGATGCGATCGATGGGTGCATCCTTCGGGCCGGGAAAGAAGTAGCCGTCGATCATAGCCAGGACGAAGCAGAAGCCGGCGGTTCCGATGAGGTAGCCGCTGTTCTGGAGCGCACGGCTGCCACGCCATTGCAGACCGGAGAAGAGACTTTTGTGCCAGACCAGAGGAAAGACGATGAGGCTGCCGATGAAAGTGAAGAGATAGAGCAATGCCTGCGTGCCGAGCAGGTACCGGACATTGGTGGTTGCCTCGGCGAGTGTCGAGACGCCAAACCAGTGGCGCATCACCGCGAGCTGGGCGAGAACCGCGACAATGGCGAGTCCGCTGAGGGCGAGCAGGGCAAGCAGGGCGAGATGGCCGAGGTGAGGAATGCGGTCCTGTAAAGGTCGCATGTACTGCTGGAAGAGTTGGGGCGTATCCGATTGATATGGAGAATCATTCGACTGCGTTCCGTCGGGAAGATATGAATTCTGCGCCTCGGACTGAATGGGATGCACGGCGATGGGTTCCAACGCTGGCTTGAGCAATGGCGGCTCGGTTTCAAGCAAAGGTTCGGAAGGGTACGCGTCGGCGTTGGAGATGGGGTTCAGGTCGGGAGGCGGCTGCTCGGGCAATTCGTTCATGAAGCTACCGGCTTCCTTGTACGTGCTCTCTTTTGGGGCTCAGAAGGGGGGCGAACGGATGCGTTTTCCGGGATGCCGGTCTTCTTGCGAGGACGTTTCGGCAGTATCTGTGCTTCATCGCTCTCCCAGGGACATTGGGGGACGCGAGACGGGTTTTTCGCTGGGGATGCCCCATTTTTGATCGCCAGCATGGCAGCGGTGTCGTCAACGGGTTCGAGATGGCCATTGTGGGAGCCATAATAGCGCTTGAGAAACTGTCCCGTATATGACTCGGAGATATGAGCGATATGTGCGGGGCGCCCTTCTCCGACAAGCTGGCCGCCGTCTTCGCCGCCCTCGGGGCCGAGGTCGAGGATCCAGTCTGCGTTGCGAATGACATCGAGGTTGTGCTCGATGATGATGATGGTGTTGCCCAGGTCCGTCAGGCGGTGCAGGACCTCGAGGAGTTTGCGGACGTCGTCGAAGTGGAGGCCGGTTGTTGGCTCATCGAGCAGATAGAGGGTGCGGCCTGTCTGGCGTTTGGACAATTCGCGGGCCAGTTTCATCCGCTGGGCTTCGCCGCCGGAGAGCGTGACCGCGCTCTGGCCGAGGTGGATGTAGCCGAGGCCGACATCGACGAGAGTCTGCAATTTCTGGCGAACCGTGGGGACGTCGGCAAGGACGTTGAGCGCGTCTTCGATGGTGAGGTCGAGGATGTCGGCGATGGAGTAGCCGTGGAACTTCACGGCGAGGGTCTCCTGGTTATAACGACGCCCGTTGCACACTTCGCACTGTACATAGACGTCGGGCATGAAGTTCATTTCGATACGACGCTGGCCGTCGCCCTGGCAGGCTTCGCATCGCCCGCCGGTGACGTTGAAGCTGAAGCGGCCCGGCTTGTAGCCGCGCTCGCGAGCTTCGGGAAGCATCGCGAAAAGATCGCGGATCGGCGAGAAGACCTGGGTGTAGGTGGCCGGGTTGGATCGCGGCGTACGGCCGATGGGGGACTGATCGATGCGGATGACTTTGTCGATCTGGTCCTGGCCCGAGAGGTCGTCGTGGACGCCGGGTTCCTCACGTGAACCGTAGAGAGTTTTTGCTAAAGACCTGTAAAGAATGTCGTTAATGAGGGTGCTTTTGCCGCTGCCGCTAACTCCGGTCACGACGGTCATGACGCCAAGAGGCACGCGGATCGTGAGATCCTGGAGGTTGTGTTCGCGCGCGCCGGTGACGGTAAGCCACTTGCCGGTGAGGGAGCGCGGCTCGGCGCGATGGAGAATACCTGTCGCGCCGGAGAGGTACCGGCCGGTGAGGGACTCGGGGCAAGCCATAATCTGCTCGGGCGTTCCCTGGGCGACGACATTGCCTCCCAAGCGGCCCGCCCCGGGGCCAAGATCAAGAACATAGTCGGCGTGGCGGATTGTGTCTTCATCATGCTCGACGACAAGGACGGTGTTGCCGAGGTCGCGGAGCTTTTCGAGGGCCTCGATGAGTCGCTCGTTGTCGCGCTGGTGGAGACCGATGGAGGGCTCGTCGAGAACGTAGAGGACGCCGCGCAGGCGGGAGCCGATCTGCGTGGCGAGACGGATGCGCTGGCCTTCGCCGCCCGAAAGAGTGGCGGCGCTGCGGTCGAGAGAGAGGTAGCTGAGGCCAACGGCGCAGAGGAACTCGAGACGTTCGGCAATCTCGCGGCGGATGCGTTCGGCGATGAGGGCTTCGCGCGCGGTGAATTGCAGATTGATGGCTGCGGAGAGGGCCTTGTTGAGCGGAAGAGCCGTGAAGTCGGCGATGGAGAGACCACCGATCTTGACGGCGAGAGACTCGGGGCGAAGGCGCTTGCCACGGCAGACCGGGCAGGGTGTCGCGGACATGAAGCTCATCATGTACTCGCGGTAGCCTTCGCTGCGGGCTTCTTCGACGGAGTCGCGCAGATAGGCAAGGATGCCGTGGAAGCCGGTACGCGGGGCTTCGCCTTTGGGCGGCCCGTAGACGAGGATGTGCTGCTGCTTGGGGGGAAGATCTTCGAAAGGGGTCTTCAGGTCGATCTTGTAGCGGTCGGCCGCGAGCTGGACCAGTTTGAGGAGATATTGCGAGGCCGAACCCGGACCGAGGCCGCCGTCGAGGAGGGGCTTGGACCAGTCGGTGATGACCTTGGCGGGATCGAAGTCGTAGAGCGAACCGAGGCCGTGGCACTCAGGACAGGCGCCGAAAGTGGAGTTGAAGGAGAAGCTGCGGGGCTCGAGCTTGGGGACATCGAGGCCGCAGTCGGGGCAGGCCATCGAGGAGGAAAAGAGCTGCTCGTCGGGCTTTTCGCCGGAAGCGCGGGCAACAGAGACGAGGACCAGGCCGTTGGCAAGCTGGAGAGCCTTGGAGACGGCAGCTTCGAGGCGTTTCTCGACGGAGGGCTTGGCGCTGCTTTTGGTTCCCTCCCGAGTCTCAAAGTCGAGACCGGGGGCACCCAGCGCCTTGGCAGAAGAGGCGGTTTCGGAGGACTTGAGGATGACCCGGTCGACGATGGCTTCGATGGTGTGGTTCTTGCGCTTGTCGAGGGATGGCGGCTCGGAGAGATCGACGATTTCGCCGTCGACGCGGGCGCGGAAGCCTTGCTGGTCCAACTCATCGAGGAGGTCTTTGAACTCGCCTTTGCGGCCGCGGACGACGGGAGCCATGATGGTGACGCGCTCGCCGGTGCCGAGATTAAGGATGCGCTGGACGATCTGATCGGCGGTTTGGCGGGCGATGGGACTGCCACAATTGGGGCAGTGGGGTGTGCCGACCGACGCGTAGAGGAGACGGAGGTAGTCGTAGATCTCGGTGATGGTGCCGACGGTGGAGCGGGGGCTGCGGCTGGTGGTCTTCTGCTCGATAGAGATGGCCGGGGAGAGGCCTTCGATCGAATCGACGTCGGGCCTCTCTACTTGATCAAGGAACTGGCGGGCGTAGGCGGAGAGGGTTTCTACGTAGCGGCGCTGGCCCTCGGCGTAGATGGTGTCGAAGGCGAGGGAGCTTTTGCCGGAGCCGGACAAGCCGGTGACCACAGTGAGGGTGTTGCGCGGGATGCGGACGCTGATATCGCGCAGGTTGTGCTGGCGCGCCCCGCGCACCGAGATGTGCGTGATGGACATGGTTGAGCTAAGCGAGCGGTGTCTCTAATTCTGGAGAAACGGTCCGGCTGAACGATGGATGCTGGCCTGTGGCTTCAGGATGCGCCGATCGGAGGTGCCAGCCCGATCAGCAAATCGGGGATATGGAGACCGCAACGAACCTCCAAAAAACTTTGGTTTCTTCCCGCGAGGAAACTGGTTTACCGGATCGCAACACCTTGGAGGTATTCTATTTGCCAACAGAAACAAGGGTCAACGCGGTGACTTTTCTGCGAGAATCGCATGATCGAGGATACTCGACGCCGCACCGGCTCTTGCCGATAGAGTTCGGCGTATCGCAAAAACTAGGCAAAGACTGAAGTTGGGTTCATGACGGATTTATTGAATTTATTAATGTTGATTTGTGCGGCAGTGGGCTCCATGGCGTTTGGCGTGCTCGCAGCCTACGGGATGTTCCGGATTGCATTCGGCCTGATGAAACCGCAAAGGCCTTCCGTCGCGGTGAAGGCGCGCCCGGAGACCGCAGGCATCCTTTAAAGTTCACCCTCGACAATCAGGCCGCCCGATCGCTTTGTGTCTCGCCGTTCCCAGCCGCTCATTGCGTCTATCGAAAGGGAATAGTACTTGTGTACTCCTCCGGCAGCCTGGCGCGGTGTCCAAAGACACCAAAAGTTGTATTGAGGGTAACCGGACTCTAGATAACCTAAGAGGGCAAGCAGAACGACCCTTTTCGCAGGCCTCGATTTGAAGCAGTCTGTGCGCCAGCACGTGCACGGGCCGGGCGAAGGGCTTCGTACGAAGCACGACACAAAAACTGAATGAGGATCATTCGCATGAGGCAGCTCGCCATTGTGTGCCCTTTGTTGCGCGAAGAAGGCGGATCGATCGTTGAGTTTGCTCTGATTGCTCCCCTGATGATGCTGATGATCACGGGATTGTTCTCAGTGGGGATCATGTTGAGCAATTACCTGATGTTGACCAACGGAGTGGGTGCGGGAGCGCGGGCGTTTGCGTTGAGTCGAGGCGTGACGATCACGCAAAACGGCACGCAGTCACAGATCACCGATCCGTGCGCATACGCGGTGCAGATAGCCAAGCAGGCAGCTCCGAACCTGAGTTCGAGCGCAGCGACGTTCAATATCACGTGGACTCCCAATGGGGGTAGCGCGAAGTCTTATACGACGACCTGCAGCGGGATCACGCTGAACAGCGGCGACACGGTACAGATGCAGGCGACTTTTCCGGTGGCGATGATCGTATACGGCTGGAAGCCGGGAAATCTCAACATCTCCGGACAAACCGCAGAACTGATCCAGTAAACGCGGCAAGCGAAAGCATTCCAACTTTGCTGTGAATCGAACCAGCAGGACAGGAAGGGCCCCTCACCATGGAAGCTTCACTTGAAGGCGTAGAACCAATTGCACACATGAATGGCAGGGATTGGCTCCGGGATGGTGCGACCGGGCGAGCGTGGCGATGTCTGCTGAACGATGAGAACGGCCAGATTCTGCCGTGGTTTGTGTTGCTGATGCTGCTTTTTCTTGGGGTGTCGGCGTTGGTGGCCGACGTGGGCTATGCGATGGTGGTGCAGCATCAGTTGCAGGCCTCGGCCGATGCAGCAGCGCTGGCAGCGGCACAGACCCTGCCGAACAGCAACTATTCGACGGTTGGGCAGAGCTATAGTTCGGGAACGGGGGACAAGAACCTCTTCAAGGGGTTTGGCATCAGCGGGGGCACGGCCACAATCACGCCGAAGTGCCTGACGACGGTTTCCAATTGGGGACTGGCTTGCAACTCGACTAGTCCGAACGCAGTGTCGGTGACGCAGACCGCGACGGTTCCGACCTTTTTTGCGGGAATCTTCGGGGTCAAGAATATGACGATCAGCGCGACGTCGACAGCGGCGGGCAGAGGGGCGGTTCCGCTGCCCTACAATGTGGCGATCATTCTGGACTCGACGCTCTCGATGGACTCGTATGACAGCAACTGCAGTGCCACGCAGATGAACTGCGCGCTGAATGGTGTGCAGCAGTTGCTGCAGGCGCTGTATCCGACTGAGGACAATGTCGCGCTGTTCACGTTTCCGAATGTCACAGGCGGGACCGTCTCGGTCGATTCGAGTTGCACGACCAGCATTCCATCGTCCTATACCAGTGGGGGGAGGCAGCAAAACTACGACCACAGCAGGACTTTCGGCTACTACTCGATGCTGAATCAGACGCCGTACCCCGGGGTGCCGAACGCGATGCCGTACACGTTTCCACCGGTTCCGACGGGCACTTCAGGCTATACGCCTCCGTCGGGGACCTGGGGACCCACCTATCAAGTTGTCGGCTTCTCAAACGATTTCCGTTCATCGAATACAGCGACGAGTCTGAACAGCAGTTCGGCGCTGGTGAAGGCGGCGGGTGGAGTGAGCGGGTGCCAGGGAATGATGCCTTCCAACTACGATGGCGACTATGGCACGTACTATGCCGGCGCGGTTTATGCGGCACAGGCCGCTTTACTGGCAGAGCAGGCAAGCAATCCAGGGTCGAAAAATGTCATGGTGATCCTGGGTGACGGCGACTCAAATGCGCCCAACAGTTCGGGGAGCCCGGACTCGTCGAGCCCGTCGATGGCAACCGATACCACCGATATCACAACATCTCTCAATTCCGGCGAATACACATATCCGACAAGCTGGTCTGTGGCGGGGAGCAACGGCACGTATCCATCCTACAAGAAGGAGTGTTCCCAGGCCGTAACGGCGGCACAATACGCAGCGACGTACTCGGGGAACCAAACGCTTGTCTATACGATTGCTTACGGCGCTTCGACGTCAAAGACGTCGGGCTGCACATCGGACGGAGGAGCCATTTCACCTTGTCAGACGCTGCAGCAGATGTCGACGGGCTGGTCATCCGGGACACAGACCTACTTTTACTCCGATTACACCGCGACCGGAGGCGACTCAGGCTGCCAGGCAGCGAGCAAGAACAACACAATCACGTCTCTGAACAAGATCTTCCAAGCGATTGCAACCGATCTGACGTCGGTGCGACTCATACCCAACAATACCTACTGATCAGCGACTCTAGTGCAGTCACTTGCGGCCGGGCCAGAAGCCCGGCCTCTTTTTTCCGAGGTTCGGCGAAGGGTTTTACTGAGGATTGGGTTGCTGGCCCTGCGGCTGCTGCGCGGGCTGCTGTCCGGGCTGTTGAGGAATCGCGCCAGGATTGAAACCAGGACGGAGCGGCTGTTGCGGGAGCAACTGGGGCTGCTGCTGGGGCTGCGGCGGGGTATCGTACTGGACTTCAGGGGGAGCAAAATCTTCGTCGTTCTCTTCGGTTGTAGAACGAGCGATGGTCTTCGTCGCGTTGCTTGTGTCGCGCGGCGTGAGGATGACCTGGCGCGGAAGGCCTGGGCCCTGATCGCCCACCATCAAAACGTTGTATCCGCTGCCTTGCAGAAGCTTGACCAACACGTCGCGCGCCGGCGCCGGACCGAATGTACCGAAGATGCGCTCGTCCTTGGTGAGACCGTCGACAGACGCCCCCGTGGCTGAGGCGATATCGGTCAGGATCTGCTGCAGGCTGGAGTTCGACGCGTCGATGATGAGCTCTTGTCTGTTCCAAGAGATCGAGGCGGGTTTGGGCTGCGCATTGATGGGCCAGTCGGGTGCGGGAGGTGCGGCCCGTTCTGCCTGTGGAGCGACAGTAAGCGGATGCTCTGCATGAGCCTTGGAGGCTTTCCGATGAGGAGCCGCCTGTGCGCCGACGAGAACGGGCGTCAGAACGGCGACGGCGGCCAACTGGACATGGCGGCTGGCAATTGTAAGCCGCAAATTAAAGCGACGCTGCGGGGTGGCTTTGTGCGAGATTTGATCCGGCGAGATCGAATGGAACATGGGGATGACGACTCCCGGGGCCGAGCGTTCGCTGGCGGAATGCCCTACGTACTAGACTAACAGTGGCCCGAAGACGCTCGCAAAGATTTCGGGCGAGAGGAATTCTTCGACATGCGCCTCTGCTCCAGAGGATGGATGGCGGCGGTTTTGCTGGCCGCGCCGATGACGAGTGTTGCCGTAACGTGCACAACCCAGGCGGCTTTACAACCACAGGATCGCAACGCCCTGGCTGCTGCGGGACTGCGGCTGACGACTGCGATCCTGCTGCAGGACGATGCAACGCTGCAGGCACAACTGCTGCCGGCGATCTCTTCGCAATGGGAGGGGATTCGCAGCGAGGTGGAGTTGGGCGCTCCGCTGGTCAAGGGCGGGCAGGCGCAGTTGCAGAGTATCTACTTGCTGGACGCGTCGGCGCAGACGGAGACGACCGACGATCAGTTCTTCTGCTCGAATGCGAGCGGTTCGATCACGGTGACCATCAGCATGCACGCGTTGCCGCCGGGCAAGTACGCGGTGATTCTGGCCCAGGCGGCTGGTGCGCCGCTGGGGGGGCAGATCGGGCTGATTGTGGTGTGGGATCCGACGGCGACTCCCGCGGCGTGGAAGCTGGGCGGTGTGTCGGTGCGGCAGGGCACGGTCGACGGACACGATGGCATATGGTACTGGACGCGCGCGCGCGCTGAGGCGGCCACGGGGCAGCCTTGGAGCGCGTGGTACAGCTACGATATCGCAAGGTATCTTCTACTGCCGGTGGATTTTCTTTCGTCGCCGAATCTGGAGAAATTGGGGCGCGAGCAGTCCGAGATCAAGAATCCGCCGGGTGGATTTCCGATCTCCGTGAGCGATGGTCCGCGCACTTGGAAGATCGAAGGCGTGCGGATTGACACGACGCTCCGTGAGGCTGACCTGAGCGTGACCTACGAGTCGCTGGGAATCAGCGATCCTGCGGCGGCTCGCACGGAAGCCACGGCAGTGCTGAGCGCGATGGTGAAGGCGCATCCCGAGCTGAAGGAGAATTTCCACGGCATGTGGGCGGTGGCGTCGAAGGATGGGAAGTTGACGCCTGTGATGGAGCTGCCCATGGGGCAGA
>Ga0335069_10008417_pt1 | contig 14764 bp, 14 predicted proteins | sample Lox_Sample_11_FD_206714 | JGI IMG/M metagenome (GOLD analysis project Ga0335069, IMG submission 206714) | Soil microbial communities from Loxahatchee National Wildlife Refuge, Florida, United States - Lox_Sample_1.1 | ecosystem: Environmental > Terrestrial > Soil > Wetlands | place: USA... | reverse complement strand
CCCTTGGAAGCCGGCCCGAGCTCCACCCTGCGGAGCTGCACCTTGTTGTCCGGCCCGACGACCGCGAGCGAATAGGTGCCCTGCACCGCGATGAGGGCGCGCTCGGGGACGACGAGCTCGTCGTGTCCCGCCTCGGTGCGGCGGATGCGGGCGTGCGCGTACTGACCGGGGCGCAGAAGGCCGTCCGGGTTGGGCGCGAGAGCCTGCACCGTGATGGTTCCGGTGGTCGCGTCGATCTGCCGGTTGGCGGTCACGATGACGCCGCGGTGCGTGTAGACGCTGCCATCGGCGAGCACGAGCTCGACGCCGGGGTCGCCTCCCTCGGCCATGCCCCCCGAGTCGAGGGTGGCGGTCTGCTTCTTGACCCACGCCAGATCGCGCTTCTCGAGGTTCATGAAGCGCTCGGGGTGGCGCACGTAGTCGACCTCGCTGAGGGCGAAGTTGATCCGGATGGGATCCGTCTGCGAGACCGTCGTCAGCAACGTCGGCCCGTCCTGCCCCACCAGGTTGCCGACGCGCACGAGCGCCAGCCCGGCCACGCCCTCGATGGGAGAGCGGATCTGCGTGTAGGAGAGGTTCAACGACGCAGTCTGGAGCGAAGCCTCGGCGGCCGTGATCTGCGCCTCGGTGTCGGCGAGGCTCGCCGTGGCGTTGTCCAGATCCTGCTGGGAGATCATGCCCGTCTTGATCAGGCCCTGATCGCGGTCGAGCTGGATGCGGTTGCGGTCGCGCGCCACCTTGGCGCGCTCGAGCGCCGCCTTCGCCGACGCGACGGAGGCCGTGTATTCGGTCGCCTCGATCGTGAAGAGCGGATCGCCCGCCTTCACGCGCGCGCCGTCCTTGTAGGCCTGCGTCCGCAGGTAACCACGCACGCGTGCGCGAATGTCGGCGTTGTCGTAGCCGTCGAGAGCGGCGACCGAGTCGGTGTAGAGCGGCACGTCGCGCTTCGCGACGGGAGCCACGTACACGAGGGGCGGCGGAGGCGGTCCGGGAGGCGCCTTCTTCTCGGTGCACGCGCTGACCACGAGAGCCGCGAGGACGGGGAGAGCGAAAGTCGTGCGATTCAATAGACACACTCCGCGTCGACGAGGACGGCGTTGGCGCGCGCGTCCTCCACCTGGAACTCGAGGATGGCCAGATCGATGTCCGCCTGCCGCAGGGCTTGCGCCGAGATGACGAGGTCGAGGCTGGTGCCCAGACCGTGCGCGTAGCCATCGCGGATGCGAGCGTCCACTCGCGCGGCGATGTCCCTCTGCGTCTGCGCGAGATCGCGCGTGTGCTCGAGGACGCCCACGGCGCGACGGGCGCGTGCCGACGCGACGACCGCCGCGAGGCGCGTTTGCACGAGCGCGTCCCGCGCCTGCTCGAGGGCTGCTCGCGCGTCGTGCAGCGCGCCGTAGCGCACGCCACCGTCGTAGAGCGGCACGTTCACGAGCGCCGTCGCGGACCAGGTCGTGTTCGGAGCGAGCACGGGCTGGTTGCTGTACTGCAGAGAAGACGAGAGCACGAGCGACGGAGCAAACATGAGCTCCGCGTCGGTCTCGGCGCGCTCGGCGATCTCGACGCGCTTGCGGGCCGCGGCCACGTCGGGCCGACTCTCGAGGTCGTCGTTCAGCTTGCAGGTGCGCGCGACGGCCGTGTCGAACGAGGCCGAGTCGCCCTCCGGAGGCGCCATCGGCACCGGGGAGCCGAGCGCGAGCCCCAGGGCTTCGCGGGCGCGCACCAGCGACTCGTCGCCCGAGACGACGGCGGAGCGCGCGGTGGCCACGTCCTGCGTCGCCCGGTCCACGTCGAGTTCCGTGCCCTGTCCGTACTGGAGGCGGGCCCGCGCGAGGGCGAGTCGGTCGAGCGACGCGCGCAGGCCGACGCGGTTGAGCTCCGCGACGCGGGTGGCTGCGAGCGTCGCCAGCATGGCGTCGACGGCGGCCGAGGCGATCTGTCGCCGCTGATCCTGGAACGTCAGCTGCGCGGCCTCGATCGCGCGGTTGGCGGTGCCGACGCCGTAGATCCCCCGCGGGTTCACGGCGGTCCACGAGACGGTGCCGCCGACGCCGAGGACGTCCGCGGGTGGCGCGACCAGCGGAAACGCGACGATGGGCGGCGGAGTGGCGTTGGCCGGGCCGGTCAGACCTGCCAGGGTCGCGCGGACCGGCGACAGGAACTGATGGGTGTAGGACCCCTGCGCATTGACGACAGGCAGCACTGCCGCCATCGCGATCTCTCGCTGAGCGCTGGCCCGACGGACGGCCTCCGCACCGGATCGGTAGTCAGGCGACTGGGCCCGGATGAGCCCAAGGGCTTCGTCCCACGACGCAATCTTGCGGGGCGCGGCTGGAGGAGGCGCCAGCAGCGGGTCGTCTTCGGACGCCGCAGCGGGTGATGGAGTCGCCGGAGCGGTAGGCTGAGCCGGAGGAGGCGCAGCCCGCGCCGAGGTCGCTCCGGACGCAAGACAGACAGCGGCCAGCAGCGCGGCGAGGCGGGCCGGCGCATGGATTGGATGATTGTCGGAGAGTGTCATCTGGGTGGGGGCGGCCGAGGGCTCCCGTCGCGTACACGTTCCCAGACCTTCCGATGACGAATGGGGGCCCGCGGTAGCGGGTAGGCATCCTACCGCCGGCGCGCCTCAGCGTACGCGCAGCTCGGGGATGCGGAAGTGGCTCCGCACGTGCGCGACGATCTGCGCGTCCGTCGGGTGGTCGCTCGTCTCGATGCCCACCACCTTGCCGGCGAGCGGGCGCGCGTGGTCCTGCACGTACTTGAGGAACTGGCTCTTGGCCGTGGACGGCCCGAGCACCAGGATCTCGTCGGCCGTCGAGAGGGCCTTCGCGACCTCGGCGAAGAACCGGTGCTCGTCGTCCGGGTGCGCATGCCCCTCCGACGGGCCCTTCGGGTGCCGGTGGAAGTGGTGCGCAGGCGCCTTCAGCGTCTGCTCGTCGAATCCGTCGAGATCGACGTGGAAGATGCGTGCTTCATGGTGATCGATCCACACGGCAGCGCGAGTCTGAGCAGTCATTGGCCCCTACCTTAGCGGAGGAACGCCTGCTCCACCGCGTGATACGAAAGGGCATGCACGACGGCGAGCACAGCTATCCGCGTCACCTCGCCGCCCGCGTCCGCGGGGCCTGGCCCAGCGACGCGCGCCCTCTTCCGGGCGGGCTCGAGGCGCTCCTCGACGTCGCGTACCACGCGTCGTTCATGCGCAACGAGGAGCGGCCGGTCGCGTGCCGCCTCCTCGTGTCGCCCCGTTCTGCGTTTCCACTGCAGGACGGCCCTCCATCGGGGTTGCTCCCAGCGGCATTCACCGCGCCACGCCGGCTCGACGAAGACGAGCTGAGGAGGGTCGCTCCCGCGGCGAACTTCTACCGCGCGCTCGTCGGCGTCGACGAGGCCGCGTCGGGCGAGCTCTCGGCGTGGGGTTTGCTGCAGAGCGGGCCCCGCTGGATGCAGCCATCCCGAGGGGGACGCGCCCGGGAGACGCCGATGCCCCGCAGCCTCGTCGTCCGAGTCGTGCGACCGGGTCACCTCGTCGTGAGCTGCGGAAACCAGGAGATCGCGGAGCTCCGGGGCGGCCGGCTCTCGGACTTCACGCTCGACGTCTTTCGTTCGGCGTGGCTCCCTGCCCTGTTCGCCGCCGAACGCGAGACGATGGCGGCGGAGCACCGCGCAGCGGCGAAGCCATCGCTCGAGCCCGCGGTGGCCGGAGCGCTCACGGGCATCCTCGCGCAGCAGATGATCAAGCGCGTCATCGCGACGATTCGCACGGCGCACCACGGCGGGACCATTCTCGCCGTGCCAGCCGACTGCCCCGGTGAGAGCTACCTGCATCCCCGGTACGCGTTCGACGATGCGACGCCCAGGCGGCGTTTTCGAACGCTCATCCTCGCGAGCCTGGAGCGACTCGCGCACCGTGCCGCCGAGATGGGGAGGCCCGCGACCGCCGACTCGTATCTCCACGAAGACGACGCGTTGATCGCCGAGCTCGACGAAGGCCTCTTCGAATGGAGCCATCTCATCGCGGCCCTGTCGCAGGTGGACGGCGCGGTGGTCCTGACGAAGCGCTTCGAGCTCCTGGGGTTCGGCGCCGAGATCGCGGGCGGCTTGCCCGCGGTCACCCACGTCCGCCGGGGGCTCGATCTCGAGGCCGACTCGTTCGCCACCGAGATCGTCGAGGACGTCGGGACGCGCCATCGCTCCGCGTACCGTCTCAGCGAGGCGCTCCCCGGCGCGCTCGCCATCGTCGTCTCACAGGACGGGGGTGTGCGGTTCGTCAACCGGCATCGGGGCGCCGTCACTTACTGGGAGCACGGCCCCGGCGATTGACGCGCTCGCGGCTCGAGGAGGCCGACCTGTACGCGCTCGGCGTGCTGCCGGTCCACCGACGAAAGGCGCGATCGAAGGCGCTCGCCTGCGAGAATCCGAGCAGGAAAGCGATCTCGCCGAAGCTCCTCGTCCCGAGAGCGACCTCGCGGTGCGCGAGCTCGCGGCGCACCTCGTCCACGATGTCGGCGTACGACGTTCCCCGTTCGCCGAGACGCCGCTGCAGCGTGCGGGCGCTCACCCCGAGCCGGCGCGCCACGCCTGACAGCCCGGGCTCGCCAGCCCTCAGCACCTCGGGCACCACCGCACGCGTGCGCGCGACGACGTCCTGGACGCGTCCCTCGAGCATCGTGGCCGCCGCCCTCTCGAGCGGCTCGAGCAGCTCGGGGTTGGAGCTGCGCAGGGGTACGGCCAGGCCTTGGCTCTCGGCGACGAGCTCGTTGGCTCGAGCGCCGAACTCGAGCGGGGCGGCGAAGATCCGCCGGTGCTCGGCCGTGCTCGCGGGCGCGGCGTGTGCGAAGGTCGCCCGCAGCAGCTTCAGCCTCCCACCGGTCAGCAGCCGGCCGCGTGTGACGAGAAGCGCGAAGAAGTGCTCGACGAAGTGCCGCGCGGCGCCGGGCGCCATCTCGCAGCGCGGCGACAGACCGATGCGCACGAGCCCCCCACGCTGGAGCATCGTCGAGTCGCCGAGCGAGCCGAGCGCGGCGTAGTAGCGGACAGCTCGCTGGAGCGCGTCGACGAGCGACGTGCTGCTCATCGTGGCGTACTCGAGCGCGCCATACGTTCCGGGCGGCGTGCTCTCGGCGGCGTGCAGCCCGAAGTCGGGATCGCCGCTGCGCTCGCACGCGAGATGCCAGGCCCTCGCCATGGTCTCGAAGGGCACCCACCCGCTCGCGTCTTCCACCACGGCCTGCGGCACCCCGATGGCGCCGAGGAGCCCATCGCCGTCCACTCCGGCGGCGCGCGCGCTCTCGACCAGCGCGCGGAGGAGAAGCGCCGCGCTCGACGCGCGCCTCGAGACTCCCTCGTCTGCGACGTGCTCCCGCTCCCGCATGGTCGTCGACTCTCCCGCGGTGGCGCCGGAAGGTAAGCGATTGGCACGCGAAGGAAAGACCCGGCCGGCGCACTTTGTGAGAAATCACACCATCACACATGCGGCGCATCGGCGCGCACGAGGTCGTAGGCGTGCTCGGCCGGAGCGCAGCCAACGAGGTCCTGCTCGCGACGACGAGAGGCCCCCACGGCTTCGTCCGCCCCGTGGTCGTCAAGTGCGTACGCGAGCCGGACTTCGCCGAGCCGGGCGCGAGCCACGCCCTGGCGCGCGAGGCGCTCGCTTACGCGCGCCTGAACCACGCGTGCGTCGTACAGCTCTACGAGGTCATCGAGGACGAGGACCAAGTTGCGCTGGTGCTGGAGTACGTCCCGGGCGCCTCGCTCGCGCGCGTCCGGGGGTTGCTCGCGCAGTACGAGCGTCGCCTCACCGACGCCTCGGCGTTCTACGTCATGGCCAGCGTGTTCGCCGGGCTGGCGGCCGCACACGAGGCACGCGACCCGTGGACGGGCGAGTTCGTGCCCGTCGTGCATCGCGACGTCAACCCGAACAACGTGCTGCTGTCGTGGGACGGCGCGGTGAAGCTGACCGACTTCGGGATCGCGAAGGTGACGGGCGTGGCGTCCGACACGTGCGTGGGGCTCGTCAAAGGGACCTACGGCTACATGGCGCCCGAGCAGGTGCTCGGCGAGGCCATCACGCCGCGAACCGACGTGTACTGCGCGTGCCTGCTGCTTCGCGAGTTGCTCCTCGGGAGGCGCAACTTCGACCCGCGCGGCAAGCACGAGCTCGAGCTGATGCAGGAGATGGCGGCGCCGGGGCTCGAGCCCATCGAGCGGCTCCGCGAGGGCGTGCCTCCGGTCATCGCGGGAGCGCTTCGCGCCGGCCTCGAGCCGAACCCGGATGCCCGCAGCGTCACGGCCGCGGACATGCGCGACATGCTCTGGGCCTTCGTGCGAGCCGACGACGCGCGGCGCCAGCTGGCGGCGACGCTGGCCGCATTCCGCGGCGAGATCCAGGTCCTGCCGTGCGAGCAGAGCGTCACGTCGGGGCGGCCCTCGATTCCCTCCGCCGAGCCAGTACCCTCTTCTTCGCCTTCGCTGGTGCACCCTTCTGCGCCACCCGCGATGACGCCGACGCCGACGCCGACGCCCACGAGGACGCTCGAGGTGCCGACGCCATACGCGGTCGCGCAGTCGATCGCCCCGGTCCACCTGGCGGCGAGCTCGCGACCGAAGGCGGACGGGATCGTGCTCCTCCTCACGGGCGCGGTCTGCGCGGCGATGGTCGGCTTGCTGCTTCTGCCGCAGCGTGCGGCGCCGCAGACACGGACGCAGATTGCCGTCGCACCGAGCGCGGAGGTGCGTCCGCCCGAGCAGTCGCCCCCGGCGGAGACGCCGCCCGAGACGACGGCTGGCGAGACGACCCCCAACGCCGACGTTCCAGCGGCCACGTCCGGCATTCTCATCACCCCGTCGCTCGCGGACTCGCATCGTGTGTACCTCGACGGGCGGATCGTCGGTGCGAGCGGCCAGAGTTTCAGCGTCGCGTGCGGGCCTCATCTCGTCCGCATCGGCAGCGCCGGGCGGGTGCAGCGCGTGCTCGTGCCATGCGGTGGAGACATCGAGATACAAGCGCAGTGGTGACGAGCCTGGTCGCCGTGGCGGCCGGGGGACCGTCGCGCTACTCGAAGACCATGGGCGAACCGACGAAACCCGTCGATCCCGTCGACGAAGCGATCGACGAGTCATTCCCGGCGAGCGATCCGCCGGAGTGGACCGGCACGCACGCGGGATCGCCTCATGGCATCCCGGCCGCGCCTCACGAGGGCGATCTCGAGACCGTGCGCAGCGCGCTCGCCGTGGACGACACCGTCGCGCGCATCGAACGCGCCGTCACGTCAGCCGGCATGAAGGTGTTCGCGCGGATCGATCAAGCCGCCGAAGCGCGAAACGTCGGCCTCGAGATGCGTCCGGCGGTCGTGATCCTCTTCGGCAACCCGAAGGCCGGAACCCCGCTCATGGTCGCGCGACCCACCGTGGCGATCGATCTGCCGCTCAAGGCGCTCGTCTGGGAAGACGATCGCGGCACGACGTGGCTCACCTTCAACACACCGGCTCTCCTCGTGCGCCGCCACGCGCTCGACCCCGTGCTCGCAGACAAGCTGGCGCCGGCGGCGCAGCTCCTCCGCAAGACAGTCGCTGCCTGACTACTCGTCGCAGTCTGCCGGCAAGTCGACCAGCTCGAAGGCGTCGCTGCAGGCGACGCCGGCCTCGCGGTGCAGGATGCGCGCAGCCGACTCGAGAAGCTCGAGTCGATCTTCGGGGCCGACGGTGCTCGCCGCACGCAGCGCCTCGCGCGCGGCCGTGGGGACGTGCTCGCTGTGAGCCAGGAGGGATGCCATCGCAAAGCTCATGGGATGCCTCGTAGACCCATTGGATGCCGGGTCGCGGACGGGCGTCGCTCTCGACCCCGGTGGCGTGGATCAGCGAAGCCACACCTCGACGCGGCGGTTGCGCTGGCGCCCCGCCTCGGTCGAGTCGTCGGCGACGGGTGCGTCGTGGCCGAACCCCTCCACGACGTCGACGTGGAGACCGCGCGCACGGAGCTGCGTCGCCACGATGTTCGCGTCTTGAAGCGACGCCGCGGCATCGCTCGCCCGGCTGCCGTCCGCGCCCGAGAAGCCCAGGACGCGCACGGACTTCGCCGCGTCGTCCGAGCGTCCCATCAGGGCGACGACCCGCTGCAGGTCGGTCAGCGCCCGCGTGTCGAGCTGCTCGCCAGCCCCCTCGAACCGGAAGGTCACGGAGAGACGGCAGGCGCCGCGCACGGCGTCTCGGTAGTCGTTGCCGCAGGACGTGCACCGGGAAGCGTTGGGGTCGCACCGCGGTTGCAGGTCGACGAAGCCGGCGTCTTGCACGACGCGCTGGCCCTCGTCCGACTGGGCGAAATCCACGAGCTCGCGCGCCACGGGCTGCGCCGACAGCGGCACGTACAGGTACAGCCTGCGGGCGAGCGGGTAATCCTCGCTCGCCACGGTCATCGGCGAGGCGATGAGCGGGACCGACTTGCCGTCTTGCACGAGGATGGCCTTCGCGCTGCGCACGTACGGCAGGCCGATGAAGCCGATCGCACCCGCATCCTCGGCGACGGCGTCCGAGAGAGCTTCGCTCGATTCGAACCGCTTGGCGTCCGCGTCGAGCGCGAGCGAGCCCAGGACCATGTGCTTGAACGTGTCGAAGGTGCCCGACTTGTCGTCGCGCGCGAGCAAGGAGATCGACCGGGCTGCGCCGCCGACGTCGGACCACTTGCGGAGCTTGCCCGAGAAGACGTCCCCTATCTGCGCCGTGGTGAGCGTGGTCACAGGGTTCGCGGGGTTCTCGATGACGGCGATCCCGTCGAGGGCGACGACGTGCTCGCTCGCGGCGGATGCCATGTTGCCGAGCGCCGCCAGCTTCGAAGATTCGTCGTCGTGGATCCGGCGCGACGACATGCCGATGTCGCAACGGCCCGCCGCCAGATCCTGGAACGCCGTCGCCGATCCGTGCGCGAACACCTCGATGGAATCGATGACCCGGCCGTCCGAGGTGCGCGCCTCGACCACGAGCTCGTCCGGGGCGAGGTGACGGGTGACGACGGTGGGCGAGCCGGTGCGCTTCCGGAGGAAGGCCTCGGCGAGCCTCGGCGCGAGCTCGGCGCCGATGGTGTTCGACCCGTGGAGCCTCACGAGAGCCGTCGAGACGGGCGGTGCGATCGCGGTTGCCGCGGTTCCTTCGGCGGTGGGTGGGTCGGGGCTTTTCTGATGCAGATAGAACCAGCCGCCCACGACCGACACGGCCGCGATGGTGGCGACCCCGACTCGAGTGAAGCGCGCCCGTCCAGTCGACCCGGTGCTGTTCCGCGAGGGAGGCGCGCTCAAGGCGCGTGCGCGCGAGGGGTGCGGCGTCTCGATGGCCGTGATCGGTGTGTCGATCCGCTGCAGCGACGTGGTCGACGGCGGAGGGTCCTGCGCAATCGGCACGGGAACCGGGTCCACTGGCGAGGGAGCAGGAAGCGCGGCGAGCGCGGCGTATGCCTCGTTCGCATCCGCGAAGCGACGATTGGGGTTGCGGTGGACGCAGTGCGCGAACCATTCGTCGAAACCGGTGGGAAAGCGATCGGTCACACCGAGCTCGGAGGCGCGCTGCGACGCCGGGACCATCGGCTCGATCACCACCTCGCGGAGAACGGCAGCCGTCGCGACGTTCTTTTGAGCAGCGCTCGGGAAGTAATGCTTGCCGGCGAGCAGGATGAACGCGAGGAGCCCGAGCGCCCAGATGTCCGCCTGCGGCCCCACCTCCGCGTCTGGCGCCGACTGCTCCGGAGCCATCCAGGCGGGCGTACCCAGGACCGAGAGCGTCGTCTCGCCACCGCTCTGCATCGCCTTGGCGATGCCGAAGTCGAGCACCTTCACCATGAGGGGGAGCCCCGCATGCCGGGAGCGCGAAAGAAACACGTTTGCCGGCTTCAGGTCGCGGTGCACGATGCCGTTGGCGTGCGCGGCGCCCAGCGCGTGGACGACCTGGCGCACGATCTCGAGCACGTCCGGCCACGCGAAAGCCCCGCGCCTCCGCAGCTCCTGGGAGAGCGTCGCTCCGTCGAGGAGCTCCATCACGATGTACAGCGAGCGGGTGGGCTCGTCGTCGCCGGCGTCGATGATCTGCGCGACGTGATCGCTCGGGATCTCGGTGCCGAGGCGCGCCTCGCGCACGAAGCGCGTGCGCAGGTCCGGATCGCGGGCAAACTCGCCGCGCATCACCTTGAGAGCCCGGCGCGCTCTGGTGGCAATCTGCTCCACCTCGTAGACGGTGCCCATCCCGCCCTCGGCGAGCACCCGGAGCACGCGGAACCCTCCACCGACGATGGTGCCGGCCGACAGCGTCTTCGCGTCGTGAGCCCGCTCCACGTTGGGCCGCCGATTCCAGAGATAGCCGGGTCGTGTGACGATCCTGCAAACTCAGCAGCGTGGGCAGGGGACCGCCAACGTGGGTCCCCGGAGGTGGGCGAGCGACCATGCGGGTGATCGTGTTCGGTGCAACGGGGACGATCGGGCGAGGGGTCGTTCGCGAATGTCTGCTGGACCCAGGCGTCGAGCGCGTGCTGGCGATAGGGCGCAGCGCGTCAGGCCAGACGCTCTACGCACTGATGCGCCCGTTCGTTCCAGGCAATCCTCGAGATCCCCGGCATCAACGCGGTTGCGGAGGCACCGTCGTCGTGAAGCCGAAGACGGCGAAGCTGCGCGGGTCGCAGAAGTGGTGCAGCTCCGAGACGCGCCCCTGCTCGAAGCGCACGACGTGGAGCGCGTGCAGCTCGCCCGCGACGTAGAACACGAGCGCTGGCTGCCCGTTGGCGCTGGCGGGAACAACGCGGTGGCCCCTGCCTGCGAGGATCGCGAACGGACGCGCCTCGGCGAACGCGGCCACGTTGGCTTTTCCTCGCAGCCACGTCGGCGACGGCGGCATGGAGGCCACGATGTCGTCGTGCAGCAGCGACACGAAGGTGGCCAGATCGAGGGTCTCCCAAGCGCGCAGGTACCGCTGGAGCAGCTCGTCGTCGTGCTCGGACGTCGCGTCGAGCGCCACGCTGCTCTCGTCTCCTCCAACGCGCTCGCGAAGCGCGGTACGTGCGCGGTGCAGGGTGCTGTTGGCGGCCGAGACGCTCATCCCGAGCGCATCGGCCGTTTCGTCCGCCGGCATGCCGAGCACGTCGCGCAACAGCAACACGGCGCGTTGCTGCGCGGAGAGGCACTGGATTGCCGCCACGAACGCCAGGGCGACGCTCTCCTTCACCTCGTACGCCGCGCCCGGATCGCGGGTGACCCCCGCCATCCACGCATCGGGGCACGGCTCGAGCCACGTCGCCTCGGGGCTCGCGGGTACCGGCGCAGCCGTGGGATCGCTCGCTGGCGGCACGACGTCGACCGGCATCGGGCGTTGCTTGCGTCCCTTCAGCTCGTCGAGGCACGCGTTGGTCGCGATGCGATAGAGCCACGGCCGCACGGCCTGCGGGCTCTCGAGCGACTCGCGCGCTCGCCACGCGCGCACGAGCGTCTCCTGCAGAACGTCGTCGCTGTCGTGCGTCGAGCCGAGCATGCGGTAGCAATGCAGGCGCAACGCGTCGCGGTGCGGCGCGACGAGATCGAGGAATGCAGCGTCGGGAGCGGCGCTCATTCGGCAGCCGCCACCTTATCGCGTTCGCGCGGCATCGACGCCTGCGCGTCTGCGAGCGCGCGCCTCATGCTCTCGCGGCCGAGGACGCGGCCGAGCCATGCGTTGACCTTCGCGTAAGGCGCCGTCTCGAGGCCCACGGTCGCGCCGATCGAGAACATCGAGGCCAGGGCGAAGTCGGCGATCGTCAGCGGACCGGCGACGTACTCGCGCCCGGCGAGCGACGTCTCGAGAACGTCGGAGAACCGCGCGTACTCCTCCATACCCTCCTCGACGACCCGGGCATCGGGCTGCCCTCGCCCCGTCATGGGCTTCACGAGCCGCTGGAAGGCGACCTTGCCGATGGCCGGTCCCATGTGGGCCAGCTGCCAGCTGTTCCAGCGGTCCACCTCGGCGCGCTCGCGCCGGCCGGTGGGCAAGAGGTCGGTGCCGTTCGCCAAGTAGGCGCAGATGGCGTTGCTCTCCCAGAGCACGAAGTCGCCGTCGACCAGGATGGGCACCTTGGCGTTGGGGTTGAGCGCAACGATGTCCGCGCGGGTTTGCTCGTTCCTGAACAGCACCACCGGGACGAACTCGGGACGGAGCCCGAGCTCGTAGACGATGGCGCGAACCTTGCGGCAATTGGGGGACATGGGGAAGTCGTAGATCTTCATGCTCCTGAGACTGGGGACGGGGCCGAAAGTGTTCGCTCGACCGGCGCCGCGCAAAACCAGCGCCGGGCGCGACGTGTATGGGGTTCATGGACACCCAACGCATTCGCCGGCTGGCGGAGCTCCTGTTCCGGCCGAACATCGGTCACCCGACACGAGCAACGCTGCTCGTCCGGGCAGCCGTCGGCTCCGTCTTCATCTCATCGGGCCTCGTGAAGTTCCTCTTCGACAACCAGGGACCCGGACGCTTCGCAAAGATCGGGCTCGCCGACGCGCCCTTGCTGGCTTCGTTCGTCGGGGCGACCGAGATCGTCTGCGGCACGCTCCTCCTCGCGGGCCTCTTCGTCCGTCTGGCAGCTCTGCCGCTCGTCATCGACATGGTGGTCGCCATCGTGACGACCAAGCTGCCCTTGCTCTTCGGAGCCGGACCCGAGCCCGTCGCCGCGCCTCCCAAGACGGGATTCTGGGCGTTCGCCTACCAGGCGCGGCTGGACGTGACGATGCTCGCCGCCTGCGTCTTCCTCGTCGTCGCCGGCGCCGGGCTACTCTCGGTCGACGCGCTTCTCTCCCGCCGCAGGTGGGAAGAACGCCTCATGGGCGACCCGCGCGTCGGCGGCACCGAGCCGACGCCAACCTGAGGATCGAGACGACGCATGACCAGCTCCGCCACGCCGCTGCCCGCGCTCGCGCCGCTCTCGTCCGAAACGGACGAGGCCCTCGTGGCGAAGCTCTTGCGTCAGGACGAGGCCGCGCTTCGCGAGCTGCATCGTCGGTATGCCGCGCTGGTCTTCACCGTGGCTGCCCGCTTCGTCGGCCCCACGTCCGCCGAGGAGATCGTGCAGACGTGTTCGTGACGCTCTGGACCAAGCACGCGTCCTTCGGCCCGGCGCGCGGCGCCTTCAAGCCGTGCCTCGTGCAGATCACGCGCCGACGCGCGCTCAACGCGATCCGGAGCGCGAAGGGCGAGGGCACTCGCGACGAAGAAGCGCTCGGGAGCCTCGAGGCCGACACCGTCGCGCCCGACGAAGCGCGCTGGATCGCACATCGTCAAGCGGTCATCCGCGCCGCCGTCGAGGCGCTTCCCGAGGCCCAGCGCAAGGCGCTGTCGCTCGCCTTCTTCGACGAGCTGACGCACGAACAGATCGCCCGCATCCTGGGCACGCCGGTCGGAACCATCAAGACGCGCATCCGGCTCGGCCTGAAGCGGCTCGCGCCGATGCTCCTCGTTGTGCTGGCCGCAGTGACCGTCGCGCTCGTGATGCGGCGAAGAGAGCGGCGCGCGGCTCGCAACGAGGCGGCCCTTCGCATGGTGACGGCGAGCGACGTCGTCCCGCGGCGGCTGGGACCGGGGCCCACCACTCCCGCCGAGGCGCACGGCAACTACCGCACGCGTCCGGGCGCGACGGTGGCGGTGCTGACGACGAGCGGCTTGCCGCTTCCCGCGCAGGGAGAGTCGTACGTCGCGTGGTCCCACGCTCCGGACGGATGGCACCGTCTCGGATCGGTGGTCGTCGAGAGCGACGGTCGCTCGCTGCTCGTGAGCGACGTGCGGCCTGGAGCGTCCCCGCCCGACCACATCGAGGTGACGCGCGAGGCGAGCGACACGGGCGTCTCGCCGTTCGGGCCCGTCGTGCTCGAGTGGTCCGGCCCCTAGCGTGCGTCTCCTCAGGTGGCGTTCGGCTCGACGAGTCGCTGCAGCGCGAGGCGGCGCTCGACCTCGTCGAAGATCGCGCGCTCGTCGTCGGTACTGCAGACGAGCGGGGGCGGAGCGGCCGCGGCTTCCGCCGGCGCGTACGTGAGGAACGCCCGGAGGGTCTCCTCGCGCTCGCCCTCGACGGGGTCCTCGGACTGCACCTGCACGAGGACGGTCAGCGAGTCGCCGGTCGTGTGCACCACGACCGACTGGATGTGAACGAAGCGGTTCGGCCGCACCGATCGAAGGAAGGTCAGGCCGTGCAGGCCGATCATGCGCGCCGACTCGCCGTGCAGGTACGCCCTCGCCGAGAGCGAGGCGCTGCTCTCGATCCAGCGCATCAAGGTGCCGCCGTAGAGCGTGCCGTGGAAGTTCAGCGTTCCGGCGCGAACCGGCTCGATCGTGTGCACGTACGAGCCGGCGCGCCCCTGCGCTGCCTTGCGCTCGGCGCGGTCCCACGGGAAGCGAACCGAGCGCGGGAACGACTTGAGGAACTCGCGGATGTAGAGCGCGGTCTCGCGATCGGCTGCTTGACCCTCGGCGAGCACCGGAACCTCCTTGGCGCCCGACGCGAGCTTGCGACGGAACTCGCGCCGGAGGTTGCCCTCGCGGAAGCGCGCGACCTCGGCCGGCGCTTGCGGCACGAACTGCGGCACGCGCTCGGAAACGCCGTTCTCGTCGACGGCGACGAACGACATGTACGCGTCGAGCGTCGGACGCGCGCTCTCGTCGAGCGGGCGGCCGTGCGTCATCGCCACCGAGACGCCGATGGATCGCTCGGACGTGTGCGCCAGCGCCGCGGTCATCGTGACGCGCTCGCCGACGCGGATGGGATCGCGCATGACCA
>Ga0335069_10008416_pt1 | contig 14764 bp, 13 predicted proteins | sample Lox_Sample_11_FD_206714 | JGI IMG/M metagenome (GOLD analysis project Ga0335069, IMG submission 206714) | Soil microbial communities from Loxahatchee National Wildlife Refuge, Florida, United States - Lox_Sample_1.1 | ecosystem: Environmental > Terrestrial > Soil > Wetlands | place: USA... | reverse complement strand
CGCAGGGCAAGGGCCCCGAGGGGAGCTCCCCATCCGATGAGGAAACCCACCACGGCGTAAAGCTGTGATTTTTTCATGCCCATCTCCTTATAGAAAGCCTTTCAATGAAACGGGTATTGTTCCGCGGGACAGGGCGCCCCCTCAACCGAGCAGCACACCCCCGTCCACCACCACCAAGGCGCCCGTCATGTAGCTGGCCGCGTCGGAGGCCAGGAACAGGACCACCTTGGCGATATCGTCCGGCACGCCCATGCGCCTCATGGGGATTTTCGCGGCGAAACCATCCATCATTTCTTTCAATTGGGCGGGAGTCATGCCGCTGCCCTCCAGGGGCTTGGACGTGCCTTCGGTGGAGATGCCGCCGGGGGCGATGGCGTTCACCTGGACGCCGTGGGGTGCCACCTCCAGCGCGAAGTTCTTGGTGAAGCTCAGGACCCCGCCCTTGGAGGAGTCGTAAGCCGCCAGTCCCACCATGGACGGATGCACGCTGTCGATGGAGGCGATGTTGATGATGCGTCCGCCCTTGCCCTGCTTGATCATTTGGAGCGCCGCCGCCTTGGAAAGAAAGGCCAGGCCTTTCAGGTTGACGGCCAGCACCTTGTCGAAGAGGGCCGGTTCCATCTTGAGCATGGGAACCTGGGGGTAAATGCCGGCGTTGTTGACCAGGATGTCCAGTTTGCCGAAGTCATCCACGGTGGCCTTGACCAGCTTTTCCCAAAACTCTTCCTTGGAGACGTCCAAGTGCATGGTCCGCACCTTGCCCCCCTTGAGCCGGTTGGGAACGTCCTCCAAAGCCGCCTTGTCCATGTCCGCCACCATCACGCTCACCCCGGCCTCCACCAGCCGGGACACGATCCCAAAGCCTATCCCTAGGGCCCCACCGGTGACGATGGCGGTCTTGCCCGATAAGTCAAACACGTTGCTTGCGCCCATGACGCGCCTCCTTTATTTTTTTAAGCTTTTAAGATGACCTTCAAAGCGTTTTCCTTGGCCGCGTTGCCGAAAGTGTCATAGGCCTTCATGACATCCGAGAGGGAGAACCGGTGGGTTCCCATCTTTTTGGCGTCCAGCTTCCCGGATTGCAGGACTTTCAACAGCATGGGCGTGGTCACCGTATCCACCAAACGGGTGGTGATGGTGATGTTCCGGTCCCAAAGCTTTTCCAGGTGCAGTTCCGCCGGTTTGCCGTGGACCCCGATATTCGCGATTCTCCCCCCGGGGGCGATAATGTCCTGACAGGTCCCGAAGGACGAGGGCACGCCGACAGCCTCAATGGCCACGTCCACCCCCTCGCCCCCGGTCAAGGCTTTCACCCTTTCCGCGGCGTTTTCGTCCTTGAAATTAACGGTGTGGGTTGCCCCGAACGCCAAGGATACCTTGAGCCGGTTGTCATCCTGGTCGATGAGGATGAGCATGGCGGGGGAATAAAACTGGGCGGTCAGGAGCGCGGCCAGGCCGATGGGCCCGGAGCCCACGATGGCCACCTTGTCTCCCGGTTTCACCTGCCCGTTGATGACCCCGCACTCGAAGCCGGTGGGGAAGATGTCCGAAAGCATCACCAAGGCTTCCTCATCAACTCCCTGGGGGGCCTTATAAAGGCTGTTGTCGGCGTGGGGTATGCGGACATACTGGGCCTGGGTTCCGTCGATGGTGTTCCCCAAAATCCATCCGCCGTTCCGGCAATGGGAATACATTCCCTTCTTGCAAAAGTCGCATTTCCCACAGGAGGTAATGCAGGAGATCAGGACCCGGTCGCCCTTTTTAAACTGGGTGACTCCCGCCCCGGTTTCTTCCACCACGCCCACGCCCTCGTGGCCGAGGACGCGCCCGTTGGTGACGGAGGGCACATCCCCTTTCATGATGTGAAGGTCCGTCCCGCAGATGGTTGAGGTGGTGACGCGGACAATGGCGTCCGTTGTCTCTTTGATGGCGGGCTTGGGTTTATCCTCCCAGGCCTTTTGGCCGGGCCCGTGGTAGACGAGGGCCTTCATGGTGGCTGTTTTCATCTCATCCTTGATTAATGTCGTCATAACCATTCCTCTCACTTGATCTGACTTTCCCTGGTTTTACGGTAACCCTGGCGGGCCTTATTTCATATGACCACAGTCATAGCCCAAGGAACGGGGCACCCCTAGGATGAAATCGAGAGGCCGTCCAGAAAGGAATTTCCCGTGAAAAATTTCGAGGGAAAAACCGTCATCGTCACCGGCGCCGGATCGGGAATCGGAAGGGCTACGGCCCTTTTATTCGCCAAGGAAGGCGCCAAGGTCGTGGTTTCCAACCGCACCGAAAAAACAGGGGAGGAAACGGTCCGCTTGATCCGGGAAAAGGGTGGAACGGCCCTCTTCGTGCGGGCCGATGTGTCCCGGCCCTCGGACTGCGAAAACCTCGTGAAACAAACCATGGGAAAGTACGGGCGGCTCGACGCGGCCTTCAACAACGCCGGCATCGGCGGGGAACTGGCCCCCGTGGCGGACTACAGCCTGGAAGGCTGGCAACAAGTGATCTCCATCAACCTTTCCGGGGTCTTCTACTGCATGAAATACGAGATTCCCGCCATGCTCCAGGGCGGGGGAGGGACCATCGTGAATATGTCCTCGATCCTCGGCCAGGAGGGTTTCGGGTCGGCCACCGCTTACGCGGCGGCCAAGCACGGCGTGGTGGGATTGACCCAGGTGGCCGCGCTGGATTACAGCGCCAAGGGGATCCGCATCAACTCGGTGGGGCCCGCTTTCATCGAGACTCCCATGATCGCCCCCGTGACCGCCGACAAGGCCGCCCGGGACATGCTGGTGGGGCTCCACCCCATCGGCCGCCTGGGAAAACCGGAGGAGGTGGCCGAGCTGGTGGTGTGGCTTTCCTCCGAAAAGGCCTCTTTCATCACCGGTTCCTATTATCCAATCGATGGGGGTTACCTGGCCCGTTAAGGAGACTGACATGGACAATCCAAAGCTGTGGGTGAAAAAATTCGAGGAAGTGGGCATCCAGGATATTCCCTCGGTCGGCGGCAAGAACGCGTCCCTGGGTGAGATGACCCGCACCCTCCTCCAGGCCGGCGTGAAGGTGCCGGAGGGATTCGCCATCACCTCCCAGGCTTATTGGGACATCCTGGAGCAAAACCACTTGGCCGGGGCCTTGGACCAACTGGCCGAGGAAGCCGGGAAAAAACCCAAGAGGTTAAAAATCGCGGGGAAGGCGGCGCGAGGGCTCCTGCTGCGCGCCCAATTTCCGCTGGAATTGACCCTGGAAATCCGCCGGGCCTACCGGGAACTCTGCGCTCGGTGCGGGGACGGGGACCTGGCGGTGGCGGTGCGGTCCTCCGCCACCGCCGAGGACCTGCCGGACGCCAGCTTCGCGGGCCAGCAGGAAACCTTCCTCAACGTGAAGGGCGAAAAGGCCCTGCTGGAGGCCTGCCGCAAGTGCTACGCCTCGCTTTTCACCGACCGGGCCATCAGCTACCGCGTCGAGAAGGGCTACTCCCACATGAAGGTGGCCCTTTCCATCGGGGTCCAGCGCATGGTGCGCTCGGATGTGGGCGCCTCGGGCGTCATGTTTTCCATCGACACCGAAAGCGGCTTTCCCCGCGCGGCCCTCATCAACGCGGCCTTCGGCCTGGGGGAAACGGTGGTGCAGGGCGAGGTGGACCCGGACGAGTACATGGTTTTCAAACCCCTACTGGAAAACCCCGCCCTGGCGCCCATCCTCGAGAAAAAACGCGGGGCCAAGAAGATCAAGATGGTTTACGGCCCCCAGGGCGCCGGAACGAGGATCGTCAGGACCTCCCCGGGGGAACAGGCCGCTTACGTCCTGACGGACGGGGAAATCCTGAAGCTGGGCCGCTGGGCGGCGCTGGTGGAGAAGCACTACGGCAAGCCCATGGACATGGAATGGGCCAAGGACGGGAAAACCGGCGAGCTTTTCATGGTGCAGGCCCGTCCGGAGACGGTGCAATCCCGCAAGAAGGCGGGGGTCCTGAGGAAATACAGCCTGAGGGAAAAGGGCAAGGTCCTTTTCACCGGACTGGCGGTGGGTGACGGCATCGCGGCGGGCAAGGTTTGCCGGATCAAGAGCCCCCGGGAAATCGCCAAGTTCAAGGAAGGCTCCATCCTCGTGGCCGAGATGACCGACCCCGACTGGGTGCCCATCATGAAAAAGGCCCGGGGCATCATCACCGACCACGGCGGCCGCACCTGCCACGCGGCCATCGTCAGCCGGGAACTGGGCATCCCCGCCGTGGTGGGCACGGGGCACGCCACCCAGCGGTTGAGGAACGGCCAGCCCGTCACCCTCTCCTGCGCGGAGGGCCTCGAGGGGGAGGTCTTCGCGGGCGAACTGGCCTACGAGGAAAAGGAAATCCGCCTGGACAAGATGGCGGACACGAAGACCCAGATCCTCATGAACATCGCCAGCCCCGACGCGGCCTTCCAGTGGTGGCACCTGCCGGTGAAGGGCATCGGCTTGGCCCGGATGGAATTCCTGGTCAGCGAGAGCATCAAGGTCCATCCCATGGCGCTCGTCAATTTCAAGACGCTCAAGGATAAGAAGGCCAAAAAACAAATCGCGGCCCTCACCGAAGGCTATACCGACAAGGCCGAGTATTTCGTGGACAAGCTCTCGCGGGGACTTTCCCAGATCGCGGCCACCCAATACCCCCACCCCGTGATCGTGCGCCTGAGCGACTTCAAGACCAACGAGTACGCCAACCTCGTCGGGGGCGCGGCCTTCGAGCCGGGGGAGGAAAACCCCATGATCGGCTGGCGGGGAGCCTCCCGCTATTACAGCCCCGGCTACCAGGCGGGGTTCGAGCTGGAATGCAAGGCCCTGAAGCGGGCCCGGGAAGTGATCGGCCTGGACAACATCATCGTGATGGTGCCCTTCTGCCGCACGCCGGGCGAGGCCGACAAGGTGCTGGCCGTGATGGAGTCGCAAGGTTTGAAGCGGGGGGACAAGGGCCTCCAAGTCTACGTCATGTGCGAGATCCCCTCCAACGTGATCCTGGCGGAGGAATTCGCCCTGCGCTTCGACGGCTTCTCCATCGGCTCCAACGACCTGACCCAATTGACCCTCGGCGTGGACCGGGATTCGGGGATATTGACCAAGCTCTTCGACGAGCAGGACGACGCGGTCAAGAAATCCATCGCGGACGTGATCCGCAGGGCCAAGGCCTGCGAGCGGAAGATCGGCATCTGCGGCCAGGCCCCCAGCGACCACCCCGACTTCGCGGCCTTCCTGGTGCGCTGCGGCATCGACTCGATCTCGCTCAACCCCGACTCCGTGGCGGCCGTCCTTGAGCGCGTGGCCGAGCAGGAGGCGAAGCTCAAGGGGCAAACACCGTGAACCGGGAGTGGCACTTGCGGCACCGGATGCCGAAAAACCCCACTTTGGACCAGCGCCGGAAATGGCACTTGGCCCACGCCCGCCATTGCGGCTGCCGGCCCATCCCCCGGCGTTGGCTGAGGAAATGGGGCCTTCCGCCCCATCCCCGGAAGGAATCCTAGAGGGAGCCGAATCGTGAGAAAAAGAAATGTTTTTTACATCCTGGGGCTGGCCTGGGCGGTGTGGACCGGGGCTTGGGCAGGGGAGACCCCCGGCCACCTCAAGCTTTCCCTATTCGACCTGACGGGCCAGGCCCTCCTCCATTCCTCCCGACTTTCGGCGGCCAAACTGGGATGGGAATCGGCCCAAGCCGAGGCAGGCGCCGTGGGCGCCTCGGAGTTCCCCCGGCTGGGCTTGAGCGGGAATTACTTCTACCAAACCTATGTCCCGAAATTTTCCCCCTTTCCCAACGCCCCCGAGGCGGTCTTCGGGAAAAACGACAATTGGGGCGCCTGGGCCACCCTTAACTGGAACCTCTGGGATTTCCGGGCCCAGCACTTCCTGGCCGACAGCGCCACGGATGTTTCCCGCTCCCAGGAGGAACTTTACCGGGCCACCGAGCGTCAGGTGAAACTGGCGGTCCGCATGGCCTATTTCCAGGCCCAGGCCGCCTTGGAACAGGTGAGGCTCCTAGGCGATTCCCTCAAGGTGGCCCAAGCCCAATATACCGACATCGGCCACCAAGCCCGCTACGGCAAGGCCAGCCGCATGGACCGCCTCTCCTCCCACCAGGAGGTGCTCAACTACGAAAGGCAGTTCCGCCAGGCCCAGTCGGGGCTCGCCCAGTCCCTGCGGGATCTCTTCGCGCTGGTGGGCCTGAAGGAGCCGGGGGATTTCAGCCTGCCCCTGGACGCCCGCATGGAAGGGGCCGTGGCGGCCGGGGTTTCCCCACCCACGGTTTGGCTTTCCATGGACCCGGCCAAAGATTCGATGGACACCCTTCGCCAAGAGTCCGCCGTCCCACCGAACGACGGTCTTCCCCAACTAAAAACCTACGCGTACCTGGCTGATTCGGCCCGGTCCGCGGCCGAAGCGGCCCATAACGGGCTTTTTCCCAAGATCTCCCTCTTCGCCCAGGCGGGTTGGGAAAACCCGGACGGCCCGGTGCTGGAAACCGTCCAACAAAACATCGTGGGGCTCACGGCCAGCATGCCGATCTTCGACTGGGGCCAGATCCTGCAGGATTCGGACGCCAAGCGCAAACAGTCGGAAGCCTACCGGGAAAACCTTGGACAGGCCCAAGCGGACCTCTGGCGGGATTGGAACAAGTCCCGGGACGCCCTGGGCTCCCTGGAATACCAACGCGCCCTCAACGCCACGGCGGTGTCGGAGACGGACGAATTGGCCAAACTAACCTATGGAGCTTACCGGGCGGGGACCACCCGATTCCTGGAGGTCCAAACCGCCAACTTTCAGGCCTTGAACGCCAAGGTGCAGGCGGTCGGAAACGACCTGCAAATCCTGATGCAGTTGTCGGTGCTGGCGTCGCTGTCGGGAAAAGAGTAACGGCCGTTCGCGGGCCGCGGTTGGCCAGGAAGGCTGAATCCACAAGGAGCCTGAAAATGAAAAAAGCACTGAAATTCCTCATCCCGCTGGCCCTGGTGGTGGCCGGCCTGGTCATTTGGCGGGTCCAAACCAGCACCTTTTATTACGCCGGAACGGTGGAAGCCACCGAGGTGGACGTCTCGGCCCAGGTTTCCTCCACCATCCAGTCGAGGCCCGTGGACGAGGGCCAGGCGGTGACCCAGGGACAAGTCCTGGCCATCCTGGACGGCAGCGACTACCGCATCCAACAAAAGTTGGCCGAGGACGATTACCAACGGGGCTTAAAACTCTTCCAAAGCGGGTCCCTATCCACGGAAAACTTCAATCACCTGAAATCCCAGAAGGAACTGGCCGACCTGCGCGTGGACTGGTGCACGCTGGCATCCCCCCTGCAGGCCACGGTGCTCACTAAGTACCACGAACCGGGCGAGTTGGTCGTGCCAGGGACGAAAATCTTCACCCTGGCCGACCTGCGCGAGGTTTGGGCTTATTTCTACGTCCCCCAACCGGTCATGGTCCAACTGCATTATGGCGACAAGTTGACCGCCTTCCTGCCTGAGCTTAAGGGCCACGATTTCACCGGCGCCATCACCCACATCAACGACGAGGCGGAATTCACCCCCAAGAACGTGCAGACCCGGGAGGAGCGCACCCGACTGGTATATGCCGTCAAGGTGACCTTCCCCAACCGGGAAGGCTACTTGAAGCCCGGCATGACCTTGGAAACCTCCCTCACCGCCGGGCGGTCCAAGTGAGGGCTTAAGAAAGGTGCCGATAATGAAAAAATCCAGGCGTTCCATCACCCCCAAGATCCCCATTCCCCCTTTCGAATACGTTTTTCTCCTGGTTCTGGATGTGGACCTCCCCCATTGGGAGGTTTCGTGGTTTCGGAAAGGAAAGGGGAACCCCATCCTGTTTTTGGCGCTGGAGTGCCTTCCAGGTGAAACCTCCGGCGAGTGGCTGACCCCGCCGCTGGAGATCGAACATGGGGCCTTGGTGCTGACCCTTTCCCTGAATTAGGAGGGCGCCATGGCGGGTTCAACCCAAATCAGCCTGGAGCTTAAAGACCTCCGGAAAAAATTCAAAATCCGGCAGGCCCTGGACGGCGTCACGGGAAACTTTGAGGCGGCCACCCTGCACGGCCTGATCGGGCCCGACGGGGCGGGCAAGACCACCCTCCTGCGCATTCTCATCGACCTACTGCACCCCGACAGCGGGGAAGTCCGCTATTTCCTCAACCGCCAACCCGTGGCCCTGGAGGAAATCCGGCCTCATTTCGCCTACATGCCCCAGCAGCAAAGCCTCTACCCTGACCTGTCGGTCATCGAGCACCTGGCCTTTTTCCGGGAGCTTTACCGCATCTCTAAGGAGACCTATCTAAAGCGCAGCGCCGAGCTTCTGCACCTGGCCCGGTTGGAGGAATTCAAGGCCCGGCCCGCCGGCCAGCTTTCGGGCGGCATGTACAAGAAGCTGGGCCTTCTTTGCGCCCTGCTGCAGTCCCCCGAGGTGGTGCTCCTGGATGAGCCCACCACCGGCGTGGACCCCATCAGCCGCCGGGAACTGTGGGAGATGCTCTACCGCCTGGTAGGGGAGGGCATCCTCGTCATCCTGTCCACCGCCTACATGGACGAGGCGGAACGGTGCGGCCGGGTGCACATCCTGGAAAAGGGGAGGATTTTGGCCCAAGGGGAGCCGAGGAAGGTTTTGGAACAGGAGGGCGTCAAGAGTTTCGAGGAACTTTTCCTGCGGAACGGCCAAAGCGGGGAGAAAAAATGAAACCGAAAGTGAACCGCGGACAAACCAAAGAAATGATTCGCAGCGGATGGACACGGACGCATGGGATGAAAAAACCCTTGGTTCAACAAAAAATCTTGATTTTTATCCGCGCTCATCCCTGTGCGTCCGTGGCTAAAGGAGCCCCCCATGTTCTCGGTTGAGGTGAAAAACCTGGTGGTCAAGTTCGGCGATTTCGCCGCGGTGGACGGCGTTTCCTTCGCGGTGGAGCCGGGGGAGATCTTCGGGTTCCTGGGCGCCAACGGCGCCGGAAAGACCACCACCATCCGGGTGCTGTGCGGGCTTTTGACGCCCACCCAGGGCGAGGTCCAGGTGGCGGGCCGGGACGTGCGCCGGCAGGCCGAGGAGGTTAAGGCGCGCGTGGGCTATATGTCCCAGCGCTTCACCCTTTACTACGACCTGACCGTGGAGGAGAACCTCTCCTTCGCGGCCTCCCTGCGCAAGCTCGAACGCGGCTACACCGAGCGGCGTAAGGCCGAACTGCTGAAATTCATCGGCTTCCAGTTCCCCATGAAGACCCTGGTCAAGGACCTGCCGGGAGGCTTGAAACAGGAAGTCTCCCTGGCCGCCGCCATGCTGCACGACCCGGACGTGATCTTCCTGGACGAGCCCACGGCGGGGGTCACGCCTGCCGCCCGGCTCCGCTTTTGGAACCTCATCCAGGGGCTGGCCTCCCGGGGCAAGACCGTCTTCGTGACCACCCATTACATGGATGAGGCGGAGCAGTGCGGGCGGGTGGCCCTGATGGGGTCCGGGAGGATCTTCGCCATGGACAGTCCGGAGAAGCTCAAGCGGGCCGTTTTTCCCGAGCCCCTTTACGAGATCGAGCCCCTGCCGGGGGCCCCGCTGGGCTGGTGGAAGGAACTGGAAAAGGGCAAGGCGGTCAAGGACCTGAAGCCCTTTGGACTTCGGTACCACGCCCTCGCGGGGGAGCCGACGGAGTGGGAGGCGGCCATCCGCTCGCTGGAAGGGAAGGCTGTCCTCAAGCGCATCCAGCCGTCCCTGGAGGACGTGTTCGTCCGCGTCCTGGAAGGCGGAAAAGCATGATGGAACCGCTAATAAGGCGCCCGGGGCACCCCGAAAGTCAAAAAAAGGTCTTGGGCCGAAAAAGGGTTTGCTTTTTGCTGCGACAAAGATGTGGTTTTACTGTTCTTTGGCCTGGGTGCCCTTTGTGCCTTGGGGGTTCAAATGGGTTTGGGGGTGCGCCGTGAAAGCCTCCTTCCAATGGCAAAGGGCCCGAGCCATCGCCTTCAAGGAAACCCGCCATATCCTGAGGGACCCGGTCACCCTGGCCATGACCTTCGCCCTGCCGTTGTTGATGGTGGCCTATTTCGGCTACGCCATCGACTTCAACATGCACGAGATCCACTTGGACGTCTATGACCGGGACCAAAGCCGCGCCTCCCGCCAGCTCATCGAAGCCTTCCGCAGCTCCAATTACTTCAAGGTCCGCCTGGCCGACACCCCCGTCAAGCCCACCTCCGGCATGGACGGAGAGGCGGCCAAGGCGACGCTGGTCATTGAGCCCGGATTTGGGAGGGACTTCTACAACGGCCGGGGCGCCCAGGCCCAGGTACTGGTGGACGGGGCGGATAATTCCACCGTCGGGGTCGTGCTGGGCTACCTCAACGGCGTCAAGCAAATCGCCACCCAGAAGCTCCTGTCGCTCAAGGGCGGGGCGGTTCCCCTCTCCCCGGTCCAACTGCGGAGCCGCTTCCTCTTCAACCCGGAGCTCAACACCCAATGGTTCATGGTGCCGGGCCTGTCGGTGGTGGTCCTGGCCATGCTGTCCATCATGCTCACGGCCTTAACCATCGCGCGGGAATGGGAGAACGGCTCCATGGAACTGCTCTTGTCCACCCCGGTCTCCCCCCTGGAAATCATCGTGGGCAAGCTCTCCCCCTACGTGGCCGTGGGGGTCTCGGTCCAACTGCTTATCTACACGGTGGCCCGGCTCCTCTTCGGGGTGCCCTTTGAGGGCAGCCACCTCATCTTCGCGGCGGGGGCGCTGCTTTTCATCGCGTCCTACATGGCCCAGGGCCTGGTCATCTCGGTCGCCACCCGCCAACAGCGGCTGGCCATGCAGTTCTCCCAAATCACCGGCATGATGCCCACCCTGCTGCTCTCCGGCTTCATCTTTCCCGTGGAGAACATGCCGGCCTTTTTCCACTATTTTACCGGCATCCTGCCGGCGCGCTGGTTCATGACCATCATCCGGGAGGAGTTCCTCATGGGGCCGGGCCTGGCGGACCTGGCGCTGCCATTCACGGTGCTGGTGTTCTTCAACGTGCTTTTCGTCACCCTGGCGGTGAGGACCTTTAAGAAGGACGTGGAACCATGAAGCTTAACCCCACCCTCATCGGGTTCTTCAAAAAAGAACTGACCCAAACCCTGCGGGACAAGCGGATGTGGCAGGTGCTCTTCATCATGCCGGTGATCCAACTGCTGTTGTTCGGCTACGCCATCACCACGGAAATGAAGAACATCCGGCTGGCGGTGGCCTATCAACCCGGGGATTCCCTTTGCCAGAGGTTCGTGGACCGTTGTTACGCCTCCCATTGGTTCATCCCCCCCGGCCCCGGTACCGGGGACCCTTTCGAATGGGTGCGGTCGGGCCGGGCCGACGCGGTCCTAGTGGCGCCCGAAGGGGGGCTGACCTCCGCGGCGCAAAGGGGGAAGGGGGAGCTCCAACTGCTCATCAACGCCAGCAACGTCCTGAAGGCCCAGGCCGTGGAGAACTACGCCCAAGCCATCCTGGCGGAAACCCTTGCGGCCGAGAAGCTCCCCGGCCCACCGCCCCCGCCCCTGACGATCCAGGCCCGGGTGCTCTACAACCCCGAGATGCAGACGCCGGCCTACATGGTGCCGGGCGTGCTTTGCCAGCTCCTGCTTATCCTCACCATGGTCCTGGCCAGCACCGCCATCACGCGGGAAAAGGAAACCGGCACCTTCGAGACCCTCATCGCCTCCCCGGCCAGGGCCTGGGAAATCATCCTGGGCAAGAGCGTGCCCTACGTGCTGGTGGCCATGGTGGACGGCCCCGTCATCCTGATGGTGGCCATGATGTTCTTCAAGGTGCCCATGCGGGGGAGCTACCTCACCCTTTTCCTCTCCATCCTCATCTTCACCTTCACCACGGTCTTCATTGCCATCCTGGTTTCCACGGTGGCCAAGAACCAACAGCAGGCCATGATGGCGGGGTTTTTGGTGAACTTCCCCTTCATCCAGCTCTCCGGCGTGCAGTTTCCCGTGCAGAACATGCCGCTCCTGGTCAAGTGGCTGGCCTACCTGGATCCCTTGATGTATTTCGTGGAGCTGCTGCGCAACATCATGCTCAAGGGGGGCGACCTGGGGCTGGTGGCGGGCCACCTGGGGGCCCTATTGCTCATCGCCGCGCCGGTCATTTTCTTTTCCTTCCGGCGTTTCAACCGGACCTTGAACTGAAAAAGAAACCCGGGGTTTGAGAACAGGAACTGGACCATGAATAAAAAGTTCGCCGTAACCAGGGCGCTGGCCATCGCCTTCAAGGAAACCCGCCATATCCTGCGGGACCCCTATACCCTCGCCCTGGCTATTTTCCTGCCGGTGTTCCTGGTGGTTTATTTCGGCATCGCCATCGACTTCAACCTCAGGAACCTCCGCCTGGCCGTTTTCGACCGGGATCAAAGCCGGGCCTCCCGCCAGTTGGTGGAAACCTTCGGCAGTTCGGGGTTCTTCAAGGTCGAGGCCGAGGTTACGGCCTTGCCCCCGACGAAGAGCCTGGAATCCGAGTCGGCTAAGGCGGTTCTCCTGGTTGAGCCGCGCTTCGGGCGGGACGTGGGCAGGGGAGGGCCGGCCAAGGCCCAAGTCCTGTTGGATGGGGCGGACAACTCGGCCGTCGGCACCATCCTGGGCTATTTGGGGGGCATCGAGGAACTGGCCAACCGCCTTTACGCCCGGCAGGCCGGCGTCCGGCCGCCCCCACCGTCGGTGGACCTGCAGGCCCGGTACCTCTTCAACCCCGAGCTCAGCACCCAGTGGTTCATCGTGCCGGGACTGTCGGTGGTGGTGTTGGCCATCCTTTCCACCCTCCTGACGGCCTTGACCGTGGCGCGGGAATGGGAGAACGGGTCCATGGAAATGCTGCTCGCCACTCCCGTCACCCCCCTGGAAATCATCCTGGGAAAATTGGCCCCCTATGTGGGCATGGGCCTCTTGATCCAACTGGTCATCTACCTGGTGGCCCGGCTGGGTTTCGGCATCCCCTTCCGGGGGAGCCATCTGCTCCTCTTGGCGGGGAGCCTGCTTTTCATTACCGCCTGCCTGGCCCAGGGGCTCCTCATCTCGGTGGCGGTGCGCCAACAGCGCCTGGCCATGCAGTTCGCCATGATCACTTCCATGCTGCCGGCCTTCCTGCTGTCCGGGTTCATTTTCCCGGTGGAGAACATGCCCCGTTTTTTCCAATGGTTCTCGGCCATCCTCCCGGCCCGGTGGTTCATGGGGCTGATACGGCAGGAATTCCTCATGGGCCCGGCCTGGGGCGACCTGTTGGACCCCTTCCTGGCCTTGGGCGGCCTCAACGGCCTGTTGATCCTCCAAGCCCTGCGGAGCTTCAAGAAGGACGTGGAACCGTGAAACTCAACCCCGTCGTGACAGGTTTCATCCGGAAGGAAATCGTCCAGACCCTGCGGGACCGGCGGGCCTGGTTCGTGTTGTTCCTGGCGCCCGTACTGCAATTAACCCTTTTCGGCATGGCCATTTCGACCGAGATGAGGGACATCAAGTTGGGGGCGGTTGACTCGCCCAACGACCCGGTCTTCCGGCGGCTGACGGAGCGTTTTTATTCCTCCCGGTGGTTCATCCCCGCCGGGAAGGGAGGGGACCCTTTCCAATGGATTCAGTCAGGCGGGGCGGACGCCGTCCTGGCGGCGCCCGAGGGGGGACTCACCCAGGCGATCCAGCGGGGCCGGGGCAGGGCGCAGCTGCTGATCAACGGCAGCAACGTCCTGAAATGCCAAAGTATCGAGGGTTACGCCCGTTCCATCCTGCAAGAAAGCCTGGACGGCGAAAAGAGCGCCCCGCCGCCCAAACCGGTCTTGGAACTGGAAACCCGCATCCTCTATAACCCCCAATTGGAGTCGGCCATTTTCCTCGTCCCGGGCGTGGTCAGCAATATCCTTGGAATTCTCACCATCATCCTGACCGCCACGGCCTTGACCCGGGAGAAGGAGGAAGGAACCTTTGAGACCCTGATCGCCTCGCCGGCTAAGCCGTGGGAAATCCTTTTGGGAAAAACCATCCCTTACATTGTCCTGGCCATGCTGGACGGGCCGGCGGTTCTGGCCGTGGCCCTCTGGGGCTTCCAGGTCCCCATGCGGGGATCCTTCCTGGCCCTCCTGGCGGCCGGGTTCGCTTTCGTGGTCACGACCGTCTCCGTCGGCATCCTGGTTTCCACCCTCGCCGAGAACCAGCAACAGGCCGTCATCGCGGGGTTCCTTTTTTTATTCCCCGCCATCACCCTCTCGGGGCTGGCCTTTCCGGTGGAGAACATGCCCCTGGCCCTGCGGCTGGCCGCCTACCTGGACCCCTTCAAGTATTTCGTGGAATTGCTGCACAACATCATGCTCAAGGGGGGAGACCCCTTCTTGGTGGAAGTGGACACGGGCGTCCTCGCGGTGATGGCGGCGGTAGCCATGGGGGCGGCCGCGCGGCGGTTCCAAAGGACGTTGAACTGAGGGATCAGCCCACTTCCTTGTCGGTGATGTGGGTGCCGAGGGCGTCGATCTTGAGGAGGCTGAAGACGCTCTTCTTCAGGTCGAGCATGGGCGCGGGCTTGTTGAAGAAGGTCACGGTGTCGTAGCCCTTGGCCGCGAAGTTCTCCACCAGCCCCGAGTAGGCGCCCGACACCACCAGCGCGGGGATGGCGGGGTATTTTTCCCTGAGGACCGCGAAGAGGTCCATCCCGTCCATCCCCGGCATGTGCAGGTCCAGCACCAGCAGGTCCACCTTCTCCTTCCCCAAATGCTCCAGCACCTGGTGGGCGTCCCCGCAGAGGATGATCCGGAAGCCG
>Ga0335069_10008415_pt1 | contig 14765 bp, 11 predicted proteins | sample Lox_Sample_11_FD_206714 | JGI IMG/M metagenome (GOLD analysis project Ga0335069, IMG submission 206714) | Soil microbial communities from Loxahatchee National Wildlife Refuge, Florida, United States - Lox_Sample_1.1 | ecosystem: Environmental > Terrestrial > Soil > Wetlands | place: USA... | reverse complement strand
AGGTGCAGGGTAAGTATTTTGCCCGGTAGGGTCTTTTATAATTACATGACCACCTTTGGCTGCATCTTCCGGAGAACTATAGGGGTGCGATGTTAAAACTTCAACTTTAGCGGGTTCGGTTTGTTGTCCATATTGTCCATAAATTGAGTGCGCATAATTAAGTCGTGTATCAATATGTGCCGTTGCTGCTGCTGGAACCTCAAACTTATCCATAACAAGTCTAGTTAGACCATCAACATCGTTACTCGTCGTAAGTTGTTTCCAAATATCCGGGAAATTTTTCTGCATATCAATAATAGAGTATCGTATACTCGTCATAGGGTCTTTTGGGTCCAGACTATTCTGTTTCGCCCAATCTATAAAACCAGTATACCGATCTCCATGCCATTGAAACATTGCGCCGGACGTAGGATTACCTTGTGCATCTTTATCACCGGCGGTATTAGCCCCGAAAGAACTTTCTTGCCCCGCGTTACCAAGCATTGCGGCTGCGCCGGCAGGAGTCATACCAGCATCAATATATGCAGCGCGCATCTTACCTATATCAGCTGGTAACGCTGCACCAACATTACCACCCGGATGGTTATACCCTTCATTGAATATTTTTTCATAATTTGAGGTAGTACCTTGCATCAAGGACTGATTATAAGCCATAAGAGAGTTATAATAATCCCGTTGCATCATCATATAGCGAGACGCTAGAAAAGCATCCATAAACCCCTTGGCAAAACTACCGATGTATAAAGCCATCTTAAGCAGCCCTTACTCTAGGGGGTAAAGCGGGTTGTTGCATAGGTCGTTGTAGGGGTACTTGTTGCCCCATAACTGCTATAGCGGGAGGGGTAGCAGCAGTTGATCCGGTATGAAGTGCAGGGCGAGAAATAAATGGCGGATTGGGGTTCCGTTCCGCCATTATAGGTTCCCCGCCAATATCATCCCGATTTGAAAATTGCTGATTAGCAGCACGCGCCTGATCAATTTGTTTAGCAAAATACTCGTGACCTTTCCACATAGCCACATCTTTAGGGATTACAAATTCACCCGCTGTAAGTTTAGCGTCCACATCATCGCTCTGTACGCCTCCACTAGGCGAAGCTTCTATAGGGACACCACCACCCGGCGTACCACCCATAGGGATAGCAGGGGGAACATCGCCACTCCCTACGTTTCCACCATTAGCGTAACGTCGGACTGCGCCACCTTTTTCAAGTAAACCTAAAACACCGCCAGCGAGTGAACCAAGACCGGACATTCCCGCCATACCAGATTGGGCATTAAGCTGAGCATACCCTAACTGTGCTTGATTGTATCCATTAACTGCGTTCACATATGCATTCATTGCATTCGTACCAGCATTATACCAAGCTGTAGGGGCAGTTTGAGCATTAGAGCCTGTTGAGAGATTTTGTTGTGATGTACTTGCCGCCCCCGACGCTGCCCCCGCTCCCGTCCCTGCCGCTTGCGTACCAACTTGACTTAACTGTCCACTAGAATTAACAAGTCCACGTCCTGTATTAATTGCTTGCGATTCAAGACCCAATTGTTGAAGCTTTAAATTTTGTGCGGCAGTCGTTCCCGCAGCAGCTTCACCGGCTCCTTCAATAGCTTGTTGTCCAATAAGTAATCCAGCATATTTCGGAGAACTTGGATTAATACCATAAGATTGTAATTGTTGCTCAGCTGTATTCAGGGCTGCATTTGATTGTTCAGCCACATTTGATTGCGCCTGACCCTGTACAAGTGCAATGTTACCGGGAGACGCCCAATTTTCTGCTTGACCAACAAATGCTTGTTCGAGTGGAGCATAAGTGCTTAAATATTGCGCCTGTTGCTCTTGCGCAAATTGTTGCGCTTCTTGCATTGTTTGAGTTTCAGCTTGAGACAATAATATCTGTTGCTGAGTAGATTGGTCAACTAGAGGCTGCTCCTGACCCCAAACTTGTTTAGCCCACTGTAATTGCTGTTCGCCAAGTTGATATGCTTGGCTTGCAGCCTGAGCCGAAGCCATAGCCTCGTACATACCACTCGGGTCGGCAGAGCCAGATGATTTACCCATAAATTTTTACTCCAAAAGAGTAAACTACTGCATTCCGCCAACCGTAGGCATTTCAAATAGAGGGTTATCTATCCGTTGTGTTCGTTCTTCTGGGGCATACACTATTTTTACAGGTCTGTCAAGCCACTTACACTGTTCTTTTGTCATGCTCATAATATACATCGCGTTATCATGCCCCGGTGGATGGGCGAATACATCCTCTACTTTATGTTCAATAATAAATCCGAGATGAATATTAAGTCGTAGAGCTTTATAGTTAACAGCTGGAACTAACCCCAACACTTTCTTTACTTTAACTTGTTCAAAAGCATAATAAAAACTAAGATAAATTAAAGGACGTATACCACATTTACCACCAAATAAAGCTTGATGCATCTGTATGCTACCACCTAACCAATCAGTAAATAATACACCTCCCATAAGAAAATCGTTTCTATCATATTGTGCAATACAATGATGATGCCCCACAATAAACGGGACAGAAGCATAATGCGATATCAGCTTGATAGCATGAACATCGTTCAACCGTATCATGGCGACACCACAGGATTTAGCGTATGCGTTGTTCCATCACTTGTTTGCGTGTAAAATAATAAACCAGCAGTTGTATCAATAGTCAAATCACCTGTAAGAGTACCACCTGTAAGTGGTAAATATTCACTTTGTAACGTATATTTTAATCTGGTAACTTCATTTTGTAGTGCAGTCAACGAGGCAGAGAGTGATGAAAGAGTAACAGTAGTTCCTGCTACAGTCTGAGATAAACTTGAATGTTCTTTTTGGGTTGTAAATACTTGCGAGCCAAGAGTTACTTGTTGTCCGGTAATAGCTTGAATATTATTTGTAAGTAATGTCAAACATTGTCGCATCAAAAGCATTGCATTGTACATAGATGCAATATCTTGTGTTGGTAGTGGTATTGCCGGATATGGTGAACCACTCATACTTTAAGCACTCCTCAATTCTTTTACAGACGATGCGGCTTTAAAAAAACTAATATTCACCTGACCTATAAATACAAATTCCCACACGGTTGCCTTAAACCCATTTGTTATGAGTAAAGTCTCCCCACTAACTTGTACTTCCCGCTCCACAATAAATCTACCATCAGCATATACTCCAACAATTAAATATTGTGTAGCAGGGTTAAATGTCATAGTCTGGTCATTACTTCTACTCCCAAGAGTAATAGTCACTTCAGGAGGAACATTAAATAAAACCATAAAAGCCTTAAACTGTTGTGGTGATGTAAACCTAAATTTCTTACTGCGCCACGAATAACTATCTAATGTATTTCCACTAGGAGGGTTCCACTGTTGAACACCAATATGAGTATGGACGCCAAATACTTGCCCGGTCAATTCATCAGTGTAAGTATTCAAGTGGCTATCTAGTTCATCTTCTCCTGTAGCTAGAGAAGTTACTTCACCGATTAAAGAAAGAGCAACATTAGTGTCAGTATAATCAATCAAGAAACCATTTGTGGTAGGAAATGGCGCATCTGTACCCTTGATAAATACCAAATAAGATACACCATATTTTGCCGCAGCCCAATTCAATGGGTTAAGACTATACATAAATTCTTTCTGAAATAAGGATTCAGAAATATTTAATGTACCAGAAGAATTGAGCAATTGTATACCATTAGGCGAACAATAATAAGCTCCTTCACCCGAAGCCGCTATAGAACCGCGAGCTATACAAGGTTCATTAGCCGTAATCTTACCAATTGTCATAGTAGCCGGGGTAACGCCACTTGCTATAAACGGAGAACCTTGGGTCATAATATTTAAAGACGATCCATTAGCAGTTAACCCAACAATTGGATAATCAACCGTAACTGCGTAAGCAGCAGGCCATGCATGAGGTAAATAGGCCGCACTAAACCATACAGTCTTGTCATCAGTAAATCCCGCCGCAATACCATTAGCCATCATAACAACACCTTGAAGGCCAGCAGGGGGCGGGGTAAAATCGACCGTAGAGAGCGGATTATTTGCAGTAATTGAAGAATCTAGTGCGCTATCTGTAATTGTTGTAACCGCGCTAGTGTTTATAGGGAACTGAGCAACCTGATAATAGGTCGCATTACCTGATGTATCGGTAACAGTCCTGTAAAGCCTTACATTAGCAAGATTACGTTTGGGATCATTAGGAGCCGGAGGTATCTTAATAGTCCAAGAACCATCAACAAGCCCATTAGCTACAGTCGGGGGCGATGGTGGACCCTCTTCACCATAGGCACTTACCCAAGTATATAAATAAGCACGACTTTCAGTAGCAGCTGTAAAAGTAATATTATCATTAATTTGAACGCCGGGGGAAGCAGTCACATTATTCAATATGACAACTGTAGGCGTAACATTAATAACCGCTGTACCAGCAGGAATAGCATTAGGATTAGTAGAGTCAAAAACAGTCATACCTACTACAATACCGCTCGTATCAGTAAATAGTAGACTATTACTACCGGGAGGGGCAACATTTGTAGTTACAAGATCAATGATTGAAGATAGAAAATTGATAGTATCGCCGGTAAGAACACCGGGCGCTATAGTAACAACATTCATCCCAACTGCGGTAGGAGTGTAACTGATAACGGTTGCATTACTAGGAAGAACTGCGGGATTTGTTTCATCGACAACCTGTAATCCATTCACAATACCCGTTGTACTAGCAAAAGTTAAACCAGTATATCCAGCAGGACTATCCGCTGTAGCTGTCAACGATGCAACAGTTATCAGTATAGGAGTAACAGTAGGGGCAGTAGCCGGATTTGGTACTCCTAAAGAGTAAAACGGACCACCCGCTTTTATGTTAGTTAATGGAGCATAAATTGGACCCGGACTTGTAGCAGGCCACGTTGGATTTGCCCCCGAAGAACTATATTGGTCAGATGGAAAAAAATAATAACGATTATATTGATCCCCAACGACAGGATTACGAAGTACCGTCATATAAGTATCTGGAAACTCTAACCATGTAGAATTTACAAAATCATTAACATCGGTTCCCGGTATACGGTATACTTGTTTTGTGTCACCATAGCGATATGTGTATACAGGTTCAGCATTACGAAAACCACGGATAGCACCTAAATATAACCATGTATTAACTGATAACTGTGAATTAATATCTGGCAACAAAAGAGGGTCACGTAAAGGTAACATCCCTGAAAAATTCGCGATCATAATTGTTGTCAAGACTGTGTAGTCCTTACACTTCCACTATTCGATAGAGAACTATAAGTATAAGCCCCCAAATCTATTGAAGCAGGATTGCGGGTAGTACCAGAAATATCAATCGGTGGGGCTTGTAAAGCACTACCCGCGCCAATCGCGGGAGAACTGGGAACCAGATGAAGATCGTACTCACAATTGATTGGGTCAAATTTAACAAACACACCCGGCTTGACCCCCGGCGTTCCGAGCACTCCGGTTACATCCATATTATGATCCTGAACGACATTCGCACCGATTGTATAGGTCAGCGGATTAGGTGCAACAGACATATTTGTCGGCGTTAACTGCCCGGTTTCAAAACAAGAGACGAGATTATTGCGAATGGTTAAATTCGCACCGTTGGTGAAATTACCTATCCAAGTTCTTGCGCCAATTGTATTAAGCACTGTGTTATTGACAATAACTCCATTTATCCCGCCGCCCCAAATGCCGTTAGCATCAGGGATTACAATGACGTTATTTGTTATGGTGAAACCGTCTATTAAACTTATCCCAATCCCCTGAATGCCGTCCGGCGCAATCTGGCCGGGGCTAATCCATACACCATCAGCCGGGAAGGGTAGATTCGGATCAGTCTTGACGATAAAGGTGTTGCCGTCAATCAACCAGTTCTTGAACCAATAGGTGATCGGCTTGCCAGAGGCGTCCTTCGGCTGAAGGCTCTCAAAATAGGCCCATGCCATTTGAATAAAATCATTGTGATTCCCATTGGCAAGATTATGGGAATTGGTGACTTTGTTGCCATGAAATATAACATCGCTTCCAAGAACATCCATCGCATCGTCGCCGAAGTTGTCGATAATGTTGCCTTGGATCAGCATTTGGTTTGCATTGACACCCAACGGTGTGAGGATACCATAGATGATGTTATTCGTGATTGAGATAGAGTGCTGATCTATCGTGCTCCGCGCATACACCTCAATTCCCAACACCGGAGCTTTCGCAATCCAATCCGCCTGCGTCCAAGAACTCACGTCCGCCTGAGATCGAACGATGTTTCCATAGATCACGAGATCATGACTTCCGGAGATATATACCAACCCCGTTTGACTTGCCAACTTATTACTTTCAATCATCAATCCGATAAAGGCAAGGAAGGACGACTGTGCTACTAAGATGCCAGACAGCGCAGCCACCGCCCCCGGAGCCGACGTAATCTTTACATAAGACGCTGGGTTTGCATTGAGGATTTTGACGATGCCGTAATCGCCGGAGGCCAGTTGTATCTCATCCCCCGGTTGCGCCGCTTTAATCAGCGCGGCCAAAGTGGCGGGGGTAGCAGGGACAACCCGTGTTGGCGTCGTGAACGGGACCGCACAGCCGGGGTAGACTGGTAGTGTCGTCATTTTACTCTCCTAGAGTAAATCAGCACGCATATGCCCCCGCAGGGTCAGTTCCATCATTTAGCCATGGAACACCATCAAGGTCGGCCGGAAAACCTGCCTGACCCGCTGGAATACGATTAGCGACAGCCGTATAAATTGAACATTGTGGCTTGTACCAACCGTACCCCGCCGCCGTACCACCACCACCCGAGACGGTAATATACGATGACGCTGTAGATGAAGCATTATTCACGAAGGATTGACCAACATTACCAATCGTCGTGGTAGCTGTGTTGCCAAATGAACCAAGATAATCGCCTGCCCAACATCCAGAGCAACTTCCAGTGAGCACCCCCGCGCCGAGTACCGCACCCACCACGTTGCCAACGTAACCATAAGCATATCGCTCACGCCAATTGCCTACACGTAAACCACTGCCAACTCCAGTCACTTGAGATGACGCAAATGTAAACGTAGCATTGGGACACCCAGAATCATTAAAACTAGCCGCTGTTGTTGTAATCGCAGCGCCGCTTGTATAACCAAGTCCATTATTACTTGATGTTGGTACAACCCCATTCTGCGAAAGAGAAAATCCCGTAACTGCACCGCCGCTAAAAGTAAAACTAGCAGGAACAACAGTTTGAGTTACACCGAATGTAGCTTCTGCCGTGGGAGCAGGAAACGTTAATGTCGTACCGTCACCAGCGCAACCTGTATTATTAGTACCCGTCCATGTTGCTCCTGATACTAGCCCATAATCATTCTGAGCCATCGCGTCATGCTTGATCGCGTAAGTCCCCGGAATTAGGTTATACATGAAGTTTTCGGTGTAGATATTTGTAACTGCTCCTTCGGCTGAGTACACGTTGTCAATGCGACCACCGATAACTGTCACGTTCTGAATTAAAATATTATAAACTGGAATATTAGAATAGCCACCACCGGGAAATTCCTCGCATGGGTTAGTCGAGTTCAAACATTCTACAACATCTTCTACTTGAGCGAAATTATTAGTATTCTGCGGATTCGCCCCTAGAGCCGCGAAACTCATATTGATACCAATAATCGCGGCACTGAACGTGTACTTGTTAAACGCGCTAATTACTCCCCAAGGCTGAATATACGTACCACTCGGCACAGTCCCCGGACCTTCGCCATAATCAACATTACCCATAGCATTGTACAATATCATCTGATTCGTCGCGGTCGGCTTAGCGAGTATTGTAGAACCAAAATGGTCATACCCGCCAGCGTACCCGCTAGGAGTGTTCATGTGGGAGAACACAAGATGCATATCAAGGATGGAGTTATAAAACTGACCCCAACCAATGAACTCCGAAAATTGCGGGGCAGAAGTAGCCAGTTCAGCCAACACACAATTCTGCCAAATCAAATGAGTAACACGCGCTGACAGTGTGTTGCCATCATTACCATAGATACTATTTGTTGCAATATTATTATCCGTTATCACGAGGTCCTGAAACCATGTAATATTACCATAGTCATTGTTAGCACTAGTCGTGATGACCGGAGGCGTGTTCGCCGCGACTAGGGCAGGATCAGCAGCAGTAATGAAGGCAATCTGACACCCGGTCGTCTTGCCAGTAATGGTGCCCGTTGCGTGAGTTGTGCCGGACCCGGTAATATTACCAGACACAAACACCGTAGAACCACAAGCATTATTCCGGGAGTAATTTGAATTGTTATATGATGCAATTTGTGTAACAGCAGCCGAAATTGAAGAGAAATAGTTTGTAGTACTTCCGCTAGGCGCAGTAGCGCAACCCGACCCCGTGTAAACTGCCGCCGTTGTAGTCGCTGTTCCCGTTGAAAGGACCCAAGCACAAGACGCGCCGTAGGTTCCGCCATCATTATAAACCGCAAGATTTTTGATGTTCGGCGTGATCACCCCAGCCGCAATGCCACCCGTTACCGTAATCGTATGCCCGTTTGCACTATTACCTGACCCAGCGAAACTAACTGTAATGGTTGAACTAGAAGGCGTTGTGGTGAGCCATTCATCGCCTGTAAAACCAGTTGACCCTGTCCCACTAATTGTGACATGATCAAACACGTTCGCGGCATTATTTTGATTCATCGCTGCTAAAGCCGTAGCGACGGATACGCTATTACCACTTAATGTAGCAGAGGCAGAACCTCCGCATGTAATTGTTGTCGTGGCATTAGTATCACAACCAGTAAGAACAACTTGTTGTCCATATCCCCATTTCGTATCTAAAACTACTGTGCCTGAATTAGTATAAGCAATTGCTTCTATAGTGACTGCGCCTGCATTAAGAGAAGACTGATCACCACTGGTAAATGTAACTTGATAGTCATAAACCGGGTCTCCTTTAACAACAGTTACCGTACCAGTCGAGCCAGCCGCATCAATAATTGTCGTGCCCGTCGAGATCGGGGTAGCAGGAGCACCACTCAACGTGTAGACGCCCGTGCCATTCCCCGGCATCAACAACAAAAATGAAGCACCAGAACCTACACTAAGGCCACCACCCGGCGTCCATCCTGTATCATTTGGTTGAATTTGAGCAGCGCACGCACCAGCTGTACCAACCGATGACACAGTAGCAATGGCACCGGCTGACGCTGTGACATTGAGCACTGGTGGGGTCGTACAAGTAACGCTGCCACTATAAGTCATAGTGCCTGACGCACCAACAAACCCCGATCCGCCAGCTGTAACTGACGTCGCAGAAGTAACTGATCGCCCTGACTGCGCCGTAATGCACACAGGCTGAGCACTGCCGTCCACGTACCCCTGAAGGCATTGATTTACAACAGGACCAGAGAATCCCGAATTGATTGCCGTGACCGTTAAATTGCTCTGTGTACCGCCACCGCTACCGTTACCAGTATAACCGACATAACTGGACTGCTGAACCGTAATAGACGTATTGTTAGAGAGCGCCGTAATTTGTGGTTGTGAACCTTCTGCAAGCGCGAGAACTTTCGCCGAAGTTGCGGAGGCTGGAATTAAAGTAACATGATCACCCGGAACCGTTGTAAGCTGCGGAGCGAACAAGTGACTCGTATTCGCCATCGCAACGACATTAGAACCCTTTGTCGTTGTACCCGTAGCATTATACAAAAAACTACTTAATGCCATACTAGTGGCAACATGCGAGACCGTGTGCGTCCCGTCCGACGCGATAAACTTAACCGCTGCAACTTGTCCATTGTTACGGGGAAACTTAGAAAATACTTCAAACTCGACCGGGAAGCTTGACGATGCACCCCAACGCTGATTAGCAGGGGTAATCCACTGACCGATCGGCATAAATTCGGATGAATTAGAAGAAGTTAAGTTATTCGTAATAGCAAGATTAGTTACAGGCTGACTATAAACCGGCGAAGTTGGAGCCGTACCGTCTACATAGGCATTACCTAACGCTGTAAGTGTTACCGTGTCACTTGGCAATATATCATCCGACAAGGCAACTTTCGTTGTCATATTACTGCCAACTGTCGTTTCCTGATTAGTTAAATTGGCAGGGTATGGATTGCGAAGGGGCGCAGTTCCATAAACAGTATAACTTCCAGTCTGTTGAGTGCCAGTGTTGTCATAATATTTACGTGATACATTAAAAGTAAGTTTAGGCGTTGTATGTGGAGCTAAATTATACCCACTACCATAAAGTGGGATAGTGGAACTCTCGTAAATCGTGATATCTTTGCTGAACTGATAGTTACCACTCCCAGAGCATCCAGCAGGACAGGCCGTAAGCACTGTTCCTTCGGGGATGCTTGGACTATATGTGTACGGAAATGTACCTCCCCATTGCCCATTAGCGAACCCAATACTCATACCAATATAGGGTTGTCCCGTAGTCGAAGTAACAGACAAATTTGAACCGGCTGTAATCGTCTGAACGCCGCTGTTTGGCAAGGTCAACGTTATCGCAGTAGTTGGTTGAATATTAATCTGATCCAACGTTAAAGTAGCAACGGGCATTGCAGACTTAGACAATGTATCAATTGAACCGGCAACAATTACTCCCGGAGTTATTCCACTACCAACATCACGCCCAAAATCTCGCATCATTAACTGCGCCCCTGCGGGAGCAACCAATACAGCGAGTAAAAGAGATATAATTAAAGATAGGCGCTTCATAGTTTACTCACTTATAAGTTTGTTTATTTGTAGTCAAAATTGATGATATAAGTCGCAGCGGCAGGTGCATTATCATCATTATCTGCAATCCCGGTTACAACACAGAAACTAATTCCAGTTGTGAATGCAACACCGAGTGGAAAAGTAACGTTAGACCCGCCACCGTTTGCTGCGGTAGATGCTGCCGGAATCATAAGTGTCTTGACCAAAGGAGAAGACGCACATGTTGGCGTACTGTTAGTATTGTAAAATTTCAAATATGCCGGGGCAGAACCAAGCCCTGCTAGTTGTACCCCGTATACTGTCCCCGCAGAAGCTTTTACGTTTGTAGCATTATCAGTAGCCGCTGCAATAAGGTGATACTGTGTAGCGCCACCCGTTGCAGCAGAAACGGATTGCACGGTAAGGGGATTAGTTATTGAAATAGCTCCACTAGAATTATATAAATATACTGAAGGATAGCAAGTTGCAGGACTAGTTATACAATACATCCTAAATAGTTGTACTTGCATCCCTGTAGGGGGGTTAGTACCTGTAGAGATCAGTCCATTTACATCTGACTGTCCGTCCGCATATGCTGGACCTATTGCTAAGCAAGCAATAGCAAATAATAGTGCTCGTAAGAGTTTCATCACAAAATTCCTCCGGGGTTTGCGCCGGGGCATAGCCCGCCTGTAAGTCCAAGTCCACATGCAAAGGTGCCACCTCCACCGCCACCTCCCCCACGTGCTGTAATAGGAGATGTGTACATAGTTGCTTTATCAGCGCCAGAAAGAGTACGACCCCATACACTTGCAGTGGTAGGGCAGTATACGTCAAGACCATCAACCGGAATAGGGTGCCCCTCTAATCCAAGTGAAGGAGTAGAAGTTGATACTGCATACCACCCATGCCCTATAGCTGAAAGGTGCATGGGGCAAGTTGTGGTAGCTTGTGTCCATTGATTAGAGACTAATGGGGTGCCCGTTGTAACAACCTGAGCTAAAACAATTTGGGGGTATAAAAGAAATGCCCCTAAAATAGCTATACTAAGTTTCAGGCGCATTATCTTTACTCCCGAGAGTTTTATTTCTTAGCGCAACCATTCGTTGCCCCGCAGCATGTTCAGCATTAGTTTTTGCTTGGAAAGCTTCGAGCGCCTTTCGCCCCGCTTCCTGTTCAACCCTCACACTCTCCAAGAAAACATCAGACTCTACAGGCGCAACAATAGGCGCGGGAGGCAACGCGGGAGCCGATGCAACTTTAAAGGGTGTACTCGGAAGCTTTGGTTGCAAGGCCATATTAATTTCCTGATTTCAACGGTGTAGAGGTAGATGGTGGTTGAAGTAGTAATCCCTTCCTTTTTAATTCCATGAGCCTTATATTTGCATCGTGTTGTTCTTGTGTTGGCATCCACCACGGATATGAAGGTGGATGTTTTGGCGGTATAAATATGTCATTCGCCCATGCTGTTTCTGTAAACAGGATCAGTATCAAGAAAGCTAGTTTCATTGATTAACCTCAAAAGTGCATGAGCCATATAATGAAATCGGGGGAGTATAATTACCAATTAGAGATGGTACAATAGATTTACCAGACCCCATTTCATTGAACTGTATGTATGTGTCATTAGGAGACACAAATCCAGCTAACATCGTATAACCACTTCCCCCGGCCCATCCTGAAATATTTGTTAGAGAGCAAGTCCCAAGAAAATTACTATTAGATAACGAAATAAACGGCGAGCCACCAATTTGAATATGTCCGGTAAGAGTTCCAGTCCATGAAGATACATCAACTTTGAACGTTTCCACAATCTGATTATTAAATCTTTGCCAGAAACCTGACGACGTATATGTCGGCGATCCGGCCGTTCCATCAGTTGATATTGTTGGCGTCCATGAGATCTGCATATTGCAATTTGCACACCTAAGCGCAGTCCAATTATTCGTGAACGCGGTATCAAAGGTTGCATAATGCGGCACCACGATTGATCCAGATGTTCCCGGTGTAATTATATTCGTGCCCGCGATGGCATGAGCTTGTGTATCCGCCACTTCAAACGTCGATCCGCTCAATCCAACCGACGATACATAATAAACAGTTCCTTGAATTAAATTAGTCGGCATTGTAAATGCCGTAAAGTATACACGTTGCCCCGCAACAAATTCATTCGTATAGGGAATTGACGGATTACCAGCGGTAATTGTAGCAACTTCATATGTTTGTGGTGTACCAATACTGTCAACTTTCATATTTTGCGCGTAAATATTATATCTTGCTATTGGCCCATTCGAGATCGTCGAATTAAATGATGGTGCGATTAGATTAATTGCCACATTGGGATCATCCTGATGGAAATCATCGCAAGTATTCGTCGTTGTGACAGAATTTTGGTCAAAACTCACACCGACAAAATTCATCGACCCCGGTGTTGTCCCCGGAAATGGGAGACCACCCAAAACTTCGACGCCATGACACCCATTAAATTGAAAATTTGTTCCCTTAATACTGATATAAGCGGTATGATTTGATAACACAGTCATACCTGTGTTTCCATTATAGAAAATAGCTCCATCCGTCATCTGATGTTGAGCACATTCATTATATTGAATGCCAATACCCGTACCACTGCCCACTTGGTGATTTATCAGGGTTGTATCACATCCATTAAACAGAACTTGAATATCTGAAGTTGTTTGCCCGTTATATGAAACCCAAGAATGTTCACTCCATAAGCTTCCCCGCCCCGATCCCTCATACAATCCCCCGTTGTATCCGCCAAAAATTCCGACGTAATCATATCGCCAAGCACTTTCCGTTGTAACCCCAGAGTTCCAATCTTCAATCTCTACAGTATAAAGTTTACCGCCTGGACCACCAGACCAACCAGATTGATTAAGGCGATTGCCGTCAAGACAAATCCCCTTCCAATACGGCGTATAAACAAATTTTCCGATAAACAATAGTGGACGATTTAACCCCGGACCAAGAATAAACTCTGGTTCAACTGGTCCTCCATTTGAATTTCCACATCCAGTATCATTTGCACCATTGTAAGGATAGAGGGTTTTAACCGCCCCCTCCATATCGCAACCCGGAAGCGTAGTCGGGCCGCTTTCCGAGCCCATATAAATCGCCCCAAGATCACCATTCGCGTGATCAGTAGAGAGAAGATAATATGCTCCCCCACGAACAAGAGTTTTAACTCCATTCACTGCGTCAAATCTACAAGCAGCACGAATACCCGGCCCTTCATCTACCCCAGACCCTTGATTTGGAAACACTGCCCAATCATTAAGGTCCATCTTAGGTTGTGGTTGAAGAACCCAAAACTTACCATCTGACGTTGCAACACACGATCCACCAAGAGCAATACCACCATCATAGGGGCAAGTTGCGTTAGGAACATATATTACAGGTTCACTATCACCGACAGTATTGACCCCAACTCGAATAATATAAGGAGAAATTGTCGAAGGTAGGCTTGCAAGTTGCGTATTATTGGTAGCAATGTTAGACGGAAGATAACCTTGCGATGTAAAAGTTCCAAGTAAATCCCAATTTCCAGCTTTATCGAGAACATCGAGCGGCGGATTTGCAAGTGAAGGGATAGTAGTTAGTGTCGCGGGAACCCGCGTCTGTGCAGCAAGCGGGTTTACTCCAAAGAGTAATGCGAGCAATATAAGGAATTTAATTATGTGTGTAGGTAGCATAAACTATCCCCCCTACTGGTAGAGTAACATCTGACCGGAGCCAAGTTAGTTCATCACCCGCAAAAGAAAAATCAGGATTTGGAGTAACCGGAAAATAAGCAAGACCTTTATAAAACAAAATAAGCATATTCCCGTCGGGAGTAAGACTAAGATTAGGCAAAAGGTTAGGTATAACTACAACCAAACGATCCATCTGTACAGTACCAGTCGAAGGTGATGCAACAAGGTCGAAAATAACACTTTCCCCGACACCAGCCGGCTGTGTAAGTATTATCTGATTATTAATTACATCAACTGTATAACTATCCCCCG
>Ga0335069_10008414_pt1 | contig 14765 bp, 17 predicted proteins | sample Lox_Sample_11_FD_206714 | JGI IMG/M metagenome (GOLD analysis project Ga0335069, IMG submission 206714) | Soil microbial communities from Loxahatchee National Wildlife Refuge, Florida, United States - Lox_Sample_1.1 | ecosystem: Environmental > Terrestrial > Soil > Wetlands | place: USA... | reverse complement strand
GCCCGCCGGGCGCGAAGATGCGTTGCTGTTCCGCCGCCGGCAAGCGCGCGTACAACGGCAAGATGTCGTAGCGGTCGCGCAACTCGCGACGCAAGAGCTTCGACGTCTCGTGGATTTCGCGCTCGCCCGAGAGGAACACCAAGATGTCGTTGGCACCGCGCAGCGGCCGGCGTTCGGCATCGCGGATCGCGTCGAGTATTTGCGCGTCGACGTCGGGATCCGTCTCGTCCGGCGGCTTGTAGACGACCTCGACCGGATAGCCGCGGCCGCTCACCTGCACGACCGGCGCGCCGGCGAAGTGTTTCGCGAACGCCTCGACGTCGATCGTGGCGCTCGTGATGATGACCTTGAGGTCCGACCTGCGCTCGAGCAAGGTCGCTAGATAGCCGAGCAAAAAGTCGACGTTCAGGCTGCGCTCGTGCGCCTCGTCGATGATCAGCACTTCGTAGTTCGACAGCGCGCGATCCGACGTGACCTCGTTCAGCAGCAAACCGTCGGTCATCACCTTGATCATCGTCGCCGGCGACGTCTGGTCGGAGAAGCGCACCGCGTATCCGACTCGTTCACCGAGGGCTACGTGCAATTCGTCGGCGATGCGTCGCGCGACCGCGCGCGCAGCGATGCGGCGCGGCTGCGTGTGTCCGATGAGCCCACGCACGCCGTAGCCGGCCGCAAGACACAACTTCGGCAACTGTGTCGTTTTGCCGGAACCCGTTTCGCCGGCAACGATCACGACACGGTGGTTCTCGAGCAGTCCGCGAATGTCGTCGAGGTGCGCGGCAATCGGCAGATCGTCGGAGAATTCGATGGCCGGTACCGCGGCGCGGCGTTGCGCGAGCCGTGCTTGCGCCGCTTCGAGCTCGGCGCGCGCACGCGTCCGATTGCCGCGAAACGCGCGTTCGAGCAAACGCACGTCGCGCAGCATCACGGAGTCGCGCGCAAAGTCATCCGTCATCGGAGTCGGTCGAAGCAACGTGTCGCGCCGCAGCGCGACACGGTCGGCGTTACTTGGTGAGCGCGCTCATGCTCTCTTCGAGGCCGCGGATCGTCAGCGGATACATCTTGCCGTTGACGAGCTCGCGCGTCATCGCGACGGAGTTCGAGTACTCCCACGTCTCCTGCGGCGTCGGGTTGATCCAGACGATCTTGTCGTAAAGGTGCGTGAACCGGCTCATCCACACCGCGCCCGGCTCTTCGTTCCAGTGCTCGACGCTGCCGCCGGCATGCGTGATCTCGTACGGCGCCATCGTCGCGTCGCCGACGAACACGACTTTGTAGTCGTGCGCGTATTTGTTGAGGATCTCGAACGTCGGCAGCCGTTCGTTCATGCGCCGCCGATTGTCCTTCCACACCGATTCGTAGATGAAGTTGTGGAAGTAGAAGCTCTCGAGATGCTTGAACTCGGTACGCGTCGCGGAGAAGAGCTCCTCGCAGATCTTCACGTGCGCGTCCATCGAACCGCCGATGTCGAAGAAACACAGTACCTTCACCGTGTTCTTGCGCTCCGGTTGCATCCGGATGTCGAGCATGCCGCCGTTGTCCGCGGTCGCGCGGATCGTACCTTTCATGTCGAGCTCTTCTTCTTTGCCGGTGCGCGCGAATTTGCGCAGTCGGCGCAGCGCGATCTTGATGTTGCGCGTGCCGAGCTCGACCGAATCGTCGAGATTCTTGTACTGGCGTTCGTCCCAAACTTTCTTCGCTTTCTTTTTCTTACCCTGGCCGAGGCCGCCGGCGCCTTTCTTGCCCTTCTGCTCCGGGTCGTCGCCTTCTTGGCCTTCCTTGCCCTCTTTGCCTTCCTTCGCTTCCTTGGCTTGCCGCGCTTCCTCCTCCTCGCGCGCCTTCTGGAATGCTTCGATCAGCTTTTCCAAACCGCCGAGCGACTTGATCTTCTCGAGCTCTTCGGGCGTCAACGTCTTCTCGAACTCGCGCCGCAGCCACTCGTCCGGAATCAGCGACTCGAGCATTCCGTGCAGGTCTTCGAGACCTTTGAAATACGCCGAGAACGCCCGATCGAACTTGTCGTAGTTCTTCTCGTCTTTGACGAGACACGTGCGCGACAGCAAGTAGAAGTCGTCGATGTTGGCGTAGACGATCCGCAGACGCAGCGCCTCCAACAGATCCATCAGCTCGCGCAAGGTGACGGGCACCTTGTATTTGCGCAGCGTCAGAAAGAAGTTGATCAACATCGATTACGCTCCTACCCGTTTCGCCGAATTGCTCCGCCGAACCCTGTGGCCGTCTCGCTAGCCGCGGCTGTTGCGCCGATTCATGAACGCGAGCCGCTCGAGCAAGTGCACGTCCTGCTCGTTCTTCACGAGGGCGCCGTACAGCGGCGGAATCGCCTTGCTCGGATCGCGGTTGGTCAAGATCTCGTCCGGAATGTCGTCCGCCATCAACAGCTTCAGCCAATCGATCAGCTCCGAGGTCGACGGCTTCTTCTTCAGACCCGGCACCTTGCGGACGTCGAAGAAGATGTCCATTGCCTCCTTGACCAGTTCTTTCTTGATCTCCGGATAGTGCACGTCGACGATCGCTTGCATCGTCTCGCGATCCGGGAAGTTGATGTAGTGGAAGAAGCAGCGGCGCAGGAACGCGTCCGGCAGTTCCTTCTCGTTGTTCGACGTGATCACGACGACCGGCCGCTGTTTTGCTTTGATCGTCTCCGCGGTCTCGTACACGAAGAACTCCATGCGATCGAGTTCCTGCAACAAGTCGTTCGGGAATTCGATGTCGGCCTTGTCGATCTCGTCGATCAGGAGCACCACGCGCTTGTCCGATTCGAAGGCCTGCCAGAGCTTGCCTTTCTTGATGTAGTTGCGGATGTCCTTGACGCGTTCGTCACCGAGCTGCGAATCGCGCAGTCGCGTCACCGCGTCGTACTCGTACAGACCTTGTTGCGCTTTCGTCGTGGACTTGATGTGCCACTGGATCAATTCCATGCCGAGCGAGTTCGCGATCTCTTCGGCGAGCAGCGTCTTGCCGGTGCCGGGTTCGCCCTTCACGAGCAGCGGCCGTTCGAGCTTCACCGCCGCATCGACAGCCATGCTCAACTCATCGGTGGAAATGTACGTGGCGGTGCTATCAAAAATCATCGATTGACGTCTCGTTTAATGAAGCTGAATGAGGGAAGCGGCTACTTTAATTGCCGACCCCGGCGCATAGCAAGCAACGCCCCCCGCCGCGAGCCGTTCGTCGAGATCGGCTAAGTCGTTGTGGCCGCTGGAGGTTTCGTACCGGCCGCTGCGAGCGCGTCGCGATACGAGGCAAGCGCTGCGTCGAAGGCAGCGTCCGGTTCCGCGACGCGCTTGCGCAAGAAGAACCATGCCAACGACGCGACGCTGGTGAGCACGACAACGGCCGCCGCGATCCACGCCCACCCGCTCGGCATCGAACTGCGCGCGGGCTCCGCCTCGCGGCGTTGGTCGGCGGCCTGCGCGACCGGCGCTTCCGCAACGACCGGCTGCGGCACCGGCGTCTGCGCCGGTGGCGGCTCCGCGACGATCGGTTCGATGGCCGGCGGCGGCCTGACCGGATCGGCAACGCGACGCCCGTGTTCGTCGAATCCGAATCGACGCTGCTTCGAGATCGGCAGTGCAATCGCGATCGGGTCCACGTCGATCTGCGTGTCGGTGCCGTTCACGTCGTTGAACAACACCTTGAGTTTCACATCGACGTTCGTGCCGAGCGCCGGGATCGCGACCGTCCACGCGCCGTCGGCCTGGCGTTCGCCGACGCCGAGCGACGCACGGCCGCCGTCGGCGACCGCAGTCGTCGCGAGTACGCGCAGCGTTTTGCGATCGACCGTCGCGAGGTTCACGCGCACCGACGCCGCGACGTTGCCGTCGCCGACCGCACGCAGATCGACATCGATCGGATGCGCAATGCTCTGCACATAGGTGCGGCTGCGCACGAATGTCGGCCCGACCAACCGCAACACGACTTCGTCGTCGGGCGTCAGCGGCGAACCGAGCGCGACGTCGAACGCAGCGGCGTCTTCGGCGGCGGTCACCACCAACGGCTCGGAGCCATACAGCGTCGTCAGCGTGGCTTCGAGCGCAACGCCGTCGCGTAGGTCGGCGTCGACCGGACGCGCGCCGTTCACCAATGCGACGCGCAGTGCCGGCGCCTCTGTCGAGTTGTTGGGCGTCACCGCGAGCGCAAGGTCCGGGTATACGTCGATCGGAACATCAGGTGCGTAGCGCCACCGTCCGGGCGCAGGTGCCGTCAACGTCACTACCGTCCCGGCGGCCGCAGTCGCCCAGCGGGCGTCTTCGTCCGCGCCCGCGGCGTCGATCGTCTGGCCGTTCGGCGCGATCAGCGAGAGCGCCTTCGCTCGCGGCGCGAAGAGCGTCATCTCGGTCACGCCGGCAGCGACGTCGAACGACCCCATGCGCGGCGTCGCCGCGCCGTAAGTGCGCACGACGAACTCCTTCACCGCGGCGACGGTGTCGGCACGCCCCGAACGTCCGTCCGTGCCGGCGCCGAGGCGCGCGAGGAACGGCAGATCCGCGTCGGCGGACAACGCGATGCTGTCGAGGCGAATGCCGGCCGCGCGCAGTCGCGGCAACCATTCGTCGACGATGGCGCGGCGCTGCGCTTCGTTTTGTGCGGGGTCTCGCCCGATGTCGACGCGGCCGTCGGTCACGAGCAACACGTGGCGATCCCACTCCGGCGCGGGCCGGTCCGCGTCCCACGCGGCCGCAGCGAGCGCATCGCGCAGATTCGTCAGCGGTGCGCTCGACACGATCCGCGCACGCGCTGCGCGCGCCGCACGCCGCCAAGCGTCGTCGATCGGACCGTACGGAACGACGTTGGTCGCGCTGCCGCCGAACGTCCAGATGCCGCCGCGGCTGCCGGGCGGCAGCGCCTCCACGAGGTCGTTCAGCACATCCTGCCGCAGATATTCCGGATCGCCCGACTTCATGCTGCCGGAGACGTCGACGACCAGCCGCACGTCGACGCCGACGGCCGTTCCGTCGGACGAAGGATTCGCCGACGCCGCGTCCGCCCGCGCGAACGACGCGTAGACGAACACGACGAGCAGCAGCGATCCGATGGTCGAGCGCATCATCGCCTAAGCGTAGCAACGCTGCGGCAACGTGCTCGGTCGAGCAGACTAGGAGGACTTCGGCGCGCGCACCCAGCGGATTGCGCCGGCGATCAGCAGGATCACGATCACCACCAGGCTCGCGAGCGCGAGCACGATCAATGCGGGACGCGGATTGCCGTCGGCGCGGAAGACGCCTTCGAACAGCGCGACGATGTACGCAGGCGCGTAGTAGCCGTCCACCGCTTCGATGCGCCAAGGTACCAGCAGCCAGACGGTCGCCAAGCACCGCAGCAACGACCGTAGCCACTGCGTCTCGATTGCGCGAGTCAACATGAAGATGCCGGCGAGCGTGCCGAGTCCGGCGACCGCGACGACGATCCAGGCGACGACCATTTCCATATCAGCGTTCCCGATCCTTCGGTTCTGTCTTGATTCGATCCTTCGGTCCCGTCTTCATTCGACCCTGCGGTTCGATCCAATGCACGATCCGATTTTCGACGTCGGACGGATGCACGTACGCCTCCGACATCACGCGCCCGCGCACCGACATGCCGGCGCGATGCACCGCGTCGCGGTCACCACACACGAGATAGTGCCACGACGGCAACGGACGACCTTCGGCGCGCAATCGATACGCACACGTCTCCGGCAACCAATGCAGCTGCGCCACCGCCGCGGCGTCGAACTCGATGCAATCGGGAACCCGCACGTGGCGCGCGTCGTAGTCGAGGCATCGGCACGTGTCTTGATCGAGCAGATGGCACACGACGCTCGTGCAGCCGATGCGGCCGGTGTCGACGTCCTCGAGCTTCAAACGGCAACACTGCGCGCAGCCGTCGCACAGCGCTTCCCATTCGACCGGCGTCAGTTGGTCGAGCGATTTCGTCTGCCAAAACGCGTCGTCGCTCATTCCCGCGCTTGCCCTTCGATCGTCGGCGGCATCTGCAAATAAAAGCCTTGCTTCGCCAGCGCGTCGAGTACGACCGGCGCTTCGCTGCGCGATAGACGGCGTTCCGCGGTCAATTCGAATCGCAGCGCTTCGACCGGCGCGCCGAACCGCTGCAGCAGTGCCGCCGGCACGCGCTCGAGTCCTTCGCGCTGGTCGACGAACAAATACATGTCCGCGACGCGCACGCTCTTGTAGACGATGACGTGTCTCATTGGCTCATCGCACTCAACTTGGCCGCAAACGCATCACCGACGAGCGCGCGCCGCCAGCCGAGGAAGTTGTCGGGCAATCTTCCGTCCGCGCGAATGGTGCGCAAACACTTCTCGAGATCGCGCCGCCGCGACAGCAACTCCTCCGCGATACCCAGTCCGCGAGCGCACTCGGCGCCGATCGCCTTCAACTCTTTCAACATACGCGATTCCGCGGTGGTCAACGGAGCTTCCAGCGCGGCCGGCAGCGCATCGTCGGGCAATGCATCGGCCTGTTCCACCAAACCCAACAATTCCTTTCCGTGGCGTCGCGCCGCCGGGGGTTCGAGCACACGGACGATGGTCTCCCGATCGACGCTGCGTTGCGACGCGAGTTCGACCAGTTGCTGGTCCTTCACCACGTGTCCGCGCGGCAGGTCCTTGTCGCGCGCGTAGCGTTCGCGCCACGCACACATCGCGCGCAGTCGCGCGAGACCGCGCCGATCGCCGCGCCAGGAAATGCGCAGATTCAGATACGCCAGATCGGGCTCGACCGGTGCGTAGCCGAGCCGCTGCCCGATCTCTTCCTGGCACCACGCCGTGCGACCGAGCCGCTCGAGCGCTGCCGCCTGTGCGCGATGGATCGGCAACAGGAACTCGACGTCTTCGATCGCATAGCGCAACTGCTCGGCGCGCAGCGGCCGCGCGAGCCAATCGGAGCGGGTCTCGTGCTTGCCGAGTTCGGTACCGGTGTGCCGGCGCACGAGCTCCGCATAGCTCGGGCTGTATTCCGCACCGAGAAAGCTCGCTGCGATCTGCGTATCGAACAGACTCGTCGGCATCGCATCGAGATGGCGCGCGAACACCTCAAGGTCTTCCGAACACGCGTGCATCACTTTCACGACGCCGCGGTCCTCGAGCAACGCCTTGAACGCCCCCCACTGCGTCACCGTCAGCGGATCGACGATCGCGCGCTCGGTCTCCGTCGCGACTTGATACAGCGCCGCGATCGGATAGAACGTCCGCGTGCGGATGAACTCCGTATCGATCCCAACGACCCCGCTACGGCGCCAGCGCTCGACCGCCGGCACGAAATCGGCGTCGCGGTCGATGTAGTGGTACGTCGAGTCGGTCAATCGGCCCCGCCGATCCTGCGTCGGCCCAGCAACGCATGCACGATGGTGCCGCCGTCGACGTACTCGAGTTCGCCGCCGAGCGGTACGCCGTGCGCGATCCTGCTGAGCCGCACGCGGCTGCCGCGCAGGCTTTCGGTGATGTAGTGCGCCGTCGCTTCGCCTTCGACGGTCGGATTGGTCGCGAGGATCACTTCGTCGATTTGGCCGTGACCGACGAGGTCCGCGAGCGCGTCGAGCCCGAGCGCTTCCGGGCCGATGCCGTCGATCGGCGACAGCCGGCCGTGCAACACGAAGTACGTGCCGCGATAACCGCCGGCGTGTTCGATCGCGAAAATGTCGGCCGACGACTCGACGATGCACAGGAGCTGCCGATCGCGGCGCACGTCCTGACAAATCCCGCACAGTTCGAGTTCGCTGAACGTACGACAGCGGCGGCAGTAGCCGACCTTCTCGATCGCCTCGCGCAGCGTGTCGGCGAGACGGCTGCCGCCGGTCCGGTTCTGCCGCAGGATCGCGAGCGCCATGCGCTGCGCCGATTTCGGACCAACGCCGGGCAGCACCTGCAAGGCTTCGATTAGACGATCGATCAACGGGCTGATGTGCATCGTTCAGAACGGCATCTTGAACCCGGCCGGCAGACCGAGCCCGGCCGTCAGCGACGCCATCTTCTCTTGCTGTGCGCGATCCGCGCGATGCACCGCGTCGTTGATCGCGGCCGCGATCAGATCCTCGATCACAGCGAGCTCTTCTTTCGCGATGCTCGGGTCGATCTGTACTCGACGCGCCTCGTGGCGGCCGTTCAGCGTCACTTTGACGAGGCCGGCGCCCGCTTCACCGACGACTTCCATTTGCGCGAGTTCGGCTTGCAGCGTCTGCATGCGTTCCTGCATCTGTTGCGCCTGCTTCATCAGATCGTTGAGTCCTTTCATACGCCTTCCCGTCTCATACACCCTCGTGGCGAACGGCGCGTCACGGCTGCTTCACCGGCCGCACCGAGTCGAGTTTGAGTTCCGCGCCGAATTCGGCGACCAATGTGCGTACCGTCTCGTCGTCGTTCAGCGCGGCGACCGCGCGTTCGTGTTGTTCCTGCCGTTCGCGCGCGGTTCGCACGGCCGGCGTTTCGGCCGGCGGTTCGCCCGACACGATCGTCACGCGCTGCGGGCGCCCGAGGAACGTCGCGAGCGCGCGTTCGACCGTGCGCGTCTGCGCGTCGGTCAACAGCGTGTCGTGCGCTTCGTCGAGGCACAGCACCCAGTGGTCACCGTTGCGTTCGAGCGGATATGAATGCTCGACGATCATCCGCGCGACGCCGCCGATGTCGAGCGCTCGCGCCGTCGTATACCAATCATCGCCCGCGGCCGGCGCACGCGCTGCGGCGGCGGGTCCGTTGCGCGGAATGTCGGCTGCGGAGCGTTTCGGTCGCGCCCCATCTTGATTGTTGGGGCGACTGTCGGGCGCCGCCCCTTCGACGCTCGATTCCGAGACGCGTGGCGGGTCCACCGGTTCGAACGCGAGCAGCCGTAGCATCACCATCTCGAAGCCGCAGCGCGGATCCGGCGCGAGCGACAAGTCGCGCAACCCGAGCAGCACGATTTGGTAGAACAACTGCACCGTTTCCGGCGCCATCGCCTGCGCGAACTGTCGTGCCGTCGAATCCGCCTCGGTCGTTTCGCCGCGCACGACCTGCACGACGGCGACTTCGTGCAACGTCGTGAGCAGCGCGTTCAGTACTTCGGCGAAGTCGACCGCCTGTTGTGCGAGCGTTGCGCACTGCGCGAGCACTGCGTTCGCATCGCCGTCGAGCAACGCACGCAGCAACGGTTCGACTTCGTCGCGACCGACGCTGCCCAGCATGTCGATGACGTCGCGCTCGCGAATCTGACCGCCGCCGTACGACACCGCCTGATCGGTGAGGCTCAACGCGTCGCGCATGCTGCCGCGCGCCGCGCGCGCGATCACGTCGAGCGCGGCGGGTTCCGCTCCGATCGATTCCTTCGCGAGCACATCGCGTAGATATCCGGCGATGCGTTCCGGCAACAGATTCCGCAGCTGAAACTGCAGGCACCGCGACAGTACCGTGATCGGCACCTTCTTCGGATCCGTCGTCGCCAGCATGAATTTCACGTGCGGCGGCGGCTCTTCGAGCGTCTTCAAGAGCGCGTTGAAGCTGTGGCCCGACAACATGTGCACTTCGTCGATCAAGTACACCTTGTAGCGGCCGCGCGCCGGCAAGTACTGCGCGTTGTCGAGCAGGTCGCGCGTGTCGTCGACTTTCGTCCGCGACGCGGCGTCCACTTCGATCAAGTCGACGAAGCGCCCTTCCGCGATCTCACGGCACGCACTGCAGACCCCGCACGGCTTCGCGGTGACGCCGGTTTCGCAGTTGAGACACTTCGCCAAGATGCGCGCGATCGTCGTCTTGCCGACGCCGCGCGTGCCCGTGAACAGATAGGCGTGGTGCACGCGCTCGTTCTCGAGCGCGTGCACCAACGCGCGCACGACGTGCTCTTGTCCGACCATCTCGTCGAATCCGGTCGGTCGCAGTTTGCGGGCGAAAACCTGATAACTCATCGCAGCCGTATTGCGGTTTGAGGCGTGGCGAAAGGCCGTTATTGTAGGTGTCGGTCCATCGCACTGTCACCGCCAATGCCTGACGACGGCTTCTTGATCATCGGCCACCGCGGCGCTGCCGGCCTCGAACCTGAGAACACGTTGCGTTCGTTCGCGCGCGCGCTCGAAATCGGGGTCGACGCAATCGAACTCGACGTGTACTGCGTCGAAGGCCACTTGGTCGTCATCCACGACGACACGTTGGAGCGCACCACGAACGGCCACGGCGAGGTGATGCAGACGTCCTTCGCTGCGCTGCGCCGACTCGACGCAGGTCGGGGCGAACGCATCCCGACGCTCGCCGAAGTATTCGCCGTCGTCCCGAACGGCTTCACCGTGAATGTCGAACTGAAGGGCAAAGGCACGGCCGAACCGGTCGCCCGGTGCATCGCCGAGCACGCGCACGTCGATGCATTGGTGTCGTCGTTCGACCACGCGGAACTCACGCGCTTTCATGACGTTGCACCGAAAGCGCGTACCGCGCCGCTGTTCCACCGCGCCTCGACGCGCATGTTCGACATCGCCGCCGCGCTCGAGGCGTGGTCGATCAATCTGTCGGAGAAACTCGCAACGGCCGAACGCTTGGCCGGCATCGGCGATCGAGGCTATCGATCGTTGGTATACACCGTGAACGATCCGGCCGTCGCGGAACGTCTGCGCAGCGCCGGCGCGACCGGCATCTTCACGGATTACCCGGACCGCATGCGCCGCTTCCGCAGCTGAGGTGAGCGCTACGGGCTGTCGTCGAGCGCGGCGAGCTCGCGGTGCAGCGTGTACTTCTGATCGGTGACGATCTTCTCGAGCACTTCGACGCGCTGCTGCAACGTGTCGATCTGCCGCTGCATCGCCTGCGCGCTGCCGTCGTCGACGACGCGGGCCCGGCGACCGTCCTGCCACAGTTTCATCAACGGGATCGAGCAACCGATCAAAACCGTTAGAAACAGAAAGGTGAAGAAATCCATCGGTAGCCCTCTTCCTCGTTGGTGGCCGACGCCGTCCGATGCGATCAGGCGTCGATCCGTTTCAGTTCGCGTTGCAGTTCGAATTGTCCGGACGTCACGTGCGACTCCATGCGCCGCAGCTTCAGCTCGATCTGATCGAACTCGGCTTGCACGTTGCGCAGGCTGCGTCGCGGCGACAAGCGCGCGCCGAGTTCCGGCGCCGGCGACGTGTGATCCTCGTTCGCGGCACCGGGTGTCTGCGCCTTCGAATCGAGCGGCGACTCGCCATCCGGCGATTTCGGCAAGATCCACATCGCGATGAAGTAGGCCGGCACGATGATCGACGGCATGAAGATGAGGCCGGTGATCGCGATGCCGCGCACGACCCACACTTCGACCCCGAAGTAGCGCGCGAGCCCCGCGCAGACGCCGGCAACTTTCTGCCGACTCTTGTCTTGATAGAGCCGCGACGTGCGATAGCCCGGCGTACCGACCGACGCAAAGCGCGAGCGCCAACGTTCTTCGCGCCGGCGACGCCGCCGTTCCCAGCGCTCGTCGCGATGTCGCGAACGGCGTTCGCGTTTCGATTCACTGCCGCGGCGATCGCGCATTTCGCGCTCGAGCCGCGCCGCCGTGTCATCGACGAAATCCGCGGCTCGACTGGTGACGCGATCGTTCGTCGCCGACACGAAACCCTGCACCGCCTTCTCGAGCCGCTCGACCGATCGCTGGAAGTCGGTACGCGGGTCCGCCGATCCGCGCGTGTCGTCCCGCTCGCTCACGAATTCACCTTCGAGTATTCGGTGGCCGACAGCCGACCGCGCCATCCGGGGGTCTCGTCGTCGAGGATCGCTTCCAACGTCTCGATGCGCTCGGCCATGCGCTCCGCGCGCACCGTGAGCGTATCGAGCACGTCGCGTTCCTCCGCCGACAGTTCGCTGTGCGAGCGCTGTTTGCTGCGGTAGTGCATGAATATCCACAACGGCGCGACTATGACGACGAAGAGAATCGTCGGAACGAAGAATGCGATAACGACACCGCTCATCGGACCGTCCATCGCCGCTCCTAATTCGACTGGCTGCCGCCCGCGGCCGCGCCGCTCGACGGACCACCGACCCGGGCCTTCAGGGCCTTCAGATCTTCATCGATCTTTTCGCCGCCTTCCAGGTCCTTGATCTCGTCGGCGAGGGTACGGCGCCCGACATCGTACGCTTCGATCTGACCTTCGATGTCGTCCATCTTGCGTTCGTATTGCTCGAAGCGGTGGATCGCATCGTCGAGATTCGCGTCGTTGAGTTGGCGCTTCACGCCGAGACGAGTCTTCGCCGCCTTGCCGCGCAGGATGATCGCGTTTTGGCGCGTCTTCGCGTCCTTGATCTTGTTCTGCAGCGCAGCGGTGTCTTCCGACAACTTCGCGAGCGTCTCGTCGAGCAGTCCGAGTTCGCGCGTCGCATTGTCGGCGGCCTCGATCGCCTTGTTGCGCTCGACCAACGCGGCGCGCGCCAGGTCGTCGCGCCCCTTGCGGACGGCGACCTCGGCCTTGCGTTCCCACTCGGTCGATTCTTCTTTCAGCCAGTCGCGGCGGCGAACCAGTTCCTTCTTGTCGGCGATCGTGCGGGCCGACGTGGTCCGGACCTCCACGAGAGTTTCTTCCATCTCTTGAATGATGAGACGGACCATCTTTTCCGGATCCTCGGCCTTGTCGAGCAAGGCGTTGAGGTTGGAATTGATAATGTCCGTCATGCGGGAAAAGATGCTCATCGAACTTGCCTCCTACGGCTGCCTGCCCGGAACCATCCCGTCGGCTTCGCGGATTCGTATTTCAGTAATCGTGCCACCCGCCGCAACTGCCGCTAAGTCGTTGAAATAGAACAGGCTCGAGACGTCTCGTCAATCATTGGTCAGATGTTCGCCCACGTTCTCCTTGGTGGATATCGCCAACAGTTGGCAGAATCCCAAACCATGAATAGAGAGATCGAACGTCTGCTCGGCGAATCGCGCGCGTTCCTGCAAGCACTCGACGACGTCTCGAAGATCGCGCCGCTCGAAAAGCCCGTGCTGATCGTCGGCGAACGCGGCACCGGCAAAGAGCTGATCGCCGCGCGCATTCACTACCTGTCGAACCGCTGGGAAAACGACTTCATCAAGATGAACTGCGCCGCGATCAGCGATTCGTTGCTCGAATCGGAATTGTTCGGCCACGAGGCCGGTGCCTTCACCGGTGCGACGCGCAACCATCGCGGCCGTTTCGAGCGCGCCGACGGCGGCACCTTATTCCTCGACGAACTCGCGACGACGTCGAAGCTCGTACAGGAAAAGATCCTGCGCATCATCGAATACGGCGAGTTCGAGCGCGTCGGCGGCAACAAGACGCTGCGCGTGAACGTGCGGCTGGTCGCCGCGACGAACGAAGACTTGCCGGCGCTCGCCGACAAGGGAACGTTTCGCCGCGATTTGCTCGACCGCCTCGCGTTCGACGTCATCACGCTGCCGCCGCTGCGACGGCGGCCCGAAGACATCACGCTGCTCGCGGAGCACTTCGCGATCAACATGGCGACCGAACTCGGCCAAACGCTGTTCCCCGGGTTCACCGACCGGGCGCGCGACATCCTGCAGAACCACGATTGGCCGGGTAACGTTCGCGAACTGAAGAACGTCGTGGAGCGCTGCGTCTACCGCAATCCCGATCCGCTGAAGCCGGTCGACGACGTGACGCTCGATCCATTCGACTCGCCGTATCGACCGCGCGCATCCGTCACGCCCAACAGCGAGGCTAAGCCGCGCGCCGAGAACGGCACGGCATTGCCCCTCGATCTGAAGAACACGGTCCAGGATTTCGAGATCGATCTACTGAACCGCGCGTTGGAAGAAGGCCGATTCAACCAACGCCGTGCCGCAGAGCTGTTGGGGCTGACCTATCACCAACTGCGCGGCTACCTGAAGAAATACAACCTGCTGAAGTCGAGTGACTCGCCGTCCGAGTGATCGCCTCCGCCTCGCGCTGTGGCTCACGTGGGCGTTGCTCGCGCCACTCGCCGGCGCCGACTGCGATCGCTCGGGCACGACGCTCGCCGACATCCGCGCGCGCGGCGCGTTGAGAGTCGCGCACACCAACGACTACCGCCCGTTCAGCTACCTGTTGCCCGACGGGACGCCGACCGGTATCGACGCCGACGTCGCGCAACGCTTCGCGGCCGCGCTCGGCGTTCGATTGCAGTGGGTCGACACGACGTGGGCCGCGCTTGCAAGCGATCTCGCGGCCGGCCGTTTCGACGTCGCGATGAGCGGCATTTCGATCACGGCCGAACGCACGCGCGCCGGCTGTTTCAGCGCGCCGTACTTCACGACCGGTAAAACCGCGATGACGCCTTGCGCCAAGGCGCGCCGCTTCGACTCGATCGCCGACCTCGATCGGTCCGACGTCACGATCGTGGTCAACCGCGGCGGCACGAACGAGCGCTTCGTCGCGGCGCATTTGAGCCACGCGAACGTCGTCGTACGCGACGGCAATCGCGCCGCGATCGATACGCTTGCAGCCGGCAGCGCCGACGTGATGATCACCGACGCGGTCGAGGCGCGCGTCGAGTCGCGCGCCGACTCGAGACTCTGCGTCGCCGAGCCGCCGGTCCTCTTCGACAGTGTCGAGAAGGCCTACTTCTTCGCCGACGACGCGGCGTGGAAGGCGTGGATCGACGCGGAACTCGATGCGCTGCGGCGGGACGGCACGCTCGCCGCGACCTTGGAACGGTACGTCTCGGGCACATCGCCGTGACGGCGCTCGAGCGCTGGCTCGACGCCCACGCCGTCCGGCTCGATCCGGCGACCTACGCCGCTCGAACGACGGACGCGGATCGCCTCGCCGCCATCGATCGGCTCTTCGACGGTACCCGC
>Ga0335069_10008413_pt1 | contig 14766 bp, 13 predicted proteins | sample Lox_Sample_11_FD_206714 | JGI IMG/M metagenome (GOLD analysis project Ga0335069, IMG submission 206714) | Soil microbial communities from Loxahatchee National Wildlife Refuge, Florida, United States - Lox_Sample_1.1 | ecosystem: Environmental > Terrestrial > Soil > Wetlands | place: USA... | reverse complement strand
AGGACCCCGCCCTGGATACGCATCGCGATCCACAGACCCACGAGATCATCCTCTCGGGCAACGGTCAGATGCATATCGAAGTGACCGTCGAGAAGCTGAAGCGGAAATTCAACGTCGAGGTCGAACTCACGGCGCCGAAAGTTCCCTACAAAGAGACGATCAAGGGACGCGCTGAGGCGCAGGGCAAGTACAAGCGGCAGTCGGGCGGACGCGGCCAATATGGCGATTGCTGGCTGAAGATCGAACCGCTCGGGCGCGGCGGTGGGTTCGAGTTTATCGACCAGATCGTCGGCGGAGCGATACCGCGTAATTTTATTCCCTCGGTGGAGAAGGGTATCCGCAATACGCTGGTCGAAGGATGCGTTGCAGGATTCCCGATGGTCGATGTTAAGGTCACGGTCTTCGACGGCAGCTATCACGAAGTCGATTCCTCCGACATGGCGTTCCAGATCGCAGCCTCGATGGGCTTCAAAACCGCCGTAGAGAAAGCAAAACCGATCCTGCTCGAGCCAGTGATGGCCGTTGACGTCACCTGTCCGGACGAGTGCATGGGCGACGTGATCGGCGACCTTAACTCACGCCGCGGCCGCGTATTGGGGATGGATTCCAAGGGGCACGGGCAGATGATCAAGGCCTTGGTGCCGATGTCCGAAATTCTGAAATATGCGCCGGATTTGCGCTCGATGACTTCCGGACGCGGCGGTTTCGAGGCGCGCTTCTCGCACTACGACGAGGTTCCGCCACCGATCGCCGAAAAAGTGATCAAGGAAGCACGCGAGGCGCGGGAGGCCGCGGGCCATCATCACCCACAGCCCGCTGGTCACTGAACAATTGTGCGGCAGAGGGGTCTAATCGCACCCCTCTGCCGGTGCTGCTAAAATACGCATCAGATTTATGGCGGCACTGGGCAAATCGCTGGTCGGCTTGGGAGTGCTGATCACGATTGTCGGTTTGGTTCTCTGGGGCGGTTCACGCGTTCCGTGGCTTGGCCGATTGGGCCGTCTTCCCGGCGATATCTATATCCAGCGCGATAACTTCAGTTTCTATTTTCCTGTAGCGACTTCGATTCTAATCAGCGTGATCCTTTCGCTTATCCTCAGGTTCCTGATCAGGCGGTAGGATGATGGCTGGCGCGCCGGAAGAGCAATTTCGTTCGATTGAGACCAAACGTCGCCGTCGCGAGTTGATCGCGGTCGTGATCGCGTCACTCACCCTGGTCGCCTTCGTCTTGGCACAGACCTCGTTACCGCCGCTACGCTCCCGTAGTTCGCTGGTTTCGAACCTAGTCGTAATCCTGCTCTTCGATCTCAGTTTCATCTTGCTCGGCCTGATGCTCATCCTGGTCGGGCGCAATCTCGCCAAGGCGGTCTTCGAGCGTCGACGCGGCTTAATCGGATCCAAGCTACAGGCTCGATTGGTCTTCGGCTTCAGCGCCGTCGCGCTGGTGCCTAGCGTCTTTCTGCTCTACGTCGCCGGAACCTTCCTGCGCGCCGATATCGACAGCTGGTTCAATCCGGAATACGAACGAGTCCTCGACGACTCTCTGCAGGTCGCGAAGGTCTACTATCTGAACTCGGCGAATAACGCCGTCCATTTTGCGCGCGTGCTTGCCGGCCTGGTGACTGAGAAAGGACTGCTAGCGCCCAATCGCCGCAATGAGTTGCGCCAGTTTATCGAGAAGGCGCAGCAGGAATATAACCTCGGCACGGTCGAGATCTTCGCCACCGACCGCAAGCTGATGATGCTGGTGCTGAGCCCGCGCACGCCCACCGGAATCGGTGTGTCGCCGGATGCCCCCATTATAGCGAACACGCTCAAAGGCAGATCGGTTACCCGCACCGATCGCTTCGGAAAGTCGGACGTAATTCGAGGCAGCGCGCCGATCTACGCTTCGAAGGATACCGATGTGATCGCGGGTGCGATTGTGATCGACTACTACCTGCCCAAGAGTCTCGCCGATCGCGCGGCAGGAATCTCGCGCAGCGTGCAGGAATACTTCCAACTCCGTATCCTGCGCCAGCCGATTACCCATAGCTATATTCTCGCGCTGGTTCTCATCGGGCTTGCGGTCGTGCTGCTGTCGAGCTGGTTCGGAATTTATATTGCCCGTGGGATCACAGGGCCGATTCGACTGCTGGCCGAAGGGATCCAGACGATCGCGGCCGGCAATCTAAACTTCAAGATTGCAGAAGTCGGCGATGACGAGATAGGTCAGGTCGTCGAGTCCTTCAACCAGATGACGGCTGACCTGCGCGCGTCACGCGCCGAGATAGAACAGCGCCGGCGCTACACGGAGACGCTTTTGCGTAACGTTTCGGCGGGTGTCGTCGGACTCGATTCGGATCAAAAGATAATCGCGATCAATCCATGCGCCGAGCGGATGCTCAGCGTCGGTGCCGAGAGCGCGATGGGGCGGTCTTACGACCAATGTTTGCCTCCGGCGTTGGTGCGAGCGCTGGAAGATTACTTCGTCGATGGGCGCCGAACGCGCGAACTGCGCTTTCAGCTGGAACTCGAAGGCACGGGCTCAGAGACCGATCTGATGGTTACGGTGACGCCGCTGGGCAGCGCCTCGAATGATGACGGCAACGGTTCTCACGATCTTGGCTCAGTGCTCTTTTTCGAAGATGTAAGTCAGCTCGCCAAGGTTGAGCGGATGGAAGCGTGGCGCGAGGTCGCCCGTCGAATCGCGCACGAAATCAAGAATCCGCTGACCCCGATCCAGCTCTCGGCCGAGAGGCTGCGGCGTCAGCTCTCGGCGCGATCGGATAAGGAAGCCCGTCTAATCGACGAGACCACGCGCACGATTATCGGCGAGGTCGAAGACCTCAAGCGCCTGGTGAACGAGTTTTCGGGTTTTGCCCGGATGCCCCAGCTAAGCCCGGTACCCGGCCACTTGAATCCGCTCGCTGAGGAAGTGGTGAACAACTTCCGCGAGGCTCATCCCGCAGTGGAATTTCACCTTGAACTAACCACTGCATTGCCGACGATCGCGATCGATCGCGAGGCGCTGAAGCGCGCTATCGTTAATCTGCTCGATAACGCTGTCGCCGCGAGCGTCGCTCACAACGTCAATGGCGAGCAGCCGCGGATTAAGGTCACTACCGCGATTGATCCGGCCAGCGGAGTCGTGACGCTGGAGGTCGCTGACAACGGACCGGGAATCGAGCCCCGGATGCGGCCGCGCGTTTTTGAGCCTTATTTCTCGACCAAAAAGGGAGGAACGGGCTTGGGCCTCGCGATTGTGGCGACGATTGTCAGCGACCATCACGGCTTCGTGCGGGTCTACGATCACCCGCCGCACGGCAGTAGATTTGTGCTGGAGTTTCCAATAAAAGAACAGCCAAACCCTCAGCTTTCGGCCTGATCCGAGGCGATTTGGCTATCAAGAAGTAGACTCACCCGAAGCATCCCGAGGAGCATAAGAAGAAGATAGTGAGTACGACCGTTTTAGTGGTGGATGATGAGGAGCGGATTCGGTCGTCGCTGCGCGGAATCCTGAGCGACGAAGGTTATCGCGTACTGGATACCGGCGATGGCCCGGGTGCGATGGAGATTATCGCGCGGGAAAATCCAGCCCTGGTTCTACTCGATGTCTGGATGCCCGGTCTCGACGGAATTGAGCTGCTCCGGCGGATCAAGCAAGAACGTCCGCGCACGCCGGTGATAATGATTTCCGGCCACGCCAACATCCAGAACGCGGTCGCCGCGACTCGACTTGGAGCGGCGGATTTTCTTGAGAAGCCTTTCTCCGTAAATGGATTGCTCGCCGCACTCGAACGAGTTCTGGCGGGCGAGAACGGTGGTTCGGCGCGCCCTGTCGAAAGCCTGGGGCAAGCGACCAACGGATCTCTTAGTGCGATGGGGACGACGATCGCTTCGTTACCGCAACGGACGGTCGCACAGCCTCTGGTGATCGGCGGTCAGGGCCTTCATTCCGGTCTTAAGACTGGTGTGATTCTTCATCCCGCGCCCCTCGACAGCGGGATCGTCTTTTCCTCGCTGGCCGATCAATCTGCAGTTCTTGCTCGACTCGAGAATGTGACCGAGACCGGCTACAACACGACGCTGAGCAACGGCGAGCACTCGATTCGAACCGTAGAGCATCTGATGTCCGCGCTTCACGGCTTGGGCATCACCAATGTGTTGATTAAGACGGATGACGAGGTCCCGGCGCTCGACGGTTCCGCGCTCGAGTTCTGCCAGCATCTGCGCAAGGTGGGCGTTACCGATCAGGGGGCTTCGGTGCAACCTGTCCAGGTCGGCAAACCGATTCAGGTAGGCGAGGGCAAGGAATCCATCCGAATTGAACCTGCCGATCGGCTGATTATTGATTACGAGCTCGACTATCCCGCCCCTATCGGCGTTCAGCGTATCCACTTTGAACTGGATTCCCCGGCCAGCTACGAGCGCGAAATCGCACCGGCGCGAACCTTCGGTTTCGTCAGCGAGTTCCATAAGCTCGCTGCGATGGGGCTCGCGCGTGGCGGTCGTCTCGACAATCTGATTCTTGTAGACGATGAGAAGGTGGTTAATACCGAGTTGCGCTTCCCGAACGAATTCGCGCGTCACAAGGTGCTCGATATGATCGGCGACCTATATCTGTTGGGCCGCCCGCTGGTGGGTCACATCACTGCGTCGCGCACTGGCCACTCTGACAATCTCGCGCTGCTTCGCGCTATCGCGGCGGCGCACTAAACGAATTACGCAAAAGCATGGAATTGAAGGGACGTGTCGCGCTCGTTACGGGTGCGGGGAAAAGGGTAGGGCGCGCAATCGCGATGGCGTTAGCGGATCGCGGCGCAACCATCGCGATTCATTATCGCAGCTCCAAAACTGAAGCTGCCGAAGGCGTCGCAGCGATTACGTCGCGCGGTGGCAAGGCCGAAGCGTTCGCCGCCGATCTCACGAGTGTCCCCGCAATCGAGAAGATGGTCGCTGAGGTGCTCCAGCGCTTCGGCCGTATCGACGTGCTGGTCAATTCGGCGTCGGTTTTCTATCGCAAGCCGCTGGAAGATCTGACCGAAGAGGATTGGGATATCAACCTCGATACGAACCTCAAGGCCCCATTCTTCCTGTGTAAGTTTGCCGGTGAAGCGATGCGCCGTCAGGGCGCGGGCAAGATCGTGAATATCGGCGATTGGGCCGGTATCCGCCCCTACAACAATTATCTCCCTTACACCGTATCCAAGACGGGGCTCATCGGACTCACCCGCGCGCTGGCCAAGGCCCTGTCTCCGCAGGTCCACGTCAATTTGGTTGCGCTAGGACCGGTGATGCCGCCGGATGATTACGACGCTGCCGAAATCGAAAAGCTCAAGCAGGCTACTCTGACGAAGTCACTCGGCTCGCCCGAGGAAGTAGCTCGCGCGGTGCTCTATCTGTGCGAGGGCACCGATTTCACGACTGGCTCGACGTTGATGCTGGACGGCGGACGCCTGCTCAACTAGGCATTTTCGGATGAGTACCCATTCGGCCTCGCCCGACTTTAACTACAAAATTGAACCGATTCCCGAGCGTATCGCGATTTTAGCGAGCGGCGGACTCGATAGTTCCGTGATGCTCGGCGTGATCGCCCGCTCCGGTCGCCAGGTCTATCCGGTCTATGTTCAGGCCGGCCTGCGTTGGGAAAAGGATGAACTCCCGACTTTGCGGCGCTTCGTTCGCGCGTTGCGCCTTCCGAATATCGCACCGATTACTCCATTAAAGTTGCCGATGGGGGATCTTGCCGGTGACCACTGGAGCATGACCGGACGTAACGTACCCGGTTACAAGGCGGCACTGACCTCGAACTATATCCTTGGGCGCAACCTGACTTTGCTCACCAAGGCGGCGGTGTTCTGCGCTCGTCATCAGATCGGTGAAATTGCGATGGCGCCGCTCGAAAGTAATCCGTTCCCCGATGCTCGCCCGGAATTCTTCCGAGCCTTTGCTCGCGCGGTGGAGCTGGGTGTCGGCATCAAGCTTAAGGTCAAGACTCCTTTCGCGGGCTTCACCAAGGCCGACGTCGTTCGACGCGGCGCGGGGATGCCGATGGAGCTGACGGTCTCCTGCGCTCAACCCACAGGCAATATTCATTGCGGCGCATGTACGAAGTGCGCTGAACGAGTAGAGGGGTTCACTGAAGCGGGCGTGCCCGATCCGACGCTCTACGCTGGTAAGTCAGGCACTCGTAATAACGGCGCTCGCTCGCGTCGTTAACTGTGTGACGCGAGCGCCGCGCTGTCGAAGCCGGCGGCTCGCTTGCCGGGCGTCGGGTTCGAGTTGCCGCTGGGCTCGAGCGCAATCTTGCTCGACTTCCACACCGTAGTGGCTAACTCGGTGAGCGGGAGTGATTCAGGTCCAATCAGTACCAGCACGGCGTTTCCCTCAGTTGTGAGTCGGTAGGTGCTCGAGGAGGACTTCAGCTTCTCCAAAATTGGCGCATAGGCGGCAGCGAAGTCTTCCGCCGACGCACGATCGTGAAACGCGATCATCCAGATAACTGCCAACGCATTATCCTTCTGCAAGGCGATCATCCGGTCTGCACGCCACTGCGCCGGTAGACTAAGCGCCGGGGATTTCGCCGGCAAATTGCGCTGCAAGATCAGTTTGAGCAGCAGTTCGCCGAATGTATCGTCGTCGACCTTCTTCCAGCCCGACATCAAGGTGCTGTAGCCGTCGAGGGTAACTTTTGTCACCGGCGGCCGTTGGTCGAAATAGAGGGCCGGATTCATGATCTCTTGCGTCGAGCGCGGAGGATCGCGATAGATCGCATCGACTGCCGCCCATCCACCTCGCTGCCAAGCTTCCGCGACGAAGCGGGTTCCCTGCACATACTGGAACATCATCGGCGCGCTCAGGGCGAGTGGTGTCCCAGCCGATTCAGGCTGGAAGCTCTCAGGCATCGACGAGAAGTGATCGACGATCTTCTTTTCGAGGTCCTCGGTCAGACCTCCGGAGACGTAAGCCAGACCTGCAAGAGTCGCATCACCTTCGATCACGGAATGAAGCGCAATCTCCTCATCGTCGTTGTCCTTGACCTTAAGGAGCATCGCTTCGAGATCGAAATGCTGATCCTGTAGTGCGTGGGTCAGTTCGTGAGCTTCGAGCAATTCATCGGTCACTTGAGGGCGGCCGGTCAGTGCCTGTCCGATAGCACTTTTACCGCGAACCTGAATCATTACCTTGTCATGGGGATCGTAGAATCCTGCGATCTCCTGATTCATCAGTTCGATCTGTTTGCTTTTCAGTTCGGTGCCTGAGGGAAAGAGCCCCGTCATAATCCCGACTTGCCCACCTACGCGAAGCTCTTCCTCGGAGGAATCCCGATTGAGTTTCGCAACCATCATCTGGCGAGCCTCGTCACCGGATTTGGCGACGAACGGAACGTCGGTTACAAAGCTGAGTTTGCGGAGTTGCTGGATGCCGCCTTTGACGTTTTCTGCACCGACCTGATCACTGGTCGGGGTACATCCGCAGATTAACGCTAGACCGAAGGACACAATCGTCCCGCGCCATGAAGACGCCAGCCAAGTGGAGCCACGGCCTCGATCTCGCTTCATCCATCGCGTGGCTTGGGTCCCCGGCGACACCACGCTTACTCGGTAACAACTAGCGGAGAGTAACCTAGCTTGGCAAGTTTTGTAGCGCGCGATTCGGCCTGATTCCGGTCCATGAAAGCGCCCATCTGAATCCGGTAACGAGGGACGCCATCGACCTGCGCCTCCGCCATCTGCACATCGGGGAAAGTCGAAGCGAGCCGCTGGCGCATCGAGCGCGCATGACCCGCGTCCGCATATGAGGCTATCCGAACGTAGTAGCGCTGCCCCAGCGGTGGACCTCCCTCGGGGCTCTGCAGCACATCCATCCGAACCTGTGCGGTTCCCGGACCGATGATTCCCAGCTGCTGGGCCGCGCGATGAGACAGATCGAGCCCACGCCCCTTTACGTAAGGGCCGTGATCGTTAACCGTCACCTCGACCTGACGGTTGTTGCTCAAGTTGATGACACGCAAGCGCGTGCCGAGGGGAAAGATCACCGACGCGGCGGTCAGACCTTCCTGATCATAAACCGCGCCACTCGACGTCTTATGTCCGTGGAATCCCGGGCCGTACCATGAGGCCGTGCCGACGACGCTTGTTCCCGAAGGCCCAGCGGATGAGGACAGGGTAGGGGCGACCGAGGGAGCGGTTTGGGTGGTTGAACACCCGACGACTGCGAGTGTCAGTGCGGCGAGAGCCGCGACCGACAGGTACTTAACCATCCCCACACCTCCGCAACGACCCGTCGAAATTATACACAAGGCCTGGAGCTTGTGCACATTCGTTAGGTCGCGCTATCGGGAGTCGCGCAGGGCCTGTTAAGATCGAACAGCGGTCGGACGATGCAGCGGAAGCGTGAAGATATCGAGGAACTTGAAGAACGCACGCTGGCGCCCTATGCGATGCGCTCGCGGGCCAGTCGTGGCCGCAAGATTGCCGAACCCGCCCATCCGCTACGAACCTGCTTTCAGCGTGACCGCGATCGCATCATTCATTGCGCCGCCTTCCGCCGGCTTGAATATAAGACGCAGGTCTTCGTCAATCATGAAGGTGACTACTACCGCACGCGGCTGACGCATACGATCGAGGCGGCCCAAATCACTCGAACGGTGGCGCAGGCGCTCGGTCTAAATCGCGATTTGGCCGAAGCCGTCGCACTGGCGCACGATTTAGGCCATCCGCCGTTTGGCCATGCCGGTGAGAGGGCTATAAACGAATTGATGCGGCCGCATGGTGGTTTTGATCACAACGCGCAGAGCCTGCGCACAGTCGATTGGATCGAAATACGCTACCCAAGTTTCCGCGGTCTGAATTTGAGTTACGAAGTGCGCGAAGGGATCGTCAAACATTCAGCCTTCAAAGGACGCCCCGCGGCGCAGGAGTTTGACCCATCGCTTTATCCCTGTCTGGAAGCACAAATCGTCGATTTTGCCGATGAGATAGCTTACCTGGCGCACGACGTCGACGACGGTGTCGAAGCTGGGATGCTTGCGGAGAAAGAGCTCGAAGCTTCGCAGCTGTATCGTGAGGCGCGCAGCATGGTCGTTTCAGACGGTGCCGATGAACGAGTTATGCGCTATCAGATTGTTAATCGAATGATCAACCTGATGGTGACCGATCTGATCGATAATATCGATGCGCAGTTGGTAGCCGCGGACGTGGATAGTATCGAGCGGGTTTGGCGGGCGGGCAGGGCGCTCGCCGGTTTCAGCCCGGCGATGAGCGATCGCGTGGCCGAACTCAAGCGCCTGATGCGCGATCGGCTGTATCGGCATTATCGCGTAAGCAGGATGACCGAAAAGGCGAGCAGGGTGCTCACGCAGCTTTTTCAAGCCTACATCGCTGAACCGCGTCAGATACCAGAGGTCGTCCTGGAGCGCGCCAAGCAGGACGGCGACCCGCTTCCGCGTGCGATCGCCGACTATATCGCGGGAATGACCGATCGTTTCGCGCTCGACGAATATCGCAAGCTTTTTGATCCCAACGAGAAGGTCTGATTTTGCTACGGAGAGTACACCGCCGATGAGCCGCCTCGTGCAGCAAAAGACTATTACCATCCTGCGCGATGATCATATTGGAGAGCCGCTCGGCGGGATTTTCCTGGATTCATCTCCCGAGAAAGAGCAGTGGACGATGGACTTGCTTGCGGATTATCTCGGGCCGCGTGTCAGTATCCGCAAAGTTGAACTGCACGAAGATCGCGCCGAGATCGAGGTCGATGTGCACGCTTTTTGCGGGGAGGCTGAGCAACTGGCGGAGACGGCCCGAGACTTGCATAAGAAGGGTGCTCGTCGCGCTGCGTCGGCATTCTTCAATGAAGCTCTTGAACTCGACCCGCTGAATCATTCCGCTGCATCCGGCCTCGGACAACTCCTTATCGAACAGGAACGCTACGCCGAAGCCCTGAAGATGCTGAAGCGGGCCCGCGAGGCCGGACCTGAGAACGTCGAGGTCCTGTTCGGACTGGGACAAGCGTCGCTCAAGCAGGAACGCACCGCGAGCGCGATCGTCTATCTAGAGAACGTATGCGCTCTGGCGCCTGACCATTTTGGCGCACGACGTTCACTCGCCGCGCTTGGGCGCAAGCCGGCTACGCGCGAGCGCAAAACCACAGCATCCGGTGAGTCCCGCAACCCAAGCGCGAAGATTGCCGGCTCGTGATAAGTAACCGCCGAACAGCTGGGCGGTAGTAGCGCGCAGTGACCAGCATCTCTATGATTCAGGGACTTATGAGAAAGAAGAGCTTCTTGATAGCGGCATTTGCGTGGTTGGGAGTTACAGGCAGTCAGTTTTCGAAGATCGGTTCAAGTTTACATAATGTTTCTTATGCGATCCTAAGCCCGGCTGCGGCTCAAGCCGCTGATAGCGCCGGCGCCGACGATAAATTAAAAACGGCTCTCCAGAAGCGTCTCCAGGTGCCGGATCCAACGATGCTGACGATTGGCCCCCCTTCCGCTGGCCCTATTAGTGGTACGACGGAACGGACCATAACGGTCAGCAATGGGCAGGGACAGAAGGTCGAGCTGAAATATTTGACCTCCGGCAACGAAGTCGCCAAAGGCATCATCACCCGGGAATTCATCGCCTTCGATGAGGCCGATCCCTGGCTGCGCGCGGATGTCAGCAAGCTTCATCTGGCCGATCACGCGACGATCGGACCCGACAACGCTCCGGTAACGATCGTCGAATTTGCCGACTTTGAATGCCCCTACTGTGCCCGGGCCTATAACGAGATCGAAACGCTCGTAAACACCACTTACAAGGACAAGGTTCGGCTGATCTGGAAGAACTTCCCGCTTCCCGCCCACACCTGGGCGATGCAGGCCGCGATCGCGGCGGAATGTGCACGGCAGCAGAATCCGGCAGCGCTTTTCGACTTTGCGCGTGGCTTTTATCGTGACCAGAGCGATATCACGCCGCAGAATCTTCGTGAGCATATCGATCAGTATGGCGCGGCATCCAAGCTCGATATGAAGGCGCTCAATGCGTGCCTCTTGAGTGACGACACGGAAAAGAAAATCGCGATCGACAAAGCCGATGGCGACTTGATCCACGTCCAATCGACGCCGACATTTCTGGTCAACGGAGTGATGGTCGTTGGGCTGCCTACCAGCAATGTCTTCGATTTCGTGATTACGTCGCAGCTGAAGGAAAAGACCGCATCGAAGTAACGGCTTCTCGGGAGCCAGCGCCCCATTCTGCCGGTCTGGAAACTCCGCAGATACGAGAAAAAGTAAACGCCTGCTGCGATCGACGCAAGCAGGCGTTTTTACTTGGTACTTACTTACCGATTCCGAATCGGCTACTTGCTGGGAACTTCGATAGTCTTCGCGGTTGATGCGGTTGCGGGCGCGGCGCCGAGTTGAGCGAGCGCATCGATAACGCGGCTGCGCTCCTGGGAGTAAGGATTCTCGCTGAGGTAACGCTGATAGGCAGCGATAGCGCCCTTTTTATCCCCAGCCTTAGCCATCAGGCGTGCGACGTTCAGATCCGCCCTGCCCTGTTCGGGACCTTTCATGGCGGCCGCTTGCGCGTAAGCCTTTTGCGCAGCCGCAAAGTCCGAGAGTTGCTCGTTGGCGACGCCGAGCTGCATCAGGGCCATCTCACGAAACGTCGGACGATCATCTTCGCTCAGGTACTTCTGCAGCGCATCTCGCGCTTTGGCTGGTTGCTGATCCGACAGATAGGTATTGCCAACATAGAACTGCGCCAAGCGCGCGAGGCTGTTTCCAGGATGCGCTTCGACCAAAGCAGTGAACTGTGTTCGCGCGCTGCTGTAGTCGCGCTGCTCGTAGGTCCGCGAAGCTTGGTAAAAGGCCTCAGCCACGTCTCGCAGTTGAGAATTCTGATAAAACCGAATGCCGACGATTACCAGCACCAGTGCCAGCAGCCCAATGATGCCGAGTACAACCTTAACCAGGTTGTTGGCTACATAGTTGGCGGCAGACTCTACAAGGCTGACGGCCTCGACGGGCGCCTTCAAATCCTTTTGGGTAAGGTGATGCGGATGATGTGGCTTGGCCGTCGCCATCGCGGTTTTCTACTCAGTAGTTAGAGGAATTGAATCTTGGCGGATTAACCGGCGTACAACGGAAATCACATCTTGTACTTGAAGTCTTCGGGGGACATCCGTTCGAGAATCTCGGCCCATTTGTCGCGTGAGACGCCGGCGAGATTCTGATCGGTCGCACTTTCCTGCTGCTCGGGCGCCTCGTGCAATTCGCTCGAGCTTTCGAGCACTTGCTTCGCGACATAGATTGGCGACTTCGTGCGCAAGGCGATCGAGATCGCATCGCTAGGCCTCGAGTCGATCTGCAGCCCTGCTCCTTCGCGCGTACGCAGTTCGATTCGCGCGAAGTAGGTATTCTCGCGCAGCTCGGTAATCTCAACGGCTTCGACCGTCGCGCCCAAATCGCCGAGTACATTGCGCAGCAGGTCGTGTGTCATCGGACGCTGCGGCTTGATCCCCTCGATTTCGGTTGCCATCGAGGCAGCTTCAAGCGGCCCAATCCAGATCGGCAAATTCAACTTGTTGTCAGGATCTTTGAGGACGACAATCGGCATCTTGGTGTTGGGATCAAGGGTCAGCCCGCCCACCACCATCAGAATAAAATCTTCTTTTGGACCTGCCATTTTGGATCTATGCTGGACCAGCTTTTGCGGAAAAGAAACCAGCGCAGACGCTTTCGATTGACTTGAATTTATCTTGGCCCAAAGCCTGCCAAGGGTCAACCTAAGGGTCTGTGCGCACAGTTCTGAGAGCCGCTTTAACGCGGAACCAATTGATCGATCACGCGATACAGCTGATTCAGATTGCGGCACTCCTCCACCAGGTCGCAGTGAGCTGCGTACCGTTCCATTTCGCTGTCGCCAAATCCCCACGTGTTGCGGCTTTCCGGATTGAGCCAGATTACGCGACGTGCGCGCTGCTTGACCTCGCGCAGGGCCCAATCATGAGGCAGATTATAGTTGTTCCGCGCGTCACCGAGAATGATCACAGTGGTACGCTTATTGACTGCACCGATATGTTCGTTCGCGAAATTACGGAATGACTTGCCGAAGTCTGAGTGCGCATAAACGTTGATTACGTCGCCCTTCAGCGCAACGTCCAGCGCCTCTTTCACGTCGTTGGTGCGGAAGCTTTCCGTGACCTCGCCGATATCGGAGACGAAAACGAAGCTGCGCACGCGTGAATAGAGATCCTGCAGCGAGTAGACGAACTGGAGCATGAAGCGCGAAGCGTTTCGCACCGAGTCTGACACGTCGCACATGATCAGAATCTGCGGCTTCTCTTTCTTGCGACGCTCGAAGAAAAGCTTGAACGGCACGCCGCCCGTGGTGAGGTTCTTGCGCAGGGTGCGCTTGATATCGAAGCGCCCCTTTTTCATGCGCTTGCGCCGCACCGCGATGATATTCTTTAGCCGCTGGGCGAGGCGGGTGACCGCTTCTCGCATCTTCTCCAGCTCTTCGTCGCTCAGGTAGTAGAAGCTCTTGTCCGCGAGCTGATTCATGCGCGATTCTTCGCGCGCCTTCATGTCGCGCTTCTCGCGCTCCTGGCGGACGTACTTGCGGATGATGTCGTCGAGCATCTTGAGCCGGCGGTCGAGATACTCTTCCATCTTCTGACGGAGCGCCGAGCCCATCTCGAGTTTGGAGAGCTGTTCGCGTAGCTCCTTAATTTCCTGTTCAAGCTTGTCGAAGCCCAAGGCGCGGGCCAGTGCGCGGGCGAAGTAGTTCTCTTCGATAGTCCGCTGAATGCCCTGCATCCGGACGGCTTTGGCCGCCTCGCGCATCATCTTCTCGAGCTGGCCGTCGCGATTTTGCAGGAGCTGCTTGGCGAGCTCGGAGAGTTCGTCACCATGCTCCTTCAGCATCTCCTCCATTTGGTCGAGGAAATCCTGAAAGTCCTTGTCGGACATCGAGAGCGCGTCCTGCACGCTTTTGCTGGCGCCCTTGATAATTTCGCCCAGCCCCGTGAAGTAGACGTCGAAAAGTTCCTCGAAGACCGGGATCTCGTGCGCGCGCTTGATCATCGTCGAGCGCAACGCCGAGCGAAACAGCTCGCGCTCGCTCAATCCCGTTACGTCTGAGGCCGCGATCGCGTCGAGCGTCTCGGCGAGGGATACGCGAACGCCGTTTTGGCGCAATAAGTTCGCGAATTCGACCAGCTTATCTTCCATGCGATGCTCCGCCCTGTTCCCGCCCGCAGCTTGCGATACGGTTCGTGGCTAGTTCAGCAGATCTTTGTCACTCGACGGCTTGCCACCCGCCGGGGCTTCCGGCGCCGCACCCGTGCCGGCAGCCTGACGCGTCCGCACGCGGCGCATATATTCCTTCAACTCTTCCTGCGCCTTGCGCACGTCGCCTTCGTACTTGACGATCGTATCGAGCGTTTCGTCGACCAGCGCGCTATCGAGGCTCTGGACGTTGAGGAGCGTGAGCGCCTTGACCCAATCGAGGGTCTCGCTGATTCCGGGCGTCTTCTTGAGGTCGAGCTTGCGCAGCGATTGCACCAACTGAACGACGTCTTCCGCCAACTTCTCGGCTACTTCGGGCACCTTCAGCCGAACGATCGCGAGTTCCTGATCCTTGTTTGGGAAGTCGATATAGAGATGCAGACAGCGGCGCTTCAGAGCGTCCGACATTTCGCGTGCGTTGTTCGAGGTCAGCAGGACCAGCGGAATCTGCTTCGCCTTGAAGGTTCCGATTTCAGGCACGGTGACCTGGAAGTCCGACAGCAATT